>Ga0315298_1000671_pt1 | contig 65992 bp, 76 predicted proteins | sample WHS_1_MG_FD_203077 | JGI IMG/M metagenome (GOLD analysis project Ga0315298, IMG submission 203077) | Extremophilic microbial mat communities from Washburn Hot Springs, YNP, Wyoming, USA - WHS_1_MG | ecosystem: Environmental > Aquatic > Thermal springs > Hot (42-90C) | place: USA: Wyoming...
GGTCTTTACCTTGCTTAATCCAAGCTTCTTTCGATTTCTGCTCTCTTTGAAATACGCGGCAAATATGTTTAAATTGACAACGCTCACACCAACGGTCGCAATAATTAAAAGGGGTCCTTAAAAAATCTTCTTTTCTCACCCAGGGAGGTTTACACGCCCCAAACATAAAAAAATTATATCATCTTAAAATCCCCTTCCAAAACCTCTTCTCCCAAACCCCTTTCCTCCCAAATATGGCCTTAATTTTTGCCAATCGATTTTGTTTTCCTCAAGCCATTTTCGCTCCTCTTCACGAATTCGCCGGCGCTGCTGCCATTTATTTTGCCAGTGCTCAAGCAAAGCTTTTTTCTGCTGCTCGCTGATTACTCCATCTTTTACCGCCTGATTAAGTTTTTCCTCCAATAAAGAAAGTCGCTGTTTTTCTTTTTCCTGCCTTTCTTCGTCAATTAATTTTTGAACCTCATTGGGGTTTAGATTAAATTTTTCAATTATTTTTTGAATTAGGGGAGGAAACTGACCAGTCGAGGAACCGCCTTTCTTAAACAAATCAAACGGCCAAAAAGCATTTGCTGCCGTCGGCAAAGCAAAAACCACCCCAAACAAAATCGCCAAAACAATTAGTAGATTCTTGATTTTCATTTTTTCACCTCCTTTCTTTTTAACATCAACACTATACCTGCTTTTTCTGAGAAAAAACTTAAAAAATTTAGGAGTGTCTTAAAGGAAGATTAATGGTAAAAGTAGTACCTTTGCCCAAAACACTAGTCACCTCTACTGTTCCTTTGTGAATTTCAATAATTCTTTTTGCCAAAGCCAAACCCAAACCAAAACCACCCTTTGCTCTTGCTTTATCCGCCCGGTAAAATCTTTCAAAAATATGAGGCAAATCAGCTTCACTAATTCCTATGCCAGTATCTTTAATTTCCAAAACTAATTTTCCTTTTTCCTGCCATGTTTTTAGCCAAACTTTTCCGCCCTTGGGAGTATATTTAACCGCATTGTCTAAAAATATCAAAATCATTTTTTCCAAACTTTCTTCATCGCCAAAAATTTTTCCTCCGCTACTTTCAATTTTTATTTTTATCTTTTTTTCCAAAGCCAAGGGCAAAATTTTTTGATGAGCAGAGTCAATAATTTTTTTAATATCAACTTTTTGAAAGGAAAGCTTCCGGCCGTTTTCTTCCAAACTTGCCAATGTTAAAAGATTGTTGGTAAGCGTCTCCAAATTCTCAATCTCTTCCAAATTACTTTTAATAAGTTTTTTTGCTTCCCCAAGACTCAATTTTTTATCTTTCAAGGCCACTTCATTTGAAGTTTTTAAAGCCGCCAGGGGTGTCCGCAACTCATGGGAAGCATCGGCAACAAATCTTTTTTGCTCTTCCAAAACATCCTCAATCGGTTTTAAGGTTTTTCCGGCCAAAAACCATCCCGCCAAGGCAGAAAAAAGTAAAATCCCTCCGTTTACAAGCAACAAATTCAAAGCCAATCTTTTTTTCGCCTCTTCAAGATCTTCCGCAAAAAAATAACGAGGTTGAATTTCCCTTAAACGCCTTGGTAAATCTTCTGGTCTGGTAGAAAAAAATCTGGGAAGAGAAATTCCCAACTCTTCCGCCCGGCGCCTTAACTCCACCCGTCTAAAACCTCCCTCCAATTCTCGACAAACTCTTAAATAAATTACCCCACTAAAAGAAAGACTGATTGTCATAATTATCAGCAAATACCAAAAAGTTAGTTTAATTCGAGCGGATTTAAACACGTTATTAATAAATCCTAAGCACTAAATCCTAAATTCTAAATAAATTTTAATTCTCCAAATTCTAAACTTGTTTGGAAAATTGTAATTTGTAATTTAAATATTGTTTAGGATTTAGATATTAGAATTTAGAGTTTCTCCCTATCCAATCTTATATCCAAACCCCCTCACCGTATGAATTAAAGCTGGTTTTTTAGGAAATGGCCGATCTATTTTGTCTCTCAAATAGCCAATATAAACCTCAACTGTATTGGGCAAAATATCCGAATCATAATCCCAAACATGACTAATTATTTGGTCTTTGGAAACTACTTGACCTTTATGTTTCATTAAATATTCAAGCAAGGAAAATTCTTTTTTGGAAAGTTTTATTTTTCTTCCTCCCCTTCTGACTTCAAAAGTCTGGGAATTTAAAACTAAATCTTTAACCTTTAATTCCCCAAAAAAACTTTCTTTTGGCCTTCTTATCAAAGCCCTTATTCGGGCTAAAAGTTCCTCAAAAGCAAAAGGCTTGACCAAATAATCATCGGCCCCGGCATTTAAACCTTCAATTTTGTCTTCAAGCTGACCTTTGGCGGTAAGAATCAAAATAGGGGTGTGAATTTTTTCTTCTCTTAATTTTTTGCAAATTGTCATTCCGTCGATTCCCGGAAGAAGCAAATCTAAGATAATTGCGTCATAATCCTCGGTTGAAGCAAGATCATAACCAGTTTCTCCTTCATAAGCCACATCAACAGCAAAGGCTTCTTGTTCCAATCCTTTTTTAATTGAGTTGGCTATCTTGTGTTCATCTTCAATCACCAAAATTCTCATAGGATTAATTTATCTAATAAAGCTGAAAAATAACTGAAAAAACTAGAATCACGTCAGCAATCTTTTAAGATAATTGTCGACCGTCCCTTTTTCTTTTTCAAAAATCCTTAACACTCTTCGTCTCAACGATGAAGGTAAAGAATAAGAAGTATGTATCCCAAAAAATTCTTTAATTAATTTTTCCTTTTTCTTTTCCGCTTCAGTCAAATAAAGTGCCTTAAATTCGTCTATCAAGTCGCCTTTCGCCCCATTTTTATAAGCCATAAGAAAAGCTAAAAGTTGTTCATCTCGACCTAATCCGCTTCCTCCATAAGCACTATCTTTCGTAACATTATTAAAGATTGTATATAAATTTTTTTTGTCGGCGTCAAGCATATGGTTGTTGTAAAAACCAACTCTTTCTGGACTAACATTTAAGGCTTTAAGAAAAATATAAATTCTGGCGCATTTTTCGCATTTTCCGCACCAACGGTATTTTTTCGCTTCTGGCTCCTCGGAAAAACAAGACATTTGGAATTTTCCAATTTCCGGATAACGATGATGCAAAATATAAGTGGCAAAAATTTCGTGAATTGGTTCTACCAAACTGCCAATATGAGTATTAATAAAAAATAGTTTGGGAATATTTCCTAAAAGTTGCATTACGGAAACGCTTTGTTCATAAACCGGATTAACTAAATAGCCCTCATTGTCTAAAGTAAAAAAGTTACAACTTTGTTCATTGCCTATAAATAAATATTTTGCTTGATGGTGGAAAAAATAAGGAATCAAAAAAAACACATATTGGGAAAGAATGATGTCCCAACCCCAACATAAATCTTTTTCTTGCCTTAATCTGCCAATATTCATTGGAAAAAAATCAATATCCACTCCTGTTTTTTCATAAAATTTATTGGCCAATTTTCTTTTATGGGCATTCTCGTATGTGCTTTGGGGTTCTCTCATAAAAAAAGGGGCAACCATTACCCCCAATTCCTTTAAAAGACCATAAGTTAAAAGACTTTCTTTACCAAAAGAAAATAGTAAAATTGCCTTTTCCCTTAAGCTTTTTTTAATTTTTTTTCCAGAATAATTATGGTTGATCGCCTTGAATTGGGTCTTAAAATTGTAATTATAAAATTTTTTAAGAAGGTCTGAGGTCAAGACATTCTCGTATTCAAAAACACTCATTGGAATAGAATAAGTCAAAATTTTAAAAAACGAAGGTTCGATTAAAGGGTGGGGATGATGATAAACAAGTCGGCTGTTTTCCCAAATCAGGGGTAAATGCCAGGTGGAAAGATAGGAAACACTATCGGCAAAAGCGCTATGCAATGATTTAGGAAAATTTCTCCAAACTCTTTGGGGATATTCTATTTTGATTTTCCTTTTTTTAATTTTTAATTCGATTCCGGATTTGGTAATTTTCCGAAAAACATGAATCTCATTATCCATTTTTTATTTTTTTATATACGGATAATTAAAATATGTCAAGAATTAAGGCTAAAAATTGACTATTTAATTAGTAAATTGGGAAAAAATTTGTTAAAATATACCAAGTTTTTAAATATTGCGGGGTCTGCTAATGGTAGGCAAGCTGGCTCTGAACCAGTCAATCGGGGTTCGAATCCCTGCCCCGCAGCTGTGAAGTAGATCTAAGATTGAGTGTTGCGTTTATGTTCTTTTAGGCCTAAAAACCTTAAGTTTTATAGTGCGGTTTAGGGAAAACATCGGCGCGGCGATGTCCGGCTAACGGTAGGCTGGGAGTGCCAGCAAGAAAAAACCTTAGAGGTTGGGTCATATCACGCCCGCTGTACGTCAAAAAATGTAAGCGATTTTTTGAGGCGGAATAGAGTTTCTTCTTTACCTAAAATTTCCATAGTTTCGTTAATTGGGGGAGTAATTTTAGAACCGCAAATAGCTATTCGCAAACTCATATAAAAATCCCCTGTTTTCCAACCACTTTGATTAATTAAAGTGGTCAATTTTTCATTTATATTTTTTAAATTCCAATCGGAAATTTCGGATAAAACTTCAACTGCTTTTTTAAGATGCTCTTTCTTTAGAAGCCCTAAATTACTTAAGTCGCTTAAGTTAGGGCGGGTTAAAATTGGACTGGCTAAAGTCTCAAAATCTGTTAGTTTAACCATTCTTTCTTTAATTAAAGGAATAATTCTTTCTATCATTTCTTCGGAATATTTCCCTCCAAATAATTGGCAGATCTGAGATTTAAGTTTTGAGTTTTGAGTTTTTCTAATATAAACCCCATTAAACCAGTCAAGTTTTTTTCTATCAAACACCGGACTGGCTTTATTAATCTTTTCTATAGCAAACGATTTGATAAATTCTTCCGGAGAAAAAATTTCTTGATTGTTTTGAGGCGCCCAACCCAAAAGCATTAAAAAATTCAAAACCGCTTCCGGCAAATAACCTTCAGCCAAAAATTCTTTGGCAGCAACCGCTCCTTTTCTTTTAGAAAGTTTCCCCCCTCCCGGATCTAAAATTAAAGGAAGATGACCCATCCTGGGAACAGAAAAACCTAAAGCTTCAAATAATAAAAGATGTTTTGGCACTGACGATAACCATTCGGCTCCTCTCAAAACATGGGAAATCCCCATTAATCCATCATCAACACAACAAGCCAAATGATAGGTAGGATAGCCATCGGACTTTAACAAAATTTGATCATCAATATCTTTAGTATGAAAACTAACTTCTCCCATCACCAAATCTTCAAATTTCAAAATTCTGCCTGAAGGAACTTTAAGTCTGATAACAAACTTTTCTCCGGTATTTATTCTTTTGGAAACCTCATTTTTGTCTAAATTCAAACAAAATCTGTCATATTTTGGGACCTCACCTTTTTCTACTGCTTTTTTTCTTACTTCTTCTAATCTTTGAGGCGAACAAAAGCAATAATAGGCATAACCTTTTTTAACTAACTCTTCAGCATATTTTTTGTAAATTTCCAATCTTTGAGACTGAATATATGGACCATAAGGTCCACCAATATCCGGACCTTCATCATAATCCAAACCATAGGCCTTAATCATCTGAATTATCTCCTCGGTTGCCCCCGGAACAAATCTTTCCCTGTCTGTGTCTTCTATCCTTAAAATCATCTTTCCTTTATTTTTTCTGGCAAAAGCCCAATTAAAAAGAAAAGTCCTAATTCCTCCTATATGCAAAGAGCCGGTGGGACTAGGAGCAAATCTTACTCTTATTTCTTTCAAATTATTCATTTCCTTGATTTTACTACAAAGCCAACATATACTCAAAATATGGCAAATCTCACCGAAACAGCATATCTTACCCGAAAAATCATCAAACTTGGAACATTTTCTTTAATTACAATTTTGCTAATTAGGGAAATTGTTAGCGCTGGAATACATTATTGGAAAATTAAACATCCTCCGCCGCCTCCACCACCAACCCTGTGCTTTGGCAAAATTCCCGCCATTAAATTTCCAAAAACTGAGCAAAATCCTCCCTTTTATCCAAGGCTAGAAACTATCGATGGAAATTTTCCCGCTTTTCCTCTAACAGCCAAGGTTTATTTCATTCCCCAAAAAACATCCAATCTCTTCACCTGGGAAAGGGCCAAAAATTGGGCTAAACAAATGAATTTTACCGGAGAACCAGAAAAGCCAGACGAATTCACCTTTATTTACAAAACCAAAAGCTTTCCTCAAACCACTCTAAAACTGGACGTCTTAAGTGGCAATTTTACTCTCACTTATGATTATCAAAGTGATCTTACCCTTGTTGGAACCAAAAATATTTTAAACAAAAATCAGGTAATTGAGGAAGCCAGATCCTTTCTCCAAAGAAGCGGAGTTTTCCCTCCAGATTTAGCTGAAGGAAGCCAAGAGGTAATTCTTTTTAAATTCAATCCTCCAGATCTTCAGCCAGCATTGGCCATTTCTGAAGCCGATATTGCTTTGGTTAACTTTTTTAGAAAAGATTTAGAGGGAATTAAAATTTTGCCACCAAATCCTAAAAAATCTTTAGTTTCGGTTCTCCTCTCCGGTTCCCCTGACCAACAAAAAAGAATTCTTGAAGTTAACTACACTCATTTTCCCATTAGCGAGGATAATTATTGTACCTATCCTCTTTTAAAAGTCGAGCAAGCCTGGAAAGATCTCCAAAGCAACAAAGCTTTTCTTGCCAGCTTCGGCCAAAATTATGATGGACAAGTAGTAATAAGAAAGATATACCTGGCTTACTTTGATCCCCCAGATGAACAAAGATTCTTGGAACCCGTATATGTTTTTGAAGGAGACAGGGATTTTCTTGCCTATATTCCAGCCCTAGATCCAAAATTCACTTTAAATGAGTGAAATCTTCCCACTGAAAATTAGCAAAAACCCAATTTATCAACCTTTCCGTTTCCCCAAACCGATCATTACTACCTAAAACTACAATAATAATTTTTTTCCCTTCTTTCTCCACAAAGGTAACTAAACATTCGCCTGCGGCCTGAGTCCAACCCGTCTTAACCCCCTTAACTCCAGGAATTTTGCCAATTAAATAATTAATATTTGAAAGAGGATGAAAAATTTTCTCGTCAACATCGGAAACAACAATCTCTTTAGTGCCAACAATTAAAGCAAACTCTTTGTTTTTCATTGCATAAGAAGCGAGTTTTGCCAAATCGTATGCGGTTGAATAATGATCCGGGTCATCTAATCCAATCGGGTTGGTAAAGTGGGTGTTTCTCAATCCAATTTCTTCTGCCTTTTGATTCATTGCCCAAACAAAACCAGATTCTCCTCCTGGAAAATTATTTGCTAAAACAACCGCTGCGTCATTAGCGGAAGCAATTAACAATCCATATAAAAGATCTTTCACTTTTATTCTTTCTTTTGGAACCAACTTCATTTTTTGTCCTTCAACATCTAAAAAATCGCTTATTTCAATAACTTCGTCCAGTTGATAATTTTCTAAGGAGATTAGGGCAGACATAATTTTTGTAGTCGAAGCTGGGGGTACAGCCAACCAAGAGTCTTTCTCGTACAAAATAACCCCCGAATCTACGTCCTTAATAATAATTGATTTTGCTGTAATGTCCGGAGGTGGTTGATTGGTAAAATTTTTTGGGTATTGTGCCGGTGTTGGCAGGGAATTGAAAAAACCTTTTTTTTGACTTTCCCGGGAAGAAGGATAACTAATCAAGAAAAAACCCAAAAAAAGAAAAAAACCAATCAGAAAAAAAGAAATTAAAAAAGGGGTTGGGGAAAAAGAATTTTTCTTAACCATTAATTGTTAATTTAGCGATTTTTTTGTTTTTTTATCAAATTTAATTCTTCCAGTTGTTCTTGCGAAAGGAAAGAAGGTGCTTCCATTACCGCTGTTTGACCGGAAGAAGACATTGGAAAAGCAATTGTTTCTCTCACTGAGAGTTCGTTTAGGACTATTGATAAAAAGCGATCCAAACCACAAGCAATTCCTCCATGAGGAGGTACCCCAAATTTAAAAGCTTCAAGCAAATGGCCAAATTTTGCCTTTATTTGCTTTGGATGATGACCCATAATCTCAAAAATTTTAGTTTGAATTTTGGGATCGGTAATTCTTAAACTTCCTCCGCCAATTTCGTATCCATTTAAAACAAAATCGTGCTGATAAGATTTTAATTTCTCAATATTTCTTTTGGCCATCAAATCTGGAATATCTTCTTCTTTTGGGGCAGTAAAAGGATGATGCATAGCATCCCAGCGATTCTCGTTTTCCTTCCATTCAAATAAGGGAAAATTAATAATAAAACAAAAGGCTAATTCGTTTGGATCATTTTTATTTTTCCTTAAATCCGGTTTATCTGTTTTGTATTTTTTCATTACTTCGTCATAATCCAAACGAGGGAAAGAAGAAAACGTCAATTTTTTTTTAGGAAATATCTCTTTCGTTATTTCTTTAAATAGTTCTTCAATTAAAGAAAGAATTTCTTCTTGGGAGACAAAAGACATTTCCAAATCAAGTTGGGTAAATTCTCCATAGGCTCTATCAGCTCGCGGATCTTCATCACGAAAACAACGAGCTATTTGGTAATATTTTTCAAATCCAGCGACCATCAAAAGTTGTTTATATTGTTGGGGGGATTGAGGCAAGGCGTAAAATTTTCCCGGCTGCAATCTTGAAGGAACAACAAAATCTCTGGCCCCTTCTGGTGTCGCTTTTGTTAAAATTGGTGTTTCTATTTCAATAAAACCTTTTTTGTCAAGCCAGTCGCGAATAAATTTTATTACCTTATGCCTTTTTTCCAAATTTCTAATCAATCTTGGTCGGCGGAGATCTAAATAACGATATTTAAGTCTAATCTCTTCCCCAATCTGGTAACCGTCGCTTAAAATATCAAAAGGCAATTGTTGGGCTCTAGCCAAAATTTTTATTTTTTCTACACCTATTTCAACTTCACCGGTAGCTAAATTGGGATTGAAAAGATTTTGTGGCCTTTTTCTTACTAGACCTTCTACTTCAATCACATCGGAAGCTCTTAATTTCCCTAGTTTCTCCTCGCCAACCAACTGGACGACCCCACTTCTATCGCGCAAGTCAATAAAAACTAATTTTCCATGATCACGCCGAGCATTCACCCAACCTTTAAGGATAACCTTTTCTTTAACTTTTTTTGGGGTGTCAACCGCAAAAGTTCTTTCCATAGATTCTAATTATACCTTTTTTCTTAGATATTTCTCAATTTCTTTTTTCGCAGTTCTGGTAACCACAAACTCTAACCATTTTTTAGAAGGCTGGCTGTTTTTCTTGTTGATTACCTCAACAATATCACCACTTTTTAATTTAGACGAAAGGGGAACTAACTTACCGTTTACTTTAGCTCCGTCAATAGCGTTTCCCAATTCTGTATGAACCGCATAGGCAAAATCAACCGGGGTAGCTCCTGCCGGTAAATCATAAACATCTCCTTTTGGAGAAAAAACAAAGATACGGTGAGCCAAGGCATCAAATTTTAAAGCCTCCATAAATTCTTTTGACTCAACAATTTCTTTCTGCCATCCGACCAACTGTTTGACCCACGAAAGTTTTTCTCCGGGAACAAAAAGGTCCCCTCTTTCCAATTTTTCGGCAGATACCCCTTTGCTTTTAGCGCTTGCATAGTACCAATGTCCAGCAACCCCATTTTCTGCTTCCTCGTGCATTTGAAAAGTTCTGATCTGAATTTCCAAGATTCGCTCGTGTAAAGAAAACACGTTGGTGTGAATAGAACGGTAACCGTTTGGTTTTGGTTGAGCAACATAGTCCCTAACCCCCAAATTAGGTACAGGCTTCCAAAGCGAATGAACTATTCCCAAAGCAGCGTAGCAATCCTGGACTGTTTCCACTAAAATCCTCATTGCCACCAAATCATAAATCTTGCCAATATCTCCATTTATCTCCGACCTTTTAAGTTTTTGCCAAAGGCTATAAATATGTTTTGGCCGGGATGAAATTTTGGCTCTAATTCCTTCCTTAGCAAGAGCTTTATAAACAACCCTCGTAGCTTTTTTTAAAAATTCTTCCGCTTTTCGATAATAGGGTTTTGAATACTTCAATAAAGTCTGGTATTCCTTTGGATAAACATAAGGAAAGGCAAAATCTTCCAACTTTCCCTTCATTTCTCCAATTCCCAATCTGTCGGCTAAAGGAGCGTAAACCTCCAAAGTCTCTTTGGCAATTCTAATTTGTTTTTCCGGGGGAAGATATTGGAGGGTTCTAAGGTTATGAAGTCTGTCTGCCAATTTTATAAAAACTACCCTTAAATCTTTTGCCATCACCAAAATCATTTTTCTTAAATTCTCTACAAATTCTTCTTCTTTGTTTTCCCGAAGTTTTAAATTTCCTACTTTTGTTACCCCATTGACCAAAAGGGAAACCTCTTCGCCAAATTCTTTCTTTAATTCCTCCAAGGTTACTCCTCCATCCTCAATCACATCGTGAAGCAATCCAGCAGCAATTGAAGTCGAATCAAGTTTTAATTCCGCCAAAATTTCCGCCACGGAAATCAGATGTTCCATCACCGGATCCCCGGAAAGTCTTAACTGTCCGGCGTGGGCAATTTCGGCAAACTGGTAAGCTTTTTTAATCAGCTTAAAATTAGCCGCAGGATTATATTCTTTTACCCTTTTTAATAATTTACTTAATCTTTTTCCCATTTGATATCTTTAAGTTTTAATTGAATTTTACTAATTCCGTTCCATTGGTCAAGGGCAAGAGAGTAGGCAATATCTATCGGCTTTTCTGGTGACAGTTGAGAAAAAAGCTGCCCCATCCCAAAACCAATCGCCTCAACGGTAATAGGTGAAAAGTGAGAGGTAAGAAGTAATTTGAGGTGCTTATTCTCAAACCCAACTGTCCGGGCTTCCGCCACCTTGACATTTCGACTAACAAAAATTGGCTCGGGATTTCCTAAACCAAAAGGTTCAAGTTTTCTAATTTCTTGGTAAAGTTCTAAGGAAATATCTTTTAATGGCAATTCACAATCAATTTTTAATTTTTTGATCAATTTTTCTTCATCCAGTTGTTTTTGAGCCACTTCCTCCAATCGGGTTTTCAAAACTTCCAATTTTGTTGTCTCCACCGTAAACCCGGCAGCCATCGGATGGCCTCCAGCATCAACAAGCAAATCAGAACATGTTCTGATAGCTTCAGTAATGTTAAAGCCATTAATTGAACGGGCAGAGGCTTTAGAATAAATTTCTCCTTTGGAAACCACAATCGCTGGTCGATAAAACTCCTCAACCAATTTCCCCGCTGTTAAACCAATAATTCCTTCTTGGTAGCTTTCATGGGCAAGAAAAATTAATTTTGGCAAATTTCTCTGATCTTCCAAACCAAAAAGCAAGTCTCTTGCGTGTTTGGCGGTCTCCTCAGTCAAAATTTGTCTTTCCCGATTGGTTATCCCTAATTTAGTTGCCAAATCTTTAGCTTGATCTGCCTTAGGGGTACAAACTAGTCTTAAAGATTCCAAAGCGTGCTCCATTCTTCCCATAGCATTCAACCGAGGAGCAATAATAAAACCAACTTCATAAGGTCCAATCTCACCCTGCTTAATCCCCGCCTCTTCAAAAATTGCCAACAAACCACACCTTTTGGTTTGATTTAAAGCATAAAGCCCTTCTTTAACCAAACTTCTATTTACCCCAACCAAAGGCTCCATATCGGCGATTGTAGCAATTGCCACTAAATCCAAAAAATCACCTTTTTTAATTTGATTGCCCAAAAACCAAGCAATGGCGGCAGAACAAACTTTAACAGTATGGATAACTGCCACTGCTGGAGGTTTTTCCTTTCCAGTCTCGTGATGATCACAAACAATTACCTCAATTCCCAATTTTTTGGCAAACTCAATTTTTTCTTTGGCGGTAATCCCATGATCAACGGTAATAATCAACTTTAAGTTGGGATTTTTTTCTTTTAAGTCAGCAATAGTATTTTTGTTAAGCCCATAACCTTCAGAAACTCGCTGAGGAATATAAGGCAAAACATTTTTGGTCAATTTATACAAAGTTTCCCACAAAATAGCTGTCGCACAAATACCATCTGCGTCATAATCTCCATAAACAATAATCGCCTCGTTTTTCTCAATTGCCTCTTTAATTCTTTTAACCGCTTTTACTATTTCCTTTTTTTCAAGGCCAAAATCTTTTGCCCTAAGTTCCTCAGGCTTTTTGGGATTTAAAAACTCGTCTTGTTGTTTTTTGGTTTTCAATCCTCGGTTTATCAAAAGAATCTTTATCAATCTGTCCAATTGAAAATTGGAATTTGAAAATTGATAATTGTTCAAAATCTCCCATTTCATAATGGTATAATTTTACCAGTATGCGCTCCGTACTTCCAGAAAAATTAACCAAAAAAATTCCTCCCCAAGTTTGGGAGGTTTTTAATAAATTTACCGAAGCTGGTTATGAGATTTATCTTATTGGAGGAGGAAGTAGAAACCTTTTAACAAATAAAGTCCCAGTAAATTGCGATTTTACCACCAATGCTCACCCGGAAGTAATTCAGACCTTTTTCCCGGACAGTTTTTACAATAATATTTTTGGCACGGTAGGAGTCAATATTAAAAGGGGAAAGAAAGAAGAAATATATGAAATTACTACCTATCGAGGAGAAAGGGGCTATTCAGATTTCCGTCGACCTGACAAAATTTGGTGGGGAAAATCGCTGGAAGAAGACTTGCAAAGAAGAGAATTAACAATTAGCGCAATCGCCATCGGTCCTTCAAAAAAAGATAAAAATATTTTGGAAATTATTGATCTTTTTGGTGGGCAAGAAGATTTAAAAAATAAAATCATCCGGGCAATTGGCAATCCCGAAGAAAGATTCTCCGAAGACGCCTTAAGAATGATAAGAGCAATTCGTTTAGCCACCCAGTTAGGATTTACTATTGAACCAAATACCTTTTCCGCTATCCAAAAAAATGCTTCCCTTATTAATAAAATTTCTAAAGAAAGGATAAGAGATGAATTATTTAAAATTTTAAAAAGCAATTATCCAGCCGAGGGAGTAATTCTGCTTTTAACCTCCGGGCTTTTAAAAGAAATTATTCCCGAACTTTTAAAAGGCTACGGAATGACGCAAAAGGGTCATCATATTTACGACGTCTGGAATCACTCGGTTCAATCATTAAAATATTGTCCCTCAAAGGACCCGTTGGTAAGATTCGCTACTTTGATTCACGACATTGGCAAACCCTATGTAGCCAAAGGTGAAGGTAATAACCGAACTTTCTATAACCACGAGGTGGTTGGAGCAAAAATTGCTCAAAACATTGCCGAAAGACTAAAATTTTCCAAAGAAGAAAAGGAGCGACTAGTAAATTTGGTTCGCTGGCATCAGTTTACTTGCGACGAAAGACAAACTGATTCAGCCATCAGAAGATTTATTAGAAATGTTGGTAAAGAAAATCTTCAGGATATGCTTGATTTAAGAGTCGGTGATCGGCTTGGTGGCGGCGCTAAAGAAACCTCCTGGAGACTGGAAAAATTTAAACAAAGACTGATTGAGGTTCAAAAACAACCATTCACTGTTCAAGATTTAAAAGTTGACGGCCATGATGTGATGAAAATTTTGGGTCTTAAACCCGGACCAAAAGTGGGAGAAGTTTTGGAAAAGCTTTTTGAAAAAGTTTCAGAGGGTAAATTAGAAAATCAAAGAAAAGAGCTTTTGAAAGAAATTAAAAGCTTGAAGTAGACTTCTTTTTTTGAAAACTATCCCAAACAACTAAAAGAGGAGCGGCAGTAAATGTACTACTATATGTTCCAGAAATGGTACCAATAAGCAGGGCAAAAGCAAACCATCGAATAGTCGATCCCCCCAAAAGCCAAAGACTAATTAACATAAAAATAATTGTCATCGAATTATTTATTGATCTTGACAATGTTTCAGTTACTGCCTTATCCACCAAATCAACAAAGTTTGTTTTGGGAAATTTTTTCTGAGATTCTCTAATTCGGTCGTAGACGACAACGGTATCGTGAACTGAAAAAGAAAGGATTGTAAGCATTGCTGTTACAAATAAGGTATCTACTTCAACGCCAAAAAAATGGCCAAGAAGGCTAAATGTTCCAAGCATAACCAAGGCGTCGTGAAGCATCGCTAAAATTGCGCAAGTTCCAAACATTAAATCTTTAAATTGCCTGGCAACATAAAACATAATGAAACCAGCAGCTAAAATAATAGCAAAAATTGTTTTCTTTATTAATTCTTTTCCCAAAATTGGACCAACAGTTTCAAACCTAACCTCCTGAGGCATCTCTTCAAATTTATCCGCTAAAGCAGCCTTAATAATGGAAACATCTTCCTTGGTGATAGGCTTAAGTCTAATCAAAATCTGCCCCTCGCCAGAAGATTGAATAGAAATAACCTCAAATTTCTTCTCCTCAATTATTTTTCTTATATCCTCATATCTTTGTATCTTTATATCTTTTTTAAACTTTAGTTCAAGGATACTACCTCCGGTAAAATCAACTGAGAGTTTTAAACCAAAACGAATTAAAGAATAAATTCCCGGCAAAATCACCAAAGCCGAAAACAAAAAATATAACCATTTATATTTTGTGAACTTCATTTTTTATTTGTATTTTTATTTATAAAAAATTCTAATTAAATTTCTGGAAACAATGATACCAGTAAATAGTGATAAAATTGTTCCCAGTATCAAGGTTAAAGCAAATCCCCTTACCATTCCAGAAACGTTTAAAAATGACCAGTTTAAAGGATTAAATAAAACAAAACCGGTTATTAAAGTACAAACATTGGCGTCCCTAATTGAATCCCAAGTCCTGCCAAAACCAAGTTCCATTGCCACTTTCAAAGGCTTGCCACTCCTTATTTCCTCCTTCATTCTTTCAAAAATTAGAATGTTTGAATCAACTGCCATGCCAATAGTAAGCAAAAAACCGGCAAGACCAGGCAAAGTTAAAGTCACCGGTATTAATTTATATAAAGCCAAAGTAATCAAACCGTAAATAATTAAAGCGATATCGGCTAAAATTCCCAATTTTCCGTAATAAGAAGCCATAAAAAAGGCTACTAAGAATAATCCAACTAAACCCGCCCTTAAACTTTCTTGGACAGATTCTTGGCCCAAAGTTGCTCCTATATTTTTCTGCTCTATAATTTTTACAGGCACGGGTAAAGCTCCAGCATTTAATTGGATTGAAAGCTTCTTTGCTTGATTTAAATCAAAATCTCCTCTGATAACCGCTTTTCCTTCCAAAATAGGTTCTTCCACTCTCGGGGCAGAAATGGGAACACCGTCAAGATAAATTGCTACTATCCGGCCAACATTCCTTTTGGTAATTTCAGCAAATTTTTTTGCTCCTTCGCCAGAAAATTCTAGACCAACTACCGGTTGACCTGTCTGATTATCAAAACTAACTTGAGATTTTTTTAAATCCTTTCCAGTCAAGTCTGTTTTTAAAAAAAGCTTGCCGCTTTCTGTGGCCTTAGGATCAGGATTTTCCTCCCAAAACTCAAGCTGAGCTGTTTGGCCGATTAATTCAATTGCTTGATTTATGTCTTTAACTCCGGGCAAATCAACAATAATTCTTTGAGAATCGCCTGATTTAGCTGTTTGAACAGTCGGTTCGCTTACCCCAAAGAAATTAATTCTTTTCTCAATATTTTGTTTTGCTGCCTCCAGCGCCTGAGGCCTATCCTGAGGAGACAAATCCTGCATCTCTGCCTCAAAAATTAGGTGGGTTCCTCCTTGAAGATCAAGTCCTTGAACAATCTTTAAATCTTTCTTTATTCGAAAATTGCCAATTTTAATATCAATTGCTGGACGATTAATAGGCAAATCAAAGGAATATTTTCCTATTTTTCCCTTAATCCGAAAATTTTCTGGCAAATCAATATAAATTGCCAAAAGAGTTAACAAAAAAATAAATAAAAGGGTAGTGTTTTTTTTCTTCATTTAATTTATTTTTTCCCCTTCAAAAAATTTTCCGATAAAGGAAGCTGTTTTGCTCCCGAGAAGATATAAGTAATCATTCCCTTATCTGGTTTTAGATTAACTTTGACTTCGTCGCCAAGCTTTATTCCAACCATCTTTACAAAACCAGCGGGAATTGTTACCGCCAAACTGTTTCCTGTTTTAATAACTTTTTGGGCCATAGATCAAGCAACAAGTTCTTCTTCGCTCCCGATAATCATTACTCTGGTTCCAAAAAGAATTCCCATCAAAAAAGGATCCCTTCTCTTTTTACGAAAGACAAATTCTTCGGGAGTCATCACTGTATAATTAAGCTCTCTTTTAATTTTTTCTTCTTCTGCTTTGATTAATGCCGCCACTTCTGGCATAACTACCTCACCGACAATTAAAATATCCACTTCATCAGGTTTCCTTTCCATTTTGGAAACGTATTTTCCGGAAAACATAACAAAACTTAATCTTCCAATTTTGTTCCTATTTTTAATAATTTCTGCTCCTAAACCAGTTGTTTTAGCCAGCATCCGAGTTAATTCTGGATAAAAAAGATAGCTTTTATTAAACCAATAGTAAAGCCTGTTACCGCGCGATTCTTTTTTAACCATTCCGGCAGATTCCATATGGGCAAGTTCTCTTCTTACCGAATTTATTTCTTCTCCTGTCCTTCTTACAAGATCCCGAACATGGTAAATTTCATTAGGATGGGCAAAAAAGATCTCCAAAAGCTTAACTCTCACTTTCGAAATAATTAAATCTTTAAGCATATTTGTGGGCAGAAAAAACAATTTTTAATACGTCAAAGTTTTTTCTGACGGAATGATTTCAATCCAAATAGGTCCGCGGTTAAATTTAATTTCTTTATTAGTTGAGTCATAAAAAATGGTTCTGTTTTTCCTATCTTTCTTTACCCAAGTACCAGGAATAACCTTGCCATCCTGAAAAATAAAAGCTTTTCCTTTTCCAATTGTTTGATAAAGATTATGTTTGTGTTCATCCACACTGGTAGTTTCCTTAACAATTTGAACAACTACATTCTTGGCAACAATATCTTGTTTAAAATAAAAATCTTCTGCCTTAACTCCTCCGTTATAACGTAAATAGTCATTGTTTTGTCGATTATAAGCCCATCTTACGTGATAATCATTATAATTTGACCAAAAATCAAATTCTGGAGAAACTACAAGACCGGAAGGACTATCCTCCTTAAATAGCCACATTCGAAAATTCGCATCCCAAGAACTAACCTGCTTTCCCACTTGGGTTAAATTGGTTAAACCTCTTCTGGCCGCTTCCTCCCACAAGGCATAAGTTCCGCAGTACATGGAATGTTCGGTAGGAACTGTTTTTCCCGTTCGGTCAGGTTCACGACGACAAATCTTAAAACCTAAAGAAAACTGATCCAAATCGCTCCATGTTCCCTTATTTTTCCAACCATATTTTTCAATTTGGCATAGGGCTTTAGCTCTTGGGTCAACGGTTGGATCATTACACAAACCGGCTCCGCCCACATGGTTATACAGGGGAAAATCTCCATATTCCGAAGCCCAATCAAGAAAATAGGTTCTGGCCGACCTAACCGGACCAATATCGTATTCGCCGGACTGAGAGTAGGCAGCTATGGCACAATAAAAAACTGCCAAAAAACGGGTAATTGCCCCCTCGGCAACAGCTTCGTAAACAACATCTGCTTTGGATAAACCTGATTGCGGTCGAGAATCAGCATGGTTTTCAATCATTACGGTTAAGGGTCTTCTCCCAGACCAAAGATCTTTTTCGGTTTTGGTAAACATTGCTCCATTTAATGGGCACATTTCGTCTTTTGGGCCGGTCAAACTTATTTTAAATTTACTCTCACCAGGAGTAACTTGGGGAGAAATTAAAACTTCTTCGGCTTTCGGTTTTGAAAGAACATTAAAAACACCAAAAGAAATCCCGGTCGTTAGTAAATATACTCCAACAAACAACAAAATGGATATTTTTTTGCTCATTTTTTAGTTTTTCCTTTCTTTGCCCTTAAAATTGCCTCAATTTCTTCTTTAGAAAATTCATAACCTTTTTCTTTTCCTTTTTCTACCGGTTTGGTAAAAATCCTTGTCTGGTCTCGGCTATGTAAACTGGTAATAACCACCCCGTCATCGTTGCCGTCAAGCAAAGCCAAGACAAAGCTTTGATCGCCTCCTGTATCGGGAAACGGATTATATCTTACTAACCCAAACTTTTGAAAATGAAAATAACCGTCTTTCTCCAATTTATCTAATTTCTCAACAATTTTATTTTTCTCCTCATTGGCAAGACGGATATTCTCTAAAATCTCGCCCAAAATAGTCTTTAGATCTTTCTCGCTTACTCCCTTGGTTAAATTCTTGAAAAAAACAAGAAACCTAATCAAAAAAAAACTAATTACTCCCAACCAAACAAAAATCAATAAAACAATCCACCAATCGGACAGAGAATTGAACAACATTGTAATTCATTTTAAACCATCAATTGAAAAAAAGTCAATCGGCAATCAACAATGACCGATAATATTTTGAGGCTAGACAAGATTGAAATTATATGTTATTTTGAACCCAAAATGGGAAGAAAAACTAAAAAAGAAAAAATTTTGGCTGATTTAAGAAAAAAAATACAAAAATTGGAAAATAATTCTTTTTCCCAAGACCAAAACCAAATGATAAATAAGGAAATATCGTCTATTTCCTCGTCGGATGATTCAATTTATGTTTACCCTGTCGATCTAATAAAGAAAGATTTGTTTAAAACATTTATTTTATCAATGCTCGCGTTTTTTTTTGAACTGGCTTTGTTTTTGATTATTAAAAAGAAAATTTATTTACCTTTTCCCAAATTAGTCCTGCCCATAAGTTTAAGTTTTTCCTAAAGGAGGTGAGAAAGAATGACAACGATGTATTGTGTCAAGTGTCGCGCCAAAAGGGAAGCAAAAGATGAACAAGTGGTAACGATGAAGAATGGGAAGAAAGCAAGAAAAGGAACCTGTCCTGTTTGCGGAACCAAAATGTTTAAGATCGGCGAATAAGCTCTTGCTTCTGAGAGCTTTCAGAACCAAAACCCCCTTCCAATTTGGAGGGGGTTTTGGTTAGAAAATATTCTTTAATTCAAAACTATTTTGAGTATTCAATAAAAAGCCTCTCTTTATCCTCGGCCAGTTTTCTCCATTGAGCTTCAATATTTCTTAACGCTTCTTGAAGATATGGCTTCTTACTAAAATCTAGGGTATTACTAATCTCAACCCACTGGGTTAAAAGATGCTTTCGTCTATTTTCCAAGGCCTCCCTTATAAGTTGAAATTGCGAATGGCGAGTGAGTTCATGCCATTCTCGAAATCCAGAAAGAAACTGAGGATCATATTCACCAAATTCAATCGCCTTTTGGAGGGTTAATAATGGCCCGGTTTTAGGTCTTGGACTAGATTTTAGTTGTTCAAGTGATTCCTCGTCGTTCATATTGAATTGATCATATCAAATTTTTGCTTCTGTCACAAATTTCTCTTGCTTGGTTTTTGGTAATTTTTTTACCTTGGGCAGCATAAAATCTGATCAATCCTTCAACTAAAGCATTCTTTAGTTTTGCTTTTGGGTGTTCGTAGACGAAGCGCTTTAAAAATAAATTCAAATCTTTTGTTCTTAATGGATTTTCCTTTTTTGTTACCAAAATAATTTCCCAGTTAGTTCTTGGGATTGGTTGAAAAGCTGTTTTGGGAACTTTCCCGATCAACTTTACCTCAAAATAAAGGGAAAAAACTTGGTGTTTTTCAATTTTGTGAGCAAATTTTTTAGGGACGAGAAAAACCGCTAATTTAAACTTTATTTTTATTAATTTTTGAAAAAGAGGCTCTACTAAACTTGAAGGTAAATTTCCTAATATTTTGGTAAATTTAGGTAAAGGTTTTTTTGATAAAATTTTCAAAACATCTTCAAAAATAACCTCCACATTTTTAGGCATTTTTTTAAGAAGGGGAAAAAATTTTTTGTCTATTTCAATCGCAATTACTTTTTGTGCTTGGGAAGCCAAAATTTTTGTTAGTCTTCCATCCCCCGCTCCGATTTCCAAAATAATTTCTTCTTTTTTAATTGAAGCAACATCTGCAATTTTCCTTAAAATATCTTGATCTTCAAGAAAAAACTGTCCTAAATAAATTCCGGACAACATTAGTGAATTTCTGCCTTTTTTTCTTTCAAATATTCTCTCCAGTTTTCGATAAATTCGATAAAAGTTACAAAGGGAGTTTCTATCACCACATTGAAAAAAATCGCCACCACATTGTATTCTTTCCATTTTCTAGCAAACCATGAGCCAACTTTTGCCACCGGAAGTGTCATAATATCCAATAAAAATTCCCAAAAGCCCGTTTTTTCTTCCACTGTCAATTCCCGGGCTTTATTTCTAATAACCAAGGCGGCAAAAATGTTAATTGCAATTGTTAGCGTATCAAAAATCACCGAAGTTATAGGAATTGATGCTTTATAAAAAACCCAAGCAACACCAAAAAAGAAGATGATGCAGGCCAGGACATAAAGAAAGATAATTATAAAATTAGTTAAGGTTTTTCTTTTTTTCTTAATTCTTATTTCATAAATATCTTTTTGTTCTTGGGGATAGACAAAACCAAGGGCTAATCTAATAACTTCTTTTAAATTACTCATCGAAGGAGGTCTAATAATTGACACCAAAAAAAACATCGCCAGGGTGGGAACTATAAAATCGGTAAGGGCTGCTATCAAATTAAACCCTTCATAAAAAATACTGGCTAAAGGTACCTCAACAATAAAAAAAGTAAACCAGTTGGCAACAAAAACTGAAAGTGTTGAAAAAACTGCAAGTTTAAATAATCTTGATTTCAAAGTAACCAATCTTTTTTGATAAAAATTAGTCAAAAGTTGAACAAAAGTTTCCTTATCAGAAAAAACTTGAGGAATCGCCGCCGGGTTTTCCTTAAACGAACACAGAATATCATCTAAAAGAACAAAAATTGTGTCGGTCTTTTCGCAGATATTGAAAAATTCCTTACCTAATGGATGGGAAAGTTCGTTTTCTATTTCTTTCTTAATAAGAAAAATATTTTTTGCCGTATCTTTTAAAAATATCTCATCGGGTTTAATCCACTGGGCATAGTGATATTTTAAGAGGTGGTAGGTTATTATTGCGTCATCAAGATCAAATAAGGTTCGGTGACAGGCAATGTAAGTTTGAATTAATTTTTCTTCTTCATTAAGTAATTCTTGAGGAGTCAAGCGAATCCTTTCGGCCATTAAAGCCGTCATTGTCTCAATCAAAGCATTCTCTCTTAATGGTGGAGTTAAAACTTCTTCAATCTCGCAGGCGGCAACCTCCAAAATCCAATCATAGAAATTAACTCTTTCTTTTAAAGGAAAACTGGAATTTTCTCGAGGATATGGAGCATTCTTTAAGAGGAAAAGATATTTTTTTACGATTTTGTCAACCTCAAAAATTTTATCTCGGGGAATAGTATCGTTTGGGAGATGACCTCCCCGAACAAGCTCTAAAACCAAAGATTCCGCAACCTCTTCTATTTTAACTTTAAAAATAAAATCTAATCCAGAAACCTCAAAAATAAAATGTCTTTTGAGTATTCTTTCGATAGCGCTTCGTCTTAATAAATTTTCTTCTTTCCAGTCAATTATCTTTCTTATTCTTTCGTAAAGATATGCAACCTTAGAAGCAATTTCATCAACATGAATAGGAGCAAATTCCCTTTTTTTGGGAGGAAGAAAGCTTTCCTGGTAAATTCTGATTAATCTTTGAAGAGGCATAAAATTATTGCTTTGTTTTTCTCAATTTTATAATACCCTAAAAACCAACCAAAGACCAACAACTAAACAATACCAACTAAAAAGATTAAATTTTCCTTTTTTAACAACGCTTGACAAAAACTTTAAGGATAAATATCCCACAAAACCAGAAACAATAAATCCCAAAAAACCATAACTTAAATTTATTCCATCTTTCCGAAGATCCGCCAATTCAAAAAAACTGCTGCCAATAATCGCGGGAATCGCCAGCAAAAAGGAAAAGTAAAAAGCGGTTTCTCCGGACAATTTTCGCCAAAGACCGGCAACGATTGTTGATCCCGAACGGGAAATTCCCGGCAAAATTGCTAATGCTTGAAACAGACCAATAAAAAAGGCGTCAGAAATTTTAATTTGTTCAAGGCTAACCGATCGCTTTGATCTAATAAAGCGAGAGGAAAAAAGAAAAACAGCTGTTATTAAATAATCAATTCCCACCAACAAAAGAGAGCTAAACGCATTTTCTAACTGTTCTTTAAAAAAGAGACCAATAAACCCGGCAGGTAAAGATCCAATTAAAATAAGGAAAAACAATCTTCTTTTCTTTTGCCAATTAGAAACAAGATCAACTAAGCTTCTCATAAAGAAAAAAATAATGGCGGAAAGAGTTCCTAAATGAAGTAAAACGTCAAAAGAGATAAGGGGTTTGGAAAGACCAAAAAAATTCTGAAATATTACCAAATGACCTGAAGATGAAATTGGTAAAAATTCAGTTATTCCCTGAATAATCGCCAAAATTAAAACTTTTCCGATACCCATATTTACAATCCAAAAAAAAGGGAAGTTCGTAAGCCAGATTCTGTTCCCGCTAAAAAGCGGTGGCAATCATTTATCTTAGCCGAGTTAATTCGGCTACCAAGTTAAACTTGGTGCTCTTAAACTTTGGTGTATCGTGGGAAGCATCACACACCGCTCGAAGATTGCAGCGGGGAGGATTGCCTTTCGCTTCGTTCAGGGTAAACCCTTATAAAGCGAAAGCCCAGTCGCTTGGCCGTTTCACGCGGTGCCACCCGCATCGTCACTGTTGCTCTAACTCTCTCACCCTCCAAATTAGAGGGTGAGGTCTCGGTTTACACCGGACACCCTGCTTCCTGCTGTCTGGACTTTCCTCCCACCATAAATCGCAGCGTGAAGCGTGAACGAATAGTTCAATTAAGCCGAACGCTAAGATTAGGTGGGCGATTGCCCGACTTCCCAAAGCTATTCTACCAAATTTTTAACCTTTACTCAAGACTTCCAGGGAAATCGTTTCTAAAATCAACACTGCAGGAATAGCCAAAACTGCTCCGGAAATACCCGCCAATCTAAAGCCAATCCATAAAGAAATTAAAATTATTAGCGGGTTGATTCCCACCGCTTTTTGCATTACCTTGGGAACAATAAAATTATTTTCGATTTGCTGAACCAAGAAACACCATGATAAGGTTGCTAAAGCGTGAAATGGGGAAATAGACAGGCCGGCTAAAACCGCTGGTATGCTGGCAACAGTGGGACCAATATTTGGGATAATTTCCAAAAGACCAGCAAGGATAGCCAAAGGCAAAGCATATTCAATTTCTAAAATTCTAAAACCTAAATAGGAAATAATTCCTACTGCGGTCATTAAAATTAGCTCCCCCCTAATCCAGCTTCCCAATCTTTTTTCAATTTTAACAATTACCTTTTTAATCTTTCCCTCTTGTTCTTTGGAGAAATATTTTGAAAGATATTTGTCTATTTTACTCCTTTCCTCCAAAAGATAAAAAGTAAAAACCGCCAAAACAAGGATAGAGGCAAGATTTGAAAGAACACCAACAACAAATTTTGCTAAATTAATGGGGATAGAACCCAGTTGAGAAACTTGACTGTTTATTATATTACGATCTATTCTGGAAATTCCTATTTTTTCCATTAATAAAGGAAGCTGAGAAATTAAGTCTGAGGTCTGATCAACAAATGGCGGAATAATTCCTGCTAAAGAAATGGTTACTACCAAAAACATAATCGCATATATTAAAATTATTGACAACCAGCGAGGAATTTTAAAATTTTCAAATTTTTCCACCAAAGGCTCTAGGGTAAAAACTAAAAGCAAAGAAATAAAAACCAAAAGAAGAAGTTGTCTTATTTGATATAAAAACCACAAAAAAATTAAGAAAAATACAGTAAAAATAATTGTCTTATGGGAAATCTCAATTTTAATTGGTTGCATATTAATCTTTATAATACCAATTTTTAACAAAATTTACCACTTCAACTGGCCAATCGGGCTGACTTATCTCAAACCACTTAATTCTTTTTTCTTTTTTAAACCAAGTTATCTGCCTTCTGGCATACCCATGTTCATTATATTTCCATCGCTTAATTATCTCTTCTCTCAATTTCAAACTTTGGGTTCCGGATTTTGAATTTATAAAATTCATAAAATATGGTTTCCATTCCCGGTACCCTATCGTCGCTCCCAAGGCGGAATTTTCCCAATTATAACCCTTTTCAATTAATTTTTGAATTTCCTCTATAATCCCTTGCTTTACTCTTTCTTCAACTCGCCTATCAATCCTCTCATAAAGGACTTTATAGGGCGCCATCAGTCCCACAAACAAAACATTTTCAAATTTGAAATTTGGAATTTGGAATTTATTTGGAATTTGGATTTTGGAATTTGGAATTTCCCTGGCTATTTCTATTGCTCTAATCAACCTTCTGGAATTATTTCTATCGCTTTCATTCATTTCTTTCAATCTTTCAGGAGCAATTTCTTTCAAAATTTCCCTTAATTTCTCAATTTCTAAATTTCTTAATTTCTCTCTCAATTCCCAATCCGGCGACACCCCTAAAGTTTCTATTCCGTCAATTAGCGCCTTTATATAAAAACCCGTTCCCCCAACCAAAATCGGCAGTTTTTTTCTTTGCCAAATGTCTTGAATTACTTGAGTAGCGCACTCAACATAATCAGCAACATTAAACCGATAGTCCGGCTCCGCCACATCATAAAGCCAAACCTTTATTCCAACCATCTTATAATATCCAATCCTAAATTTATTTTTAATTGAAAATTGAAAATTGAAAATTGAAAATTTTGGTAAGTCCTTGCCAGTTCCGATGTCCATTCCTTTATAAACCTGCCTTGAGTCGGCCGACACAATCTCGCCATTAAATTTTTTTGCGAGGTTGATTCCTAACTGCGTCTTTCCAGTAGCGGTAGGCCCACAAATAATTAAAAGTTTATTCATTTTTTGTTAATCAACTCTTCTAAAATCTCCCACCTTCGCTTTTTTTCTTCATAGGTCACATTGTCTTTAAATTTAAAAGCGGCGGTTCCTGGGCGAGGAGAATACATAGCAATATAGGCTTTTTCAAAACCTACTTTTTGGCAAAGTTTGATAGTATTTTGAAATTGTTCTTCAGTTTCTCCGGGAAAACCAACAATAATATCGGTTCCTATTTTAATATCAGGAATTCGCCGGCGGATTTTTTTAACCAACTCAAGATATTGTTTTGCGGTATAAGGCCGGTTCATTCTCCGCAAAACTTCATCATCACCTGACTGAACCGGCAAATGCAAGTATCTGTCTATTTTTGGCAAACTCATTGCCTCAATAATATCATCGGTTAAATCCCAAGGGTTAGAGGTAATAAAAGATATTTTTTCAATACCAGGAATTTCATGCAAAACTGCCAACAGCAGAGCAAAAGGAGTTTTTAATTTCTTAAAATTTTTAGATTTAAGATTTAGTTTTGAGTTTTGAGTTTTAAGTTTTGAGTTTTTAAAGTCTTTTCCATACGAATTAACGTTTTGCCCCAACAAGGTAATCTGTTTATAACCACGCCGCGCTAACTCTTCAACCTCGCAAACAATTTCTTCAAAAGACCGACTCTTTTCTGGCCCGCGGGCATAGGGAACAACACAATAAGTACAAAAATGGGAGCAACCTTCCATAATCGGCACCCAGGCATGGATATTTGAACTACGAATTATGAATTTTGAACTAAGGGGGAAGTCGGAAATTTTTTTAAACTCGTCTACAGCAGGTAATTTTTTCCTTAAATCGGCAGTTGGATATCTCAACATGCAACCAGTCAAAACAATTTTAAATTTTAAATTTAAAATTTTAAATTTGGCTAAGTTATTAATTAGGCCATACACCCGGTCTTCTGCTGACTGTCTCACCGAACAAGTATTAATTACAATTTCGTCCGCTTCTTCAATTTTTTTAGCCGGTTTCCACCCTCGACTCTCATACCAACCAGCAATTCTTTCAGAATCAGATTTATTCATCTGACAGCCAAAAGTTTTTATAAAATAAGTCTTTTTCTTCCTCACGAAGCTAATTTTAACATTTTTTGAAGCTAACTTGAAGCAGAAGAATATCTTTTTAAAGCATATTGCCAAAATCTTAAAGAACCAATCAAAAATATTCCAGAAATTAAAAAAGCCAAAATTAACCATTGCCAGGATAAAATTCCCATCAATGCTTTGGCAGGAACAGTAATCAAAATTATCACCGGAATTGTAAAGGTTAAAACGAATTGGACTCCTTTTTGATAAATATCTGTTGGGAATCTGGCCATATTAGTTAAATCCCGATATACCCAAACTAAAGGATCTATTTGGGTAGTTAAAACACAAATTGAACAAACAAAAAGATGAAAGGCAAAAGCCAAAACCAAACTATTGGCAAACAAAAGCAAAAAAAACAAAAAATTAATTGTGTTTATTGTTACCGACCCAGAATTAAAATACCAGCCAAGATAAAAAACTAAGGGAAGAAGGGTGATAAAATCTTGAATATCCATAAATCCAAAAACTGGAACGAAAAAAGATGGCAAGGGTCTTACCAAATAAATATCGTAATTCCCAGAAACTACGGATTGGCGAAATTGATAAACACCCCGAAATAAAAATTGTGTTGTAATATCGATCAAACTGAAAATTAAATAAAAAAGAATAACTTGCTCTCGACTATAACCTGCCAAAGAGCCAACCGAGCCAACAACAATAAAAAGAAAAAGAAAAAACATTAGAAACCGAACAACCTTGCCAACGAGAAACATTACTCCCGCCCAGTTGGTCAAAAGCTGGGACTGAGCGGCCATTGAAGACATTTTAAGCCAAACCCTTAGCAATCTTAAATTTGAAATTTTAAATTTTAAATTTTTATTATCCTCCATAAGCTCCATAATTTTTGGCGCCCTTTTCCCATAAACATAAACTTAAACGCCAAAAGAAAATCAACCAGACAAGACAAACTAAAACTACTTTGATAATCATAAAACCTGACAATTGCTCAAGCCAAATTTTTAAAGGAGAAAAAATTAAATATGGAAATGGGGTCAAATAAATAATTTTGGTTAACCAATTTGGCAAAATATCAATTGGGAAAAAGGCTCCAGAAAAAAATTCCAGAAAAATTATTCCAAAAAGCCAGCGAGTTGCCCAAATTTCATCCACCCAAAAGGTTACTACTGAAATAGTAAAACTGATAAAAAAATACAAAAATACTCCCAAAATTACCAAAAGCAAAAACCAAAAATAGGTAATATTATTTTTGGGAAAATAAAGAGGAAATTTAAAGATAGCCAAAATTAACCCGATTTCAAAAATGGTAAAAAAAATATTCAAAATCTTGTCGGCCAAATCGCGGCTAAACCAATATTGAAGCATTCCCAGCGGCCGCATAATTAATTTAGTCAATTCACCGCTTCTTATTTGTCCTGAAAGATCAACCGACCGAGAGGCCAAAACAATGCTTCTTAAAAAAGCTATTCCAACCACATAGGTTAAAAGCTGAGATTTCTGGTAATTAAGAAGTTGCTCGCGAGAACTAAAAATTGCCAACCAAAAGAAAAACAAAGTTAAAAAGGAAACAAAACTCCTAAATCGCCACAAGAGGAAATTTAACCGGTATTCAAAATACTCCTCAAAAGTAATTTTTACAATTTGCCAATATTTCCTCATTCTCAAAATCTACGCAACATCCTTGCCGGTGAAAACTTCGCGGATAATTTGCTCAATAGGAACCTCCTCAACATTTAAATCGGCCACCGGAAAATGCTGGAGAATTTCTGCAGAAGCAACTGAAGCGACTTCTCTTTTGACAGAAATAACCGCCTTAGGATAATCAAACTCCTTAATCTCACCTATTTCTTCCAATTTTCTTGGATCTATTTCTTTGGAAAAAACAACCGACAAAATTTTATGATCAGCATACTTTTCCACAATTTCTGCTAATTCTCCATCAAAAACAATTTTTCCTTTATCAATAATAATCACCCTTTTACAAAGTTCTTTAACATCTCCCATATAATGAGAAGTTAAAATAATTGTCGATTTTTTTCGGCGATTATATTCTTTTATAAAATCCCTCATTTTTTTCTGCATTACCACGTCTAAACCAATCGTCGGTTCATCTAAAAAAAGCACTTTAGGGGAATGAAGTAGGGCAGCAATTAACTCGCATTTCATTCTTTGGCCTAAAGAAAGTTTTCTGACCTGAATTTTTAAAATATCTTTAATTTCAAGGAGAGTCGTTAGTTCTTCCAAAGTTTCTTCATATTGTTTTTTAGGAATTTCGTAAATTTCTCGATTTAAAATAAAAGATTCAATCGCCGGCAAGTCCCACCAAAGCTGATTTTTCTGACCCATCACTAAAGAAATTTGCTTTAAAAAATCATACTTTCTGTGCCAGGGGTTATAACCTAAAACAGAAACGCTACCAGCGGTAGGGTACAAAAGCCCGGAAAGACACTTTAATGTAGTTGTTTTCCCCGCTCCGTTTGGACCAATAAAACCAACCAGTTCTCCCTCATCTATTTCAAAAGAGATATTATCAACCGCCTTGACATCCTCATATTTTCTTTTAAACAAAGATTTAATTGAACCGATCAATCCCGGCTCCTTTTTATGTACCTGATAATATTTTTTAAGATGTTTAACTTCAATGACACTCATATCCCTACTCCCTCGTATTTTTTAAGGCCTTTGCGCCAAACAGCTCTTGCTAAAAAATACAAAACAACCACCCAAAAAATTTGCAATCCAATTCCCTTAATTGCCTCAATTGTAGAAACTTTTCCAAGATAAATCAACATTGGAAAATACTGGATATAAATAAAAGGCAAAAAGTTGGCTATTACCTGGAAACCAGGAGGAAAAAAAGAAATAGGAGCATAATTTCCGGAAAAAATATTTTTGATTGTCCTTACAATTCCTTCCGGGCCCTCCGTGGTTATCGTCCAAAAAGAAATACAACCAGTAAGGTAATCTACTAAAAAATTAATCGCGAAAGCAAAAACTACAGAGATTGGGGTGAGAAGTATCATAGGAAAGTTAGAGCTGACAACTAATTTTCCTTTAAAAAATAAAGCGACGGCAAAATAGGCAAAAAATCTTATTAAAAGATTAACCGGTTTTGCTGAAAGGCTAAGAAAAAGCCTAACCAAAGGATAATTTAAGGGTATTAATATTAAATTCGAGAGCCTACCTGATTGGACATCTCTCTGGATAAAACGAGAAGCCGCGGTGGAAATTATATTATTAATTAAACCAACTCCAATTAAGTAGGTAATCGTTTCCGGTAAGGAAAATCCGCCAATTCTCCCTTTTTCTCCAAAAATTACACTCCAGATAAAAAGGAAGACTAATGTTCCTAAAAATTCATTAAATCCCCAAAGAAAAAAATCAGCCCGATAAGTTAAAGCATTTTTAAAACCAATCTTAACAATCGCCCAATATTTTCTCATAAATTCATTTTAGCATTAGCTTGAGGCGCTTGAATAATGCTTAAGGGCAAAATTCCAAAATTTTTGGGAAAGAAAAAAGGAAATTAAGGCTAAAACTAAGGCAAGCACTGTAATCTTGGGGTCTGATCTCCCCAAAAGAACCTGAACCGGGAATGTAGCAATAAAGGCTACGGGAATTATGTAGGTAAAAATAAATCGCATCCCTCTTTGAAAAACATAGACCGGTACCCGACCTACCTGGGAAATCTCGTGGAATAAATCCTCCAAATTATAGATATTAATGAACCAAAAATTAGTGGTAGTAATCATAAAATAAAAATTATAGAAGATAAAAAGTCCCAGGAAAAAAAGTAAGGAAAAATTTAACCAAGAAAAAATAGTTAATTGAACCGGAATTCTTCGTAAAAGTTTAAAAAGTAAAAAAATCAGAAAAATAATTTAGCCAGTGATCAAATTCAAAGTATCTTGTTGAAACCAGAAACCTAAGATTAACTGGTTTTAAAAGAGCAAAATCTAACTCCCCTTTCCGAATATAATGGGAAAAACTAAGCAAGTTCTGTAAAATGAATGTCCATAAAAAATCAAAAAATAAACCATGAACACAAATTAAAAGTAAAACCTCCTCCCTGCTCCAACCAGCAATTGAATCAACTTGGCCAAATATTAATTCTACAGAAACTACCGTCAATCCAAAAAAAATAAAATCCTACTGTCCAGATCAATAAATTAAACCTAAATTCTTGCTCCCTCATCCAACAATTTTTGAAAAAATTAAAATACAATTTAAAGTAGCGTTTCATATCTTAGTGGCCAAAAGCAGTATAAGCTTGCCGGCCAGTTCTCCACATCAATTTATAAACTCTAACCAAAATTAAGAACCAAAAAATTTGGATAATTAAACCCTGAATTATCTCCATTTCAGTCAATTTTCCAAAATAAATTTCTAAAGGAAAAGAAAACATATAACGAAACGGCAAAATTTTAACCAAAATTTGATATTGGTTGGGAATAAAACTTATAGGGATTCCTTGTCCTCCCAAAATAGTTCTTGCCATCCAATAAACGGAATCTACGGCGACAACTTCTGTAAACCAAAAAGCGAGCAACCCCATACATAAACTTAGACTGAAGGTTATCAAAATACTTAGGGTTATTACCGGAATCAAAATAGCAAATTTTGAGAAATAAAAATTAAAAGTGACTATTTGCCGAAAAAAGAAGACTAAAAATAAACTTGCGGCCAGACCAACCCAGGAAGAAACCAAATGCCATCCTAACTCTAAAGCTAAAGCCTTTTTAAAAATTGAGATTGGTTTAATTAAGGTACTAATTATAATTTCGCCATTCTTAATTTCGTCTGAAAGCCAATAAAAAGGAAACCAACCGACAACCCATTCTAAAAAAAGGGCGGCAATATAGTAACTGATTAACTCCGGTTTAGAATAACCACCAATTGTTTTTCCGCCTGAAGAAGATAACCAGACGGCCACAATTGTTATTAAAGAAAGGATGTTACAAACCAACCAAACTAAAATTGGCCCACGATAAGCAATAGTATTTTGAATATTGGCTTCGCAAAAAGCCCAATATTTTCTCATAAGTTAATTTTAACTTAGCTTGAGACACTTTGGTAATGCTTAAGGCCTTTTTTCCAAACGAAAGTGGAAAATAAATATAACCAGAAAACTATTAAAATTCCCAAAAATATAAAATATTTTGGCACTTTTCCCAATAAAATCCCTGTTGGCACATAGCCTAAAAATAGAATTGGCAAAAATGTCAGTAAAAAAACTTTAAACCAATCAGAATAAATTTCCGCTGGATAGCGGTCAAAATCCAAAGTTTCCATAAGCCAACGGATAAAAGTTTCTCCTCTAATCCAAAAAAGAGAGAAAGAAGCCATAATAAAAGAAAGCAAATAAATTACCAAATAGGCAATAATCAGGCCTAATAAAAACAATAAAACTTGATTAAAAGAAAATTTAAATTTTAAATTTATTAAAGAAAGAGCCACTAAAACAATAGAATTGACGACGCTTAAAATGCTGGTAATATCCAGTGCCCCAAAGGAAACTAAAAAACGATGATTTACTGGTCGGAGGAGAGTTAAATCAAATTTTCCCGAATCGACGGAATAAATAAAATTAATTAAATTTCCCAAAAAAGTAATCCAAGATGCAAGATAAATTATTTCCTGAACCCCAGTTAGCAAAAGAAGCTCCCAAAAACTCCATCCACCAATTTCTTTTGTACCTTTAAAAATTACTGATAGAAAAATTATTGTTGTCACCATCCAGATAATTGGGGCTAAACCTATTAGTAAAGAATTAATTCTATAAATCAAAATATTTTCCAAACTAAATCTGGCAAAATAAAAATAAAGCCTTAAATATCGTCTGATTTTACTGACCAACTGCTTCATATTTCTTAACTCCTTTGAGCCAAAAAATTCTTAAAATATATGTCAAGAAAATTATCCAAACAAAGCAAACCAAAATCCCTTGAAAAACTTGGGATAAGTTGAAATCTCCTTGATAAATTTTGACCGGAAAGAAAACCATAAATTGAAAAGGCAAAAAATTTCCAACAATTTTTAAAAATCCCGGCATTAAATCTATTGGTATCTGACCACCAGCCAAAAAATCAACAATTAAAAATAAAGAATTATGGAAAAGTTTAATATCAGTGACAAAAAAGGCGCAGGTGGCGACAAAAAGATTAAAAAGAAAATTAACTAATAATGAAACAGTCAGAAAAATCAGGACTGCCAGGAAACGAGAAATTCCGGGAAAACTAAAAACTTTAGGAAATAAAACTAAAAAGATAAAAAGCATCAATATTCTTAAAATCGCTTCAAAAAACCTGTCGGCCAAAAATGAGGCAAACCACCAACGCAAATAACTTACCGGTTTTGTCAAATAAACCGAAAGTCTACCTTCTTTAATTTCTTCGGCAATTTGCCTGCCAACATTACTTCTTTTAACAAAATGCAAAAACCTAACCAAAATCATATAAGTCATCATTGAAGAAAAAGTATAATTACCAAAATATTGCCGGTTTTTAAAAATAGCTGACCAGATAAAATACATTACTAACAAGGTAATTAAACCCAAAATCATATGACCCAAGAATTCCGCCCGGTACTCAACTGCATTTTGCCAGGAAATCTTAAAAACTGCCCAATATTTTCTCATAAGAAGATAATAGGACAAAGGGGTAGACAAAAAAAGAGGATTACTTAACCATTTTCCTTAGTTCCCTTCCTGGGGAAAAGCGGGCCTCGCGGTGGGACTTAATTAATTTTTTCTCGTCTGTTCCGGGAAATTTCACCAATTTATCCTTAACTAATGTGGTCTTAAATGTTCCAAAACCAGAAATGACCACTTTTTCTCCTTTTTGAAGGGTTCTTTGAATCTCTCCAAAAATAACTTCAATTGCCTCTTTAGCCGCCCTTTTGGTTAAATGGGCCTTGGTTGAAACAATTTTAATTAAATCTGGTTTATTCATTATAATGCTTAAAATAGCCTAATTTTTAAAATTTGTCAAGAACTATTTAGCTATTCCAATTGCTCGAGTCTCTCTTATCGCTGTTATTTTTATCTGGCCGGCCCATTTAGCTTCTTCCTCGAGTTTTTGGGCAATTTTGTTGGTTAAAACTGTCAGCTCGTCGTCGGAAACAGCTTCTGGCTTAACAATCACCCTCACTTCCCTTCCCGCCTGATAGGCAGCGACCTCAGCTACCTCCGGAAATGATCGTACAATTTCCTCAATGTTAGTCATCCTTTTTAAATAATCCTCGTGAGGCTCATATCTTGCTCCGGGTCGACTTCCGGAAATAGCATCAGCAATCCAAACAATCACCGATTCAATAGAGGAAAAAGGCTTGTCTTCATGATGCTCAGCCACACAGTTAATAACCGCTTCGGGAAGACGATATTTTCTTAATAAATCAACCCCTAGCTGAACATGGGTTCCTTCTTCTTCGGTAATCACTTTTCCTATATCATGTAAAAGACAACCCAATCTTACCACCGCCACATTTGCTTTTAATTCCTGGGCAATAGCTACCCCAATTTGGGTCTCTTCAAGAGTGTGGACGATCATATTTTGGCCATAGGAAAAACGAAATTTGTACCTTCCCAAAAATTTGATCAAATCAGGATGAAGATTGTAAACTTTTAATGAACGACAGAGTTTTTGGCCTTCTTCAAACAAAATTCTTTCCACCTCTTGTTTGGTTTTAGCAACCACTTCTTCAATTCTTTGGGGTTGAATTCTACCATCTTTTATTAATTTTTCTAAAGCCCTTTTGGCTATTTCCCTTCTTATTGGATCAAAAGAAGAAAGACGAATGTCTAAAGTTTCGTCTAGTTCAACTTCAACCCCGGTAGCTACTTCAAACGATCTAATATTTCTTCCTTCTTTGCCAATAATCCTCCCTTTCATTTCCTCATCCGGTAATCTGATGGAAGAAACTGTATATTCGGGCACATAATCAACCGCTCCATGTTTCATCGCATCAACTAAAATTTCTTTGGCTTTTTCCTCGGCGGTTGCTTTAATTTGCAATTCTGCATCGGCAATTTTCCTGGCAATTTCCTCCGTTAATCTTTTTTCGGTCGCTTCTAAAATGATTTTTCTCGCCTCTTCTCTCTTAAGGCCGGCAATTTTTTCCAATTTTTCTGTTTGCTGTCTTTTAATTTCTTCAACTTCAGAAAGTCTTTTTTCCAAGTCGGCACGAAGATTATTTAAAGCCTTCTCCCTTTCTTCAATCCCTCCAATTTTCCGATCAACTTCCGCTTCTTTTTTGGCAATTTCCGCTTCAATTCTTGCTGCTTCCTCCCTAATTTTGGCAGCTTGTTCTCTCGCCTCCGCAATAATCTCTCTTGCCTGAACTTCTACCAAAGAAAGATCAATAGCAGGGGGTGGAGAGACAATTGGCTTTTTTGCCTTTGTCAACTCAGTTTTTGATTTGGTCTTTTCCTCTTTTTTTTCTTTTTTTTTAAAAATTATAGATAAACTTCCTAACAGTGGCATAAAAACCTCCTTTTTTTAAATTCTGACAGAGAAATTGAATGGAAGAAACCCCATTATGGGGTCAATGAAGGCAAAATTGGTTGTCTTAAAATCAACATTTTTTAAAATTTTCTTCCTAATTCAATTTTCTATCAGATAAAAATATTTTACTCTTTTTCTTCCAATTTGGCAACTACTTGTATTACCACTTCATAATTAAAACCCCGTTGCATTAAAAATTCAAAAGCTTTCTTTTTAAACTTCTCCGGTGGAATTTTTTTCCACTGTCTTTTTTTCTTCTTCAAAAGCTGAACAGCGACAGCCAATTCATTTAAAGGCTCCTTTTCATTTAAAACTTGCTCAATTATTTTTCTGGAAACTCCTTTTTGCTGCAACTCAAAAAACAAAAGTTTTTTTCCTGCTGGTTTAAAAGTTGTCCTTTGTTCTACCCACCATTTAGCAAACTCTAAATCATCGATCATCCCTAAATTTTTTAATTTGTCTATAACAATTTTTCTTGCTTCAATTCCTGTTTGTTTTTTAATCAAATAGTTAAAAATTTCCTTTTCAGACCTGGGGCGATATGAAAGAAATCTCAAAACTTTTTCTAAAATTCTTTGGGATTCATTTTCTTTTATAATTCTCTCTATTTCTTTTTGGCTAATCTCTTGATTTTGGCTTAGACCCTCTTTTAACAAAACTTCAGCGTCTAAACCAAAAGCAAATCTTCCATCAATAAAAACATTAAATCTCTTTTGTTTTTTTTGGGGCTTAATTTGGGTAATTAGGGGCATAGAAAGGTTATTCTTCCGCCTCTTCACCAACTATTTTTTGTTCCACTGCCTTTCCTGATTTTACTACTTTCCATATTTCCTCTTCTATTTCTTTGGCCAATTTTTGATTTTCCTGAAGATAGGCAACCGCGGCCGGCCGACCTTGACCTAACATCTGATCTTTATGTTTATAAAACGCCCCTGTTTTGGAAATTATTCCCAAATCTAAACCAACATCAAAAATTCCCCCAACTTTGGAAATTCCTCCTTTGGTTAAAATATCAAATTCCGCTACTCTAAAAGGCGGAGAAACTTTATTTTTAACCACCCTCACCCGGTGGCGAGATCCAATAACTATCTCTCCTTCTTTTAAACTTTCTATTTTTCTGGCATCTAACCTAACTGAAGCGTAAAATTTTAAAGCCAAACCGCCAGGAGTTACTTCGGGATTGCCAAACATCACTCCAATTTTTTGACGCAATTGGTTGGTAAAAATAACTACTGTTTTTGACTTGGAAATTGCCCCGGTTAATTTTCTTAAGGCTTGAGACATTAACCTAGCTTGGACGCCCAACATCGCGTCTCCCATCTCTCCTTCAATTTCCGCCCTGGGAACCAAAGCGGCAACTGAATCGACAACAACAACATCAACCGCACCTGACCGAACTAAAGTCTCCACAATTTCTAAGGCCTGCTCTCCTGTATCTGGCTGGGAAACTAGTAAATTATCTAAATCAACCCCCAATTCGGAAGCCCAAGTTGGATCCAAGGCATGTTCTGCATCAACAAAAGCAGCCACTCCGCCCATTTTTTGAGCCTGAGCAATAACCGATAAGGCAATAGTGGTTTTCCCTGAGGCTTCAGGACCGTAAATCTCGGTAATCCTTCCTCTGGGCAATCCTCCAACACCCAAAGCAATATCTAAGGCAATTGAACCGGTAGGAATCACTTCAACTGATAACTTTCCTGAAGGCTGTTCTCCCAATCTCATAATGGAACCCTTACCGTATTGTTTTTCAATTTGCTCCATCGCCAATTTGATGGCTTGAAGCTTTTGGGAGTTGTCACCAGTCATAATAATTTCATTCTTCCACAAAATTTTACAAAAAACAAGAGGAAAATTTAGATGAATGAAAGTTATCAACTTTCTTTCCCGCCCAAGATCTTACTTTCTGATGACAGAGCATCTTTTTTGAATTACTTCCCAAAACTCCATTTTCCCTCCTTTTATTAAAATTATAATAAAATTTAAAAAATAAGTCTTCTGTTAAAATAAAAAGATGAAGAAAAAGTTTTTGATAATTTTTTTATTTTTTTTTACTATCCTTGACCGGATTTCAAAAAAATTTTTTTTGAAAAATCCTGATTTTTACCATAGTAATTTTATACAACTTGAACTTAAAAAGAATTCCGGTCTTTATTTTTTTAATTTAGACCAGAAAATTTTAATCCCTCTTTCTTTTTTTATAATTTTGTTTTTAATAATTTTTCTTTTCAAAAGTTGGAAAAAGAAAAATTGGTTTTTGTTTTTAAGCTTACTTTCAATACTTTTGGGTGGTTTAAGTAATCTTTATGACAGACTTATTTTTGGCTATGTAATTGACTGGTTTTGGCTTTTTCTTTTTCCTCCCTCTGTTATAAACTTAGCTGATATGATGATTACCGCCGGTATTTTTTTAATTGCAATAAATTATCTTCTAAAAATTTAAGAAATTTTTAATATTTTCTTGGTGTTCTTTAAGAGTCTTGGCGGTGTGAATTTTTTTATCAGGAGAATGAAAATAATATAAAGCGTCTGTTTTGACAGGATAAACAACGGCTTTAATTGAATCCAAACTTGGAGAACAAATTGGCCCGGGAGGCAGGCCTTTATAAAGATAGGTATTATAGGGAGAATCAATAGTTCTGACTATTCCTGGTCCCAACTTTGGCCAAAAATCAAGATCCTCCAAACTTTGCAAGCCATAATCCGACAGCTTTTTGGTGGCAATTGCATATTGCACCGTGGCATCAATTTCTAATTTCATCCCTTTTAAAAGTCGGTTCCAGATAATTCCGGCGATTACCGGTTTATCCTCATCGTCTCCGCTTTCCCTCTCAATTAGAGAAGCAATTTTTATGGCGGTATCGTTTCTGATATTTTTGGCCAATAAATCTTGCTGGATTTTCTGATCAAACTTCTCGTTAAAATTAGCCTTAAATTTTTGAAAAATCTGAACTGGGTCAGCATCAGTGTTAATTAAATAAGTATCAGGATATAAATAACCTTCTTCGGCGGTATTTGCAAAATTTCTAGCCAGACTGTATGGCCATTCAAGAGTTTTTTGTAAAATTAAAGCAACTTGTTCTTTTCTTTTTCCCGGCGGAATAATTATCCATTTTTGATAAGGACCCTCAACCACTAGTCTTTTGGCCAGCTGATAAGCATTCATACTTTTAGAAATTTTATAAGCTCCGGGTTGAATTTTTTTGTGCCATTTTTTGGCGGTTAAAATAAAATTAAAAATTTTGTGATCTTTTAAAAAACCCTTTTGGACTAAATCTTGAATAATTTTTTCTTCGGAAAAATTAAGAGCAATCACATACCTTTCTTCGGAAGCATTCTTTTGGGGAGCAGAAAAATGGGAATAAAAAAAGAAAATGCCAACCGATATTAAAAACAAAAAGAAAATTAATAAAAATTTAAATTTTCTCATCTTTTCAGTTTATCATATTTATTAATAAAATAGTTTTACCTTTTCGGGTTTTATTTGTGATATTATAGAAGGTATGATTTACCGAGGAATCGCCACTTTTGGTTTGGACACAGGAACTTGTCCAAGATGGCTTTTTGAAAGAATGGTAAAACTTGGCCGGGAAATTGTAAGGATAATTATAGAAGAATATACTGCTGATGAATTCGTGACCAGAATTGGCGATCCGGTCTGGTTTCAATCTTTAGGAACAGTTTTGGCTTTTGATTGGAACGCTTCAGGTTTAACAACAATTTTAACCGCGGCCTTAAAAGAGGCAATCAGGGGAAATGAAAAATATTTCGGCCTTTATATCTGTGGAGGCAAAGGAGCAACTTCAAGAAAAACTCCCGAGGAAATCAAAAAGTGGGGAGAAATTTTAAGTCTTCCTCCAAATCATACAGAAAATCTTGTTTATAATTCCAAAATGTCGGCCAAAGTTGATAATGCCCTTGTCCAAGACGGTTTCCAAATTTATCACCATGCTTTTTTCTTCACCGTCAAAAAAAACCAAATTGGCAGTTGGACAGTAGTTCAACAAGGAATGAACACCATTAAAGCAACGGCCAGAAGATATCACTGGCATTCGGCAAAAATAACCGATCTGGTCTGTGAACCCCATTCGGGAATTGTCAGCGCTATCAAAACCCCAACCTTAGATTTGACCTCTAAAAAGAGTTCTGACAACCGGCAGATAAGTACTCAACTGGTCCAAAACAGTTTTGGAGAATTGATGAAAGACATCAAAATTATCAGAAAACATTCTTCGTCTTTGTCAAAAATGATTACTCTTCAATCTCCAAAGGGCCAGCTAACTTTGCTTAATTTGGAAAACAAAGAGTTTAAATACCACCCGGTAATGGAAGAAGATTTTAACAAAAGCAAGTACTTGGAAAAAATCCTATGGAATGTTTGTCAACAAAAACCAAAAAATTACGAAAAACTTTTGGCGGTCGAGGGAGTTGGACCAAAAACAATTAGGGCTTTATCTTTGGTAGCAGAAGTAATCTATGGAGCCAAACCTTCTTATGAAGATCCAGCAAGATATTCTTTTGCCCACGGAGGAAAAGATAGAACTCCATATCCGGTAGACAGGCAAACCTATGATCAAAGTATTATTTTTTTTCGGAAAGTTGTGCCAAAAATGAAAGTGCCAGAATCAGATAAAAAGAAAATGCTTGAGAGATTAAACCTTTACCCACCCCGAATTTAATAAGGCGGTACTTTTTTATTTTTTTATCTTTTGGGGGATTGTTTCTTTTTGCGCGCTTTTTGAGCATATCCCGGTTTTCTTCTTTCCTTTTCCCGAGGATCGCGAGTCAAAAATCCCGCTTTTTTCAAAATCTGTTTGTACTCAGAATCAATTTGAGATAAGGCCCGAGAGACCCCATGAACAAAAGCATCTATTTGACCAGATTTTCCTCCTCCTTCAACTCTTGCCCAAACATAAAATTTCCCATTTGTCCGAGTTAGTTCAAAGGGCTTCAAATAATCCTTTTGGGCAATCTGTCCGGGAAAATATTCTTCTATTGGCTTTTCGTTTATCTTGTTTAAACCTGTACCTTTATAAAGCCTAATTCTGGCGATACTTCTTTTCCTCCGGCCAACTGCCGAAATAAATTTTTCTTTTACTTCTTCTTTTTTCTTTCTTGGCATTTTTAATGAATTTTAAATTTCAAATTTTTATAGGGATGGTCCTGTCCTGCAAAAACCTTTAATCTTGCCATTCTTTGATCTCGATGTTTATTCTTGGGTAACATATTTCTAACCGCCAATTGAATAATCCTTTCCGGGTGCTCCTTCCTTAATTGACCCAAAGTAGTCGTTTTCAATCCTCCTGGATACCCTGAATAACGGGTATAAACCTTCTGTTCCTCTTTTTTTCCTGTAACTTTGACTTTACCCGCGTTAACAACAACAACATAATCTCCACAGTCTAAATAGGGCACATAATATGGCTTTTTCTTTCCTACAAGAAGACAGGCAATCTGTGCGCATAATCGCCCCAAGATTTTTCCGTCGGCGTCAAAAAGATGCCATTCTCTCTTAATTTCACTTTTTTTTGTTGGATTTATCCTTGTTTTCATTTTTTATTTTTTTAGTTTCTTTTTTGTCCTTAATATCAACTTCGTTCATCTTTTGGGGATATTCAACAAACTCCAATCTCGCCATTACTGCCTTATCGCCTTGACGCGGAGGAAAACGAATAATTCGCAAATAACCCCCTTTCCTTTCTCTAAATAAAGGGGCAATTTCGTCAACCAATTTATTTACCAAGCTTCTTTTCCTCAAAATCAAATGAATCTTTCTCCGGGAAGCAACATCTCCTTGCCTGGCTTTAGTAATTAATTTTTCCGCTATTCGGCGAATACTTTTTGCCCTTTCCAAAGTCGTCTTAAGAAAACCATTTTCAATTAAAACTTGAAGCCCGGAAAAAAACAAAGCCTTTCTTTGTTTGGTAGATCGGCTAAATTTTCTTCCTGCTATCCTATGTCTCATTCTGGCAACTCTACTCCTTTCTGTTTCAAAGCGGCCTCTACTATTTTAATTGACTTTGTTCCCAAATTCCTAATTCCCACGATTTTGCTTTTGCCTGATTTAATCATTTCGGCAACGGTTGAAAAACCGCCTTTAATCAGGGCATTAGCAATTCTAGTTGGTAATTCCAGTTCTTCTACAGAAAGGTTTAAAACTTCTTTGGGAATCTTTTCTTCCCTAACAGTTTGTTCCTTTTTTTCTTTTTTGGGATTAACTAACTGTTGGAAAAAGGAAATTAAAACTTTGGCTGATTCGATTAAGGCAACCCCAGGATTAATTGTCCCATCTGTCCAAATCTCCATTCTTAAACTATCCCAATTAATCATTCTTCCCACCCTGGTGGCGCTGACCTGGTAATTGACGCGAGTTACCGGAGAAAAAATTGCGTCAACGGGGATAACTCCTATCTCATCTGTCGGTCGCTCCTCGGCGGGTGAATAACCCAATCCTCTTTCCACTACCATTTCTACTTTAATTTTTGATTTTTTCTCGGCTAATATTCCTAAAACTAAATCCTTATTAATAATTTTTACTTCAGGAGGAGTTTCAATATCTCCCGCCTTAATTTCTCCCGGTCCTTCTTTCTCCAACCTTATTTTCTGTGGCTTGTCTCCCTGATAATCAATCCTGATTTTTTTAATATTTAAAATTAACTCAATAACATCCTCTTTTAACCCGGTAATGGTTGAAAATTGGTGCCTTACTCCTGAAATTCTCACCTGAGTAATTGCCGCTCCCGGCAAAGAAGAAAGTAACACTCTTCGCAGGGCATTTCCCAGGGTATTACCAAAGCCTTGTTGTAAAGGCTCTATTATAAAAACACCAAAATCAGGTGTTTCTTTTTCAATTTTGAATTCAAAATTTGGTTCTATCATTTTACCTCCACCCCCGCGTTAAATGCGGGAATAAAACTCAACTATTAAATAATCATCAATTTCAGTAGGTAATTGGTCATCCTTTGGCAAATTAATTATCCGACCTGCCCCTCCCTTTACTTCCAACCATGGCGGCAAATTGACCTCTTTTTTCGGCGTTATCTGTTTAGTAATACTAATCACTTGATCTCCTTTAACTCTAAAGGAAGGAATATCAACCCTTTTCCCATCAACCAGAATAAGGCCGTGTTTAATCATTTGTCTTGCCTGCGTTCGTGAAGAAGCAAAACCCAAACGATAAACAACATTATCTAATCTTGATTCTAAAATTCTTAAGAGGGCCTTACCTGTAGCCTCTTTTTCTTTTCTTGCCTCTTCAAAGTATTTTTTCATTTGTCTTTCCAAAATACCATAAATTCTTTTAACTTTTTGTTTTTCCCTCAATTGTCTTCCGTAACCTGACTGCTTTCCTAAAAATTTATGGCTCCCATGAACCCCCGGGGGAACCGCTCCCTTTTTTTCCAAGGGACACTTAGGAGAATTGCACCTCTCTCCCTTTAGAAAGAGTTTTTTCCCTTCCCTTCGGCACAATCTACATTTTGGTCCTAGATATCTAGACATTTATTATACTCTCCTTTTTTTCTTTGGCCGACATCCATTGTGAGGAATTGGCGTTACATCAGCAATAAGGTCAATTTTTAAATTAGCTGCCCGAACTACTCTCAAGGCGGCGTCTCTTCCCGGACCGGGTCCTTTTATCAAAACTTCAACAGATTTAACTCCAATTTCCAAAGCTTTTTGAACAACCTTTTCCACTGTCACCGTAGCAGCAAAAGGAGTTGCTTTTCTCGCTCCTTTGAAACCAACCGCACCTGAAGAAACGCTATAAATAACCTTTCCTTCGGTATCAGTTAAAGTAACAATCGTGTTGTTAAATGTCGCTAAAACATTTAATCTTGCTTTTTCCACCATTTTTTGAATTGATTTTTTCTTATTATTTTTCATTTTTAACTGTTTGTCCGGTCTTTTGGGATTTCTCCATTTTTGCTAAAACCTCTTTTTTCAAAGCACCGATAGTAACTCTCTTTCCCCTCTTCGTCCTCGCGTTTGTCCTTGTCCTTTGACCTCTTACCGGTAAATTTGCCTGATGACGTTTTCCTCGATAACAACCTATCCGTTTGAGTCGGGAAATATTATCCATTATTTCTTGTCTTAAATCACCCTCTACCTTAAACTCTTTCTCAACAATTTTTTGAATTCTTGCCACTTCACTGTCGGTTAAATCTTTTACTCTCTTCATTTCATCAACTTGTGCCTTCTTTAAAATAACCAAAGAATTGTTTCTCCCAATTCCAAAAATTTTTGTTAAGGCAATTTTAATAATTTTTTCTTCTGGTAAATCTACTCCAGCAATTCTAACCATTCCCCATTTCTCCTTTTTAACTCAAATTTAATATTTGATATTGAATATTGGATTTTTGACATTTTTTTATCCCTGTCTTTGTTTATGTTTAGGATTTACGCACACTACATAAATCCGGCCTTTCCGGCGGACTATTTTGCATTGACGACATCTCTTCTTTACCGACGATGTAACCTTCATTTTTTAAAATCTATAAATTATCCGCCCGCGAGATTCATCGTAGGCGGAAACTTCAACTTTCACCTTGTCTCCCGGCATAATTCTGATCCGGTTCATTCTCATTTTCCCTGAGACATGAACAAGGATTATTTTGCCATCATCCAACTTTACCCTAAAAGTGGCATTAGGCAAACTTTCTATTACTTGACCTTCTCGTTGATCTCCTTCGCGACGAATCATTAGGGCGTCAAAACAACAACGCCGTTTGGTAAAACGGCAATTGTTTTTTCAAAGGTTGCAGATATTTTACCATCTTGGCTGATAATTGTCCAGCCGTCATTTTTTAATAACACATCAGCTGTTCCCAAATTATAAATTACTTCAATTGCTAGGGTCATCCCTGGAACAATCTCTGGCGTGTCTTCAATTTTTCCGTCCAAAAACTGAGGAATTGCCGGTTCTTCATGAAGATTCCTTCCCACCCCGTGTCCAGTCAAAACTTTCACCGGCGAATATCCAGCTTTTCTAATATTTTGTTCAATAACTTGACTTATTTGGCCAATTCTGCCTCCTGGACTAACTATCCTAATTGCCTGTTCTAGGGTTTCCTGACCAACCTTTAAAAATCTCTCTATTTCCTTTTCCGCTTCTAACTTTTCGCTTTTAACAAAAATGGTCCAGGCTGTGTCTGTATGAAATCCTTTATAAAGTAAACCAACGTCCAAACCAACAATATCCCCTTCTTGAATCACCCTTGCCCCGGGAATTCCATGGACCACTTCATCATTAACCGAAACACAAGTTGCCCAATTATAACCTTTAACCGTCTTAAATGAGGGCTCGCCTCCGGCTTTAAAAATCTCTTCTTGGGCCAAATTTTCAAGCTCAATCGTCTTGATCCCCGGCTTAATTTGACTTATTAAAAAATTTCTAATTCGAGAAAGTTTTTTCCCTCCTTCGGCCATAATCGCAATTTCTTTCTCCGTCTTAAGATTAATCCCTGTCATCCTTTAATCAATCCTTTTCTTTTTAATCTTGATAAAATATCCTCAAAAACAATATCGATCGGCTGATTGCCGTCAATTTCCTCCAAAATCCCTTTTTTTCGATAAAAATTAACTACTGGCATTGTTTGTCTGAAAAATTCTTTCAATCTTGTCTTTATTTTTTCTGGGGTTTCATCGGCTCTAACAATCAATTTACCACCGCAAACATCACAAATTCCTTCTTTCTTTGGGGGGGCTGTCAAAAGATTATAAGCTCTTCCGCATTTTTGACAAACTCGACGATTAATTAATCTTCTAAAGGTTTCCTCTTTGGGCAAGGTTAAATAAATTACCATATCAACCTTCTCCCCATAAGAAGCTAAAAATTTTTCAAAATATTCCGCCTGGGAAATAACGCGAGGAAAGCCATCAATGATAAAGCCATTATTGTCAATCAATGATTTAAGGTGTTTTTCAATAACCTGATAAATTATCTCATCGGGAACCAGCACTCCCTTAATGTTAATTAATTCATTAACTTTCTTCCCTAAGGGAGATTCTTCCGAAGCAATCTGCCTTAAGATCTTTCCCATTTCAACATAAGGCAATTTAAATTTTTCCGCTAGTTTTACTCCTTGAGTACCTTTTCCTGCCGCCTGCGGTCCAATTAAAATAATTTTCATTTTTTAAAATTTTTCCAAAAATTTTTCATAACCTCGCATCTGAATCATGCTCTCAATCAATTTTGTTGTTTCCAAGATTACCGAGACAAGAATTAAAATCCCTGTTCCGCCAACAGAAAGAGTTCCTATACCAAAAATTTTTTGGGCAACGTTTGGCAAAATAGCAATAATCCCTAAAAAAACTGCTCCCGCCAAGGTAATTCTGGTGAGAATATAATTTAGAAAATCAGCCGTTGGAGAACCGGGCCTTATTCCGGGAATAAATCCTCCGGATTTTTTAATTTCCTCAGCAATTTTTTGGGGGTTAAAAATCACCGCCGTATAAAAGTAGGTAAAGCCAACTACTAAAAAAAAGTAGGTAAGGTTGTAAATAAAACCGTTTGGGTTAAAAGAATAAACTAAAAAGTGAGCGATATTAACAATTAGTTGATTAGGAACCTGTTCAAGAAATCGTCCAATCATCGAAGGAAGTAAAACCAAGGAAATGGCAAAAATGATAGGAATTACCCCGGCTTGATTAATTTTTAACGGAAGAAAAGTCGATTGACCACCATACATCTTTCCCCCATAAATTCTTTTAGCATACTCAATTCTTACCTTCCTGACGGCTTCTTCAATAAAAACTATTGAAGCAATAACAAAAATAGCCAATCCCAAAAAAATCAAAAAATTAAAAATATTTGTGGTCTCAACAACGGCAACAGTCTGACCAAAACTCACCGGCAAACGGCCAACAATACCCGCAAAGATAAGCAAGGAAATTCCATTACCTATTCCATATTGGGTAATTAACTCGCCAAACCACATCAAAAGAAAAGTACCCGCAGTCATCGTTAAAATCATTGAACTCAGTAAAAGCGGTGAGGTAGGAGAAATGATTTGGGCATTTCTTAAAAGAGCGTACATCCCAATTGCCTGTAAAACCGCTAAAGGAAAAGTCAAAAACCGGGTATATTGATTAATTTTTTCCCGACCGTATTCTCCTTCTTTGGAAAGTTCTTCCAGCTTAGGGAAAACTAAAGTTAAAAGTTGCATAATGATGGAGGCATTGATATAAGGATTAAGACCTGAGGCCATAATTGAAAAATTTGCCAAGGTTCCTCCGGAAAACATATCTAACAATCCCAAAAATTGATTTTGTTGAAAAAGGGTCTTCAAGCGCAAAACATCTACCCCAGGGACAGGAATATGGGCTGCTACCCTAAAGACAAAAAAAATAGACAAAGTAAATAATATTTTTTTCCTTAAATCTGGAAAGGAGAAAATTGTCCTTATAAGTTCTTTTGGTCTCTTAAACATTTTCAACTTTCCCCCCAGCCTTTTTGACCTTTTCGGCTGCTTTTTTAGAAATAGGTAGTTTGATGATTAAACTTTTTTTGATTTCTCCTTCGCCTAAAATTTTAACTCCATATCTTTGCCCCTCTTCCTTTTTAATGATTCCTTTTTTGGCCAAGTTTTCAATATCCACTACTTGACCTTCTTCAAAAAGATTAAGATACTTCAAATTTACCACAATTGGCTTTTTAGAAAAGGGTTTAAATTTCCCTTTTCCTCTCAAAAGGGGGAGCCTTTTTAGTAAAGATTTTTTTAATTTTGTTCCTTCAAATAACAAGGATACCTTACCTTTTGATTTTTGCCCATATTTTCCCCTGCCGGAAGTGTGGCCTCCTTTTCCTGATCCATGACCTCTTCCCACTCTTTTTTTGGATTTAACAGTAGTTTTTTCAAGATCGTTTAGTTTCATTTTCCTCCTTTCTTAAATGTCTTAATCTTTTTAATGCTTCTAAAGTGGCATAAACATTAGATGCTTGATTTTTTGTTCCCAAAATTTTAGCAGAGATATCGATTACTCCTGCGGCTTCCACTACTGTTCTTATTGGACCGCCAGCAATAATTCCCGAACCCGCAGGAGCTGGTTTTAATAATACAATAGCTGCTCCTTTTTTCACTCTTATTGAATGGGGAATAGTCGTTCCTTTCAGGGGAACATCAATCAGGTGTTTTTTGGCATAAGCTGTCGCTTTGGCAACTGCTTGGGCAACTGAGGGAGCTTTCCCTAAACCAACCCCAACCTTCCCTTTTTTGTTACCAACCACAACAACAACGGAAAAAGAAATTCTACTTCCCCCAGCTCTTTTTTTAGAAACCCGATTAACTTGGACCACTCTTTCCTCGTACTGATTTTGATTGGAATCTAGTTTTGTTGTCATTTCGTTCATTTTCAAAATTTCAGCCCGGTTTGACGAGCCGCCTCCGCCAAAGATTTAACCCTACCGTGATAGGCATAACTTCCCCTGTCAAAAACAACTTTATCAATTCCCTTTTTTAAAGCATTGGTAGCTAAAATTTTCCCTACTTCCTCCGCCTTTTTGGTTTTAGTTCCTTTAAGCGAAAGATTTAAATCACTGGCCGCCACTAAAGTTTCTCTTTTTTTATCATCAATAATTTGAGCATAAATATGTTTTTGAGAACGAAAAACAGAGAGTCTCGGAAATAAACCACCTCTCAATTTAGCTCTTCTCATCTTTTTTTTCATTCTCCTTTTTACCTTGTCTATCATCATAATTATTTACCCCCTCCAACAGAAGAACCGGTTTTTGCCGACTTCCCCGGTTTAAGAATGATTTTTTCTCCCTGATACCTTATTCCCTTTCCTTTATAAGCATCTGGCGGATAGATTTTCCTAATCTGATCCGCAACTAATCCCACTAAAGCTTTGTTGGCACCGCGAACAAAAATTAAATTTTCTTTTACCTCAAATTTTATCCCCTCTGGGGGCGAAATTTTTACTGGATGAGAAAAACCTAAAGTTAGCACCAAAATTTCTCCCTCTTTATTAACTTTAAAACCGGTCCCTTTAACCTCGAGCCCTTTTTCCCAACCTTCGCTCACACCCTTTAAGGCATTAAAGATAAGTTGACGAAAAGTCCCCTGCATCATTTTCGCTTCTTTTATTTTCTGATCTGCCAAAATATGAACCAAATCACCATTTATTTCAATTTTCAGTTCCTTGGGGATCAAAAGATTCATTTGACCAACAGGGCCAGAAAACTTGATTTCTTTTTCATCAAGTTCTACTTTTACACTTGCCGGTATCTCTACTGGTTTTTTGCCAATTTTTGACATTTTAATAAATTTCTAAAATAACTTCTCCTCCAAGATTCTTTTTAAATGCTTCACTTTCCGTCATCACTCCTTTTGAAGTGGAAAGAATTCTTATTTTTTGCCCTCTTTTCAACCTTGTTTTGTCATCAGCTTTTTGATAAACCCTCAACCCCGGTTTAGATATCATTCTAATTTCCTCTACTGCCGGTTGCTTCCCTTTATATTTGAGAAAACAAACAATCTCCTTTTTTGCTTTTTCTCCTTTAACCTCCAATTTCTCTAAAAAATCCTCTTTGGCCAAAACCTTCAAAATCGCTTCTTTGAATTTTGAATAAGGGCAAGACACCTGCTTTTTACCGGCAAGGTACCCATTTTTAATTGCTGAAATTAGTTGAGAAATTGAATCTGTCATCTTTTACCAACTAGCTTTTGTAACTCCCGGTAATTCCCCTTTGTGGGCTAATTCTCTAAAACACAAACGGCATAAACCAAAAAAACGTAAATAACCTCGAGGCCGACCACAAAATCGGCATCTATTTCTATATCTAGTTTCAAATTTTTGTTTTTTTGTTTGTTTTACTAATTTACTAACTCTGGCCATAATTATTTTTGAAAAGGCATACCAAATTTTTCTAATAACTGTTTTGCTTCTTTGTTGTCTTTAGCGTTGGTTACAATAGTAATTTGCAACCCCCTTGGTTTATCAAATTGAGAGTAATCCACTTCAGGAAAAATAAACATTTCCTTAATCCCCAAATTGTAGTTTCCTCTTCCATCAAATCCTGTCAAAGGCACCCCTTTAAAATCTCTTGTTCTCGGCAAAACAATTGTAAACACTTTTTTCAAAAAATCAACCATTCTCTTTCCTCTTAAGGTTACCATCAAACCAATTGGGCTTCCTTTGCTCAGACTAAAAGCGGCAACAGATTTTTTGGCCCGGCAAACCTTAGGAAGTTGGCCGGTTACTGCTGCTAATTGAGATTTCATTTTCTCAATTATCGCCTTATCTTTAGCCCCTTCTTTAATCCCCATACTGACAACTACTTTGGTTATTTTTAGATAAGATTCTTGCATTTTTTACAAATTCTTAATTTTTCTCCTTTCTTTCCAACCTGCCACCCCACCCTTGTGGGTTGATTGCATTTTGGGCAAATTAAAGCCACTTTGGCAATTGGTAAAGGCCGAGGAATTTCTACAATTCCCCCGGGTTTACCTTCACCTCTTGGTTTAAGATGCTTTTTAAAAATGTTGACGCCGCTTACTAAAACCTTTCCCAATTTGGGAAAAACCTTATCCACGGTTCCGGTCCGGCCTTTATCTTTACCTGCCGTAATCAAGACTTTATCCTGCTTTTTGATTTTCATCCTTAAATTACCTCCTTGGCCATAGATGCGATCTTTGAATAACCTTTTTCTTTTATTTCTCTGGGAATTGGACCAAAAATTCTTGTACCTCGGGGGTTACCAGCATTATCAATGATTACCCCGGCATTATCGTCAAAACGGATATATGTCCCGTCTTTTCTCTTTATTTCCTTTTTTGTTCTAACAATTAGGACTTTGACTTTTTCAGAATCTTTGACCATCCCTGTAGACAAAGCCTCATCAACCACCGCCAAAACGACATCTCCAATTTGACTATACTTCCTTTTAAATCCTCCGTAAAGGTGAATCACCTTTAATTTTTTGGCACCGCAATTGTCTGCAGGTTTTAAAATACTTCTCAGTTGAATCATTTGCTAACCTCCACGATTTTAAAAGCAATTGTTTTACTAATGGGTCGACATTCTACTATTTTTACCTTATCGCCAATTTTAGCCCCAATTAAATTTTGGGCATGAATTTTCCGTTTAATTATCATCCTTTTGCGGTAAAGAGGGTGTTTCTTAACAAACTTCACCTCTACTACTGCCGCATTAATCATTTTGTCTGAAATAACTTTTCCTTCAAATTTTTTCATTTTTTATTTCTAAATAACTATTTTTTTTCATTAATTAATGTTAAAATTTTAGCAATCTTTTTTCTAATCTCTAAATAAGCATGGACATTTTTAATTTTTCCCTTTTTAATTTCAATCTTTGTCTTTAAAGCTTCCAATTTCAGATCCTTTACCATCTGGTTAAGCTCCTGAATAGTTTTTTCTTTTAATGTCTGAAAATCCTTTTTCTTCATTTTTCAACCACCTTTGTTGCAAACGGCAATTTAGCCGCGGCAAGATTTAAAGCATAATAGGCATCCTTTTTAGAAACGCCAGTCAATTCAAAAATAATCCTTCCTGGGGTAATCACCGAGACAAAACCTTTTATCTCGCCTTTTCCTCCTCCCATCCTTACCCCAGCACTTTTCCCCGAAATAGGTTTATCAGGAAAAACCCTTATCCAAATTTTTCCGCCTTTTTTGGTATAATGGGCAATTGCTTTTCTGGCTGCTTCAATCTGATTAGCAGTTAACCATCCCCGACCCAAAGCTTTCAACCCAAACTCTCCAAAACTAAGGGTGTTGCCACGATTAGAATACCCTCTCATCTTTCCCCTAAAAGATTTTCTAAATTTTGTTTTTTTTGGTTCAAGCATTTTTTTCTCCTCTATAAATCCAAACTTTGACCCCTACATATCCTGAACGAGTAAAAGCCGGTTGATGAGCAAAATCAACATCGGCCCGCATGGTACTTAAGGGAATTTTTCCTTCGCTATATGTTTGTTTCCGAGCAATTTCCGCTCCATCAATTCTTCCTGTTAAAACCACCTTTATTCCTTTTGCTCCCGCACCCATAACTTGCTCAATTGTTTTTTGGACGACTCTTCGAGGAGAAACCCTCTTTTCAATTTGCTCTGCAATTCTTTGGGCAGTAAAGGAAGCGGAAATTTCGGGGTTTTTTACTTCCTGACAAGAAATTTCCAGGTTTTTTTGGGGATTTGGGATCGAAACTAGCTTTACCAGACCCTCTTTCAGCTCCTCCAATCCCGATCCCCCACGACCAATCACTACCCCGGGCCGGGAAACAAAAATAATAATTTTTATTTTATTTATCGATCTTTCTATCTCAATCGAAACCAATCCCGCAAGTTTTAATCTTTTTCTTAGAAATTTTCTTATTTCAAAATCTTCATAAAGATATTTAGCATAATCGCCCTTTTTGCCGAACCAACGGCTTTTCCAATCATAAATTACGCCTAATCTGAAAGCATTTGGATGAACTTTATTTCCCATTTTTCGACTCCTCCTTCACCCCTGCAGAAAAATTAGGAGAAGAAGGTATTTCCTCCGCTAATTCCAAAACTACTTTTAAATGATAAAATTTTTTATGAATTATTCCCCGATCAAAACGAGCCCCATGAGATTTATCTATCCTTCTAATTCTCGGTCCTTCATTAACAATTATTTGAGAAATTTTTAATTTATCCAAATCAGTAACTTTAAAATTATTTTTGGCATTAGCAATCGCCTGTTTAATCAACTTGATAATTGCCTTAGCTGGTTTTTGCTTCATCAACTGAAGTTTTTCTATCGCTTTATAGGCGGGCATCTTTTTTATAGAACGCAACACTAACCCCGTTTTTCTTGGGCTACCACTTAGATATTTTGCCGACGCCTCGATCTTCATAATATTAAGTTTTCTCCAAAATTCTTTTAACAACCTTACCATGACCCCTGAAGGTCCTTGTAGGGGCAAATTCCCCAAGCCGATGTCCTACCATTTCTTCGGTAACAAAAACTTCAATAAATGTCCTCCCGTTGTGAACAGCAAAAGTGTGACCAACAAATTCCGGAGGAATTTGGCACGCTCTCGCCCATGTTTTAATAGGCTGCTTTTGGTCTTGACTTTTTTGAAGCAAGACCTTCTTTAAAAGCTTTTGATCAACATATGGTCCTTTTTTTGAACTTCGAGACATAGATTTTAAAAATTTAATTTAAAAACATAATTACTTATAACTTACTAATAATCAATTTATCAGAGTATTTCTTTGGTCTCCTGGTTTTTAAACCAAGGGTTTTTTTACCCCATCGGCTTACAGGAGAAGGCATTCCGATCCCAGAACGACCTTCTCCTCCTCCATGAGGATGAGATCGTGGATTTTGGGCAACACCCCTTACCGTTGGTCTTATACCCATTCTCCGCTTTCTTCCTGCTTTTCCCAATTTCTTTGTTTTTTTATCTACATTTCCTAGTTGACCAATCGTTGCTTTCGCCTTCCCAGAAAACAGTCTCATTTGGCCCGAAGGCATCTTCACTGTAACCCATTCTTCTTCTTTAGCAACAACAATCGCAGCATTACCCGCACCTCTTACCATCTGGGCTCCTTTACCTGGCCTGATCTCAAGGCAATGAACTACGGTTCCCACAGGAATTTTCTCCAAAGGAAGCGCATTGCCAACTCTAATTTCTGCTTCGGGTCCCGAAACAACCTCATCTCCTATTTTTAAACCCTCGGGGGCTAAAATATAACGTTTTTCACCATCAACATAATGCAAAAGACAAATAGGGGCGCCCCTGTTTGGATCATATTCAAAACTAACCACTTTTGCCGGAACTCCCACTTTATCTCTTTTCCAATCAATCTCCCGTAAAAATCTCTTGCTTCCTCCACCCCTTTGTCTTACAGATACCCGACCCTTAGCATCTCTGCCTCCGTTTTTCTTTAATATTTTTTTTAATTTTCTGCTCATGATATTCCTTCAAAAATGTCAATTTTTTGATCTTTTGCTAATTTCACTATTATTTTTTTAAATGATGAGGAACGAACTAGTCTTCTTGACTTCAAATTTCTCCTCGTTTTTCCCTTAACTAAGATCGACTTTATTTGGGAAACCTGAACCCCAAAAACATCTTCAATCAATTTTTTGGCCTTATTTTTATCAAGATGGCTATCAACGGCAAAAGTATACCACCCCTTTCCCGCCAAAGAATAAGATTTTTCTGTGATTATCGGTCTTATCATTTGAATCTATTAATAAGCTTTTCTAAACCTTCCTCTTCAAAGACTAAATATTTGTTATTTAAAACAAGATAAGGATTAAGTTCCTCAGCTCCAACAATTTCTACCCAGGGAATATTCCTAAAAGGTAAGCAAGATTTTGGCGTCTTTTTACCAAAAACCAACGTTGTTTTTGCCGCATTCTTTAAAATTGTTAAAAGAGATTTTTCTGCTTCCTTTGTTTTTTGACCAGCCTTTTCAAAACTATCAACAAAAAAAATTTCTTTATCTTTTAATTTTTGACTTAATGCCACTTTTAGTGCTTTTTCCTTTTTTTTCTTGGGCAATGTCCGTTTCCAATTCTCCCTTCCTGTCGGCCCAAAAGCTACTCCCCCGCCAACAAAAATATTGGCATACATATCTCCGTGTCTGGCTCTCCCTGTTCCTTTTTGACGCCAAATTTTCCTTCCTGAGCCAGAAACTTCTGCTCTAGTTTTCGTCTTTGCCCGGGATCGCCTTTGATTAGCCAAAAAAACCCTAACTGCTTCCGATAGCAACTTCTTATTAAGTTTAACTCCAAATATTTCTTCTGGTAATTTTTTTGGTTTTATAATTTCCATTTTTAGATCACATTTATAATTTCTTTTTCAAATTTAGTTTTCTTCCCTGTTTTTTTAATTGAAAGGGGAGACTTGGATTTTCCCGGAACGGCGCCTAAAATTAAAATCTTGTTTTCCGTATCCTTCGTTTGAACAACTAATAAATTTTTTATTGTTACTTTTTTCCTCCCGGATTTCCCAGCCATTCTCTTTCCTTTAAAAACCCTCCCTGGAGTAGTGGTCGAACCAATTGACCCCGGTGCTCTTTCTCTATCAGATTGGCCGTGGGTTCTTGGCCCTCCAGCAAAACCGTGCCTCTTGACTACACCAGTAAAACCCAAGCCTTTTGAAATTCCTGTAATATCAACCAGGTCTCCTTTTTCAAAAATTTGCTTTTCAACTAAAACTTCAGTAACAGGAAACCTTTCCCCGTCGCCACTGGCGAACACCTGATACATTCCAATTTTTTTCCCTTTAACTATCTCCATTTTTATTTTTTATTAAAGATTTTATAAGAGAGGCACCAAAAAAAGTGCCGGAGGCACTTTCTTGGAAAAATTAGTTAACTCTCCTTTTTAAATAATCTTTATAATCATCAATTATTTTTAGAACAATATTAAAATTATATCCTTTTTACATCTTAATTTCAATATCGACCCCTGATGGTAAATCCAGATTTTGCAAACCATCAATGGTTTTAACCGTCGGATCCAAGATATCAATCAGCCTTCGGTGAGTAAGAATCTGAAATTGTTCCCTTGCGTTCTTGTCGACATGAGGACTGCTGGTAACAACAATTAATTTCCTTTTTGTTGGTAAAGGAATTGGTCCAGCCACTTTTGCCCCTGTTGACAAAGCCGCTTCTACAATTTTAGCAGCTGTCTCATCTGCAATCCGATGGTCATACGATTTTAAACGTACTCTTATTCTGCCTTTTGGCATAAAATTTCAATTTAAGCAATTATTTTTGAAATTGCCCCGGCGCCAATAGTATGACCTCCTTCTCTTATAGCAAATCGCAATCCTTCTTCCATTGCGACCGGGACGATCAATTCAATAGTCATCTTTGCATTATCGCCAGGCATTACCATTTCTACTCCCGCAGGAAGGGTAACTGTACCCGTGATATCAGCGGTTCTTATATAAAATTGTGGCCGATAACCGGAAAAGAAAGGAGTATGTCTTCCTCCTTCTTCCTTAGTCAAAATATACACTTCAGCCTCAAATTTTGTATGAGGTTGAATTGTTCCCGGTTTGGCCAAAATCTGCCCTCTTTCTACCTCGTCCTTCTCCACACCTCGAAGTAATACCCCTATGTTATCTCCCGCTTGACCTTCATCTAAGGTTTTTCTAAACATCTCCACTCCCGTCGCAACTACTTTTTTGGTAGGACGAATTCCAACAATCTCTACCTCGTCGTTTACTGTGATCTTTCCTCTCTCTACTCTTCCGGTAACCACCGTACCTCGACCTTTTATGGAAAAAACATCCTCAATAGGCATTAAGAATGGCTTATCCAATTCTCTTGGGGGAGTAGGAATATACTCATCAACTGCTTTCATTAATTCTAAAATTCCCTTTTCTGCCTCAGGATCACCCTCAAACGCCTTGAGAGCAGAAACCCTCACAATAGGAACTTCATCTCCGGGAAATTGATACTTTTTGAGCAGCTCCCTAATTTCCATTTCTACCAAATCCAAAAGCTCTTTATCCTCAACTAAATCTACTTTATTAAGAGCAACCACTATTGCAGGAACATTGACTTGTCTGGCTAACAAAACATGCTCTCGAGTTTGAGGCATCGGTCCATCGGGAGCGGAAACAACCAAAATTGCTCCATCCATCTGAGCCGCACCAGTAATCATATTTTTAACAAAATCAGCATGACCAGGACAGTCAATATGGGCATAATGGCGTTTTTCGGTCTCGTACTCACAGTGGTGAATATTGATAGTCACCCCTCTGGTTTTTTCCTCTGGAGCGTTGTCAACTTCATAAAAGTCTAATGCCTTAGTGGGATTACCAGGCTGTTTAGCCAAAACACGGGTAATTGCAGCTGTCAAAGTAGACTTTCCATGATCTACATGACCAATAGTTCCAATATTAATATGCGGTTTGGTCCGCTCAAATTTTTTGCTGTCTGTCATTTTTCCTCCTTTAACAATTAAAATTAGCAACTAACAATTTCTAAATATACCAGACTCATTTTCTTTTTGCAAGAATCTGTTCTTGAATGTTCTTTGGAACCTCCTCATAATGAGATGGCTCCATATAATAACTCGCTCTTCCTTGAGTTAAACTCCTTAAGGTAGTGGCATAACCAGGTATTTCTGCTAAAGGAACAAGACAGGTAATAATTCTTGCTGCTCCTCTATTTTCTGTTCCCAGAATTTGCGCTCTTCTGGAAGAAAGATCGCCAATCACTGATCCTAAAAATTCTTCTGGTGTAGTCACTTCTACCTTCATAATTGGTTCAAGTAGGGTAAGATCAGCCTGTTTTACGGCATTTTGCAAAGCCGCTGAACCAGCGATTTGAAAGGCAATTTCTGAAGAATCAACTTCGTGATAACTTCCATCATAAACAACCACTTTCATATCCACCAGTGGATAACCCGCTAAAACACCATTTTCCATTGCTTGTTTTACTCCTTTTTCAATTGCCGGAATGAACTCTGAAGGAATAGCCCCTCCTTTTATTTCGGAAACAAATTCATAACCTTCGCCTCGGTTTTTAGGTTCCACACGCAAAAAACAATGACCATATTGACCCCGACCCCCAGACTGATGAATGTATTTCCCTTCTCCGGTCGCAATTTTTTTAACTGTTTCTTTATAAGCAACCTGAGGAGAACCTGTCTGGGCTTCTACCCCAAATTCTCTTTTCATTCTATCAACAATTATTTCTAAATGAAGTTCTCCCATTCCAGCAATAATTGTTTGACCTGTTTCCCTATTAATCTTGACTTTAAAAGTTGGGTCTTCTTCAGCCAATTTTTGCAAAGCAATTCCCAATTTTTCTTGATCGGCTTTAGTCTTGGGTTCAACCGCCAAAGAGATGACAGGTTCTGGAAACTTGATTGATTCTAAAAGAATAGGCGAGGACTGATCGCAAAGAGTATCTCCGGTCGTGGTTTTATTTAGCCCTATAGCGGCGACAATTTCCCCGGCAAAAATTTCAGGAATGTCTTCCCTTCTGTTAGCATGCATTAATAAAAGTCTCCCTACTCTTTCATGAAACCTATTGGTGGAATTATAAACAGAGCTTCCCGCTTTCAAGGTTCCAGAATAAATTCTCAAATAAGTTAGTCTTCCAACATGAGGGTCAGTTTGAATTTTAAAAGCTAAAGCAGAAAAAGGCGCATCGTTTTTAGCTTCTCTCGTTTCTTCCTGTCCTGTTTGTGGATTTATTCCCTTAACAGGGGGAATATCCAAAGGAGAAGGAAGAAAATCAACAACGGCATCTAAAAGAGGCTGAACCCCTTTATTTCTAAAGGAAGAGCCACAATAAAAAGGAACCAATTCAAAAGAAATCGTTGCTTTCCTTAAAGCTTTCTTTAACTCTTCAATTGTAAGTTCTTGACCATTTAAATACTTTTCCAAAAGAGTTTCGTCGGTAGCGCATATCTGTTCAACCAACTTATGCCGTGCTTCCTCCACTTGACTCTTCATCTGAGGAGGAATTTCTTCAATCTTATATTCTGCCCCGGTTTCATCGCTTTCCCAAATCCAAGCTTGTCTTTCCAAAAGTAAAACTACCCCTTTAAAATCATGTTCTTTTCCTATTGGCAATTCCATTACTGCCGTATTCACTCCAAATCTTTGTTGAACCATTTTAACTGTTCTTTCAAAATCAGCCCCAATTTTATCCATTTTGTTGGCGTAACAGAGCATCGGAATTTTGTATTTTGCCGCTTGGTGCCAAACAGTTTCTGATTGGGATTGAACTCCTTCCTCAACGTCCAAAACTGTAATTCCCCCATCTAAAACACGGAGGGACCTTTCTACCTCGGCGGTGAAATCAACGTGGCCTGGAGTGTCAATAATATTGATTCTGTGATCTTTCCAGAAAGAAGTAACGGCCGCAGAAACAATCGAAATCTTTCTTTCTTTTTCCTGCTCCATCCAATTGGTAACTGCCGTTCCTTCGTCGGTTGAACCTAGTTTGTGGGTTCTCCCTGTGTAATAAAGAATTCTTTCGGTAGTCGTTGTTTTTCCGGCGGAAATATGGGCAATAATGCCAATATTCCTCACTTTTTCAAGAGGAACCACTCTTTTTTTGGTAATTTCAATTTCCTGAGTCATTTTTAGAAAATAAAAAACTGCCCCGAAAAGCAGCCTTGCTTAAAAAGATTTTAACAAAAAAAAATTAAAAACACAAGATCGAAGCTACCATCTAAAGTGGGCAAAAGCTTTGTTGGCTTCGGCCATTTTGTGAGTATCTTCTTTTTTCTTAACTGCCCCACCAGTATTATTAAAAGCGTCTATCAATTCTGCCGCCAGTTTCTCGGCAAATGTATGATATTCTTTATTGGGCCTTGCCTGGGCAGCTAAAACCAACCAACGAATAGCTAAAGATTCTTTCCTTTCGCCTTTTACTGGCATTGGTACCTGGTAAGCTGCCCCCCCAATTCTTCTTGGTCTGACCTCCATTGACGGTTTAACATTTTCCAATGCCTTATTAAAAACCAATATTGGTTCAAGTTTGGTTTTTTCTTTCACTAAATCAAAAGCCCGATAAACTTGTTTTTGAGCTACTTCCTTTTTCCCATTCCTCATCACCCGATTAATCAGTTTGGTCACTAGGCGACTTTGATAAATCAGGTCTTCAGGAACAATTCTTTTTTTAACTTGTCTTCCTCTTGGCATTTTTTTAAGCTCCGGCGGCAACTGCTGCTCCTGCTTGCCCTACAGCAGAGGGAGCCACCGCCCCAGTTGCCTTTGTTCCATATTTAGATCGAGCTTTTTTCCTCCCTACAACACCTGTAGTATCATATTTTCCTCTGATAATATGATATTTAATTCCTACCAAATCTTTTACTCGACCACCTCTTACTAAAACAATAGAATGTTCGGCCAGTTCGTGGCCTATTCCCGGAATATAAGCGGTTATTTCTTGTTTATTGGAAAGCCTTACTTTAGCTACTTTTCTTAAACCGGAATTTGGTTTTTTAGGAGTAATTGTTTTCACTAAAGTAACTACCCCTCTTTTTTGGGGATTAAAAGAATCAAAAAATCTCCGCTTTCGGGCATTATAGGTCTTCCTCAAAACAACAGCTTTTGGTCTTTTTCTTATTTTTTTCCTTCCTTTTTTAATTAATTGAGAAATTGTTGGCATATCTTTCTATTTTACCATTTTTCGGGATCCGTAGGAATAAGCCTTCCAATAATTACATTTTCTTTAAGTCCTTTAAGAAAGTCTTCTTTCCCTTCCAGGGCAGCATCCGCTAAAACATTAGTCGTTTCCTGGAAAGAGGCTGCCGAAAGCCAAGACTCGGTTTTTAAAGCTGCTTGAGTTATTCCCAAAATTATTTTTTGGGCTGTAGCTTTCTTCTGGGGATCTTTGATTTTGGAATTCTCCTCTTCAAAAACTGATTCTTCAACTATCTCCCCGGGTAAAAGGGATGTTGCTCCCTGGGTTTTAATTCTCACTTTTTCGCTCATTTTTCGGATAATAATTTCAAAGTAACGATCGTTAATAGGAATTCCTTGAGATTCATAAACTCTTTGAATCTCGTCCAATAAATAAAGCTGGGCCTCTCTTAATCCTTTAATTCGCAAAATCTCCTTGATGTCTAAAGAACCAGAAGCAATTTGAGTTCCTGCCAAAATTTCTTCTCCTTCTTCAACTTTCAAGGTACTGGTTAAAGGAACAAGATATTCTCTAACTTCTCCTCCTTTTTTGTTTTCTTTAATTATTACCCGATTGCCAAAGTCTTCCTTTTTAATATGAACCGTTCCAGAAATTTCTGCCAACGGAGAAAGAACCTTAGGAATTCTAATTTCAAACAATTCGGTAACTCTAGGTAAACCCTGAGTTACGTCTAATCCAATTATTCCCGCTTCGTGTTTTGTTTTTAACGTCAATTGAGTTCCTGGTTCTCCAATAGACTGGGCAGCGATTACCCCAACCGGTGTCCCGAGTTCTACCATTTTCCTGTTTGAGAAATCCCATCCATAACAGGTAGCACAAACTCCATCTTTTAAAGCACAGGTTAAAGGGGACCTAACAACCACTGAAGTTATTCCGCTTTGTTCAATAAAAGCGGCTTTTTGTTCATCAATTTCTTCTCCCGCTTTTAGGATCACTTTTTCTGTTTTTGGATCGGTCACTTTTTCTGCTAAAATTCTTCCCAAAATTCTTTTGAAAAACGATTTGCCTCTCGATCCTTCTTTAACAATTTTTATTCCCTCTTTGGTTCCACAATCTTTTTCCCGCACAATCACATCGTGGGCAACATCAACCAATTTTCTGGTTAAATAACCAGCATCAGCCGTTTTTAAAGCAGTATCAGTCAAACCTTTTCTCGAACCCCGACTGGTAGTTACGTATTCAAAAACTGAAAGCCCTTCGCGGAAATTCGACTTTGTTGGTAAGTCAACTACTTTACCCAAAGGATCAACCACTAATCCCCTCATTGCTGAAATTTGTTTGAGAGTGTCCTTGGAAACCCTCCCTACTCCAGCCTCAACAATTAATCTCACCGGATTTCCTGGCTTAATTCTCTCCCAAGTTTTCTCAGCCAAAAGATCGGTTGTCTCTATCCAAATTCCTTGGGTAATTCGCTTTTTTTCCTCTTCGGTAATTAATCCCTGCCTAAAATTCTCCTCAACTTCAGCCACTCGACGATCGGCTTCTTCAATAATTTGTTTTTTCTCGGGAATTATCTCACAATCTCCAACCGCAACTGAAATTCCGGAAATTGTCCCTGCCCAAAAGCCCAAATCCTTAAGACTGTCGACCATTGAAATTAATTCCTCTTCGGAACAAGATTTAAAGGCCTTTTCAAAAAGAGCTTTAATGGAACTCTGTTTTACTGCTTCGTTAACAAATCGTAACTTTTCCGGAATAACCTCATTGAAGAATATTCTTCCCACGGTAGTTTCCAAAATTTTTCCTTCAAAAAAAACCTTAATTGTTTGTCTTAAACCAATTTTTTTCAGTTGATAAGCCAAAATCGCTTCATTAAAATCAGAAAAAATTCCCTGGAAAGGGGAAAAAGCTGGATCTACCGAGGTTAAATAAAAAATTCCCAAAGACATCTCCTTGGAGGCGGGAACTGCAATTGGTGAACCGTCGGCAGGTTTAAGGAAATTTTTTTGGGGCATCATCAATTTTATTGCCTCTTCTTTTGCTTTTGAAGATAAAGGAACATGAACTGCCATTTGATCACCATCAAAATCAGCATTGAAGCCTGAACAAATACAGGGATGGATTCTAATCGCGTTTCCTTCGACCAAAATAGGATAAAAGGCTAAAATACTTAATTTGTGAAGAGTTGGAGCGCGGTTAAGCAACACTGGGTGATTTTTAGTAATTTCTTCTAAAATTTCAAAGACTTCAGGGGGTCTTCTTTCAAGCATGTTTTTTGCACTTCGGACATTAGGAGCAATTCCTCTTATAATCATTTCTCTCAAAACAAAGGGTTTAAACATCTCCAAAGCCATCTCTTTTGGAAGACCACATTGATTAAGACGTAATTCTGGCCCAACAACAATAACAGACCTTCCTGAATAATCAACCCTTTTTCCTAAAAGATTTTGTCTAAATCGACCCTGTTTTCCTCTCAAAAGTTCTGATAAAGATCTTGTTTTTACCTTCTTTACTTTCTTTCTTTCTCTGGCTGCTTTTGCGGAATCAATTAAAGTATCAACCGCCTCTTGAAGCATTCTTTTTTCATTTCGTAAAATTATCTCCGGTGCCCCCAATTCAATTAAATGCTTTAATCGATTATTGCGATTAATCACTCGGCGATAAAGATCGTTAAGATCAGAGGAAGCAAATCTTCCTCCGGTAAGCTGAACCATTGGTCTTAAATCGGGAGGAATTACTGGTAAAACAGTCAAAATCATCCAGGAAGGATCTATCTCGCTCCGAACCATCTTTTCAACCATCCTCAATCTCTTGGAAATTTTTGCCAGCTTTGGACCCGTTGATTTTTCAACTTGCTCTTTTAACTCTTTTTGTAATTTCTTTAAATCTATTTTCTTAATAATTTCCAATAGGCTTTCCGCCCCCATTCCTACCTTTATAAATTTATCTGCTCCTGCTTTGTTTAAACGGAAAAGGTCATCTTCGGAAATAACTGACCCCACCCTAAAACCCTTAACCTTATCAACCAATAAATTGAAAGTTCTTATTAAGGATTCTTTTTGAGCAACAGTTTCTTCCTTTAAATTTTGAATTTTTTGCCTACAGGTTAAGTTTATTTCAGAAATCGCCAAAGATAGTTGATCTTGATTTTTAATTCTATTTTTTAATTTTTTTACTTCATTTTTAGTTTCTTGTTCTAACTGTTTTGATCTTTTTTCAAATTCCTTATCGATATCTTCTGCCTCTTTTTTGAAATAATCGTCAAGATTTTTTAACGCTTCCTTTCGATGAGACTCGTCAAGTTCTATAACCAGATATTGAGCAAAATAAATCACTCCCTCCAAATTTTTCGGGGGAATATCTAAGAAAAGAGAAAGTTTGGAGGGAATTCCTCGAAAATACCAAACATGGGCCACCGGAGTCGCTAAATTAATATGACCCATTCTTTCCCTTCTTACCCGGGATAAAGTTACTTCTACACCACACTTATCGCAGACAATTCCCTTGTAACGAATTCTCTTATATTTGCCACAATAGCATTCCCAATCCTTAGTTGGACCAAAAATCCTCTCACAAAAAAGCCCGTCTTTTTCCGGTCTCAAAGTTCGATAATTAATTGTTTCGGGTTTGGTTACCTCACCGTGAGACCAACTCCTAATATCTTCAGGCGAGGCCAGTTTTATAATTAAAGATTTAAAATCAGCAATTCCTTTCATTTTTATTGCTCCTCCTGCGTATTCGTCTCATCTAAAGAAGAACTTTTACTAAGATCGTCAACTGTGGTTGCCCCAGATGCTTTTGCCAATTCTTTAGCCTCCTCTAATTCTTCTTCAATCGACAAATTCTTTTCCACTACCCCCTTGGGAATTATATTCAATCCTAAAGATTTCAATTCATTAACTAAAACATTAAATGATTCCGGAACCGAAGACTGAGGAATATCAACCCCTTTAACTATTGCCTCAAACGCTTTCGCTCTTCCCACAACATCATCGGATTTAATGGTAAGCATTTCCTGAAGAATATGAGCTGCCCGATGAGCTTCTAGTGCCCAAACTTCCATTTCTCCCAATCTTTGTCCACCCATTTGAGCTTTTCCTCCCAATGGTTGCTGGGTTACTAAAGAATATGGTCCGGTTGAACGAGCGTGAGTTTTGTCCTCAACCATATGAATCAGCTTCATTATATAACCAATCCCTACTGTAACCGGGTAGTCATAGGGTTCGCCTGTTTTTCCATCAAACAAGGTCATTTTTCCCCCAACAGGAAGACCCAATTTTTTGAATTCCTCCCAAATAATATCTTCTTCAATTTTTTCAAAAACCGGAACTGCCACCTTAAATCCCCCCTTGTTGCATACCCATCCTAAATGGGTCTCTAATAATTGCCCCAAATTCATTCTTGCCAAGACTGAAAGAGGGGAAATAATAATATCCACCGGTGTCCCATCTGCTAAATATGGCATATCATAAGCCGGAACTATTTTGGAAATCACGCCTTTATTTCCGTGTCTACCTGCCAGCTTATCTCCTTGGGTAATTTTCCTTATTTGGGCGACCTTCACCTTTACCACTTTATTGACCCCCGGTTCAAGCTCATCTCCCTTCTCTTTATCTAAAATCTGGACATCGATAACTGTTCCCTTTTCGCCGTGAGGCATTCTCAAAGAAGTATCTCTCACCTCTCTTGCTTTTTCTCCAAAAATCGCCCTTAAAAGTCTTTCCTCGGCAGAAAGTTCGGTTTCTCCTTTTGGAGCAATTTTTCCTACTAAAATATCATTTTGTTCAACCTCTGCCCCAATAACCACAATTCCGTCTTCTCCCAGATGGGCCAAATCGTGTTCACTAACATTGGGTATATCTCTAGTTAATTCCTCGGGTCCAAGTTTAGTATCTACCACCTGGGCTTCATATTCCTCAATTGAAATTGAGGTAAAGATGTCCTCTTTTACTAATCTATCAGAAATAACAATAGCGTCTTCAAAACCTAATCCCTCAAATGAACAATAAGCAATAACTAAATTTCTCCCCAAAGCAAGTTCTCCGCCTTCCGAAGCTGGACCATCAGCAAGCAAATCCCCTTCCTTAACTTCCTGTCCCATCCTAACCACTGGTCTTTGGGAATAACAGGTTCCGTGGGGATTTGTCCTAATAAATTTTGACAAATAGTAGATTTCTAAATCCCCTTCGATTGTAATATTTTCTTCTTCCGGAAGTTTTTCTTTTATTTTTTTATTCATTTTAATTACGATTTTTTTTGAATCAACATAAATCACTTTTCCTGGATGTCTGGCTCTTACTGTCCTTCTCATAATTTGGGGGACAATATTTTCTACTCCTGTTCCCACCAACGGCGCTTCAGGTAGTAATAAGGGGACAGCTTGACACTGCATATGTGTGCCCATCAAGGCTCTGTTTGCTTCATCGTTTGCCAAAAAGGGAACCAAAGAGGCAGAAACTCCCACTACCTGAGAAGGTGAAATATCAATAAAAGAAACTTTATCAACCGACGTTTCGGTAAAACCTCCTTTATAGCGGACCGGAACCCATTCATCAACGATATAACCATTATCATCAATATTTACCCCAGCGTGAGTGATATAATAATCTCTTTCATCGTCTGCTTGAAGATAAACAATTTCATTTGTCACTTTCATCTTGGTTTTTCCTCCAATTTTTTGAGGAATAACTTTCCGGTAAGGAGTTTCCAAAAAGCCATATTCATTTACCCTAGCAAAAAAGGCTAAATAAGTAACCAAACCAATATTTGGCCCTTCCGGAGAACGCACTGGACAAATTCTTCCGTATTGTGACGAGTTAATATCGCGGATAGAAAAAGAAGCCCTTTCTCTTGTAATTCCTCCCTGACCCATTACCGAAAGCCTTCTTAAATTATCTAATTCCGACAGGGGATTGGTTTGATCTAAAATGGTAGAAAGCTGAGAAGATCTAAAAAACTCATTAATAGCAGAAATTAAAGGCCTGGCGTTAATAAAATTTTCAGGAAGAACGTCCTCTTCGGGAGAAACCAAACTCATTCTTTCTTTAACCATTCTTTCTAACCTTAATAATCCAACCCTAAAAGCATTTTGGGCCACTTGTTCACCAACGCAACGAATCCTTCGATTGGCCAAACTGTCAATGTCATCTACTTCACCCTCTCCTTGTTGTAATTTTATTAAATAATTCAAGGTAGCCACCAAATCTTTGATCGTCAACACCCAATTCTTCTCAATATTGGGAATGTCTAAATGGAGTCTTTTGTTAATTTTAAAACGACCAACTTTGCCAAGGTCATAACGTCGGGGATTCAAAAAAAGATCGTTAAAAAAATTTTGGGCATTGGTTAATATTGTCGGTTCTCCGGGCCTCATCTTGCGGTAAATTTCGATTAATGACTCTTCTTTGGTCTTGGTGGGATCGTGGTCAATTGTTTTTTGAATTAAAGAATTTTTGTCTGGGCCCAACTCAGAAAAAGAAGAAAGTATTTCTTCGTCAGTTGCTAATCCCATTGCCCGAAGGACAACAGTTGCCGGAAATTTCCTCCGTCTGTCTATTCGGGCAGAGATGGTTCCATTCCGAGTTACTATGAACTCTAGCCATGTTCCCCTGACAGGTCGCAGTTCGGCACTATAAAATGTTTTCCCTGTAGCTGGGTCTACCTCGCCCGAAAAGAATACCCCCGGGGATCTAACAATTTGATTAACAACGCATCTTTCCACCCCGTTGATAATAAAAGTTCCCTCATTAGTCATTTGGGGAATATTGCCCAAAAAAACTTCTCCAATTTTTTCCTTTCCTCTCTGTTTATTAATTAATTTAACTTTGGCTTTTAAGGGCGCTTCAAAATTAAGACCCTTTTTCCTCGCCTCTTGAGGACTGCGAACAACTTGGCCAAAAGAATGGGAGAGAAATTCCAAAGACCAGTTCTTTCCTGTAAAATCTTCAATTGGACTTATTTGCCTCAAACATTCCCAGACACCTTGATCCAAAAAGTCTTGCCACGATTTGGTCTGAATAGCAATAAGGTCAAGGGGTGGTAGATTAAATCTTTGTTTTCCCAAAAAAACTCTTTTTGTTTTGTCTTTCATTAATAAAAACGCAAAAAAACATTCGCCTTTTTCTCTTTCTAGCGAATGTAAAAAGAACGGACTTTTTCAATCCGTTTCCAAAAATATTTTTAGATTTTTGTATTTTAAAACAAACTTCACTAAAATGTCAAGGGCCTGTACAGGTCACAGACTTTTTAGACATTCCTCCTTTCTCAATTAGGTAGTCTAAGGGTGATTTAAAACCCAAAGACTCATGGACTCTTTTACTATTGTAGAATAGCAGATATTTTACCAGTTTTTCA
>Ga0315298_1000672_pt1 | contig 65990 bp, 60 predicted proteins | sample WHS_1_MG_FD_203077 | JGI IMG/M metagenome (GOLD analysis project Ga0315298, IMG submission 203077) | Extremophilic microbial mat communities from Washburn Hot Springs, YNP, Wyoming, USA - WHS_1_MG | ecosystem: Environmental > Aquatic > Thermal springs > Hot (42-90C) | place: USA: Wyoming...
TATAATTGGCTCCTTTGGGACCGGTTAAAGGCGATCGTTGCTTTTATGCGGAGTGCTCAACTAACCGCGCAAAAAATCACCGATGTACCGGAAAGCAAGAAATAATATTATCAGGCAAATAATTAACTTAATCACTTTTGCCGGCATATACTTTTGCAACCGTGCCCCACAATAAATCCCTAAAAAACCTCCTATACCAAAAATCCCTCCTAACATCCAGTCGGGAGCAATTGTTCCATAAGCAGATTGATAAAATTGGGCTAACAAGGTATAAAATAAAATTCCGGCAATTGAAGTTACAAAGGTTCCTAACAAAGCCGCACCTGCAACGGTATAAACCGGTAGCCGAAAAATTGCTACTAAAAAAGGAGCAATGATAGCTCCTCCACCAATACCATAAATCCCTCCTATTATCCCAATAATCGCTGCCAGGGAAAAAAGACAAATAGTATTAACTGAAAAAGTTTCTCCATAAAACCGATAAACATATTTCATTAAAGAAAGTTCTTTGGTTTCTATCGGAATAAAATCCGGAGGCTGGCTATCGTTTTGTATCCGCACTTTCCGAGCAGCTTCCGAAAATTTCCTCTCCAGATGGTTAGTTTTATCCTTTCCCACCTCTTTTTTCGGGATTAAGTCCAGGATAAGCCTTAATCCGATATAAATAAGCACCAATCCCATAAAAAATTTAAATTTCCCGGGATCAGAAATATAGTGAATTCGGAGTAAAGCCCCAATGAATATCCCCGGAAGAGTTCCCGCAATAGTAATCAGGGCTAAGGTCCAAGCCATCCGTTTCTCTTTGACATAGCGGTAGATCCCGCTGGGAATTGCTACCACATTATACACTAAATTGGTGGGACTTACTGCTGGACTGGTAAATCCTAAAATACTTACCTGGAAAGGGAGGAGAAGAAAAGCTCCGGAAACACCTCCCATTGAAGTAAAAAATGAAACTCCAAAACTAACTAACAAAGGGATTAGGGGATTAACCGTTACTCCAGAAATAGGGAAATACATGTTATCCTCCTACCTTAAGCAGGTTAAGCAGTTATACCGCAACTTCCATTAAATCGCGGGCTAAAACCACCTCCCCCTGAAATTTCTCTTTTACCTGAGTTACCACATCCACCTGGTCTGAGTAGGGATAAAGATGGGTAAGGATCACTTTTTTTACCTCCGCCTGGGTGGCAATGGAAGCAATTTCCCTGGGAATAAGATGCCCGGCAACTTTGTATTCATTGGGAAAAGAACATTCAATAATTAATACTTCTGCTTCTTGGGCTAAGTTAATCAAATTCTCGCAATAATCAGTATCACCCGAATAAACAAGAACTTTTCCCGAATATTCAATCCGATATCCCAAACAAGCATGGCCTTGGTGGTTAAGCTGATCAGTTTTTATTATCGTATCCCCATTTAATCTGATCATCTCCTGAGTAAGCTCATAAACTTTTATCGGAAACTTTGTTTTTCCTAATAGCGGGTAAAGCTCAATAAGTCTTTGGGAAAAATCTTTTATCCCCGGAGGACCGAAAATATAAAGGGGGGTTTTTCGAATCGGATCAAAATACTGATTAGCAAAAATAAGAGCCGATAGGTCATTAATATGGTCAGGGTGAGCATAGTGAGAATAAAATAAATGGTCAATTTCATAATATCGGAATCCGGCCCGAACAAGCTGGAAAATCGAACCACTGCCGCTGTCCAAAATAATGGGGGTGGAACCCATCCGAACTACCAGACCGGGAGCCTGTCGACTCTTGCGAGGCACTCCCGTCCCTGTTCCCAGAAAAGTTATTGTAAAATCTGAGTTCATCTTTTCTTTTTTTTCACCAGGTAATTTAAAATAATATTTTCGCCCAAGGTCTCGGAATTTGTGTAATAAGCCTGACCCGGGTTGATCCGGATAACTTCTTCCACAAAGTTCGTTAACGGGTTGCTCTTAACCATCATAAAAATATGAATAATTATACCTTCGCGGGTGCACTGCTTAACCTCTTCTAAGGTATGTTCAATTGTTGCCGGATGAGGGGGAAACTGGAAATAAAGTCGGTTTCCCTCATAATGGGCAGTGGGTTCGCCGTCCGTAATAAGGATGACCTGCTTATTATGTCTACTTTTTTGTTTTAATAGCTGGCGGCTTAACCTTAAAGCATCCTGGATGTTGGTGTATGATTGTTCCGCATCCCAGCGAAGATAAGGGAGCTCAGCCGGAGTTACCTGGCGGGCTAAGGTAGAAAAACCAACAATTGCCAAATAATCCTGAGGAAATCTTCGCCGAATCAACTCATTAAGGGCTAAGGCTACTTTTTTGGCGGTCAAAAAATTATTCCGGTCCTTCATTGATTGACTCATATCTAAACCAAGTACGGTAGCTGAACGCGTAAAATATTCCGGTTCATAGATTTCAAAATCCTGTGGTTCCAAGGTTAAGGGAGAAGAACTTCCCTGACGAATAATAGCGTTCATCAAGGTGCGAGGAAGATTAATATTAAGAGGAAGATCGAAAGAATATGGTTTAGAATTAGTGAGATCAATCCCAGTATTACCAGAAGAACTGGCAGGATGTTTACCTAACAAATCCCTTTTTAGGAGATCAAAAATATCTTTCAAAATCTTACTGCTAATAAGATAAACCCCCCGGCGAGTCAATCGATAATTATTTTTTATCTGCTCCAGGAGTCCCGCTTTTTCTAATTTACTTTTAACTCCTTTGAAATATTCCCAGCTTAATAAAGCCTCCTCCCCTAACAATTCTCCAATAGGCTTAGACTCAATTGTTTCTAAATCATAGCCCCATACTGCCCGCTGTAAATCTTTTTCTACCTGAAGAATAAGATTTATTCGTTCAATGAATTCTGGGAGTTCTTCGAGGGAAAGGGATTGAGAACCAGTAAACGGCAAGTTTTCAGTCAAATTCTTAAGTAAAAAAAATAGATGGTGCAAAGAACGAGTAGATTTCGCCTGTAATTCTTCTCGCAGCTCAGCCACATTCAAAACTCTTGCTCCACCCTTTCTCTCCCGCGCCGGGGAATCGGTTTTGTGGCTAGTTAGACCCGACCATCCCGATCCTTTCTCTAATTCATTCTGAATATTATCCAGAGCGGAATTAAGATTATAAGTTTGGAGAAAAGTATCTTTTATTTTTCTCGTTTCTGACAGAAGTTCCTCCAGACCCTTTAATTGTTTCCCTTCACCTAAGTTAATAAACTGTTGCAAGGCCTTTTTAATGTCTCCAGTTTCCAACAACGGCTCAGAGAGAGAAAACAAAATGTCTTCCGGGGAAGGCAAGGAAAAAAATTCTTGGTTATAAGCACGGGTGTATTGAAAGGTTAGCATTTAACTACAGTAAACTTCCTGGTTGGCAATTACTTCTTTCCGTAATCTCCCTTTTACATGTAGTCCCTCTAAAATAAATTCAAACGCGGAGGCAAGTAAAGCCGGAGTATTTTTTTCCCATATCTTTTCTACTGCTTTCTGCATACTGGGGATAAGTTTAATTTGTTCCCCATATTTTTTTACTGGCATATTTTCCGACACCTGAACCTTCTTATTTTGGTCAAAATCTTTAAGAATTTCTTCCGATTCAGAATCAGAAAAATAAGTAGCAAACACCTTGCGAACTGCTTCCCGAACAATCTGGCGGAAAGTCAATTCTTCCTTTGTTTCTTCAAAACCAAACCATTCAATTTTCCCCAAACTCGCAGCAAAAGTTGCCGGAAGGTCAGTTATCCTTGGAACTACCTCGGTTTCTTTCAGTTGGATAGCCCTTCGCCAGGCATTACTCAACATAATCTCATAATTATTTATACTCATCCGGACACTTACTCCCGACCGTTGGTCAATCTCCGGATGATTTCGCGCTTCCTGACTTATTGCAGCAATAATTTTCTTCATAAATTGGGGGGTATAAATCTGATAACCATCAATCGCAACAACTTTTTGTTCTTGCTCGACAATAGCAATTTCATCCTCCCAATTTGCCGGATAGTGAGTTCTAATTTCACTACCAAAGCGGTCTTTTAAGGGAGTAATAATTCTTCCCCGATTAGTATAATCCTCCGGATTAGCGCTCGCGAGAAGGAAAATCTCCAAAGGAAGTCGGAGATTAAAACCCCGAATCTGGACATCCCGTTCCTGCATAAGGTTGAAAAGGCCTACTTGGATTTTTTCCGCTAAGTCGGGAAGTTCATTAATCGCAAAAATCCCGCGATTGCTTCGAGGAATAAGACCAAAATGGATAGTACTTTCATCCGCCAGATAACGACCTTCGGCTACTTTTATCGGATCAATCTCTCCAATAAGATCGGCAATCGTTACATCTGGGGTAGCCAATTTTTCCGTATAACGTTCAGTGCGATTCTTCCAAGTGATCGGAAGAGCATCACCTTTTTCTTTAAGTAAGGTTTTACAGCGGCGACAGACCGGATGGTAAGGGTGATCGTTGATTTCGCATCCTTCGATAACCGGTATTTCCTCATCCAGTAGATTGATAAAGTTCCGCATTAATCGGGTCTTTGCCTGACCTCGTTCACCTAAAAAGATAATATCATGTCCGGCCAGAATCGCATTGATAATTTTAGGGATTACGGTATTATCGTAGCCAACGATGTCAGGAAAAATTTTCTCTCCCTTTCTGAGTTTGTCAATAAGATTGGCACGAATTTCCTCCCGCACCGTCTTATTTGGATAATTAGATTGTTTTAATTCTCCCAGCGTAGTGGGTTTATTTTTCATATCATTAGTAACTTGATAATAAAACCCGGAGAATATTCTTAAAGGATAAAACCAAGCGAACTCTTACGCTATCATCCTGATTGACAAATATGGGATAATGAAAAATATCCACGTCAACAGCTTAAAGATTACCATTCCTCTATAGTGGATATTATCAAATTGTTCTTCAGTTATTCGACACCACCGGCAGTGCAATTGATAAATCCAGTTCCGGGCATTTATAAATAAAAGAAACCATATTAACAAAAAACCTACATCAAAAAGTATACACCACAAGAAAAACTGTTGCAAAAGAATTAAATTCATCGACTTTCTCTTTCAATTTAACTTTTTCCCTTTTTTGTCTTTTTCCCATTGATAATTGCTGCCTGAGCCGCAGCTAATCGGGCAATTGGCACCCGATAAGGTGAGCAACTAACATAGTCCATTCCTACCCGGTGACAAAACTCAATCGAGGAGGGATCCCCGCCGTGCTCTCCACAGATGCCAACCTTTAAATCCTTTCGAACTGATCGGCCCTTTTTTATCCCCATGGCAATCAATTCCCCTACCCCCTCCTGGTCTAACTTCTGAAACGGATCAAAAGGCAAGATGTTCTTTTTTAAGTAATCAGGCAAAAATGAGCCTACATCATCGCGGGAAAAACCAAAGGTGGTTTGAGTAAGGTCATTGGTGCCAAAAGAAAAAAAATCAGCTTGTTCAGCAATCTTATCGGCCACCACACAAGCCCGGGGAATTTCAATCATAGTTCCAATCGAATAAGGAAATTTTATCTTCATTTCTTGCTGTACCTTTTGAGCCACTTTTTCTACAATTGCCCGTTGATGAGCAAGTTCATTAACTGAACCTACTAAAGGGATCATAACTTCAGGATAAACTTTGATTTTTTTCTTGGTTAGTTCCGCTGCTGCTTCAAAAATAGCTTGTGCCTGCATTTCAGAAATTTCTGGGTAGGTAATCCCGAGACGACAGCCGCGGTGCCCTAACATAGGATTAAGCTCATGGAGCTGTGCAACCCGGGCTTCTAATTTTTCTTTTGGTACCCCTAATTCTTCGGCTAACTGGGCAATTTGTTCTTCATTGAGGTTGACAAATTCGTGGAGGGGCGGATCGAGTAACCGGATAGTAACTGGAAGCCCTTTCATCGCCTCCAGGATTCCTAAAAAGTCTTGTTTTTGATAGGGTAAAAGCTTCATAATTGCCTGGCGCCGCTCTTCCTCGGTCTCAGCTATAATCATCTCCCGCATCACTTTGATCCGGTCGGGATCAAAAAACATATGTTCGGTCCGGGTTAACCCGATTCCTTCCGCCCCAAAAGACCGGGCAATCAAAGCATCCCGCGGAGTATCAGCATTAGTCCGGACCCCTAATTTTCTCACCTCATCTGCCCATTTCATAAGCTGGCGATAAGCTTTATTTTGTTCGGGATCAGCAGGAAGCAAAGGAAGTTGCCCAAGATACACTTTCCCCGTAGTCCCATTAAGTGTTAACCAGTCTCCTTCTTTTAGAGTAACCTCGTTGATAAAAACAGTTTTAGTTTCGGAGTTGATATTTAAATCAGCACAGCCTACAATGCAGCATTTTCCCCATCCTCGGGCAACTAAAGCGGCATGACTGGTCATCCCTCCTTTGGCAGTTAAAATTGCTTCTGCTGCATGCATACCCTGGACATCTTCCGGAGAGGTCTCATTACGAACCAAAATAACTTTTTCACCCTGTTTTGTCCAAGCTTCTGCATCCTCGGCAGTAAATACAATTCGACCGGTAGCAGCACCTGGGCCAGCAGGTAAACCCTTAGCAATCGCCTTTTCTGCTGCTTCCACTTTGGGATCAATCATCGGATGAAGCAGCTCATCTAACTGCTCGGGTTTTACCCGCATAATTGCTTCGGTTTTAGAAATTAGCTTTTCTTTACACATATCTACTGCCATCTGAATTGCTGCTACTCCATTCCGTTTACCCGTTCGGGTCTGGAGCATCCACAATTTACCATCCTGAATAGTAAACTCAATATCTTGCATATCCCGGTAGTGTCTTTCCAGTTTCTGTCGAATAGCATTAAGCTCTTTGTATGCTTTTGGCATCGCCTCTTCCAAGGAAGGGAGGTGCTGAGTAGCTTCGGTTTTCCCCGCTTTATTAATCGGCAGTGGTGTTCTAATTCCCGCTACTACATCTTCTCCCTGGGCATTAGGGAGCCATTCGCCATAAAATTTATTTTCACCGGTAGCCGGATTACGGGTGAAACCAACCCCAGTAGCAGAATTTTCCCCCGTATTCCCAAATACCATTGATTGGACATTAACCGCAGTTCCCCAGTCATCCGGGATACCTTCAATCCTCCGGTAACTTACCGCCCGCTTGCCATTCCAGGATTCAAACACCGCACTGATCGCACCCCAGAGCTGCTCCTCAGGATCATCGGGAAAAGGCTTGCCTAAAACTTCTTTAACTTTTTCCTTAAAAATTTCGCATAATTCCTTGAGGTCCTCAGCGGTTAAATCCGTATCCTGGGTTACTCCCCGGTTCTGTTTCATTTTTCCCATTTCTCGCTCTAACTGAATTCGGATACCTTGACCATCCTCGGGCTCTATCCCCGCTGCTTTTTCCATTACCACATCAGCATACATCATTATCAGGCGACGATAGGCATCGTAAACAAACCGAGAATTATTGGTTTTGGCAATAAGACCAGGTATGGTTTTCGTAGTGAGCCCAACATTTAGGACTGTTTCCATCATTCCCGGCATTGAACTCCGCGCTCCGGAACGAACCGAAACTAAAAGCGGGTTACTGGGATCACCAAACTTTGCTCCCATAACTTTCTCTACCTTTTTAAGCGCAGCTTCAACTTCCTTTTTAAGTTCCGGCGGATACTTTTTTTTGTTTTTGTAATAAGCAGTACAAACTTCCGTGGTAATAGTAAAACCAGCTGGAACCGGGATTTTTAAAAGACTCATCTCAGCTAAATTAGCTCCCTTACCGCCTAAAAGTTCTTTCATTTTCCCGTTGCCTTCGGCTTTGCCATCACCAAAAAAATAAACATATTTCTTTTTTACCATAGCCATACCTCCTAAAATCAAAAATTCGAACCTATATTCTACTCTTATTTTCCCGTTACAATCTTAGTAAAGTCGGCAATTTCCCGGAATAAATTAGCTATGTTAGACAAAAGAGCTAATCGGTTTTGCCGGACATTCGTATCCTCACACATTACTAGGACCTGATCAAAAAAAGCATCTACTGCTGGTTTAAGCTGCAATAATTGGGTTAAGGCAGCAAAATAGTCTTGCCGGGCAATTGCCTCCGCGAAATCCTCCTTAATTCGCAAATAAGTATGATAAAGATTAACTTCTGCTTCATGGGAAAATCCAGAAGGATTGGCCACGCCTCCAGGTTTATCAGCAACAATATTAGCAACCCGTTTAAAAGTAAGCACTAAAGGCTCAAAATCAGATTGAAATTTTAATTCTTGTAAGGTTTTAATTCGATTAAAAATCATTACCAAATCCACAAAGCCCACTGAGGTTACTGCTTCCACCACATCATAATCAAATCCTTGGTTAGTCACCACCTGGTTAATAAACCGCCCCCGGATAAATTCCAAAACTTCATTTAACACCTGATCCAGGCTACGGACAGCTTTATTTTCAAAGAGTTCAAAACTCCGGCGAATAATTTGGGGTAAATTTATATGAAACGACTTCTCCAGAGTAATGTTGATAATTCCCAACGCCTGCCTGCGAAGAGCATAGGGGTCCGCAGTTCCCGTAGGAATAAGTCCAATGCTAAAACAACCAACGATATTATCTATTTTTTCCGCAATACTCAAAACTGCGCCACTTACTGAGGAAGGGAGAACCCCCTTACTGGCAGTAGGTAGATAGTGTTCATAAATTGCCGTGGCAACCTCTGGCTCCTCTCCTTCTAATAACGCATATTCCCTACCCATAACTCCCTGTAAGTTAGGAAATTCTCCTACCATTTCAGTTAAAAGATCCGATTTACACAACAAAGCCGCCCGTTTTACTTTTTCTACCACCGCCGGCGCAATTTCTGATGCAAGATAAGTAGCTAATTCCTTAAGCCGGAGAACTTTGTCGTACATGGAACCTAATTTAACTTGGTAAACTACCAGTTTTAAATCCTCAAGACGATCGAAAAGAGTTTTTTTCCGATCTTCCCGAAAGAAAAACTGCGCATCAGCAAGTCGAGCAGAAAGCACACGTTCATTCCCTCTGATTACCACCCTTGGATCTTGCGGTCGATTATTAGCTACTACAATGAAATAAGGTAGTAAATTCCCCTGAGAATCAATGATGGCAAAGTATTTTTGGTGTTCACGCAAGGAACTTATGATTACCTCCCGGGGTAAATTAAGAAATATCGGGGAAAAGGAACCTCGAAGAGTAACCGGATATTCTACTAAATTGGCTACTTCGGTGAGAAGCTCGTTATCCTCAATGACTTTTCCTCCTACTTCCGCCGCTAATTTTTGGGCAGCATTCTGAATAAGGTCTTTTCTTTTCTCCGGATCCGGAATTACAAAGTGTTCTTCGACAATCTTAAGGTAACTTTTGAAATCAGAAACTTCAAAGGGCTGATTGCTCAAAAAGCGATGCCCCCAAGACTGATTAGAAGTTTTTAAATTATCAATGGTTATCGGGACAATCACCTTATTATAAAGAGCTAATATCCATTTAATTGGTCGGGCAAACCGGAAATCCAAATCCGCCCAGCGCATCGACTTCGGAAAGGGAATATTGGTTATTACTTTTCTCAAAATCTCCGGAAGGAGAGAGATGGTTTCCTTTCCGGAAATTGTTTTTACTACCTGAACATATTTCCCCTTAGGCGTTTCAATTACTTTAAGATCATTAACTGTTACTCCCTGGCGGAAGGCAAAATTTTCTGCCGCCTTAGTCGGTTTCCCTTCAGGATCAAAAGCTACTTTCAATGGTGGCCCCACCGCGGTAACCACCGTATCAATTTGTTTTTCTGCCATATCCTGGGCACAGATCACCAACCGCCGCGGAGTGCCGTAAGTAATAATCTTTTCCCAAGAAATTCGTTGGGATTGAAGTTCGGATTGGAGGAGAGCTCTCATTCCTTCTAAGGCAGGTAAAATAAATCGCGCCGGAATTTCCTCAGTACCAATTTCTAATAGTAATTCGCCACTCATTAATTTTTAACCTATGCTTTTAATTCTCTCAGTTAATATACTATTCTCGGAAAGATTTTAACCGTCGAGGTTAATTTTGAGAGTAAAAATGAAAAAAATTTAAAATTAAATAACCCCACCAAATAATGCCAAATAATGGTGGTTTTGTTATAATATAGGACTTAGAGATTTTCAATAATAAATTTTTCCCCGGTGGCTACAAAATTAAAATGAAAATACTTCTTATTCAACCCCCAATCCAGGACTTTTATCAGACTGCCATCCGAACCCAACCAATTGGGTTAGCCTATCTAGCTGCTTCGCTTAAATCCAATGGCTATGAAGTGGAGATTCTTGACTGTCAGACCGAAAAAAGGAAAACCATTCCCCTTCCTCCCGAACTTTCCTACCTCCGCGACTATTATCCTTCCCCTAATCTAAGCCCATTCAAACTTTATACCCACTATTACCATTTTGGGCTGGAATGGAAGGAAATACAGGAAAAAGTAAAAAATTCTGGCGCGGATATTTTTGGTATTTCTTCCTTATTTACCCCCTACCAAGAAGAGGCATTGAAAGTCGCCCGAATTATTAAAGAATGGGACAAAAGAAAAATTGTAGTTTTCGGCGGAGCGAATGTAAGTCCAAATCCGGCCAAAATTTTGCAACACCCCGAGGTTGATTATGTAGTAATAGGAGAAGGAGAAATCCGTTTTCCCCTGCTCTTAGAAGAAATAAAAAAGGGAATAACCCGCCAGGTAAAAATGATAGACGGAATTGGCTATCGGAAAAATGGAGAAATCCAGATTAATCCTATTCAGAGTTTTATTTCTCCTCTCGATCAGCTTCCTTACCCCGCCCGGGAATTGCTTGAACTTGGCCGCTACTGTATCCAGAAGAAACCAGCCACTATGATTATTACCAGCCGGGGATGCCCCCAAGGGTGTTCTTATTGCTCCACTTACTTAGGGATGGGTAAAAGTTTTCGGGCCCGTTCTCCCGAAAATATAATTGGAGAAATAAAAGAATGCCGAAAAAGGTACCAGATTGAGGTCTTTGATATTGAGGATGATAATTTTACTTTTGACCAGCAAAGGGCAAAACACCTACTTCAATTGATAATAAAAACTTTTGGAGAAAAGGCGCTGGAATTTTCGGCAATGAATGGAATCTCTTTTGCTTCCCTTGATAGCGAACTGCTTAATTTACTTCAAAAAGCTGGCTTCCGAACCCTTAACCTTTCGTTAGTAAGCACCAAGCCATCTATTCAAAAGAAAATGGCACGACCTTCGGGTTTAAGCGAGTTTGATTTTGTCCTTAACGCAGCGGAACAATATGGACTTAATGTTGTGGCTTACGCCATCTTTGGGATGCCCGGGCAAACTCGGAAAGAGATGGTTGATACTCTAATCTATCTTATGGGGAAACGCGTCCTTATTGGCCCCAGCATTTATTATCCTACCCCCGGAACTTCGCTTTTTGAAATTTGCCGTAAAGCCGGAATTCTTCCTCCTTACTCGAATCAATGGCGGTCTACTGCTTTTCCGATAGAAACTGAAGAATTTAACCGCCTTGACTTAGTTACCATTTTACGCCTTACCCGGGTTATTAACTTTGTCAAAAAAAAGATGGAAGAGAAAGAGATAGAGGAAGGAATAACGGGAAGAGAATTGTGGAACTCCCTTAAACTAAGAAAAAAAATGGGAAAGGATAATTTATTTACCTGGGTCAATTTACTTTTTTTGCTTTTTCAAGAAAAAGCTTTTTTTCGGTTGCAGCCAGTTTCTAATGGTAAAATGGAGCTGGTAAAGGAGAAAAGTTCTCCTAAAGTTCTTGATTATTTTTTGGAAAAAATCCAGCGAAAAAAAATTCTTCCTAGTAAAAATAATCTTGACAAATAGAGGAAGTTGGAAAATTATTTCTTGCCCCCAAATGCAGAGGCAATAACTAATTTAAAATTACTAACTATTCTAATCGGGAGGATAATTTGATGGAATTAATTTATGCTGGTTCGGTTAAGGAACTTTACCAGGTTCCGGAGAAGGATGAATTAGAATTCCAATTTACTGATAAAATTTCGGTATTCGACAAACCGATCCCCTCTTTAATTCCTCACAAGGGTGAAACTTTATGCCGCACTGCAGTGCATTGGTTTAAAATTGCTGAAGCTATGGGAATAAAAACTCACTTCTTAGAACAAGTCTCACCCACCCGAATTCGAGTAAAAAAGGTGAATATCATAAGGGATTATAATAAAATTACTCCTTCTACTACCCAATATCTTATCCCGTGCGAATTTATTACCCGCTATTATGTAGCTGGCTCTTTTTTTGATCGGATCCAGAAAGGAGAAATAAATCCGGTAGAATTAGGGTGGGAAAATACGGCAAAAGTAAATTACGGCGATAAACTTCCCTACCCATTTTTTGAAACTACTACTAAACTGGAACGAGTAGATCGGAAAATTGATTTTGAAGAAGCATTGAGAATATCCGGGATTGATAAAGACACGCTGGAGGAGATACGATCAATCATTTTCCGGATCGATGAAAAAATTAATCAGGAAGTAGCTCAGCGAGGTCTTATCCATGTAGATGGGAAAAAAGAATTCGGGATGGATGAAAACCGTAACCTTATGATTATTGATGTGTTTGGGACAGCCGATGAAGACCGGTTCTGGGATGCGGAAGAGTATTCTCACCATCGTTATATAGAGATGAGCAAAGAAGTAGTCCGACAATACTATCGTAAAATCGGATATAAAGACGCCCTTTATGAAGCCCGAGAAAAGGGACTGCCAGAGCCAGATATTCCCCCTTTACCCAAGGAAGTGATTTCTCAAGTAACTGAGGTTTACATTAACCTTTATGAAAAAATAACCGGAAAAAAGTTTAAATAAAAGGAGAGTTCATTATGGATCCCTTAGCTCAGGAATTGAATGAAATTATCCAAAAGCAAAATCCTGCCCTATTCCAAATGCTTTCCCGTTTGGGAAAAGCTTTGTATTTTCCCAAAGGGATTTTGAGTCAGACAGCTGAAGCCCAGAAAAAGGCAACTAAATATAATGCTACGATCGGAATTGCTACTGAAGGATCAGGTCCGATGTATCTTCCTTGTGTGCAAAAATGCATTAAAGAACTCCCCCCCCAGGAAACTTATCCTTATGCACCTGGTGCGGGTAAGCCTCAATTGCGAGAAAAATGGCGGGAAAAACTGCTGGCGGATAACCCCAGTTTACAGGGGAAAATTTTTAGCCTTCCGATTGTTACCAGTGGTCTTACTCACGGGTTAGAAGTTGCCGCTGACCTCTTTATTGACTCTGGGGACGCAATAGTTCTGCCAGATAAATATTGGGAAAATTATAGTCTTATTTTTGAAGTACGCAAAGAAGCTAAAATCCATAACTTTCCCCTCTTCAATTCTTCCGGAAAATTCAATACAGTAGGGCTAAAAAATTTAATTACTGAGCTTAGTTCTCAAAAAAGAAAACTTATCCTGCTTTTTAATTTTCCCAATAATCCTACTGGCTACACTATTTCTCCCGAAGAAGGAGAAGAAATTTTAAAGATCGTTAATGAAACTGCCCAAAAAGGGACTAATTTGATAGTGATTATGGATGATGCTTATTTTGGACTTTTCTATCACCAAAACACTATGAAAGAGTCTTTATTCGGACTCCTTGCTAACCTTCACCCTTCGGTTATGGCAGTAAAATTAGATGGGCCGACTAAGGAACAGTTTGTCTGGGGGTTCCGGATCGGTTTTATTACTTTTGCTATTGGAGGAGAAAGTGACCACCAGGCGATTTACCAAGCTCTGGAAAGAAAAGCGATGGGGTCAATTCGGTCAAGTATCTCTAACTGTTCTCACTTAGCCCAAAGCATTATTCTCCGGGCATTAAATTCTCCCGAGTATAAAGAAGAAAAAAAGGAGAAATTAGAAATTTTAAAGCGGAGAGCTTTGAAAGCTCAAGAAGTCTTAAAAAAGAAAGAATTTAAAAGGTTATGGGAGGTTTATCCTTTCAATTCCGGCTATTTTATGTGCTTAAAATTAAAAAATGTGGAAGCTGAGCCTTTACGCCTCCACCTTCTGGAACGATATGGCGTGGGAACAATTGCTATGGACAAATGGGATCTTCGGATAACCTTCTCCAGTGTGGAGGAAGAAAACATTGAAGAATTATTCCACATTATTGCTCAGGGAGCAAAGGATTTGGAAAAATAACTGTACTTTTACTTAAAGTTTATTGTTAAGTATTACCTTCGATAATAAAAATAATTGAGAAAAATTTATCGGTTTTTTAATGCAGGCGATCGCTCCTTTCTCACGGAGCTCCTTTTCTCCTCCATTAGTATTGGTGATGAGGACCGGAAGGTCCGGGTTAATTGTTTTAATTCTTTCCACTAATTCCAAGCTGGTGATTGGGAAAATCAAATAGTCAGCGATAACGAGATCATAACTTCTTTCGCTTATTTTTTGGAGTGCGATTTCTCCATTTTCAGCGATATCGATTTCATGTCCCAGCGGTTTTAACACCTCGGAGATTAAAAATCTGATGGTATGTTTATCATCTACGATTAATATTTTCTTTTGTTCCATAATTTCCCCCCATCAAAGTCATTAAAAAGCTAAAGTGTTTTTCAAAATACAACTATTAATAAGAAAAAGTCAACAAAAAAATACAACTGAGAAGCGATAGACTTTTATTTTTTTCTTTATGATACTTCCAAAAATTAAAGCCGGGTAAATTATGAGTGTTTTCATCTTAAATAAGGCAGGTTTTTCTTGGCCCAAGTCGACAAAAAGATTGGAGAAAAAATTAAAGCCCTGAGAAAGGCAGTGGGGATTTCTCAAATTGAATTAGCCGAGCGCATCGGTATTTCTTTCCAGCAAATCCAGAAATATGAGAAGGGGACTTCCCGGATCTCAGTCTTACGGCTTCAGCAAATCGCTAAAGCCCTGGGGACCAATATCAGTAGCTTTTTCGAAACTGAAAATACTGAGGGTAAAGTTTCCGATCACCCTTTAAAAAAATATCCAGTGCCGGAAAAAGTTCTTCATTCTCCTTTAGTTTTAACTGAGGAAGAAATGGTTATTTTAAAACTCTACCGAAAAATAAAGAATAAAAAGGTTCGAGAGACCATTCGGAAACTTTTAAAAGGGGTGATTGAATTAGAAAATAAATAAAAATAATAAAGGGAGGACGGGAAAATGGAAAGAATAAAAGATTTACCTTCCTTTAAGCGGCCGCGGGAAAGGCTGATCGCTCAAGGAGCAGAAGCACTATCCGACCTTGAACTTTTGGCTTTGATTTTAGGAAGTGGAGTGAAAGGGAAAGATGTTTTTCAGGTATCACAAAACTTGTTACGGTTTTTTGATAAACCGGGAACGAAATTAGAAGTAAAGGCTCTTCTTTCCATCGGAGGGATTGGTTTAGCAAAAGCATGTCAAATTGTTGCTGCCTGGGAATTTACCCGCCGAAAATTGACTCGTAATTTATTAACCATTCATCAACCAAAAGATGTCCTTCCCCTTCTTATGTATATTGCGGATAAAAAACAGGAATATTTCCTTTGCATTTCCTTAAATGGAGCTAATGAAGTTATCGGTAACCGAGTGGTAACCGTAGGGTTACTTAACTCCAGTCCGGTCCATCCCCGAGAGGTCTTTGCTGATGTTATCCTGGACCGCGCGGCTACGGTGATCTTAGCCCATAATCATCCTTCTGGTTTATTAAAACCCAGCCCCGATGATATAAACCTTACCAGTCAGATGGTAGAAGCAGGAAAAATCTTAGGGATTCCAGTGTTAGACCACATAATTATCAGCAAAAAGGGCTATTTTTCTTTTAAAGAAGAAGGACTACTGTAAAATACTGGGAGCAAAAATTTTGCTTGACTTTTGGATTTAAGAATGTAAAAATTATTTTAGCTTGGATCCAGAAATGGACCGAGACCGGTAAGCAGCTTTTAATTATAATTGGCTTAAACCCGGGGACAATTTAGCCCCGAGGGAAAAAAGAATAAAGAAATCTTAAAGCCTTCCGGATCGGTCCGGAAGGCTTTTTTATTTATGGGGGTTTTAATGAAAAAAATTACCATTCTTGATTTAAAAAAAATGAAAGATACTGGGGAAAAGATTACTATGCTCACTGCCTATGACTGTCCTACCTCCCGAATATTGGATGCTTGTGGGGTTGAAATCCTTTTGGTAGGTGATTCCGTAGGATCAGTAGTTGCTGGTTATCCTAATACTCTTCCCGTAACCGTAGAAGAAATTATTTACCACTGTCGAGCAGTAGCTGCCGGTCGGACTCGGGCGCTTTTAGTAGCCGATATGCCTTTTATGTCTTACCAGATAAGTATTGAAGAAGCTAAACGGAATGCGGGACGGATGATTAAAGAGGGTTTCGCTGAAGCAGTAAAAATCGAGGGTGGTATGAATATGGAAGAAGTTATCAAGGGTATTTGTGACATTGACATTCCCGTGATGGCGCATATTGGTTTAACCCCTCAGTCAATTCATCGGCTGGGAGGATATAAAGTTCAAGGTCAAAGCGAAAAGGAAAGGGAAAAACTAATTAATGATGCCCTGGCAGTAGAAAGAGCAGGGGCTTTCGCCGTGGTTTTAGAGGTAATTCCTGCTGCAGTAGCTAAAGAAATTAGTGCTCAACTTAAAATCCCTACCATTGGAATTGGTGCTGGGCCGGATTGTGACGGTCAGGTGTTAGTAATTCATGACTTATTAGGTCTTAGTGGTGAATTTCGGCCTAAGTTTGTAAAACGATTTGCAAACCTGGAGCCTTTAATTGCGGAAGCAGTGAAAAATTATATTCATGAGGTAAAAACCGGGAATTTTCCTTGTCCAGAACATTGTTTTTAAATGAATAAAAATTGGATTAGCTTTTAACTTTCATAAAAACTAAGATGGTTAAAGTTATTACTTCAATTGCCGAAATGCAAAGGTGGGCTAACCTTACGCGAAAAGAAGGGAAAAAAATTGCCTTTGTTCCTACCATGGGTTTTCTTCACGAAGGTCACCTTGCTCTTATTCGGGAAGGCAAAAAAAGAGGAGATTACTTAGTAGTAAGTATTTTTGTAAACCCTACCCAATTTGGGGAAGGAGAAGACTATAACCAATATCCCCGGGATTTATCCGGAGATATAGAAAAAGTCCAGTCCGCCGGAGGAGATATTGTTTTTGCCCCTTCGGTAAAGGAAATGTACCCGCCAGGTTACCAAACTTATGTTACGGTTGAAAAAGTGACTCGAAATCTTTGCGGGATTTCTCGACCCCATCATTTTCGGGGAGTTACCTCAGTGGTTACCAAATTATTTAATATTATAAAACCCGAAGTAGCAATTTTTGGAGAAAAAGATTTCCAGCAATTAGTCACAATCCGACGAATGGTAAAGGACCTTAATTTTGATATCGAGATCGTAGGAGCCCCAACTGTAAGAGAAAAAGATGGATTAGCGATGAGCTCCCGCAACCAGTATTTAAATGAAGAAGAAAGAAAACAGGCTCTCTGTCTGTTTAACGCCCTTAATTGTGCCGAAAAGTTGTTCCATCAGGGCGAAAAAAACCCGCAAAAGCTTATTGCCGTTGCTACTGAAATAATTAATGCCCAACCTTCAGCTAAAATCGATTATGTTAAAATTTGTTCTCTCGAGACCCTGGAAGATTTAGATTTTATTACTGGTGAGGCTCTTATGGCTCTGGCAGTAAGAATTGGTAAAACCCGACTAATTGATAATCGAATTTTAAAAACTAATTAAACCAAGGAGGTTTTACAGTGCAAAAAATCATGCTCCACTCTAAAATTCATCGCGCCACAGTAACTGATGCCAATCTAAACTACGAGGGAAGCATTACTATTGATGAGGTATTAATGGAAAAAGCAAATCTCCTTCCCTTTGAACAGGTCCAAATATATAATATTTCTAATGGCGAACGGTTTGAAACTTATGCTATCCCCGGAACGAGAAATTCGGGTATAATCTGTGTTAACGGTGCTGCCGCCCGAAAAGTTGCAAAAGGGGACTTGATTATTATTGCTAATTATGTAATGATGGATGCTGAGGAAGCAAAACATCATCAACCGAAACTGGTTTATGTTGATGCGCAGAACCGAATGGTTCCCAAAATCACCGCGGTTTCAGCATAACAATATCCAGTAAATTGCTTCTCAAATTTAATCTTCCTATTTCCCCTATGGGAATTAAAAGAAAAATTTTATCTTAAATTGAGATACCACGATGGGAAAAAATATTAAAGCTGCAGTCTTAGGAGCTGCGGGACGAATGGGGAAATGTATTATCAAGCGGATAAATGAGACCGAAGGAATTGAATTGGGGGCAGCAATTGAGAAACCCGGCCATCCACAATTGGGCGAACCGGCCGAAGATTTTACCGGAATCAGGGGGTTAAAAATTCCCTTAATTGATGACCTAAAAAAAGTTTTACCGGAAATTGATGTAGTCATTGATTTTACCACGCCCAAAAGCACTTTACTTAATGCGGAATTGATTGCTAAGGGTAAAAAGCCAGTGGTTATTGGAACAACGGGATTTTCTTCCCCCGAGGTTGAATTACTTAAACAAATTTTAGCTGGAGTCAGCTGGGTATTTTCTCCGAATATGAGTATTGGAGTAAATGTGATGTTTAAAATCATAAATACCGTTGCGCAGATTTTAAAGGAAGATTACGAGGTAGAAATTATTGAAATTCATCATCGCCAGAAGCAAGATGCCCCCAGTGGAACCGCTACTCGTCTGGGAAATATAATTGCCCAGGCTCGGAAACAAGACTGGGAAAATGTAACAGTTTTTGGTAGAAAGGGGATTACTGGAGAAAGAAAGCCAGAAGAAATTGGTATCCATGCAGTCCGGGCCGGAGATATAATAGGTGAACATACTGTTTTTTTTGCTGGCTTAGGGGAACGATTGGAAATAACCCATCGTGCCCATAGTCGAGACAATTTTGCCAATGGAGCAGTAAAAGCCGCTCTCTGGGTAATCAGCCAGCCACCGGGAATGTATACAATGGAAGATGTGCTTGGCCTTACTTAAAAGTTAATTTCTAATTCAATTCTTATAGCGGTTTTTCCGTCTTTATTTAACCTTGGCCAGGAATTATCCGGAATTATAATTAAAAATTATCTAATTATGGAAGGAGAAAAAAGATTATCTTCAGTTAAGAATGTTCTACTTATTAGAAATGGTGCTCTGGGAGACTTTATTGTAACTTTGCCGGTCCTTACCTGCCTTAAAAAATCCTTCCCCCAGGCTCGAATTACCGTCATGGCTAATCCTTATTATTTGCCTTTAATTAAAAACCAGGTCGATGTTTTGCTTCCTAATGATATCCCCGGACTTCATACTCTTTATACTTATGCTGAAGATTTCCCCGAAACAGTTAAAAGATTATTTCCTAAATTTGATCTAGTTATTTCCTATAGTCCTGACCCTGATGGATGCTTTGCCAATAATTTAAAAAGACTCGGTGTTCCCTGGGTAATCAAGGGAAGTCCATTTCCTACCCAGCCAATTTTTAGTTCGATAACCGAATTTTTGTTAACCCCTTTAAAAGCCGAAGGGATCTCAACTCGTTGGGATCCCCCCAATATTTTACCAACCCGAGAAGATCAAAAATTTGCCCAAGAATTTTTTCAATCCACTCTTAATTACCATGATGAAAATAAAGAGATAATAGCTATTCATCCCGGAAGTGGAAGCGCCAAAAAATGTTGGCCAGTCAAAAAATTTGTTGAGCTGATAAAGTGGATAAAAAACGATTTTAAAGCAAAGGTGTTACTTATCGTTGGCCCAGCTGAGAACAGGCTAAAAGAGCAAATAAAAAAATTGTCAGAAGAAAATGACCTATTTGTTGTTAGAAATTTTCCACTTAACCATTTAGCGGCAATCCTTCAAAAATGTCAGGTATATCTCGGAAATGATTCCGGCATAACCCATTTAGCTGCGGCAGTAGGAGTTCCTACCTTAGCCATTTTTGGGCCTACTGATTTCCGGGTTTGGGGTCCCAAAAACAAAAAAGTGAAATTTCTTTCTTCTTTTTATCCCTGCGCTCCTTGTGTCCCCGAAAAAATGGCAAAATGTGAGCACTTATTTTGTTTAGAATCCTTAACCGTGGATAAGGTAAAAAAATCGTTTTTAAACCTTTACTTTCAGTTTTGTTCCTCATTTCTCCCGATTAATTATACTAATTTGATAAAGGAAAGGGGAAATTATGTATCGCGATGACCAAAAAAAATTTGATATTAGACTCATTGAAAGAAATTTAGCCGAAGGAATCATTACTTATGAAGAATATGAAGAATATCTGAAAAATCTCCCGGATGTGTCATCAAATATTGACGAAGAGTATATTTTTAGCTTAGATAAAGAAAAGTTGACGGAAAAGATAAAAACTGAGCCTGAAGAGGATATTTAATTATGTCGGATTTTAGATTAAAAGCCGAATACCTGGCGACTTATAAAAAAGTGCAAGAAATTTTCGACCAAAGTCGTATTCTTAAGCGCCAGTTGGAGTTAGAATTAGGAAAATGGAATTTCGTAGTGTTTGGTCCTCAGAATGAAGAAGAGTCTACCATTATCCGGGAAGGATTAGCGGTGCACCTGCAAGTTAACCAAGGGTTGGTTTATATTGCTACGGTGGGAAATCCAGAGGAGACCGGGATAAGAGGAATGCCGATTGAAGAATTTGCTCAAGGAGATATACCTCCCGAAATCCGAGACTTAGAAATTTACCACATTGAACCATTTCGCCCCTTAACCATTTTGGAAAAACGGAAAGGGCCACCTCCCCAAATAGCCGAAGAGATTATTTTAGATGAATTTAAGGATAAAAATGTAGCTATTATTGAAACACCCGATGAAAGATATTGGAGTATATCAGTGCTAAAATACCTTAAGGAATGTGATCGATTTTTCCCCGATGTCCTTACTGAAGCCTTAAAGAAAGGAAATTTACCTTTAAAGGGTCAATTTTCCCTTGACTCTTTTAAGTATCATTGAATTTAAACTGCTCTAATTTAACTTGGAGGAGAAAATTTGACTTTGGTGAAAATAGCTGTTAGGTTATGAAGGGTAGCAGTTTTTTGAAGAGAAACCGAAAAAAACCCATACCTTATTAAAAAATTTTTATTAGGAGTGAGATGTGAATTATAAAAAGAAGAGGAGGAATTGGACCTTTTTGGCGGTTATACTTTTCCTTTTTGTTAGCTATACCAATAGCAAAGTATTGGGGGGGGGATCAGAAGATTCAAAAATCGTCCCGGATATTACCATAACCGATTTAAACGGAAATACCTTCAAATTCTCGGACTACCGAGGTAAGGTAATCATTCTTAACTTTTGGGCAATATGGTGCCCGCCTTGCCAGATAGAGACTCCCCACTTAATCTCCCTTTATGATCGTTACCAAAAAAAAGGCCTGATTGTTTTAGGGGTGGCGATTGCTTCCGGAGGGGATGAAAAAATAAAGAGCAAAGTTAAAGAATGGAAAATTCCCTATCCGGTAATTAATGGAGACCAATTCCCTTTGATCCAACAGAATTTTCGGGAGGTTAGAGCAGTACCTACTTCTTATGTTATTGACCCCGGGGGAAAGTTTTATAAGCATTACATCGGATTTTCTGGAACCACAATGACCGAGATAGAAAGAGACATCCAAACCCTGCTTACGCAAAAGAATCAAGGATACCATGAACAGTGAATTCTATGACTTAATTATCGTGGGTGGAGGAGCAGCGGGTCTAACTGCCGGGCTTTATGGGGTTCGGGCGAAGTTAAAAACGATTCTATTGGAAAAACTCCCCCTTACCGGAGGACAAATTGTCTACTCAGAAAAAGTAGAAAACTATCCCGGATTTCCCGAAGGCATTACTGGCACTGAACTTACTTTACTTATGGAAACCCAAGCCCGAAATTTTGGATTAGAGTTAAAAACTGCCGAAGTAATTAACCTAAAAGACGAAGGTGAGATTAAACGGATATTATCTAATGAAGGTGAATATCTCAGCCGAACGGTTATTATTGCCACCGGCGCTTCTCCGCGGCGCTTGGGAGTGGAAGGAGAAGATCGCTTGATTGGCAAAGGGATCTCTTTTTGTGCTACCTGTGATGGTTTTTTCTTTAAAGATCAAGAAGTAATGGTAGTGGGAGGAGGAGACACTGCTTTAGTGGAAGCACTCCACCTTACCCGCCATGCAAAAAAAGTATATATAGTCCATCGACGAAATGCTCTGCGTGCTACCAAAGTCTTCCAAGAACGGGCATTTAAAAACGCCAAGATTGAATTTATCTGGGATACGATAGTGGAAAAAATTTCAGGAGAAAGTTCAGTGGAAAAAGTAACCTTAAAAAACATTAAAACCGGAGAAACCTGGGAAAAGAAAATAAGTGGGTTGTTTATCTTTGTAGGTATTCAACCCAACACCCAGTTCCTTTCAGGCATGGTAGCATTGGATGAACAAGGTTTTATTATAACCAATGAAAATTTGGAGACTTCAGTTCCGGGTATTTTTGCCGCAGGGGATGTAAGAAAAAAACTTTTACGGCAGCTTTCCACTGCTGTGGGCGATGGTGCAACTGCGGCTTTTGCGGCGGGAAAATATTTAGAAAGATTTATATCTTAAAACAATGGCTTCGATTTCTATTGTCGCAGCATTTCTGGGAGGATTACTTACTGCATTTTCTCCCTGTGTCCTCCCCTTAATACCAGCATACATTTCTTATCTTTCGGATGTATTAGTAGAAGAACTGATAGAAGAAAAAGGGCCAAGCTGGAAAATTAGAAGAAAACTTCTTTATAATGCCTTATGTTTTTCTGCCGGGTTCTCTACGATTTTTGTGCTCCTTGGAGCGTCGGCAACCTTAATCGGCAAATTTCTTTTAGCCCACCTCCAAATATTAAGCAAAATTGCTGGATTAGCAATAATTTTGCTGGGGTTATACTTTGTTGGTCTAATTAAGCTATTTACCATTAAATTTTTTCATACCGAAAAGCGATTCCATTTCCATAAAAAATACCTGGGATTAGGGTGGTCTTTCCTTGCAGGTATGGCGTTTTCTTTCGGCTGGACACCGTGTGTGGGGCCGGTTTTAGCTGGTATTTTAACTTATGCGGCTACTCATGAAACCCTTAACCAAGGGATTTTGCTCCTAAGTCTTTTTTCTTTAGGGTTATCTCTTCCCATTATTGCTACTGCATTATTTGTTGACCTTTTCAGAAAGCTTCCTTTCACTCAAACAATACTCCGAAACTTTGAAATTGCCAGCGGAATACTTCTTATTTTGGTCGGAATATTAATTTTTACTAATAACTTTCAGTCCTGGACGGGAGGCATGGCTCCAAAATTTATGGACTTTATGAGCTGGCTCCACCACTGGGAAGAAAAGCTTCTAAACTTCAATTAAACAATGAGAGGAGACGACTATGGGAAAAGAAATAATTTTAACTGATAGCAATTTTCAAGAAGAAGTAATAAATTCTCCCATCCTGGTTATGGTTGATTTCTGGGCTGAATGGTGTGGTCCCTGTCGAATGATCAGTCCAATAATAGAAGAGATTGCCCAGGAGTTTTCCGACAAGATCAAAGTAGGAAAATTAAATGTTGACGAAAACCGGATTACTGCTTCGCGATATGGAATCCAAGCAATTCCTACCCTCCTTTTCTTTAAGGGAGGACAACTGGTTAATCAGATCGTGGGGGTGCAATCCAAAGCCCGTCTGGTGGAGCTCATAAATAAATTCTTATAAAATGCCTTTTTTAAAAAAGCGGAGCCAACCCTCAATCAAAGTAAAAGGGTTGATTATTTTTTTTCTGTTCGTGGTTGGCCTGTGTATTTATACCTTTTATTTCCTGGCTCCACCTTCACCAAAGAAGCCTGAATATCGCCCCACTCCACCGGCGAAAATACCGCCGCCACTTAAGGTAGGGGATTATTCTTCTCTCTGTCGCCAGATTAATCAAAAAATTCTTCTTTTCTTTAAAGAAAGGAAGTGGGACGAGAGAAATATCCACATACTTAAGGAAGCTACGCGGAGTAATAAAAAGAAGAAATGGATTTATACCAAAATCGAAATTTATCTCCCCCGAAGTATAAACCTTCTTGCTATAGCCGAAAACTTAGCTGGAGAACTTAAAAATTTCCCTGATATTACTTCCCAGTGGGAGTTAAGGGAACCGAATCAAGCCTTATTTTCAATTTGGCTCGCCGGAACTTTAACTCACTCGATCCGGTTACTTTATCTTCCCCCTCAGTTGGCGATTATTATTGATGACTTAGGAGAAAATTTGTCGCTTGCCAAAAAATTTTTTGCGCTGGAAATACCACTTACCTTTTCCATTTTACCCGGTCAAACTCATTCTCAGGTAATTGAAGAATTAGCCCATAACCATAACTACGAAGTAATGCTTCATCTCCCTATGGAACCCAAAGACCGATTAAATCATAATCCGGGAAAAGGTGCCGTTTGTGTCAATATGGAAGAAAACCAGATTGTTGCACTTATCCAAAACCATCTTCATAAATTTCGTTATATTAAAGGAGTAAATAACCATATGGGTTCCCGAGCCACGGAAAATGAGGCAACTATGCGGGCAGTATTCAATGCCTTAAAACCCACCGGACTTTATTTTGTGGATAGTCGAACCTCATCTCAATCAAAAGCTTATAATATCGCCAAAGAAATGGGAATACCTGCCGGGAAAAACCTGCTTTTTATTGATAATGAAACCGATGTGAATTATGCGAAAAAATATATTGACCAAGGAATTCAGTTGGCAAAAAGAAAAGGGGATGCAATTATAATTGGACATCCCCGGGAAACTACCCTGGAAGCATTAAAAGAAATGATTCCTGAACTAAAAGAACAAGGAATATCTTTGGTATTTGTTTCAGCATTAGTCAAATGAGCATAAGAAGCTGGTTATTTTTTATTTTTACTTTTTTATTAGTGACTCCGCTTAGCTGGGGTAAAGTAGAAGTTTTAGATATCCGCTACTGGAGTGCTCCGGAATATACCCGAATTGTTTTGGATCTCACTGAACCAGTATACTATGATTTTTTTGAACTGGTCAATCCAGATCGATTAGTAATCGACCTAAAAGAGACAAGTATTGCTCTCTCCAAAAAAGAATTGCTTCTAAATGACCCCGTAGTATCCCGAGTCCGCTGGGGATTTTTTAACCCTACCACCTTAAGGGTAGTAATCGACTTAGTAAAAGCAGCAGAGGCCAGGGTTTTTACTTTAAAAAAATTCCAGGACAAACCCGACCGTCTGGTCATCGATATTTTTCGCCCTGACCTGGAAAAGAAAGAAGAAGAAAAACGGCTTTTCTGGCAAAAAAAGCCAGCGGGGAATTACATTGTAGTAATCGATCCCGGGCATGGCGGGGAAGACCCGGGAGCGATTGGGAAATCCGGAGTAAAAGAAAAAGTAGTGGTGTTAGAAATCGCCAAAAAGCTCCGCACTGCCCTTAACCAAGAAAAAAACCTAAAAGCATTTCTGACCCGGGAAAGTGACTATTTTATCCCATTAAGAAAAAGATGGATAATTGCCCGGCAATATAATGCTGACCTATTTATCAGTATTCATGCCAACGCTGGGTTTAATCGCAACAAACAAGGTGCGGAAGTTTATTGCCTCTCCCTCGGAGCTGCAAGCGAAGAAGCAGCTCGAATATTGGCAGAAAAAGAAAATTCATCTGATCTGATTGGAGGAGTTGACCTGGCTTCATGCACCGATGGAGTCGATTCAATTTTAGTTCAAATGGAACAGACCCGGACTATCAATGATGGGCTTATTCTCGGAAAATTAACCCTGGAGGAATTAAGGAAAGTTACTGAAATAAACTTTTCTCAACCGCAGCAGGCAGGTTTTACCGTCTTAAAAGCGCCGGATATTCCTTCAATATTAATTGAAGTAGGTTATCTTTCTAACCCGAAAGAAGAAAGACTTTTAAGCACCGAAGATTTTCAAAATCGGATTGCCGAAGCAATCAAAAATGGGATTATAAAATTTTTCCAGCAGGTTGCGGTTGCCGGGAATTAATTGGTGATTTCAAGGTAGATAATGCGCTTGGGCTTCCATATTTCAATTTCTGGCGGGTTATCCCGGGTAGTAGAGCGGGCTTTAAATTTGGGATGTGAAACCATTCAATTTTTTTCCCGAAACCCAAGAGCCTGGAAGGAGAGTTTGGTCACCTCTAAGGAAATTGAAAAATTCCAAAAAATACTTCAGCTAACCAATATCACTCCGATTTTCCTTCACGCTCCTTATTTACTTAATTTAGCCTCACCGGATAAGGACCAGGCTGCTCGTTCCCTTAATTTCCTTTGCGAAGAATTGAAGCAAGCTCATCGGATCGGAGCCCAATATGTTGTTGTCCATTTTGGTAGCCGAATTCACACCAAAGAACAAAAAGCGATAACACAAGTGGCAAAAAATATAAATAGTTCCTTCCGAAGAGTGAAAAATTCAGTTCAGCTTTTGATTGAAAATACTGCTGGACAAGGAACCGAAATTGGATATAAAATTTATCAATTTGGGGAATTATTGAAAAGGGTAGATAACGATCAAAGGATCGGGGTATGTTTCGATACTGCTCATGCATTTGCCGCAGGTTATAATTTGGCTACTTATTCCGGGTTACAACAGATGATAGAGGAATTCGATCGTATTGTTGGACTCGAAAAATTAAAATTACTCCATCTCAATGACTCCCGTTTCACCCTGGGATCAAGAAAAGACCGCCACTGGCATATTGGCAAAGGTGAAATCGGTTGTGGAGGATTTGCAAATATTGTCAATCATCCACTTCTTAGACATCTTCCGGGAATAATCGAAACCCCGAGAAAAAACGATAGCGATGATTTAAAAAATATAAAATTAATCCGTAGCCTAATAAATGGAAATTTATGGTGTTAGAAAAAATTAAAAGAGTTATTGCCCGGCGGAGCCGGAAAGTTATCGAAGATAAAACCCTTATTCCTGCAGCCGTCCTTGTTCTTCTTTATAAAAAAACAAATGAACTGTACCTTCTTTTTACCCGGAGAACTAATAAGGTAGCATCTCATAAAGGGGAAATCTCTTTTCCCGGAGGTGTCCGGGAGCATAATAAGGAGCCATCAGAAGCAACCGCTCTTCGGGAAGCAGCAGAAGAAGTAGGAATTGTTCCGGGTCAGGTAGAAATCCTCGGACTACTTGATGATTGTGTTACTGTGTCTACCAATTATGTAATTACTCCGGTGGTAGGTTTTTCCCCTTATCCCCTTCAGTTCCAAATCAACCCGGAAGAAGTAGAAGAAATAATAGAAATTCCCTTTGCCTTTTTTCAGTCGGTTTTCCGTCAAAGAAGGGCAGTTTTATCGGGAAGTTCCTCCGAACCATTCACCTTTCAATATAAAAACCATCACATCTGGGGGGCTACTGCCCGTATTATCGCCCAATTTTTGGAACTGCTGGAAGAATAGATTAGGCAATGGAAAACCACCAATTTGAGTTTATGGAACCTATCAACCTTAAAGAACATCCGGAAGGAGGACGTTTTCGGGAGATATTTAGATCTAAAATACAAGTTCGGGTAATAAACGGAAAAATACGCACAGCTCTTACCCACATCTATTTTTCTTTGAGCCCTAATGAAATAAGTCGCTTCCATCGAATATCCAGCGATGAAGTCTGGAATTTATACCAAGGGGATGGGGTTAGACTTTATCTCTGGGATGAAACTGAGAACCCACCCACTAATATAACTCTTTCGTCTCGCACCAATTGCTTCTGCTATATTGTTCCCGCCGGCATTTGGCAGGCAGCGGAGCCCATTGCCGGTACTGTTTTGGTGGGCTGTTCGGTAGCGCCCGGATTCGAATATACTGATTTTGAACTTATGGATCCAGAATCCGAATATGCCCAGCGCCTTCTTTCCCTCGCTCCTGAGCTGAGGCGATTTACCATTCCTAAAAACCCAAATTATGATGAAGGCATTTAAACTTTCCCTTATGCCCGGGGCCGGATTTGAACCGGCACAGTGCTAAGCACCGAGGGATTTTAAGTCCCTTGCGTCTACCAATTCCGCCACCCGGGCGTTGAAATTCTTTATATTGCAACTTACCCCTAAGTGTCAAGGGTTTATAGCAAATTTTTTATCTTTTAAATCAAATAGTAAGGATCATAGCCACTTCATTACAATCCGGGAATTTAACACATTTCACACAATCCGCCCATACCTTGTGGGGAAGAGTTGACTTATCTACTCGCTTAAAACCGAATTTTTCAAAGAATTTAGGCTTGTAAGTTAAAACAAAGATTTTATAAATCCCCAACATTACTGCTTCAGATAAGCAAGCTTCAACCAGTTTACTGCCTAATTTATTCCCCTGGTAGTTAGGTAAAACCGTTAACGACCTGATTTCCGCAATATCTTCCCAACAAATATGCATCGCACAGGTCCCGAGAACTTTTGAACCATCTTTTTCTTCTACTGCGACAAAAAAATCCCGCAGCTGGTCATAAAGTTCGCTTAAAGATCGGGGAAGGAGTTCACCCTGTTCAGCATAATGGTTGAGAAGAGAATAAATTTCTTTTACATCTTTTATCTTTGCTTTTCGAATTAAAAAGTTCATAAAAATTTTATCCTAAATTTGTTATCAGCTAACTACTTGTTTTTACCCGGGTTATCATCTCGCGAGCAAGGTTCCGAGTTTGTTGCGTAATCTCCGTTCCCCCTAACATCCGGGCAATTTCTTCTACTCGCTCTTCCGGGTTTAACTTTTTAACCAGAGTCTTGGTTCGGCCCTTTTCGACTTTTTTCTTAATTGAATAATGATGTTCTCCAAAACAAGCGATCTGAGGTAAATGAGTAATACAAATGGTCTGATAATGGCGAGAAATTTCATACAATTTTTGCCCAACTACTTGCGCCGTCGCCCCTCCTATCCCGGCATCTACTTCATCAAAAACAAGAGTGGCTATTTTTTCCTCTCGGGTAAACAGGTGCTTAAAAGCAAGCATTACCCGAGATAGCTCTCCCCCCGAAGCAATCCGGGCTAAAGGACGCAAATCTTCTCCCGGGTTTGGCGAAATGAGAAATTCTATTTGGTCCATCCCGCTTTCATCTAAGCTTTCTAATGGGGTTATTTCAACCGAAAATTTGGTATTTTGCATACCCAAAGTAGCAAGTTCTTCTTCTATCCTCTGGCTTAATTTAAGCGCTGTTTCTTTTCTTTTCTGAGAAAGTATTTTTGCTTTTTCCCTGGTTTCTCCATTTATTCTTTCATATTCCCCAGCTAAACTTTGAAGATGGTCATCGTAATCGGAAATTTTTTCCAACTCAACTTCGATTTTTTTTTGGTACTCAAGAATATCCTCAACCGTTGTGCCATATTTTTTCTTCAGTCGTCGGATGGTTTCCAATCGATTATCAATCTCTTCTAACATTTGGGGATCATACTTAATCCTTTTACTGTAATCTCGCAATGATATTGCTAAGTCTTCTAATTGAATAATTACTGAATCAAGTATTTGCCCAAAAGGGATAAGCTGAGAATCAATATTAATAATATCTTTTAGTTCGCGAGCCTTTCGGGAAAGTTGTGAAATAATTGCTCCATCACTGCTATAAAGGCTTTCATAAATTCCATTGGAAATTGTAATAAGCTCTTCGGCATTTTTAAGAATATTCTTTTCTTTTACCAAATCCTCTTCTTCTCCCGGAACAAGCTGCGCCCGGGCAATCTCGTCCCGTTCAAAATTAAGTAGTTCTTTTCGTTCCTGACGCCGGGAGCTTTCAAATTTTAGGGTTTCTATTTCTTGTCTTATTTTTTCCTGTAAGCGAAAACTCTCATAATACTCCTTTCGAAGCGGGAAAAGATTGCCAAACTCGTCTAAGATATTAATATGGTTTTGCGGCCGAAGGAGTTCCTGATGTTCATGCTGTCCGGAAATATTAAGTAAAGGTTCAACGATTTCAGTAAGCAAGCTAAGAGTGGTTAAACTTCCATTTACTAACACCTTATTTTTCCCCTCCCGGGAAATAATCCGTTTTATCAAGAGAGTATTATCATTAACCGAAAATCCTTTTGCCGCTAAGATTTCCTGAAAATTGCTGTCCCCAGAAATATCAAAAAGCGCCTCAATAATGGCTTCATTTTCGCCGGTGCGAATCTGCTCGACAAAACTCCTCCCGCCTAAAATAAGGTTAAGTGCTCCTATAATAATCGATTTTCCTGCTCCAGTTTCCCCGGAAAGAATAGTAAGACCGGGTAAAAAAGAAAGATGGAGCTCATCAATAATAGCGAAATTTTTTATTTTTAGGTCAGTTAACATCCTTTTTTACCGTTCTCCCCAGCGGAGTTTAGTTCTTAAGACTTCAAAATAATCTTTAAAAGGAGATTTTACCAGGCAAAGGTAATGAGCTGATTTTTTTATTTTTACCTGATCGCCAGTTTTAAGGCTCTGACCAACCTGACCATCAAAAGTCAGAAACACACTTTCAGTTTTTGATTTGATGCTGACAGTTATTTCCGCTGAATCCGGAACTAAAATCGGTCGGTTAGTTAGAGTATGGGGACAAATAGGTGTTAATATAATTGCTTGAAGAGAAGGAAAAATAATTGGACCACCAGCTGCCAAAGAATAAGCGGTAGAGCCAGTAGGAGTAGAAATGATTAACCCATCAGCTTTAAAAGTAGCAAGATAATGTCCATTAATACTGGTTTCTAAGTCAATGATCCGAGCTATTGCTGCTTTCGTGATAACCACATCATTTAATACTGAATATTCGGCCCGAAGTTTATCCTTGCGAATCACCCATGAGGTAAGCATCATCCTTTGTTCGGTTTCAAAATCACCCGCTAAAATTTTCTCTAAAACTTGATAAAGCTCAGCAAAAGTAAAAGCGGTTAAAAAACCCAGCGCTCCTAAATTAACTCCTAAAATGGGAATATTTCCATTTCTTATCAAACGGGCGGCATAAAGAAAGGTCCCATCACCGCCGAGGACAACTACTAAATCTAATTTATCAAGATCAGCCTGAGAAAGTAATCCACCATTACCTTTAACTTTTTCTTTTAAGTGATCATCAAGAATTACGGTAATTCCTCGAGATTTTAGCCACTGGGTTAAGTCCTGAGTAGCTTTGGTAGCTTCGGGAGCATTTCTTTTAGCAATAATCCCTACCTGTTTAATCATCCTTTATTCTCTCCCAAAATTAGCTTTATCTTAGGAAAGATTCCGTTTCCTTCTCACCACTATTTTTTTCTACCACGAAAGGGGTTGCGGTTCAATGGAAAAATGGTAAAATTAAAATAGTTAACCAATATTTTTTCTTCAATAAATTACTTAAAAATTAAAAGCTTAAAAAGTGAAACCCAAAATTATCATTATTCTTGGCCCCACTGGGGCGGGAAAAACCCAGTTGGCTTTAGCGCTTGCCCAAAAAATAAATGGAGAAATTGTAATTGCTGATTCTATGCAGATTTATCGATATATGGATATTGGCACGGCTAAGCCCACCCGAGAAGAACAAGCTCTTGTTCCTCATCACCTTCTGGACATTATAAATCCTGATGAAGTTTTTAGTGCCGGTCGATATTATAAATTAGCGCGCAAAGTAATTGATTCTATTTGGCACAAGGGTAAAAGGGTATTAGTCTGTGGAGGGACTGGACTTTATATAAAATCACTGCTTTATGGATTTTCCTCGGAAGCGGAAGATGATACTGGGAAAATAGAACAAGAACTTAGACAAAAAGAAGCCCAAATGGGGCAAGGTTATCTCTACCAAGAGCTTAAAAAAGTTGACCCGATTTCTGCCCTTCGCATTCACCCTAATGATACCTTCCGAATTATCCGTGCATTAGAAGTTTTTTATCTTACCGGGCAACCAATCTCTCAGTACCACCAAAAACACGCCTTCCGAGAAAATTATTATGATTACCTTGCCTTGGGGATTAGGTGGGAGCGTCCTTACCTCTATGAACGGATTAACCAAAGGTGTGAACAAATGATAAAAACAGGTTTTGTTGAGGAGGTAAAATCGCTACTTGCCCGAGGATACCATTCCGGTTTAAAATCGATGCGTTCCTTAGGTTACCGCCATTTGTGTGCTTATCTGGAAGGGAAAATTACCTGGGAAGAAGCATTAGCCACTATGAAGCGGGATACCAGACAATATGCCCGGCGCCAGCTTATCTGGTTTCAGAGGAATAAGAAGATTATTTGGTTAGAAGACCCCTTCCGCAATTTATCTTCCGTGGAAGATCTGGTACTAAGTTTCCTCGAAAAATAAGTAAATAAGGGGGAGTTTCTTTTTGCTTGTAAAAATAAAAAAGTATGATATGTTTATTTTTTATGGATTATCAACCTTCCCAATCCCACTTTCTCAAAGATAAAAATATTGTTTTAGGAGTAACTGGCGGAATTGCTGCTTACAAGGTTCCAGAGCTCGTTCGTAAGCTCCGGAAAGCTGAAGCTAATGTCCAGATTGTTATGACCAAAAACGCCCAAGAATTTATTACTCCGCTTACTTTTCAAACCCTTTCCCAGTTACCTGTTATTACGGAAATGTTTCGTCCCATTACCAGTGCCGAGGTACTTCATGTTTCGCTTGCCGATAAAGCTGATTTGGTGGTAATCGCCCCGGCTACTGCAAATATCATTGCCAAATTAGCAGTTGGGCTAGCAGATGATTTCCTTTCTACTTTAGTGCTGGCAACCAAAGCCCCAATTATTCTTGCTCCGGCTATGAATGTAAACATGTTTAACAATCCTGCTACTCAGGAAAATATCGCGCTATTAAAAAAGCGTGGGTTTTATTTTATTGGACCAGACCAAGGAGAGTTAGCTTGTGGCTGGGAGGGTAAGGGACGAATGGCAGAAATCGAGGAAATTTTTCAATTTATTAAAACTATGCTTACTCCGAAAGACTTAACCGGAAAAAAAATCTTAGTTACTGCTGGCCCCACCCGGGAGTACTTAGATCCAGTCCGGTTTATCACCAATCGATCTTCGGGAAAAATGGGGTATGCCCTGGCTCAAGCCGCTTATAGTCGCGGGGCTGAAGTAACCCTCGTTACTGGACCAACTTATCTTTCTCCTCCTCCAGTAAAAATAATTTCAGTGGAAACTGCTGACCAAATGTTCCAGGAGACGATAAAAATTTATCCCACAATGGATTTGGTAATAATGGCAGCAGCAGTGGCAGATTATCGACCAAAAGACTTTTCTGGACAAAAAATAAAGAAAAAAGAAGATAACATAACTATTTCTCTGGTTAAGAACCCGGATATTCTGGCAAAAATGGGGGAAAACAAAGGTAGTACCATTTTAGTTGGTTTTGCCGCTGAAACTGAAGATCTTCTCCGTAATGCCCAAAAAAAACTAAAAGAAAAAAATTTGGACCTAATAATCGCCAATGATGTAACTCAATCTGGTGCGGGCTTTGAAAGTAACACCAATATCGTGACCCTGATCTTTAGCGACGGCACCTACGAAAAACTTCCTCAAATGGGAAAAGAATTACTTGCTCATAAAATTTTAGACAAAGTTGTTGGATTGGGTAATAAAAAATCGGATCAAACGAAGCCAGTGTAAATTAAAAAGTAAAAACCGAATTATGCAAAGTGAGCTGCAAAGGATTATAAAAGATTTTGCCCTTTACCTTAAGTATCAGGAAGCATTAGGAATCGAATGGGTTCCTGCTTCTGAAGTTAAAGAAATTGTTAAAAAACTTGGAACTCCGAAACTACCTCATACCCAATTAGAAGAAATCCGAAAAGAATTAGGGGAATGCAACCGCTGTAGCCTCCACCTTACCCGGAAAAATATTGTTTTTGGTGCGGGCAACCCCAATGCTTCGTTAGTCTTAGTTGGAGAAGCTCCGGGAGCAGAAGAAGATCTTGCCGGAGAACCTTTTGTTGGCGAAGCAGGGCAGCTTTTAAACCGGATTCTTAATGCGATTAACTTAACCCGCCAGGAGGTTTATATCTGTAATGTAATCAAATGCCGTCCTCCGAAAAACCGGGATCCAAAACCCGAAGAGATTAAAGCCTGTTTCCCTTTTCTTAAGAAGCAGTTAGAAGTAATTCGACCGCGGATTATTTGTGCCTTAGGTAAATTTGCTGCCCAGACTTTGTTGGAAACTAGTGAAATAATCTCCCGGTTAAGAGGAAAGGTATTTGAATTTCAGAAAATCAAGGTGGTGCCTACCTTCCACCCCGCTTCGCTTTTACGGAATCCTCAATGGAAACCTGCGGTATGGAAAGATATACAGTTAATTCAAAAACTCCTGGAGGAAGAAAATGTCCAAAATTAGACAATTTCCCCGAAAATCACTATTTATTTTCGGGTTAATCTTTTTTTTATCCTTTCTTATTACTGACGCCCAAAGCAAAACAGTGAATCTTATTGAGGTAGAGGGTATTATTAATCCAGTGTCAGCCGAATATATTGTTAATGCAATAAAAATAACTGAGAAAGAATCTGCTCAATGTCTGATTATAAAATTAGATACTCCCGGCGGTCTGGATACCTCAATGCGACAAATTATTAAAGAGATGTTAAATACTCCGGTACCGATTGTAGTGTATGTTGCTCCGGCTGGTGCTCGAGCCGCTTCGGCCGGAGTTTTAATCACCCTGGCTGCCCATGTGGCAGCAATGGCTCCAGGTACTAATATCGGAGCAGCTCATCCGGTGGCGATGGGAGGAGGGAAAATGAGCCGAGAAATGGCAGAAAAAGTAGAAAATGATGCGGTTGCCTATATCCAAAGTATTGCTACTAAAAGGAAAAGAAATGTAGAATGGGCAGAAAAAGCAGTCCGGGAGAGTGTTTCAATCAAAGCGGATGAAGCCTTAAAAATTAATGTCATTGATTTAGTTTGCCCTAATTTGGATGATCTTATTGAAAAACTTGACGGCCGGGAAATTGATTTAGATGGGAAAAAGGTTATTCTTGCCACCAAAGGAGCAACTGTCCATAACTTGCCGATGAGTTTACGAGAAAAAATTTTAGCTACTCTTACTGATCCTAATATCGCGTATATTCTGATGATGTTGGGAGTAGCCGGCCTCTATTTTGAGCTTGCTCATCCGGGAGCAATTTTTCCCGGAGTAATCGGCGCAATTTGTCTGATTCTTGCTTTTTATTCTTTTCAAGTTCTTTCCGTTAATTACGCCGGGATTCTTCTGATAATTCTGGCAATTATTTTATTTTTGGCGGAAATTAAAGTCACCAGTTATGGTCTTTTAAGTATTGGCGGAACTCTTTGTCTCCTTTTAGGTTCCCTTTTGCTTTTTGACTCTACCTCCCCTTTTCTCCGGCCATCAATGGGGGTGTTAATGGCTACTATTATTATAAGTGCCGGATTTTTCATTACCGTCGCAACCTTAGCCTTTCGTGCTTATATCCGAAAACCCGTTACTGGTTCCGAAGGTATGATTGGCTTAATCGGCGTGGCAATTAACCGTATTGCTCCCCAGGGTAAGGTCTTTGTTCACGGCGAATACTGGAATGCCGAAAGTGAAGAAGTAATTGAAGCCGGAGAGGAGGTGGAAATAATCGGAATAAATGGTTTAAGAATTAAGGTAAAAAAACTAAATCGTTAGGCAAGAAAATTTATAACAATAGAAAGGAGGCAAAATTATGCCCTTACCAATTCTGATCTTCATCGTGGTAGTAGTAATTATGTTTTTAATGAGTGCGCTTAAGGTGTTAAATGAATATGAGCGCGGGGTGATCTTTCGTTTGGGAAGACTTATCGGAGCCAAAGGCCCGGGGTTAATTATTCTTATCCCCATTCTCGACCGAATGCAAAAAGTGAGCCTTAGGCTGGTGGCTCTGGATGTTCCTCCTCAGGATGTAATTACCCGGGATAATGTTTCGGTTAAGGTAAATGCAGTGGTTTATTTTCGAGTAATGGATCCGAATAAAGCAGTTATTGAAGTAGAAAATTATCTCTACGCTACCTCGCAGCTTTCTCAAACCACATTAAGGAGTGTTTGTGGGGAAGCAGAGTTAGATGAGCTTTTAGCCGAACGAGAAAAGATTAATACCCATCTTCAGGAAATTTTAGATAAGCAAACCGACCCTTGGGGAATAAAGGTAACCAATGTAGAAGTTAAACACATTGATTTACCCGATGAAATGAAACGGGCAATGGCGAAACAAGCGGAAGCAGAACGGGAGCGAAGAGCGAAAGTTATCCATGCCGACGGAGAATTTCAGGCAGCAAGCAAATTAGCTGAAGCAGCTAACCTTATGGCTAATAACCCGATAACTTTACAACTTCGTTATCTCCAGACCTTACGGGAAATCGCTTCCGAAAATAATTCCACTACTGTTTTTCCGCTCCCCATTGATTTACTCAAACCTTTTTTCGCTAAAATAGGAGAAAATAAGTAGCTGCACCTATCATTCACTTTTGGGGGGTGGGGCTCCACCCCCAAAATTTATCTATTTATCCAGTTGTTCTAATTTTTCCTTAATTCTTTTTTGTTCGGGATCAAGCTTTAGTGCCCGTTCATACTGATCTTTGGCTTTATCCTTATTACCTGCTTTAAGGTATGCATCTCCCAGATGTTCAATAATCAAAGGGTCATCCGGAATAAGGCTTACTGCTTTTTCTAACTGCTCAATCGCTTCTTTGAGTTTCCCTTTTTTGAAATAGACCCATCCTAAACTATCAGTGATATAGCCATCATTGGGTTTTAATTCTAAAGCTTTTTTAATGAGATTCTCTGCTTCATCCAGTTTCATTCCCCGGTCCGCATAGGAATAACCGATATAGTTAAGTGCATCAGGATGCTGGGGATCAAGTTCCAATACTTTTTCCATCTCCTGAATCATTTCTTCAAACTTTCCCATCTTGTCATAAACCACTCCTAACTGATAGTGGAGCAGAACATTATCCCGCTCTTTATTTATCGCCTCGCTCAAGATTCGAACCGCCTCATCAAACTGCTTATTTTCTTCATAGAGAAAACCTAAGTAGCGCAACAAATTAATATCATCTTTTTTAACCTGTAAGGCATCTTGAACAGTTTGGATAGACTGAGCAATGTTTTTTTGCTCAAAAAAGATACTGGCAATCTGAATGATAGCATCAGGGTATTCTTCCGCTTCCGGAGGAATTTTCTGAAATTCTTTTAACGCCTTTTCATATTCTTTTTTTTCTTGATAGCATAGGGCTAGATAGTAGCGAGCTAAAGTATACTCGGGGTCGTTTGCCAAAATAAATTCAAATTCCGTAATCGCCTTATCATACTCTTTTTGTTCCCAATAAATAAGCCCGATTTTTATTCTCATATCCAGATCCTGCGGAGTAACATTCTGCATGCTTTTAAATTTATTTAGTGCCTGGTCATAATTTTTTTGCTGGATATAAAGATTACCTAAGTGGTCCAAAATGCGACGGTTATTTGGCGATGATTCTAAAGCTTTTTCATAAAGAGCAATTGCCTCATCATTTTTACCTTGAGCCTCATAAACCAATCCCAGGTCAATCAGGGCTGATTCAAAATTCGGATCAATAGCCAGGGCTTTCTTAAAATAGGTAATTGCCTCTTCATACTGATTATTTCGAGCGAAAAACCTTCCTAAATAATATATTCCCATTAAGGAATAGGGATCACGTTCCAACAAGGTCTTAAGAGTCGCAACTGCTTTTTCTGATTCATTTTTCTCCGCATAAAGATTGGCTAAAAAGAAGTAATTCTCTTCTTTTTCCGGGGCTAACCTGATAATCGTTTCATACTGGCGAATAGCAGCATCATAGTCTTTTTGGTTCAAATAGATTCGGGCTAAAAGCAAATTAGCCGGAAGATAGTGGGGATTATGGTCTAAAGCCTGGTTACAAAAATTAAGTGCTTCTCCTAACTTACCCTGTTTAAGACAAATAGCAGCGATTTCGGTTTGAATGGCAGCCGAATTAGAGTCGTAATCCAAAGCCTTCTGGTATTCCGCTAATGCTCTTTCATTATCCCGATTACTTCGAAACCACTGGGCGAGAAGGAAATGGAAGTAAGCTCGGAAATCCGGAGGTAAGTCTATTTTTTCTTTCTCTTTTTCTTCGATTTTTACCTCTCCAATTTTTTCCTGTCCAGAAGAATCAGGCTGAGCTTCTTCAGCCTGGGAGGAAAGGGAAATTTCTGACGCAGGTAAAACACTTGACTCGGAAGGGTGTTCCCTTGCCCGATGAGCACAACCGGAATAAAATACTCCTCCGATCAAAACAACTATAGATAAGTATTGGATTAATTTCGATTTCATTTTTCCCTACCCTTCTAACCAGCAGTTAATAAATAATATTTTCAAACTGTCATTTGAGCCTTTAAATTCTCATCCTGAACCTAAGATTTTCGCCTTGTTCTATCATTTACCTGAGAGCCGGAAAAAAGTTCAAGGTGATCATCATTATATTCTCTCGATTTTTCGAAAGAAATAAATCAGCAACATAACCTCCTTTTGCGTAATTTTTAATTATAAACTATTCCGTGGAAAACATAAAGTCTGGTCCCAAATATTTTTCCCAAACCCACCTCTATTAAACAGCAGAAAGAAATTTTTCCAAAAAACTGCTTTTCAATCCCGATTGCTTTCGCGCTTAGGTTTGCAGACTCAATTGTCTTACTGTATTTCAAACTCCACCCCCCACCGGCCACATCAACTTTCCTTGCCTCTTTTTTTCTCTAATGTTATAAAAATAAAAAATTTTAGAAACTTGAGAAATTATGTTAGCCCAATGGCAACCATTTTAATTATCTATCATTCCCAGACCGGAAACACAGAAAAACTTGCCCAGTCAGTAGCAAAGGGAGTAGAGGAGGTAAAGGCAAAAGCAATATTAAAGCAAGCATTTACTGCTACCATCTTTGACTTAAAAAATTGCGATGGGCTCATAATCTGTTCTCCCGAGTACTTCGGGTATATGGCAGGCGCAATAAAGGATTTTTTTGACCGCACTTATGAAGAAGCAAAAGATGACCCCGCAGTGCATAAAAAGCCCTATGCCATTGTAATCAGTGCCGGAAACGATGGAAGTGGGGCGCTGACCCAAATCGAGCGGATCGGAAGGGGTTATCGGTTTAAAATGGTGCAAGCACCCATAATCAGTAAAGGCGAAGTAACTAAAGAAGTATTAGAAAAATGCTACCTTTTAGGAATGACTATTGCGGAGGGGATAGATTCCAGAATATTTTAGATTTTTTATTGACTTAAAAATTTTAACCATATAGAATTATTCTATGTTTTCTTTAAACCAATCCACTCTCATCCTAAAACCTACGCTGATGGGGGGGATTAAAATCCTGGAGGAGGTCGTTTTTATGAAAATTATTAAGGCAGAAGTTTCACCATTACTATTTATTACCTTGCTGCTTATCAGTCTTTTGGTTGGGTGTGGGCATCAAAAAACCGCCAAAACTGCTCAAGAAATGCAAGCCGAAGTTATCACCGAAACCAAATTAGCACCCGGAGATATCATTGAAGTCAAATTCACCTACGCCCCCCAGTTTAGCGAAGCCCTTACCATCCGACCCGATGGTAAGCTCCAGCTCCAGTTGATTGGCGAGGTTACTGCAGCAGAAAAAACCCCCCAACAACTTCAGGAAGAGCTTATGAACCTCTATACCCCTTATCTAAAGCACCCTGAGCTTGCAGTAATTACCAGAAAATTTTATCAAGCCCGGATATATGTCGGAGGTGAAGTGAGAAATCCCGGTCAGATCGATATGCCAGGCCGGATGACTCCACTGGAAGCAATAATGCATGCCGGTGGGTTTGATATGAGATCCGCTAATGTAAAGAATGTAATTATCATCCGGCATAAAGATGGCAAACGCTACGGCTGTGCCATTGATCTTAGAGATGCGCTGGAAGGTAAAGCGGAAGAACCCTTATTTTACCTTGAACCTTACGACATTGTTTTTGTGCCCCGCACTACTATTGTTAAAGTTAACCAATGGATTGACCAGTATATTAACAAGATTGTACCGGAAACCGGATTTTTATACCGCTACACCTGGGGGCGACAAACTATCGGGATCGAAACCGATCAGCCAACTGGGAGAGAAAGACAATAACCAAAACAAATTTATCCCGGAAATTATTTCTGGGAGATTATATAAATTAAAAAAGGAGGACGGTTGTGCAAAAAACAATCCAGTTTGAAGAGCCCCCGGAAAAAAGTTTGCGGGATATCTATTATATTATTTTTCGCCATAAATGGAAAGCAATCTGGTTTTTTATTGGGGCGATTATTATCGTAAATCTAATCAGTTTTTTTTCCCCCCGCATTTATCGCTCGGAAGCCGAACTTCTGATTAAAATTGGTCGCGAAAGTGGTCCGGCCTTAGAATCTGCAGTTGCCCCCAATCAATTCGTGGATGTAACCGCACAACGAGAAAATGAACTCAATTCAGAAATTTCTATACTTAAAAACCGCGAACTTATGGAAAAAGTAGTGGATAGTATTGGGGTAGAAGCAATTTTAAAAGGATACGATAAAGAAACCGGTGGACAAGGATTGGGACAGAAGATATTGGGTATCCCTCGAAAACTGATAGCCTTACCTTTCGAAGGAGTTGCAAAATTGTTATCTTTTTTTGATTCTGAAGAAGTAAAAAAATTAAAGCAACGAGAAAAAGCTATTCAAAATCTTTATAAAAATTTTAAAACCGAAATAATAAAGAAAAGTAACAGCATTAAAGTATCCTATGATGCCAAAAGCCCGGGTCTGGCACAAAAAGTCCTTTCCAAAATCATCGATAGCTACTTAGATAAACACATTCAGGTCCACCGTACCGAAGGATCTTATCAGTTTTTTAATGACCAAAAAAATCGACTTTACCAGACGATCCTTCAGACCAGCAAAGAACTTAGCGAACTGAAAAATAAAGCCCAGGTAGGTTCTCTGGAAGAACAGCGATCGATTTTGATGAAACGAATCGGGTTTTTGAAGCGTGAACTGGAAAGCACTGAGGCAGAGATCGCGGTTTCCGAAGCAATGGTTAATACTATGGAACAAGAGATTGCTAATTTACCTCCTGCGATTGTTAAACAGGAAGTAAGTGGCGGAGCCCTATCTGCTCCGGACGAAATGCTAAAAAGGGTTAACGAATTGGAACTAAAAGAGCAAGAACTACGTGCCACTTTTACCGAAGACAGTATTCCGGTGTTAGAAGCCAAGCGCCAGGTGGAGGAGGCTAAACGAATTTTGAAAAAGACTGAGGAAACTCGGCAAATTACCCGGGGCATAAATGAAACCCGTCAGCGGTTAGAGTTAAATCTATTAACCGAAAAATCGGTATTAGCTTCACTTAAGTCAAAATCCGAAGCACTAAAGGAGCAATTAACAAAAGCACAGGAAGAACTGAACCTTTTAAACGATATTGAGCAACGCATCACTCAGTTAGAACTGGATAAAAAAATTCAGGAAACCAATTACCAAAAATATTACGAAGGATTAGAACAGTCCTTGATTGATCAAGCCTTAGAACTGGTTAAAATTTCTAATGTCCGGATTGTGCAATCACCTACTTACCCGATGAAATATGCCCGACCCCGGCTATTACTTAACTGTATTTTAGGGATTTTATTAGGAATCTTTGGTGGATTAGGGCTGGCGTTTATCAGTGAAAGCCTGAATCATTCCTTTGGAAAACCCGAAGATATTGAAAGAACCCTAGAAATTCCTGCCCTGGGAGCAATTACCTCATTGGTTCCGAAACAAAGTGCCTGCAAGGGAAAGCCTGACCAGTGGTTACCTTTTAAGTTTGATCCCACCTTGCCGTTTATAAAAGATTTTGAAGCAGTGGGAGAACGATTAATTATGTGGGCAAAGCGTCAACCCTCTTCATACCAAGTGTTTTCTCTCACCGGTTGCCATAAAGGAGCAGGAGTGAGTACTGTTGCTGCTTATCTTGCCAGTTCATTAGTCCACCACAGTGAAGGGCGAGTGCTTTTAGTGGATGCCAATTTTTCTCATCCTACTATCCACCAGATTTTTAACCTCAATCATTCCCCCGGACTTGCTGACTTAGTAGGAAGCTCTTATATCCAAACTTCAGTCATTCAGCCTTCCGGAATAGCCCGACTCGATGTGCTTTCAGCCGGGAAAGCTAATATTGCTCAGGGACAAAAGGTCTTTGAATCAACAATATTTACTGATTTAATTAAATTCTGGAAACACGAATACCACTTCGTTCTGATTGATACCCCAGCAGTATGGGAGGAAAGTTATGTGGTTACCTTGGGAAGTATGGTAGATGGAATGATTATGGTTTTTGAAGCCGAGGAAGACCGCTGGGAAGTTGCCCAGCGAGCAAAAAACCTCCTCGAAATGGGAGGAGTAAAATTAGTAGGAGGAATTCTAAATAAAAGGATATTTTATGTTCCCCAATGGGTATACCAACGCCTTTAAATCGTAAATTACAACTGAAATTAAAATATGACAAAGGAAATGAGGGGGGAAGATGTCCTTATTAGAAAAACTGAAAAATTTTATCTACTCAAAAGGACGGGTTCAAATCAGTACTATTTGTTCACGGGAAGAATTTAGTTGTATTCTGGAACGGGAACTTGCTCGGGCAGAAAGAAGCGGTCAGGTTTTTTCGGTAGTGGAATTTGATATTGGAGATGTAGAAACCAACCGGGAATTGGGCAAACAATTATTACAGGCCCTCGCCCAAAAATTACGTTCTACCGACGAAGTGGGTTGGTTGCCAGAACACCGAATTGGAGTTTTACTCTATAATACTTCCCGGGAAGGCGCCCAAATTTTTTTAAAAAGAATATTAGAATCGATTCCTCCAGAGTTCATCCCACCCAATTTTAAAATCTATACTTACCCAATGGAAAAACAAATCCGGGAGGAAGCTGATCGTCAATATCAGCTAATTGGTGGAACCATTTCCCATTCTGGTAAAGAATTGCGCGGAAAAAGATCTAAGCCCCTCCGAGAAATGCGGATGCTTTATTCTTTAGCTATGCCTAAATGGAAAAGGATAATGGATATCACCGTAGCTTTATTGCTTTTGATCCTCCTTTTTCCTCTTTTTGTTGTTATTGCCATTATAATCAAAATCGTATCTCCTGGACCGATATTCTTCAAACAACTCCGGGTGGGTTATGGAGGCAAATTATTTACTATTTATAAATTCCGGACAATGAAAGTAAATGCTGACTTTACTGCTCACCAAAAATACCTTTCTGAACTAATCCAGGGTGCGAATGGAAAAACTGAAGGGGGAAAACCAATGACCAAGTTAGATGATCCGCAAATAACTCCTTTTGGCAAAATTCTGCGGGCTACTTATATCGATGAGCTACCCCAGCTTTTCAATGTCTTGCGAGGCGAAATGAGTTTAGTTGGTCCCCGGCCTCCAATACCTTATGAGGTTACTAATTATGTTACCTGGCATACCGGTAGGTTCGACGCGGTTCCCGGAATGACCGGACTCTGGCAGGTAAGTGGAAAAAATCGTCTCACCTTCAAAGAAATGGTGCGGTTAGATATTCGCTATGCCCGCCAAATATCTTTTCGACTTGACCTTAAAATTCTCCTCCTAACACCTTTAGCCATATTTTTCCAAATCCGGGATAGTCTTAGAAAAAGAAAGCATCCAACAATAAAGGGTACTGCCCATGCTTAAGATTGCAGTGGTTGGTTGTGGCTATTGGGGGCCCAATCTCATTCGTAATTTTTATTCCCTTCCGGATTGTCAGGTAAAAAAAGTCTGTGATTTAAGTCCACAACGGCTGGAACATATGCAAAAACTTTATTGTGAGGTAAATACAACTACCAACTTTGAAGAAATAGTCCGAGACCCGGAAATTGATGCAGTAGCAATAGCCACTCCAGTTCGTTCCCATTTTCTGATGGCAAAAAAATGCTTGGCAGTAAAGAAACATATTTTAATTGAAAAACCAATGGCTTCCTCCTCCGAGGAGTGTAAAGAGTTAATCGAGCTTGCGGATAAACAGCAATTAATTCTTATGGTCGGTCATACTTACATTTACTCTCCCGCAGTGCGAAAGATAAAAGAGCTCTATGAAAAAGGAGAATTAGGAGAAATACTTTACTTAAACTCGCGCCGATTGAATTTAGGGATTTTCCAAAATGATATCAATGTAATTTGGGACTTAGCGCCTCATGACCTTTCCATTATTTTTTTTGTGCTCAATAAGTTCCCAACCTCGGTAAACTGTCAGGGAAAAACAAATATAAATCTGGGAATTGAAGATGTGGCAAATATAACTATGGACTTTTCTGATGGGGGATTTGCAACCATTCAAATTAGCTGGCTTGATCCCTATAAAGTAAGAGAGATGACCTTTGTCGGAAGCAAAAAGATGCTGGTATATAATGATTTAGAGCCAATCGAAAAAATTAAAATCTTTGACAAACGCGTTAGTACCCCTCCTTATTACGACAATTTTGCTGAGTTTCAGTATTCTTACCATTATGGTGATATTTATTCTCCTTATCTCAAACAAAGCGAACCCTTGAAATTAGAATGTCAGCATTTTTTGGATTGCATCAAAAATCAAACCAAACCTGAGACAGATGGTTATAATGGATTAAGGGTGGTTCAGGTTCTGGAAGCAGCTTCCGAATCATTAAAAAAAGGGGGCAGCAAGATAAAACTAAAGCTACAATGAAGGACGGGCATATAATCAAGATAGTAGCAAGATTAAATATGAAAAATATTGCTTCTGATGTTAAATTAGGTAAAAATGTAACCATCTATGACTTCGTTAACCTTTATGGTTGCGAGATTGGAGATAACACTCGAATCGGAACCTTTGTTGAAATTCAAAGGGGAGCAAAAATCGGCAAAAACTGCAAAATCTCCAGTCACACCTTTATTTGTGAAGGGGTAACGATCGAAGACGATGTCTTTATTGGCCATAATGTAACCTTCATCAATGATAACTACCCACGAGCAACTACTTCTGATGGAATTTTAAAGGGTGAAAATGATTGGCAGTGTCTCCCCACGGTGGTAAAAAAAGGGGCTTCGATCGGTTCAAGTTCTACCATTTTAGGAGGCATTATTATCGGGGAAAAGGCAATGGTAGGCGCGGGAAGTGTGGTTACTAAAGATGTCCCAGATAATACCACAGTAGCAGGCAATCCAGCCAGAATATTATTTAAAGGCAAAAAAAAGTGAAAGTTTCTTTTTTGGATTTAAGAGCCCAGTACCATTCCATTAAAGCAGAAATTGATTTTGCACTTCAAGCGGTTTTAGAGAGCACTAATTTTTCTGATGGTCCCTGGGTAGAAAAGTTCGAGCGAGAGTTTGCCCTTTTTTGCCAAACCCGATTTGCGCTGGGAGTAGGTAGTGGGACTGAGGCTCTCTGGGTAGCTTTAATTAGTGCAGAAATTGGCAACGGAGATGAAGTTATCACCACTCCAAACACTTTTATTGCCACTGCAGAAGCAATAACTTTCAGCGGAGCAAAGCCGGTTTTCGTCGATATTGACGATAAGACCTACCAAATAAACCACCAGCTTATTGAAAGTGTTATTACACCTAAAACTAAAGCCATTATTCCGGTACATCTTTTTGGCCATCCTGCAGATATGGAACCAATTATGGATATCGCTCAAAAATACAGCTTATGGGTAATTGAAGATGCTTGTCAGGCACACGGAGCTGAATATAAGGGGAAACCAGTAGGGTCAATTGGTCATGCCGGTTGTTTTAGTTTTTATCCGGGGAAAAACTTAGGAGCTTATGGAGAGGCCGGGGCAGTAGTCACTAATCACTCGGAGCTGGTCGAAAAAATAAAAATGTTTCGTGATCATGGTCAAGCAAAAAAATATTACCATTCTTCAATTGGCTGGAATGCGCGTATGGATGGCTTTCAGGGTGCAGTCTTGTGGGTAAAGCTAAAATATCTTAATGCCTGGAACCAAGCCCGCCGAGAAAAAGCAAAACTTTACAATAAACTTTTAGCTCCAATAACAGAGCTAACCCTTCCGATTGAAGCTGATTATGCCCGGCATGTTTATCATATTTACGCTATCCGCACCAAACGAAGGAATGAACTGATAAGCTTTCTCCAAACTAAAAATATCACTTGTGGAATTCATTACCCCATCCCCCTCCATCTCCAGAAAGCTTATCGCTTTTTGGGTTATTCCAAAGGAAGTTTCCCGGTAACCGAAAAGTGCGCTGAAGAGATTTTGTCATTACCAATCTATCCCGAACTTACGGAAGAGCAAATTAAATTTGTGGTTGAACAAATAAAAACTTTTTTTGCCAATAGGTTAATATAAAATGTTCAAAACATCAAATACCCTAGCGAACGGCTTGGAATAACTTCTTAAAGGTAATTGGATTTTGCAGGTAACATTCCGAAAATACCGAAAAACAGACCGGGGAAAAATTCAGGATATTTTAATTGATAAAAGGCATCTTAATAAATATACCTCAAAAGCATTACCGTATAAAATTGCCTTTCTTTTAGGTATATATCGTCCATATATCTACCTCATTGAAGAAAAAGAGACCAGGGAGATTATTGCAATAGGAGTTTTAGTAAAAAAAGTAGATCATAGTTTTCAGCGGCGGCATTGGTGGATTGAAGGGATCCGGGTAACAGAGAAGCAAAAAAGGTTAGGCTGGGGAACCCAACTTATGAAAAACCTTCTTTATAAAGCTAAAAAGAAAGGGGCAAAAAAAATTTTTTTGAATATCGAAGCCGATAATCTGACTGCACAAAGTTTTTTTAGAAAGCTTAATTTTAAGCCAATTGCCCGGATTTTCAGTTTTATCAAACCTCCTTTTACCTCTGTTCATTATTATTTTCCTCCAAACCGGTTAACTATCAATCCACTAAAAAAAACAGACCTCCCTTCACAAGCGATAATTTCCTTTGCTGATTCTGATTCCGACAAATTGATTGACTTTTACCGAAAACTCTTTACCATTTTTCGGCTAATAACAACAAAAACGGAAGAAGGCATAACTCCCGCCGGATTTTTCTTTTCAATAACTTCCATTTATTATTTTTTCCAGGTAAGAATAAAGGTAATTCTTGGAGATATATCCCCCCGCTCCGAATTAGAAAAAATCGTGCTTTATGAATTTTCTAAGTTTTTGCTGGGCTACTGGCGAAAAATTTTAGTTGATGTGATTATCCCGAACGATAATCCGGGAGGGATGGATTTTTTCCCCGCGCTACCAAAATTATCATCAGTAGAGGGCCTAATGGTTTTTGAGTATTATCGCATAGAGGATAATAAATGAAAAGCAACCAAAATTCTTATTCCAATCCGAAAAAAGGTAATATTTTTTACTTTACTGGTCTGGTAATCTTTGTCTTTATCTTAATATTCAATGGAACCTTTTTTCGTATCCGGCCGGAAGAAGATATTCCTACATTAGACTGGTTAATCCTGGCGCGTTTATTAAGCAGTGCAATTGGTTTTTTGGTCGGTTTGGTTTTACTTATAAAGGCTAATCCCCGGATTAAATTCGGCAGTGCAGTTTTAATCTTTTTTTTGCTTTCCACAATCATTTCTGCCATAAATACCCCCTATCCTACTATTGTTATTGGTTATGCGCTTTTACTCTTCGGGGCAAGCGTATTGGTCTTCGGGCTGGTTCAAAGTGCCTCCAATATTAACCAATTAAAGGAGATTGAATGGATATGGTTTATTACCGTAGCAATTTGTGTAATAAAAGATGCCCTTACTAGTGTTATTCATCCTGCCCCAGAAATTGGTGGAGAAGTGGTAAGGTTAGGGATGTCAACTACTCATGCTAATCAGATCAGTCTGCTTGCCGGATTAGTCTTTTGGCTTTCATTCCGGGAAACTAAGGCAAAAGTTATTTTCTGGTTTTTGCGCATAGCGATGTTTTTTATCATTCTGGGAGCAATTAGCCGGGTAGGGATAACTGCGTTTTTGTTAGGCGGCATTACCTATTATTTTTTAAGGTTAAAAAATTTCAATCAGAAGGCAGTATATACCTTGACTCTTTTAAGTGGCATTATTACCTTCCTTCTGGCGACTTCTCTTTACCCCCAATTGGGAGAAAAGATTATCCTTTATGCCAAACGAGGACAAACCCAAGCGGAGTTAGCACATTTTACGGGGCGTACTGACATCTGGAAACAGGTATTATCTCAAGTATCAGAATCTCCCTTGATTGGTCACGGCTATGGAATAACCCGCTTTACTTTAAAACCCACTTCCTGGAATTATCAACCCCCTCACGCTCATAACGAATTCCTGGAAGCTCTATTCTGCACGGGAATTGTTGGCTTAATCCCTTTGGTATTACTTTACCTTTATAATTTAAAGTGGTTAGGATATTTTTACCAGCTAAAAAATATTTTTTCTTCCGAATTAGCCCTCCACGCTTCAGCAGTGATGGTAATGTTTCTGGTCAGTACTTTTTTTGAGGCGAGAATATCAGTAAGGTTACTCCCATTTCAACCGCTTTTTTTCTTTTACCTTTTACTGCTTGACCGGGAAAAAGAATTTACCATATTAAAAGTAAAAGAGAGGTAAATTTTTCTATGGTAGCAGCAGATAAAAGTGGCCAATATAAAGATCTAATCTTTTCTCGCCAGTTTTTACTCGGGTCAAAGCCTTTTATTTATACTGATCGCTGGAGAGTAGTTCAACTCGCAAAGGGATTAGTCTTATCCGTCCATCCCCAACTCGAACTGGAAATAAAAAAATCAGGTACAGAAACACTGGCTCTGCTTGGATATTTAATTGACCCGTTCCAGCCTACTGCTACCTCGGCAGATATTCTTGAGATTATAGTCAAAAAAACTACCAGCATTCACGAGCTACTGGAATCAACTGTTCATCTTTCCGGCCGCTGGGCTCTAATTTATGTCGGAGCCAAAGATTCAATTATATTTACTGATCCCTGCGGCTTAAGGCAGGTTTATTATTATGTAAACAACGATGGGATCTGGTGTGGTTCGCAGCCGGAAATAATAAAAGCTGCGGCTGCTGGTCTTAAACCCAATACGGATAAAGCTCTTTTAGCTTTTATGAAAAGCTTTGATTATCAGAGAAAAGAATTTGCCTTAGTTGGCAACAAAACAATATATGCAAACTGCTATCATCTCCTTCCCAACCATTTTTTGGATTTAAATTTAGCATCTCCCATCCGCTTTTTCCCCAAAAAAAATCTCGCACCAATTTCAACTAACCAGGCAGTAGAGATGGTTTCTTCGCTCCTTCAAGGGGGGATGAGAGCTATTGCGCAAAGGTATCCAGTGATGCTGGCAGTTACAGCGGGCTGGGATACGCGAGTTCTGCTTGCTGCCACTAAAGGCATTACCGATTGTTTTAAATATTATGTAGATCGCAAAGGTATATTGCCTTTTAATCATCCAGATGTCCAGATACCTCTCCGCCTTTGCCGTCGCCTGGGAATTAATTTTGAAGTAAGAAATTCTGCGGAAGAGCCACCTTCCTGGTTTAAAGAAATTATTTCCCAGAGTGTATCTGGCGCCCGAACTCTACCCAAAACCCGCATGATCTATTCCACCTTCGCCCAGGGAACAAATAGCATCGTTGTAAATGGCAATGGAAGTGAGGTTTGCCGCAATTCTTACGACTATTTTGGGCTAATTTCTTCCGAGGATCTTACTATTGCTCAACTTACCGGACTTATCGGATACTATAAAAACAAATATGTGGAAAATGAGCTGGCAAAATGGAAAAATGAACTTGAATCCAATGGCCAGTTCGGTTATCATATTTTAGATTTGCTTTACTGGGAACAGGGTATGGGTAACTGGGGAGCACAATTTGTGGCTGAACAAGATATTGCCACTGAAGATTTTAGCCCTTTTAATAATCGCTTAATTTATAAGACACTTCTCTCCTTACCTCGAAAATACCGCTCGGGACCCCGTTTCCCTATTTATGCCCAGCTTATTGAAAAAATGTGGCCGGAGACATTATCCGAGCCAATTAATCCTAAAAATTTTATTTCTTCTTATTTACATTTCTATTTTTATCGTTTACCAATCCCCGTATGGGCACGGCTTAAACTCTTTCGCTTTGTGGTTAAAAAATTTTTAAATAAAATTATTAAAAAACTCTAGCCTCTTTAACAATATGCACAGAGTTCAAACTAAAAAAGCTTGCATGGTCGCCTATGCTTTTTATGAGAACGATGCCCGCATCCGGCGATATGTTGATTCATTAATAGCAAAAGGATGGAAAGTCGATATAATTGCTTTGCGCACTAAAAATCAATCCCGGTTCGAAGTTATAAATGGAGCCAAAATTTACCGCATACAGACACGGGAGCGAAATGAAAAAAATAAATGGCAATATTTCTTCCGAATTCTTTTATTTTTCTGGCAATCGTTTTTCTTTCTCTCTCGCCACCATCTTCGGTCACCCTACTCTTTTATTCATGTCCATTCAATTCCGGATTTTGAAGTGTTTGCTACGCTGCTTGCCAAATTAATTGGAGCAAAAATTATTCTTGATATTCATGACCTTGTCCCTGAGTTTTACAGCAATAAATTTAATGCCCAGCCCGGATCATTTATGGTAAGAGCTTTGCTTTTACTCGAAAAGATTTGCTGTGGATTTGCTGACCAAGTTATTGTTGCTAATGATATATGGGCAGAAAAGTTAATGATACGATCGGTCAAATCGACAAAATGCAGTGCAATAATAAATTATCCCGATTTACATATCTTCCATCCTCTTACTCATAATGCCCAGGAGAAAAACCATTTTACTCTTCTTTATCCTGGTTCACTCCATTACCATCAGGGAGTTGACCTGGCAATAAAAGCAATAGCAATAGTCAAAGAAGTAATCCCCCAGGTTAAGCTCCATATCTACGGTGATGGTCCGGAAAAGCAAAATCTGCTAAATTTGATAAAACAGTTAGGCCTTGATTATATTGTAGAATTACACGAACCAGTAGAACTTTCCCGGATTGTCCGAGTTATGGCAAATGCTGATGTGGGAATTGTGCCCAAGCGAGCAGATAGTTTCGGTAATGAGGCTTTTAGCACCAAAATTATGGAATTTATGGCAATGGGAATTCCAGTAATTGTGTCCGACACCAAAATTGACCGATTTTATTTCGACCCCTCCATAGTAATGTTTTTTCAAGCTGGTAATGAACATGACTTGGCAGAAAAGGTAATAACCCTTTATCATAACCCCAAGCTCCGAGAACAACTTGCAATCAATAGCATAAATTTTATCAAAGATAACAATTGGCAGATTAAAGAAAAATTATATTTTCGGATTATTAACTCAGTGCTTGGAGAAAAATTGCTTCCGGAATAAAAATATCCATTTATCGGTACTACCAAATGAACCCAACGGAAACCTATGTAATTATCACTCCAGCCCGGGATGAGGAAAAATATATCGGAGGGACGATCGAATCAGTAATCGCCCAAACCGTGCTACCGGTAGAATGGATCATCGTGGATGATGGCTCGAGCGACTCCACGGCTAAAATTGCTGAGGATTATGCCACTAAGTTCCCCTGGATGAAAGTATTCCGGCGAGAAGATCGGGGGAAACGAAAATCGGGTGAAGGAGTTATGGAAGCGTTTTATTATGGATTGGCTAAAATAACCTATTTAGAATGGGATTACTTAGTAAAATTAGATGCCGATTTAACCTTTGAAAAAGATTATTTTGAACTTTGCTTTCAGCACTTTAAAAAAAACCCCCGCCTTGGTATCGGTGGAGGAAAAGTATTTAATAATATTAATGGAAGGCTGAGATTTGAACCCCATCCCCAGTTCCATGTCCGGGGGGCAACCAAAATCTACCGCCGAAAATGCTGGGAGGAAATTGGGGGGCTGATAAAAATGACCGGCTGGGATACCATAGACGAAGTAAAGGCGAATATGGGGGGATGGGAAACTTATACCTTTGATGAGCCAGTATTAATTCACCACCGAATTACCGGTGGAGCGGAAGGGACTTTTCAAAACTATATTAAAAATGGTAAAGGTTCTTTCATCATTGGCTATCACCCCCTTTTTTTGTTAGCTAAAGCTATAAACCTCATTTTTGGCTCTGCTAACTTCAAAGCTGGTTTAGGATTACTATATGGTTTTATTCAGGGCTACCTAAAAAAAATCCCCCGAATCGAGGAAAAAGAGGTAATTTATTATCTTCGGCGACAACAGCTAAACCGATTGTTTTTCCGCAATACTATCTGGAAATAACCATTACACCTTAGGAGGTTTTTTATATGTATAATGACTATTTTGGATTTTGGGAATCACCGTTTGAAAACAACCTTAACCAGCGTTTTCTTTTCTTGAGCGAAGACCATAAGGAGGTTTTAGCCGCATTATTATACTTTATCCAGGAAAATAAGGCGGTTGCAATTCTTTGTGGGGATGTAGGCACGGGAAAGACGATGTTAATTAACTGCTTTTTAAGCAGGTTACCTGATTTTTATTTACCGATAATTATTTCTAACCCCTCCGTCGAATATCGGGAAATCCTTCTTTATGTTGCCCGCGCTCTGGAAGTAGTTGAGGAAGGGAAAAGTTTCCTATATCTAATTGATAAAGTAAAAGAAGGATTGATTGAATCACAGAAACAGGGCAAATATTATTTTTTGGTGATTGACGAAGCTCATTTACTTTCAAATCAAAGTCTGGATGATATTCGGTTGCTTTCTAACATTGAAACACTGGAGCGAAAACTTTTGCCTATCCTTCTGGTGGGACAATATGAACTCAGCCATAAACTTCGAAATCCGGCTATGCGCCAGCTCCGTCAACGAATTAGCGTTAACCGTTTTCTCTCCTCATTAGATTATGACGAGACCTATCGTTACATCGAACACCGCCTAAAATTAGTAGGATCGAGCTTTACCTCTTGCTTTACCCCAAATTGTTTATCCTTGATTTACCAATTCAGTGATGGTGTTCCCCGGCAGATAAACCAAATCTGTGACCACGCCTTACTGATTGCTAAAACCGAAGGGATTAAGCAGGTAAACCCCAAAATAATCAAGAAGGCTTATAATGCCCTACAAAGTGACCTTATTTTTACCCCCCAAGGTTATAACGAAAGATGGAGCGCGGTTTTAAAAAAAATATTTTTCTTGCTGGCAGGAGTAAGTATTATCGGGTTGCTTTTTCTGGGATGGTTTAACTACTATAACCAGGGTAGAAAATACCCTCCACCTCAACTTGTACTTAGACCCCCAATAACCTCTCCCAATCCACCTAATATTTCTATCTCTACCTTAGATCTGGTTCCATCCCAAACTTCCTCGACATCTACTTCAGAAGTTACCCCCTCGACTTCTTTCGAAGAACTTACCGAAGAACAAAAGTCAACGAGTCCTGGGAGTGAATCGCCGGCTGAAAGTACGGGTATGGAAGTTATTGAAGATAAAAAAGTAGTGGTCCAATTCGGAGACACCCTTACCAAAATTGCTTCACTCCATTACCCTCATCGCGTACCTTTAGGAATTAAAGAGATTATTAAGGCTAATCCAGAAATTACTGACCAAAACTTAATTTATCCCGGTCAGGTTTTATCCCTTCCCGCAAGCATACCAACTTTAGCATCTTTAACCGAAACTGATAAAGAAACTACCGCTAAGTTTGCAGTTAAAATTTGTACTTTATTGAATTCAAGCCAGCTGTTTGCCGAAGCCTATGTAACTGAATTAAAGCAAAAGGGGTATCCAGCGTATCTTATTCCTGTCAAAACTGAGCAAGGTAAAATAATCTATGAAATTTATACGGGTAACTATTTAACCCGGGAAGAAGCTGAAGCAATAGCCAATAATTTTGGGAAAAATGAAGAGAAACCAAAAATAATAGTTAACCCAAAAATTGAAACCAAGCGAGAAATCTCGATTAAGGAGAAAAATAAAGAAATTGAAAAAAAATAAAAAAAAGCAAGAACCAATTTTTTCTCTTCTCGAAAAAATTGAACCGGCACAAGGGAAACAAACTTTTACTCAAGCACTTATTCCCAAGCAAAACGAAAAGCTTCCGGAAAAAACTCCCGCTTATTTTCCCGAATCTATTGGGAGGCTAAAATCTGAACTGCCTGAACTTTATTTTGAACCTTCAGTTCCTTTACCTGAGCTTTTTTCTTTTGTCTTTATTCCTCCTGGCGAATTGGTTATAGGAAGTCCGGAAACCGAATTGGGTCGGAATGAAGATGAGGTGCTCCACAAAGTAAAAATTACCAAAGGTTTTTTCCTCCAGACTACCCCTGTTACCCAGAAACAATGGAAAATAATTATGGGAAATAATCCAGCCCGATTTGCGAAAAATGGTGATAGTCATCCAGTCGAAAGTGTATCCTGGTATGACTGTCAGAAGTTTATTGTGCGACTAAATTCTTTGGAAAAAGCTACCTATCGATTACCGACAGAAGCGGAATGGGAGTACGCCTGCCGGTCGGGGACTGTTTCCCCCTGTACTGGGGGAGAAATAGTTGAGTTATTTTGTGGTATTGACCCCAATTTAGATACAATGGGGTGGTACTGTGGCAATTCAAACCGAACCACTCATCCGGTTGCCCAGAAAAAAGGAAATGCCTGGGGACTATTCGATATGCACGGAAATGTGTTCGAATGGTGCCAGGACTGGTACGGTGATTATCCCTCCACCCCCCAAACCGATCCCTCTGGTCCTCTTAGTGGTCCCGGCCGAGTGATTCGGGGAGGCTCCTGGTTTTCTAATGCTAAAAGCTGCCGCTCCGCCGCGCGATTTTACTGGCATCCGAATGGGAAAAGCGATTTTATTGGTTTTCGCTTGGTAAAAGAAGAATAACTTAATCCAATTAATTGGTTAAAGAGTGAAAAGCGTAAAAATCTTAGGGAAGAGGTGAGGTAGAAGTTAATGTTCCTTTTGTTTCTGTTTGAGGCTTGATCAGGGAATACCCATAAAACCATCTTTCGGCAATAATATCATAACGGAGTCGCTTCTCGATAAATTGGTAATCCCAGCTGTTTTCCGCGGGATTAAACCGGAGCACTTCTCCGGGATAGACATAGGTCCACTCATCTTCCATCGGATTATATTTTAGAGTGCATTTATTGGTCCGGATTTTCCAACCACCCTCAATCGGGTTATAGCGATACCTTACTAAGTCTCCATATTTATCATCAATTGTCTGATTTCCAGTAGCAATTACCTGGGGAAGGTATTTTAGGTAATCATTATCTTCGCTCCAGGTTAAAGCAGGAAAGATAAGGATGAATAACATCAGCAAAAAAATTATCCTTGCCTTTCTATTCTCGTTTTGCCGGCTCTTTAATAAGCCAGCTTTCACCCGTTTCATAATCAAATATCTCCCATTCCCCATAGTCGCCTTTACTCTTTATCCTCATTTCTAAAAAATTTCCGGTCTCATCATCGTAGGCACGATAGAGATTACGCCCTGATTTTTTAAACTCATAAATTCTTCCCCCAATATTCATCAATTGGATTCGGTCCCGATAGCGGTATTCGGTAATTGCCCCTTGATATCGATTTGATACCCAGGTATCTCCCTGGTCAAAATCAACTGCATATCCTATTGCCCAAAAACCAAAAATAAAGAAAATTCCAACAATAAATTTAGTCATCCGGATCAACTTCCTATGATTTAATTATTTTTTATTATATACTTCAAAACCATTCTAAAAGTCAAGCTTTTCTTTCAGTTGGGCTATAATGATCATTAACACTTTTGGATAAACAGGGCAAAAGAGTTATTGACCCAGTAACAAGGATTAGATTTTTAGCCTGGTCCTACTCTTACATATTGGTCTTGTGGTCAAGTATTTTCAAAAATAGTTATCTGGTGGTTAAAACTCTTTGATTTTCAAGGAAAGATAGTTACTTGGTCAGATGGAGGGACTAATTAGACCGCTTAGTTGATATTCGAGAAGTCCTGAACCAAGCAAAAATTGTTCAGGATCATCTTGGCTATGACCAATTTAATTACTACTTAAAAATGTCACATTTTTTGTTTTTCCCAAAGTTCCCCAATTTCTCCCTTGATCATCATCCGGAGCTATCCATTTAGGTTTCTCTTCCATAATTTCCCTTTTGCCTAATATTTCTTCCTCTACTCTTTTAGTTCCATTTTCCCCAAGTCTCACATAACTTACCCTTTTACCTCCATAAAGTATTTCTACCCTTCCATCCATAAGCTTTGCTACTTCTACCCACCTCCCCCCAAAGCTCCTTTCCCCATTCGAAGGAATAATTTGATAAACTATCCCCTCAAAACTTACCGTATTGTCTTTATTCACTTTCCTCAGCTCCCTTATTAAAAAAAACGATTCTTCTTCCATTTAGTTGGTAGAAATTGATATAGATAACAGTTGTCAATGGGAAAGGGGGTCTCTTTCGGCTGACTATAGGATTAAAAGATGTTTTTTCAACCCGACAAAAAATGGCGCGCAATTATAAGCTTTTGGACCTCCTCAGTCCCGTCTTCAAAATGGAATGAGCGAGCATCACGAAAATGCCTTTCTAATGGATAAGCCTGAGTATATCCGATTCCACCGTGGATTTTTAAAGCCATTTCCGAGACCCGGGTAATCATTTGATCGGCAAAAAGCTTAGCCATTGCCGCTTCAGTGACTATTGACAGTCCCTGATCAAATTTCCAAGCCGCCTCATAGGCAAGGAGACGGGCGGCATGAATTTCCGTACCCATCTGAGCAATCATATGCCTGATACTCTCCCGTTCTGCCAGTAATTTCCCGAAAGTCCGGCGGCGTTTAGCATAGGCAATAGCAAGTTCCAGCATTCGATCCGCCAAACCTACACAACAAAAAGCACTCGAAACCCGGCTAAGATGAAGCATATCAAAAGCTATACTCAATCCCTCACCTTCTTCCCCCAGTATCTGAGACACCGGAACCCGACAATTTTTAAAAATAATGTGATAATGGCGGGGGCCAATACACCCCATCATCTTCGGCATAGGTTTAGTAATTACTCCCTCATTGGGAAGTTCAACCAGAAAAGCAGTAACCCCATTATCGGTAGTGGCAAAAGTATAAATTAATTTGCTGTAACCCGGAAAAAAAGTAATAAGCCATTTATGGCCATTAAGAATATACTCATCACCTCTACGAACCGCTTTAGTAGCAATATCTTTGCCGGTGCCTGTTTCTGGCTCAGTAAGACTATTTGCTGCCCAAAGTTCGCCCGAAGCAATTTTCGGCAGGTACTTCTTTTTCTGTTCTTTCGTGCCAAACTTCTCTATCGGTCTCCAAAAAAGCCCATTCATAGTATGAGCGATAAGCCTCACAGTAGCATAAGCTTTAGCCAATTCTTCTAAAACGGGAAACCATTCCACTGCCTTCCATCCTTGGCCACCATACTCTTGGGGTATGGTTAAGCCAAAAAAACGTCCTTTTTTTAACTCCGCAACTAATTCCTCAGGAATCCGTTCCTCAGTTTCCATAGGTTTAGATAAAGGATTAAGAACATTTTCTACCCATTGGCGAGTCTCTTGTTTATACTGAAGCACATATTCTGGAAGTTTAAAATCCATACCTAACTCCTAATCGGATTAAGCAATAATAATTAATGAAATTAATCTGTAAGCTTAATTAAGACGAACCGAAACCACTTTGGAGACGCCAGGTTCTTCCATAGTAATGCCGTATAAGGTGTCGGCAATCTCCATCGTCTTTTTATTGTGGGTAATAATAATAAATTGGGAATTGGGGGCAAATTGTTTGATAATAGCGATAAAACGATCAACATTAGCATCATCGAGAGGAGAATCAATCTCATCCAGCAAACAAAAGGGGGTAGGTTTAATTAAATAGAGAGAAAAAAGAAGACTAATCGCCGCCAGAGCTTTTTCCCCTCCAGAAAGCAAACTAATATGTCTTAAACTTTTCCCTCCCGGTTGCACCATAATTTCTACCCCAGTTTCTAACAGGTCATTTTCATCAGTAAGAATAAGTTCTCCTTTGCCTCCCTCAAAAACAAGAGGGATAATCTTCTGAAAATTTTCATTTACCCGGTAAAAAGTATCCCTAAACCGTTCCCGACTGGTGCGGTTAATTTTTTGAATCGCCTCCTGGAGCGAATTTAGAGCCTTTTCCAGATCCTCCGCCTGGGTTTGATAAAAACGGTGTTTTTCCACTTGCTCTTCATATTCTCGTTCGGCATTAAAATTTATCCCTTCCATCATTCTAAGTTGGGCTTGTTCTAACTTTTCTAACTGAACTCTTAGCTCCTCTTCAGAATATTCTCCCTCGTAGTACTCCGCTACAACCTCTTTCAGTGAAACCTGGTATTTATTCTTAATCTTCTCCTCTAAGAAATGGATTTCAGTAGTATACTGGGCAAGTTCATGGTCAAGAGCCTGAATAATTGGATAAAGCTGGTGATATTCCTGCCGCGTATTTTTAAGTTTTTCTTCCACCAAAAAAAGCTCTTGGCGCAATTCTTCCAGTTTATTGGACTGGGAGCTAAGCATCTCTTCTTGCTGCTGGTATAATTTAGTTATCTCGTCTATTCGGGTAATTGCTGCCTTAACTTCTTCCTTTAAAGCAGTTAATTCCTCGGTTAACTCTGACAAGTATTTTTTCCCCTTACTTATTTCATTTTTACCCTGTTCAATCGATCTTTTTCGTAACTCTAAGGTGGAGCTAATACTGGAGATTTGGGTTTTTAAATCGATAAAGCCATTTTTCCAGTGATTAAAACTAACTTCCTGCGAAGCAATTTTTTGCTGACAATCCTTTTCTCGGTTTTGAAGTTCATTAAAATCATTTTCCCTCGCGCTTTGACGAGCAATAAGCTCTTCCCGTTCCGATAAGAGCTTTTCTAACTCCTCTTCTATCTCCCTCAATTCACCCTCCAGTTTCTTTTTTTCTAATACCAAAAAATCCATCTTCCTTTTAATCCGCTCGCTTTCTTCCCGGTTTTGTGATAAATCTCTTTCTTTATGCTGAAGGGAAAGTTTTTGTTGAATTAAAAGTTCTTCCCGATACTTAAGAGCACTTTGGCACTCACTTAATTCTCGGTCTTTTTCTTCTTTGTGGCTTTGGAGATGAGATAATTGCTCAGTTAAGCTAACTATTTTTTCTCCCAGTTCTCTAATTTCCCGGTTCCTTTTTAAAAATCTACTTTCAATCCCGTTATGATTTCCTCCCGTAATAACTCCGAAGGGGTCAATTACTTCGCCGTTTAGGGTAACAATAGTATAAGACGGCGTCTTCCCCCAAATTGTCAGTGCCTGAGGTAAATCTTCTACTACCAAAGTTTTCCCAATAAGGTACCGAATTATATGTTCAAAGCCATCCTTTACCTTAATTAGGTTAATCAAGGGGGTAGCAGAAAAAGAAGAAATGTCTTCCCCTGGCTCTTTCCCAGTAAATAACTTTTCCGTCTTCAAAGGAATAAAACTACCCCGACCAGAAGAATTATCTGTCAAATATTTTACTGCCTCCACCCCTTCTGCCTGGCTTTTAACAATTACATATTGGAGCTTATCTCCTAAAACGGATTCCACCGCAACCTCAAACCGGGGTTCGGTTTCAATAAAATCAGCCACTATCCCTAAAATCCCTTCATTCCCAACTCCTATTTCCTTTCTTTTTTGCAGAATGGAGCGAACCCCTTCGCTGCATCCTTCAAAATTTCTCTGGAGTTCCTGAAGCGATTCTTTCTGGGACTCTAATCGAGCCAAATTTTCTTTTCCAGCGGTAATTGAATCAGTTAATTCTTTGATCTCACTCTGGAGTTGAGAAATTTTTATCAGTAATAATTCCTTTTCGCTTTCTAACCTTTTTTGTTCTTCCCGGATTTTTTCTAATTCCTGGATAATTATTACCTGATTATCTCTTAAGGATTTATACCTTCTTTGGGCCTCAAAAGTTTCTGCTTCATTTTGTTCCAACCGTCGTTGATATTCCTTTTGGGTTCGAGTTCCATGATCAATATTATTTTCCCGCCGGCTTATTTCATAACGAATTTCAAATAATTCTTCTTTTTTGGACTCTAAATTAGTTCTAACCGCAGCCAGCTCCTTTTTTAGCTGGGAGAAAATTTCCTCTTCCGCTTTAAGATTATTTTCTATTTCCTGAAGCTTTTCTTGGAGCTCAAATTTTAATACCTCCGCCCTGGCTACCTCTTCCTCCTCCAATTTTAACCGAAGTAAATTTTCCTCTATTGCTTTCTCGGTGTTTTCTCTTTGGTTTTCTAAGTCGGCAATTTTCTCATTTTTCCGGGTAAGATTATTCTCCTCCTCCCGAAGTAAGTATTCAAGTTCCATTTTCTTTTTTTGTAAAACCGAAAATTTCTCCTCCTCTTCTTGAAGTCCGGCTTTTTTAGCCACTAACTCTGCCCCTAATACCTTCTCTTCTGCCATAAGAATTTCCTGCTGACCTTTTAATTTTTCTAATTCCGTCCGTTTCTGAGCTTCCAAATTAGATAAACTTAAATACTGCCGGGAAGTTAAGGCCAATTCCAAACTGCGGATCTTATCTTTTAAGGCTTTAAACCTTTTCAATTTTTTTGCCTGATTGCTCAAAGAATTAAGCTGCTTTTCAATCTCACCTAAAACATCTTTTACCCGGATAAGATTTTGCCGGGTAGCATCCATTTTGCGAAGCGCCTCTTGTTTTCGCGCTTTAAACTTGGAAATCCCTGCCGCCTCCTCGATAAGCACCCGGAGCTCTTGCGGTTTGGAATTAATTATCGCCTCCACTCGACTTTGCTCAATAATTGAATAAGCTCTCGCCCCTACTCCAGTATCTAAAAAAAGCTCAGTAATATCTTTTAACCGGCAAGGAGTTTTATTAATATAATACTCACTTTCTCCATTCCGAAATACCCGGCGAGTAACTTCAATCTCCGCAAAATCCTTATACTGGATAGGCGCATTACCGTTATCATTAGCAAATACTACTGAAACCTCCGCCATACTTAAGGGTTTTTTCTGGCGGCTCCCATTGAAAATAACATCTTCCATTAAATTACCCCGGAGCTGTTTGGCACTTTGTTCTCCCAGTGCCCAACGAATCGCATCCACAATGTTGCTTTTACCGCACCCATTAGGACCGACTAAAGCAGTAATGCCAGGAAGAAAAGAAAGTGAAGTCCGATTAAAAAAAGACTTAAACCCACAAATATCAATTGATTTAATCCTCATAACTCCTTTCCTAAAATTCCTTTATTAAAAATAGAGGAGTTTTCGGGAATTCGATTACTTTTACTAAATTAAAAAAAGTTTATCATATAAAACGAAAAAAAACAAGAAAAACTACTATAAAATGTATAAATCTATTTTCCCCCCACAACATATTGTATTAAAAGGATTTATTTCCCTAAAGAAGCACTCTTCAGGCTAAGAGTTTTTTATAAATAAGATTTTTCCCTTGCTGATTACTTTTATTTATTCTATTATTTTAGATTATATAAATAACCAAAAACAAAAAATTAGTCTAACCAGAAAACATGGCTATGGAAGATAAAAAAAACCGAGGAGAATTGAAAAAAGATAGAAATTTTTGTCCAATTTTTTCCCGACTAAGTAATTTTAAAAAAATCAGCCGGTTTCTTATTTTAGCCTTTCTTCTTGTTTTTATATCCAGTTCCTGGGCAGAAGGCCCGAATATGAAAGAGGGGCTGTGGGAGATAACTGTCAATATGGAAATACCCGGGATGAATATGCCGATGATACCATCTCAGACTTATACTCATTGTATCACTAAAAAAAATCTGGTCCCCCAGAAGGAAAAACCCAGGGAATCAGAGTGTAATACCGTTAAAACTGAGGTTAACGGAGATACGGTTTCTTGGGTAATGGAATGTAAGACCAATGAGGGGGTGATAACCAGCAATGGCTATATCACCTATAAAGGGAGTACTTTTGAAGGAGTAGTAAAAGTTAAACATTCGGGTATGGATATGACCCAGCATTTAAAAGGGAAATGGTTAGGACCGTGTAATTAGAAACTAAATTTATCCGGGAAGGTAATCTTTATTAATGTTTTTAAGAGCGCGAAAGATATTATAACGGATTCTTCGATCTTTCTTATAAAAATAATCGAGAAACCGGTTTATTTCTTCGCGTTGAGAATTTGAAGCCGAAGGGCAGGGATTAACTAAAAAAGGGATTCCTACTAAGGTAGCCAGTTTTTGAATTTCTTCTTTGGAGACTAAAGCAAAGGGTCGGATAATAGTTAATTTGCCACCAAAAAAATCTTGACGCGGAAGCATCGTGCTAATCGAACTTCCGTAAATTATATTAAGGAAAAGGGTAGCATTAATATCTTCCAGATGGTGACCTAATACAATTTTATTGCAATTATTTTCCCGGGCAAAAGTAAAAAGTATTTTTTTCCTTTCCCGAGAACAAAAAAAACAGGGATTTTTACGGTTGGCCGGGCTATGAGCTTGAATCCCAATATCAGTATTTAGAGTTTTAAAATCATAAGCTTCTGCTTTTAAATAATCAGTAATCTGTTTGCCTAAGTCCCCATTAAACCCTAAGTCAATATAGATGGATAAAATTTCGTACTTTATGGAAATCCACCGGAGTCGTTCCCTTAAAACCCAAAGAACGGATAAACTATCAACCCCTGAAACTCCCACCACAATTCGATCTCCATTTTCAAGCATCTGAAATTGACTTATGGCTTTTCCCACCCAGGAGAAAACTTTCTGGATATTAGCGGGAAAATATTTTTTTCCTCCTGCCCGGCGGTATGGATTGGAATAGTTGGAACGGTTAAGCACCTCGTCTTTCTTTTCCATTCACCCCAAACCCATTGATTAGTTGATTTCTGCTAATTGTTTCAACTCCTGGATTGTTTTAGCATAATCAGGGGTAGTAAAAACCGCATTTCCCGCAACAAATATATTTCCTCCCGCCTGAGAGATTTGGGCGATGTTATTCAGATTAACCCCTCCATCAACTTCAATATCTATTTTTAGTCCCTTTTCTTTTAATCTTTCCCGCAAACTTCTTATTTTGGGAAGCACTGCGGGTATAAACTCCTGGCCGCCAAAACCAGGGTTAACACTCATAATAAGAATAAGGTCAATTTCGGAAAGGATAAAATCGAGGGTAGAAAGCGAAGTAGCTGGATTAAGGGAAACACCGGCTTTGCAACCCTCAGCTTTAATTCGCTGAACATTGCGATGAAGATGCGGAGAAGACTCTACATGAACAGTAATAATATCCGCACCAGCCTCAGCAAATTTATCAATATACCTATCTGGATCCTGAATCATAAGATGGACATCAAAAGGCAGTGAAGTAATCTTCCGCAGTGAAGCTATTACCGGCGGTCCAATAGTAATATTAGGGACAAAATGCCCATCCATAACATCGATATGCACCCAGTCTGCTCCTGCCTTTTCAATTGCCTTAATTTCCTCTCCCAAACGGGAAAAGTCGGCGGACAAAATTGACGGTGCAATAATTTTTTTTAACCAGCTATTCTGCTCCAATTTCAAGCCTCCTTTACTAACTCTAATATTCGCAAGATGATTTTAAGATTTTGTTTTTAATAATAGAAAGCAGTTCCTTTTCTTTCTTGTGCATCCTTCTTGCCTGCGAGCCCCGGGTTTCATGGTCGTAGCCCAACAAATGAAGAATACCGTGAATAATAAGCAAAGAGAGCTCTTCTTCTAAAGAGTGCCCTTTAGCTTCAGCTTGTTTTTTTGCAGTCTCTACAGATATAACCACATCCCCCAAAAGATAAGGATTAACCTCCCCAAACTCCCCTTCCTTCATTGAAAATGCAAGCACATCAGTAGGATAATTCCGAGCAAGGTACTGTTGATTGAGTTTGGTAATTTCCCGGTCATTAACCAAAGTAAGACTTAATTCTACCTCAGGAGATCCCAAGGCGTTTAAGGTCTCTTTCGCCACCTTCCTCACCATTTTTAAGCTTATCTTTTGTTTCCTTTGGCGATTCGTAATCCAGAGCTTCATATTTTTTCGGGTAAATTGGTACTGATAATGTTTTACTCGGATACTCAATTCGCTGATGAAAGATTCCATTGATTATCCGGTTAAAACTTTTAGCAATTTGATTAAGGTCCTTAAGGGTAAGCTCACATTCATCCAGCTGACCATCAGTAAAAAAGCTATTGATTATCCGTTGAACCATACCCTGAACCCGCGCCGGAGTAGGGTCATTTAGAGTGCGGGAGGCTGCTTCTACTGCATCAGCCAGCATTACCAGACCAGCCTCCTTCGTCTGGGGTTTAGGTCCCGGATAACGAAAATCTTTTTCATCTACCACTGCCTCTTCTGTATTTTCTTTTTCTTTGGCTTTCTGGAAAAAAAAGCTGATCAAGCTCGTTCCATGATGTTGCTGAATAATATCAGTAATTACCTTACCCAATCGATATTCCTTAGCTAATTCTACTCCCTCTTTAATATGAGAAATAAGAATCAAGCTACTCATATTGGGGGAGAGTTTATCGTGTTTATTTTCACCCCCTTTTTGATTTTCAATAAAGTAAAGCGGTTTACTCATTTTCCCAATATCATGATAATAAGCTCCTACTTTGGCGAGCAAAGGATTAGCTCCGATTGACTCAGCAGCTGCCTCTACTAAAGAGCCGGTAAGGATAGAATGGTGGTAAGTTCCGGGAGCCTGAACTACCAGCTCTTTTAATAACGGGTGGTTTAAGTTTCCTAATTCTAATAGTTTTATATCCGTAGTATAATCAAACAAGACCTCAATCAGCGGGACAACTCCAGTAGCAATAATTCCCGAAAGAACTCCCCCCAAAAAGCCTAAGGCTAAATCACCTATTAAAGGTTGCCATTCTCCCCACCCTCCCCCTTTAATTTTAAGACAGAAGATAACTAAAAGATTTGCTAATCCTACTTTAAAACCTGCTTTTAGTAAAGTAGTTCGCTGGTTACAGGATACTGCTTCTTTAGCTCCAATAAGACTTCCTAACAAAAAATAAAAAAAGTATTCAATCTTATCCCCGGTTAATAAAAGAGAAAAAATTGCCACCAGAACCGAAAATATTGCTGCCGGTTTAATCCCCTTAACCACGCTGATAACAATTGCGCCCAATGCCACCGGAAGAACAAAAAGTAAAGCATCTTCCGATAAAAATAAGGCTTCAGGTTTAGGCATCGCCGACCCTATTCGCATCATCAGGGTAATAATGATTAGCATTATGCTGATAAAGAAAAGGTCCTGATTCCATCGCTTAAGCTTAACCTCTTTAGCCGAAAGGAAAAAACTAAAAATCACGGCAATAATAACGAATATCAAAAGAAAATTGCTTAGGACATTAAAGAAAGGACGCTGGTCGGTTTTAAGCTGACTTAGCTTATTTAACTTAATAAGATGCTCGGAGGTTATTTTTTCCCCCTCCCGAACAATCATCTCTCCCTTTTTTATTTCAAAGAGAACCGGTTTAACCGCTGCTGCTGCCGCAATTTTCCGTTCTTCCGTTTCCCGCTTATTAAAAGTAAGATTTGGTTTTAACAGCGCTTGTGCTATTTCAACAATCGGTTTTACCCCGTCTTTCATCCCCGAAGGTATTACTGTTAGTGCCACCTCTCGGACTTTTAACCGCGCCTGTTCCAGATCAAGCACCTGAAAAAAATCCTTAAAAACAGTTTCTTCTCCGGTAGGAAAGTAGCGGATTACAATTCCCCGATCCTTTTCCGGTTTTAATAGTTCCCGATTGCTTACAATTTTTTGTTCCAAAATTGGACCTAAAATTTGGTAAATATAATTTATTACCTCAGGGGCAAAATTTTTTTTCTCAAGAAAAGCAAAGCAACTATCGGAAATTGATATTCCCAAAAGCTCTTCAAATTCTTCTTTGGAAATTTTTTGCTGGTGGGCAACTTCGCCAGAATCTTCCCCCGCTGGTTTTGACAAAGAATTAAAAGTTGAGTTAAGTTTATTTTCAATCTCCTTTATTAGGTTTAAATCAAAATCATAAACCGGAAGCACTTCCTCTATTGCTTGCTGCTTTTTTTTCGCAGTAGAAGGCTGATCTTCAACCAAAAAATCCTGCGGAGCCTTAATATCTTGGAGTGCTACCTGTCCCAGGGTATAATTAAATGAGGGAGAAGGGACAGAAGAGAAAATAATAA
>Ga0315298_1000673_pt1 | contig 65915 bp, 63 predicted proteins | sample WHS_1_MG_FD_203077 | JGI IMG/M metagenome (GOLD analysis project Ga0315298, IMG submission 203077) | Extremophilic microbial mat communities from Washburn Hot Springs, YNP, Wyoming, USA - WHS_1_MG | ecosystem: Environmental > Aquatic > Thermal springs > Hot (42-90C) | place: USA: Wyoming...
CGATCCCAGATTGACATCCATTATGAAAACGTCCAAAGAGAGATGCAAAAAATTTTTAAAATCATTGGCATTGCCGCTTAGCCGTATCGACAATCTTTTGTCGATATCGATTCCCTAAGGGCCTAAGAGGAAGGTATCGTGGGTAATATTTCAAGTGAGAGATTATGAAATTGGGCAGTAGATTTACTTTTTAGATAATCGAGTAATACCTTTCATGTGAGGCCGTCCCCAATCTTTATTGAAGGTGGAAGAGGTCTTGGGCCAACTTTTTTCCTGTAACTGTTTTAAACTCTTTTTCGATAATCGCTTTTAACTTGTCTGAATCTTTGCCAAGCCCACCTTCTTCTATATTGACCAGCCAATCGGCCTCGTAAAGGATTTGGAAATTGAGCGTCTCTCTTTCTCTTGGATGATGGTGATGACCTATAATATCACAGATCTCGTTGATGATCGGCTTCTGAATATTTAGTTTCATTAAGATTTCTTCCGCAGTGACTTTTCCAAATCTTTCTTGGTCCTCCACAGAGGCTGTTCCATATTTTTCCTCGGCCTCTTTGATTCCTATATCATGAAGATAGGCGGATCCAAGGATTACAAGAGGATGTCCACCTTCTATCTTTAATATCTCTTCTGCATATTGGGCGACTTTAAGGGCGTGGTTGATGCGCTTCGTATCAGAACCGAAATACCTTCTCATTTCATAATCAATCTTCTCCCTCAACCGTTTATTCTTTTCCTCTTTGGTTTTAGCCTTCATCTCCTCTGGCAACCCTTCAATACAGGAATCCCCATAAGGACACCACTCAGCGCATCCAAAATTGATTCTCGGATTGACAATCTCATGTCCACACCGACATCTTCTCTTCACATCAAATTTAAAAAACTCTACACGGTAGCCACATTTTGGACAAGAGATTTCAAAAACATCACCAGGCCTCCAAAACATTGGGTCTTGACCAGGACATCTCATTGTAGGACCTCCTTTCTAATTTAATTTTAATTTCACTTTAAAGGGGTTGCTTTGACTTAAGTCAAATTCCTTTAAATTCCAGTAAACCGGGCAAAGGAGATCATGGTTTCTAAGAAAGGTTGAATCCTCTTTTTGACCGTGTTATCTTAAAAAAATAAAATTAATATGGGATAGGAATGGAATATTTTAAGGTTTTATTTCTACCTGACCAAAAGGAAGTAGAGGTTAAGGAAAGAACGTCTCTTCCCCTCGGTGACCTATTGAGTCTATTCTATGATCACTCTTGGAAAGGAAGCGATAGGATATGGTGACCCCAAAGATTGAGTTGCTCTTCATCACCCCAAATGCAGAGAAGATCATAGAGATGGCAGGACGTACCTCCTACCTATCCTTCGATCGGCAGGGGGAGGGGACGGAGAAAAAATTTATAAGGATGCTTATTAAAAATGGGCACCTTTCGGTTTTGGAACATGCCTATGCCACCTTCAGGATCTCAGGGGTATCCAGGGCATTCACCCATCAATTCGTGAGGCACCGATTATGCTCTTTTATCCAGAAGTCTCAACGATATGTAGACGAAAGCCATTTTAACTATATCGAACCTGACTCCATAAAAAGCAATCCAGAAGCCCACTGCCTCTTTGTTGATTTTATGGATCGGGCAAAGGAGACTTATTCCAAACTTCAGAGGTTAAAGATTAAGAAAGAGGATTCAAGATACGTCCTACCCAATGCGGTGGAGAGCCAGATGGTCGTGAGCACCAATTTTCGCGAGTGGCGATATATTATTGATCTTCGAGGTAGACCTCAGTCCCAGTGGGAGTTTAGAAGGGTGGCCATTGAGGTTTTAAAGATTTTGAAAGCATACGCCCCCACCGTATTTGGAGATTTTGAGATTGATGAGAAAAAAGAGGTGATCAGAAGAGCCTAATCCCCTTTCCTCACTTCAGGGATGATATTGCCTCCCGAGGGAAAGATTGCCACATCCGCTTTAGGCATTTTTTGATACACTTCTTGGATAGCCTCCTCAAGAGAGGCCGAGTAGGTAAATTTCATCATTTTGACCTGTTCAGGCGAGAGGCCTTCAGTGACATGGTAGACATCAAATTTTTCAGCCAGCTCTTTAAAATAGACAACCTGCATGATATAGGAGATTCCAAAAGATCTGAGATGGTTGGGAATATTTCCTTCAATTAGGCGCCGGTGAAAATCACCCGCACTCTCCTCACTTCCCATCTCTTGAATTAGGGGGAGGACAGGGCCTGCCTCTTTCTGAGGGGCCACCCAAATGATGGCTCCCCAGGTACGGGTGCAGAACTTTGCCATCGTAAGTGCCTTGGTAGCCTGAACTCCTATCTCTAAGGGGTAAGCAGAGGTGATGGTGATATCGGCGAGTTTATTTAAGGGGACCAAATAGAGAGAGGATGCAAATCGAGATGCCTCTCGAAGTTCATCCATAGGATCACCTGCAAAAGCACGGATCACCTCCTTCTTCTCATTAAGGATTAGATCAAGTTTAAAGGCCAATCTTGAGAGTCGCCCTGCATCCACAATATCTTCAAAGAAGGGATTTTCCTCCAGTAGGTTTACCCGGCTATTTCGATGACGCATCCAAGTAAAGTGATGATCGGCAACTGACCGATAAGAACAGACCCCGGGCATAACGATTTTAAATCCTCCACCATATCCAGAAACAGGATGAGGCATACATTCTCCGACACCAATGATCAGATCGGCAAAGGCGACGTGGCGGTTGACCTCGACCAATGTTCCCCGATGGGTTTTACCAATGATCACGTTCTCCTGGGAGTATGGGTTATGGGAAAGGATTCTTCCCTTCAACCGGGAAGATACTTCCATTCCTACTTTGATTTCCATCTGTTGAAGGGTAGGGATGGGATGGGTTCCTACTGCACAGATCGCAGTGACTCGATGGTCTGGGATCCCAGCACGATTCAGGCAATTCAAGATCTCCGGCAGGACAAGATGGACAGGCGTGGGACGCTGGAGATCATCAAATAGGATGACGACCTCCATCCCTGGCCGAGCCAGTTCTTCAATCTTGGGAGATCCTATGGGATAATCAAGAGCCCGCCGAATTTCTTGAAGAGGATCCGTCACCCCTTGAACAGAAGGTTTATCCTCACTGGAGATTAAATTCCATCCCTTTGGAATCAAAAAGGTTTTTCTCTCACTCCCATAATTCACATAATAATTCATTTAGTCAGCTCCTTTTAAGGTTTTTTGCCTTTCAAAAAATAATAGAGTAATATTGAATGGTTGTCAAATAAAAAGTATTGACAAATAAAATTAAACTGGGGTACAGTATACCAAATGAGAAGGCTGGTCATCAGGAACCCGAAGACGATAAGGAAGAAGGTTTATGATTACCTTCGGGAAAGAATCTTGAGTGGCGAGATCCTTCCCCATGAGCACTTGATTGAGGCCAAAATAGCACAGGAGATAGGGACTTCTCGGACACCTGTCAGAGAGGCACTTCATAATTTAGAACTCGAGGGTTTGATCAAATCGATCCCAAGGGTGGGGTATGTGGTCAAACCGATCAGTGCAAATGAGGTGGAAGAGATTTGTGAAATTCGTCGGGTGGTTGAGGAACTTGCGACACAATGGGCAATCGAGAAGGCCCGTGATCGCCTCATTGAGGAGTTGAAAGAAAACATCGCTGTCGCTGAGGAGAGAGTCGCCAGGGGAGATGTCAAAGCCTTTGTGGAATTGGACGCTCAGTTTCACGAAATCATCGCCAGGCATAGTGGCAGTCAGCGGCTCCTCGAACTGTCACAGACGTTAAGGCGACATATGTTACGGTATAGGGTTCAGAGCATCTATTTGGCTGATAATGTCTTGAGGGCCATTGAGGGGCATAAAGGAATCCTTCGGGCAATTGAAAAGGTTGATTTAGGGGAGGTTCATCAAGCCATTCGGCATCATTTGAATCAATCGAAAAATGATATTTTGAGGTATGCTTTTAAAGAATCAGTTCAACAAGCTGGAAACCTTCTGCCTTCAAGAATGAATAAGGGCTTAGATTCAAGGGGTCGTGATGATTGAGATTAAGTTTAAAGGACGGGGAGGGCAGGGAGTGGTTGTCGCCTCCGAAATTTTAGGGAAAGCCTTTTTTGCTGAAGGGAAATTTCCACAGTGTTTTTCTCTCTTTGGGTCAGAACGTCGCGGTGCTCCGGTCTTTGGTTTTTTACGGGTCGATAAAGAGCCCATTCTATTAAAATGTCAGATCAAACGCCCAGATCAACTGGTCCTCTTCGACTTTAGCCTGATGGAAGAATTAGAAATCCTCCAGGAGCTGAAACCAGGAGGAACACTTCTGATCAATACGGACAAGGAGATCGATTCATTTGAAGGGTTGAGACAGTACAAGATTGGTTTGATCGATGCGGGATCGATTGCGAGAAGGGCAGGGGTGGAAGGGGTATTTAACACTACGCTTCTGGGAGCCTATACGGCCCTTACCCATCTTGTACGAAAAGAGACCCTAATCGATGTGGTCAAGCAAATGATCCCCACTAAAACAGAATCCAATATTGATGCCCTTAACGAAGCCTACGATAAGGTTCAAATCTATGAAAGTTTATGCTGAGTCTCCTGAATTAGTGATCCCTATCTCCTTTGAAAGCACTGAAGTCATCGAAACCGGCAAATGGGGTTTTCAAAAACCTCACACTACCTCAATGACCGCTCCTTGTGAGGAGGCGTGCCCGGCGGGCATTCCCATAGCAACTTTTATCTATCTCGCAGGAGAGGGAAAATTTCGTGAAGCACTTGAAGCGATCTTAAAAGAGAATCCTTTCCCAGGGGTCTGTGGTAGGGTCTGTTTTCATCCTTGCGAGAGCGTGTGTAACCGAAACCGGTATGATGAGGCGGTTTCGGTCAATCCCTTAGAAAGGTATGTATTTGATGCCACGATGGATCTTTCTCCGAAACCGAATCCAGCGCCAAACACCGATCCAAAAGAGATCGCTATTGTAGGGGCAGGACCTGCAGGTCTCTCCTGCGCATACTTCCTTGCTCTGCTTGGACACAAGGTGACCCTTTTTGAAGCTCGGAAGGAACCCGGAGGAGTTTTACGGTGGGGAATTCCCGACTACAGGCTTCCTAAACAGGTGCTGAAAAAAGAGATCCAAAGGATATTAGGGCTCGGCATTGAGCTGAAAACCGGAGTAAGAGTAGGAAAGGATCTTTCTATTGAGGCATTGAGTCAATTCGATGCTGTCTTCCTCTCTCCAGGAGCAAGCCGGGGCATTCCGCTTGGAATCGAAGATGAGAATCTGAAAAAAATCTGGAGAGGGATAGACTTTTTGAATAGAATCAATTCAGGTAAGCAAGTCAGGCCAGGGAAAGTAGTGGTCGTCATCGGAGGGGGAAATACAGCAATGGATGTGGCGCGCTCCGCACGTCGTCTCGGTTCATCCGTTACAGTTGCCTATCGCCGGACGAAGAAAGAGATGCCTGCCATTGAAGACGAGATTGAGGAGGCTGAGCAAGAAGGGGTTCGGTTTGAATTTTTGATTCAACCGGTCAAGATCAAGCTCCTCAAAAACCGAAAGATCCGTATCAAGTTTCAACGTATGAGGCTGAGAAAATCGAATCAGGAGAAACGACCCCGCCCGATTCCCATCAAGGGAAGCTTTGTCATGATGGAAGCAGACCGTCTCATCACAGCGGTTGGCGAGGGCGTTGATCTTTCATGGATCCCACAAGCCCTGATCGAGAAAGAATTTCTTAAACCCATGTCTTCATCATGGAACGGCAAGACAAAGGTCTTTGCAGGAGGGGATGCCATTGACCAGCATAGAAGCGTGGTGACCGCTATCTCATCAGGAAAGAGGGCTGCCATTTCAATCGATCTCTCTTTTACAGAAATGAATCCAGAGGAGGTCTTTTCAAAGATCAGGGTTGGGTCAAAAGGAGCCCTCTCAATAGAAGCCTATCTTAGGGGGAGGGAGAGCGGGATATGGGAGGAGCCAAAGGGAGTTGTGTTTTACGATCAGATCAACACGCTTTTTTTTGCGCCCTCAAAAAGGGTGAAAAAACGAAGGATTGATCCAGGCATGTCTCTAAGGGGATTTTCAGAGGTCCATAGCGGACTTTCATCGGAGGAGGCGGAGCGTTCGGCTCTGAGATGTTTCTCCTGCGGGACATGTAATTATTGTTATAATTGTTACTTCTTCTGCCCTGAAGGAGCGGTTACACTGGATCCTGTCAATCGAATAAGGACTGTTGATTTTCAACACTGTAAGGGGTGTGGGACCTGTGTAAAGGCTTGCCCGAGGAATGTAGTAGAGATGAGGCGTGAGGAATGAGAGAGTTCATCACCGGAAATGAGGCGGTTGCTCATGCCGTTAAACTTTGCAGGACCCCTTTGATTGCTGCCTATCCGATTACCCCTCAGACAGGCATTTACGAGAAACTCTCTGAATGGGAAGCCTCCGGTGAGCTCAAAGGGATGATGATGAGAACCGAATCTGAACACTCAGCCATGGCCTCCTGTATCTCAGCGTCCCTTACAGGGGTTAGGACATTCACAGCCACCTCATCCCAGGGGCTTGCCCTCATGCATGAAATGCTCCATTTTGCTGCGGGATGTCGCGTCCCTGTAGTCATGGCCAATGTGAATCGTCTTCTGGCTGCTCCCTGGGGATTCTGGGCGGACCAATTAGACAGCCTTTCACAAAGGGATACAGGTTGGATTCAATTTTATTGTGAAAACGGACAGGAGGCTCTCGATACGGTGATTCAATCCTACAGGATAGCAGAACAGGTTTATCTTCCAGCGATGGTCTGTCTGGAGGCCTTCTTTGTCTCCCATTTTATGGAACCTGTGGACATCCCTGAGCAAGAGGAGGTTGACCTTTTTCTCCCCCCATTCAGTCTTCCTCACAAATTCGATATTGAAAGACCTGGGTTTTTTGTCCCTGTCGTTCCTTCGGAATTATATCGGAAATATAAACAGATGGCCCAGGCTTCCATGGATTCGGTAAAAGAGGTTTCGCTTCGGGTGGATCAAGAATTTAAGAAAATGTTTGGCAGGGGATATGGGATTATAGAGCCCATTATGCTTGAAGATGCAGAGGTGGTGATTGTCACAGCGTGCTCAATTACAAGTACAGCGAGAATTACCATAAAAAGGCTCAGGGAGGGAGGGAAAAAGGTAGGGCTCCTTAAGATACGGCTCTTTAGACCATTTCCTGTGGAAGCTATTCAGAACACTCTCAAGGGCAAAAGGAAGATCGCTGTGATTGATCGAAATCTCTCTCTTGGGGGAGGGGGGATATTCTGCCAAGAACTGAGAGCAGGAATGGTTCATTCTTCTGACCATCCCCTCATCTACAGTTATATTGCTGGAGTGGGAGGGACAGATGTGACTCCAGAGGTGATTGAGAAGATTGCCTTCGATGCAACCAGACGAAATGAACCCAGCGATCCACCCATCTGGGTCATGGAGGAATAAAATAGGAGATGAATTTATATGGGGTTACCTGAGGATCAACCTAACCTCCTTCGGCCAGGGCATTCAGCCTGTGCAGGTTGTGGTCTTGCCATTGGCATGAAACTTGTGCTCCAAGCAATGGGGCCTAAGACCATTGCGGTGATTGTCCCTTCCTGCGAAGGAGCGATCGGGGGAGTATATCCTAATACGTCCTATGGGGTTCCAACCTTCCATTCTGCCTTTGAGATCGCAGCACCTACTGCTGCTGGGATTGCCAATGCCCTTAAGATTTTAGGGAAAGAGGAGATTCAGGTTGTGGCCTTTGCAGGAGACGGAGGGACTTTTGATATTGGACTTCAATCTCTCTCCGGAGTGGCTAAAAATAATGACGATATCCTTTATGTATGCCTTGATAATGAAGCCTATATGAACACTGGAATTCAAGTAAGTTCTGCCACTCCTTCTTTTGCCTGGACCGGAACGACGCCAAGGGGAAATCCAGGCCGAAAGAAGAATATTATGGAGATTATGGCTGCCCATTACAATCCTTATTCTGCTACCGCAACCATCGGGTTTCCTCAAGACCTCCAGCATAAGATAGTAAAGGCGAAAGGGATTCGGGGAACGAAATTCATCCATCTGCTTGTTCCTTGCCCAACAGGCTGGAGGACTCCTCCTGACCTTTCCCCGGAATTATCTATTCTTTCCGTGGAGACAAATATCTTTCCCCTCTATGAAGTGGAGGAAGGAAGAAAATACACTATCAACCATGAACCACGGGCTCTCCCTGTCCAGGAATATCTTTTGAGACAGGGAAGGTTCAAGCATTTGACCAAGGAACAGATCCAACAGATTCAAATGGAGGTAGATGAAGAATGGGAGAAGTTAAAGAATAGGGCACGGAAGTCATTCGGGAGAAGAAAAAGGGGAGTCTCATGAAAGGGTTCTGGTTGATTTTTGATGGGGTGATCGATTTTATGGCTTTGTTGGCGGGAGCCATCCTCGTGTTTATCACAGGTGCGGTCTGTTATACCATCCAATTTCCTATCCAAAAAGATGAAGGAGGAGAAGGTGAAAAAAATCTTTTTTGCTTTCTTAAGCTTGGTTTTAGTCATAGGACCTGAGGTTAGTTCAGCCCAAAAGGATTTAACGATAGAAGGCAAAAGGTTGATCTCCCAGAGACCTCCCTTTACGGTGGTGCTCCCCTCTGAATTGAAATGGGTTCATTCCTATTTCTTTGAGAATCCTAAAGAGAATTCCCTCACCCGTGTCTACCTCTATATTAAAGAGAAGGATAGGGAGGTAGAGGAGTTGCTCATCATTCAAATAGCAGATAAGACGAACCCTCAGGCTCTTCCAATGACTACCCCATCCCTCAAACCCTATACAGAGAATAGAATGTATTCAAAAGGTAGACTCAAAAAAGGAGATTTAGAGGTCGAGCATCTGACTCAGTTGATGGCTTGGAATCCCAATGCCCCTTCACTCCAACCTATTGTGAAGAAAGGGATTACCATTCCCTCTCATTGGGCCCTCCAGGGTCAGTTTCTCTTCAATTACCTTGGAGAGCATGCAGTATTTTTCAGATATTCAAGGGACGTAAACTCTTTTGGGATGAAGGTTTCAGAGACAGGGAAGAGTTGGGAGAGAGATTTCATCTCAAAAAATGAGAAGAAGGTCCTTGAGACTTTTCAAAAGGATTTTATAGGGATGCTAAATTCCATCCAAATTAAAAACCCCTCATAATCCCTTTCTCCCTTAGGAATTTTTAACTTGCCATTTAGAATTTTTTTTATTATACTCCATTAGAAATTTTTTAATATAGCGTAATTATTAAAAAAAGTGGTATATGGCGGAGATTTTTTTAGGGGATCTCTCTCAGGTAAAACTTTTCGATATTTTTAGACCTTTATTAGATGGGAAAAAGACAGGTCTTCTTGTCATTAGAGGAATGGAGAATGGGGAGATTTATTTAGAGTTAGGAAATATTGTCCACGCCAGGACTCAAACCTCTACTGGAGAATTTGCCTTTTATATAATCATGGGATGGAAGTCGGGAAGGATCACTTTTGAGCCTGGTATTCTACCTCCAGAAAGAACCATCTCCCCACCTACGGAACAGTTACTTCTGAATTGGTCGTCCAGAAAAGAAGAGTGGGAAAAAATTAAGGAATTGATTGCTTCTCCTGATACAGTGTTTCGCCTCTCTTTACAAAAAAATCCAGGGAATAGAAATATCACAACAGATCAATGGAATGTTTTAGCCCTGTGTAATGGGGTAAGACCTCTCTCTGAAGTTTCCAAGACCCTTCAATGGGATCACTTTAAGACAGGGAAGATCATCTACCAGATGGTTCAGGAAGGTCTCTTGGAGAAGGTGGAACCCCAGAAGCCCCTTAAGAGAAAGGTGGTCGGGGAGACTCTTTTTCTTACCCTTGAGACTGAGTTAAAGAGGGTGATGGGTCCTGTAGCCCCTTTTATTATTCAGGATAAACTGACAGAATTTGGTGAAACCTCAAAATCCTTCCCGCAGGATAAGTGGTTAGCCCTCATCGATGCTATTGGAGAGGAGATTCCCAATGAGGAGAAGAGGAGGGGTTTTATGAAGGTGATGAAGGAGAGCCTCTCCTATGAAGAAAGAGGGAAGATCGAAAGAGGATAGTTGAGTGGAGGGAATAGATTTGGATTAATTTTTCAAAGGAGGACCTTATGGGCAAGAAGAAATTAGGGATAGGGCTGTTGACGAGATTGATCCTCGGGGTTTTTATCCCCATCCTCATTGCTTTCTTCCTCATCTGGGCATTGATCTTTTATGGCTTGGATTTTGGAGGGGTTCGCATAGAAAGCCTTAAGAGGATTGGGGAGGAGAGCGTAAGGGATTTAAGTAGAATCTCTTCCAATGAGGCAAAGTTTGCTCTGAATCGGTTAGGGGAAAAGATGATCAAAGAGAAGGCCATCGATGTTGCCACCCAGATTGAGATTTTTATCAAATCCCATCCCAAGATGAAAAGAGACGATCTTCTTAAAGACCCTTGGCTTAAGTCCATTGCGGTTCAGAAGGTCGGGGAGACTGGATATACTGCCGTCCACGACAATCGAGGGATCAACTACTTCCATGTAAATCCTCAAATCGTTGGGATGGATTTGCATGAACTCGCTCCGAAACTCCCTGCATTCTGGAAAATCCTTGAAGCCAGTCTGAAAGGTCCAGCCTGGGGATATTATGACTGGAAGGATGCGGATGGAAAGATTCGACCCAAATATATGTATTTAACTCCTGTCAGAGATACCGATCTCATTGTGGCTGCGACCACCTATATCGATGAATTTTCAAAACCAGCAAAAGCCCTTGAGATAAGGATGAAGTCCATCGAGTCGAGATATTTAGAAACCTATGAGTTAAAAATTCAACTATTCTATTTAATCATAATAGGGGTTCTTGTCATTCTCCTGATGGTGATCTTCTTTTATTCCCGCTCGATCATCCGTCCAATTCGACAGCTCTCTGAGGTCGCTGATAAGATCAGCATGGGTGAATTGGACACTCCCATTCAAATTAAAGCGAGTGGGGAGATCGGGGGGTTGGTAGAATCCATTGAAAGAATGCAAACCAGTGTCAAGGCAGCGATCGAACGATTGCAAAAGAGGAAATGAGGGGGTTTTGTTTAAGTGTAAAGCATCAAGGGGGAGGAGATGATATTTCCAAGGGGAGAGGTGAGACATCAAAACCTATTGACTGCATTTACCAATCTTTCTGCTTTGATTTCTACCCTTAACCTGGAAGGTTTTAGCGGGATGGTAGAAGCAGAATTCCCTAATCAGAGCGGTGCGATCTTCATTAGAACTGGAGAGGTTATCAATGCGGAGGTGAAGGATAAAGATGGAACGAAAAGGACCATCGGGCAAGAGGCGTTAGAGATGCTTTTGAGTCTCTCAAGTCAGAAAGATGGAATCCTCCAGGTCTACCAATTCCAACCCGAGCAGGTGTCCATTGTGGCAAAGAATCTTCAGTACGAGATGGTCTTCCAAGGGCTCTCCACAGATTTTACCCGAATGGATCGCCTCCTTATCAAACTGAAAGAAGAAGGTCATCATGGTTTTATAGAGATCCTGACTAAAGAGAATCGTCCCTTAGGCGTTCTTTTCCTTGAAGGGGGAGAACCCATTGAGTTATTTATCACACCGGAATCCGGCCCTTCGATTTTTGGCCGAAAGTCAATCCCTACCTTGGTTGAAAATGCCAATAAACAGGGGTTAATCTTTAACGTTTACAAGACCCCTGGGGGAGTTTCTCCAAAAGTATCGAAAGAAATTCCCAAGGAACTTCCCCAAGAGCCAGCAAAGGATGTTCCCAAAGAGGTTTTAAAAGAAGAGGGATTGGTCAGGAAGAATGGGAAAGACCTTGAGGAAGTCATCTTTGTTCTTCAAGACCTCCTTTTCAATTTAGAGAAAATAACAGATAGTTTCATTCATAAAGGGGGAACCTTTCTTAGGGCCTTTAAGAGATCGCTGGTAGAGAGAGCCGAAGAATTTCCATTTCTCGATCCCTTTGGGGGTGAATTTGAATATCGGGAGGGGGTAGTCCGGTTTACTGGAGTGGTGGAATTAGGAGAATTTTGGAAAGGGATGATTCAAACTTTACAAACGACCCTTTCCAGGCTTGAGGAGGAATTTCCAAAGAATAAGATGCTTCCAACAAAGTTAAGGGAAGAACTTGATACCCATTTAGAGTCTTTTCGTGAGGCTCTGAAGCGGTTTGGATTAGATTTGCCTTGACAAAAAGGTATGAGTGATGTAATTTTTAAAAAATTTCTAAGATTAAAGAAGGATTTTTCGATACATAAATTTTAACTTTAAACTATATCAAGAAAGGAGGTGGAGAATAAAAAGGTTTGGAGTGGAAGTAAGGACAGTCAAAATTTGAAAGGAGGGATAATTCATGAAGAATTGGAAGATGTTAGCGTTGACTCTAATTGTTTTTGTTATTGGTTTTTCCATTGTGACTCCGTCTATTCATGCCCAGATCAAACTTAACTACTCCATCTTCTTCCCGGCTTCTCATAAGAATGCGATTCTGGCGACGGAGTGGGCAAAGGAGATTGAGAAGAGGACGGGAGGGAAGGTACAGATTACGATGTTTTATGGAGGTACCCTTACTCCTGCAGATAAATGTTATGATGGAGTAGTGAAGGGGATCTCTGATATTGGATTTTCAGTTCTGGCCTATACCCGGGGGAAGTTTCCTTTGACAGAGGTTTCGGACTTGCCTTTAGGGATTAAGACAGGTTTGGTAGCCACAAAGGTGATTAATGAATATTTTAAAAAATTCAAACCCAGAGAATTCGACGAAGTAAAGGTGATGTATTTCCACGGTCATGGACCAGGGATCCTCCATACCAAGAAGCCAGTCAATAAACTTGAAGATCTAAAAGGGATGAAGATTCGTTGCACTGGAATGGCAGCCAAGATTGTAGCCGCCTTGGGTGCAACTCCTGTCGCCATGCCCATGGGTGAAACCTATGATGCTTTAAGCAGAGGAGTAGTCGATGGGTCCATGGCACCTCAAGAAGCCCTTCAAGGTTGGAAATGGGGAGAAGTGGTGAAGTATACGATTGAAAACTTTGGATCCTCATACAGTACTGGCTTTTTTGTTGTCATGAATAAAGATAAGTGGAATTCATTACCCCCTGATGTCCAAAAGACAATCGAGCAGATCAATGAGGAGTATATCGAGAAACAGGGAAAGGTTTGGGATGAAATCGATAAAGCAGGAAGAGATTTCACTATAGGCCGTGGAAATAAGATCATCACCCTTTCTCCAGAGGAAGATCAAAGATGGGAAAAGGCGGTTCGACCTTTACTTACCGAGTATAAAAAGAATATGAAAGATAAAGGATTACCTGGGGAAGAGGTTCTCAGTTTCTACTTACAAACAATCTATAAATATCAGAAATAAAAGTGATGAAAAAGGGGAAGGAAGGTTTTTATCCTTCCCCCCCTTTTTTGTTTCTCAGAAGAAGTTTAAGCGAGGAGTTGTTCATGAAAGGATTCTTGAATCAGATTTTTAGACTTAGCCGTTTTCTTAATATCATTGCAGGGATCACACTTACTATTATGATGTTACTAACCGTCTCAGATGTCATTTTAAGATTTATGAGAAGGCCCATTGTTGGCACTTATGAACTGGTGGCCTTTTCAGGGGCGGTAGTGATTGGATTTGCCCTTCCCTATACCTCCTGGCTAAGGGGCCATATCTTTGTCGATTTTTTTATCGGGAGATTCCCTCGGGGGATTAGAAATATTTTTAATATCGCTACCCGGCTTCTTGTCATTTGGCTCTTTTTAATGATCGGTTGGAATTTATTCTTATATGGGAGGGATCTTTATAAATCTGGGGAAGTGTCACTTACCTTACAGATGCCTTTCTATCCTGTTGCCTATGGAGTGGGAATCTGTTGTTTCATCCAGTGTCTGGTTCTCTTCTCTGATATTTTGAAGATCTTTGGGGGAAAGTATGAATGAGGTTTCGATAGGAATCCTTGGTTTAGCCGTAGTATTAGCCCTATTCCTAACAGGAATTGAATTAGGTTTTGCCATGGCCCTGGTAGGTTTTTTAGGGTTTAGTTACATTGTATCAACCAAGGCGGCATTAAACCTACTGGCAAAGGATGTGTTTGATGTCTTTGCAACCTATGGATTTACTGTCATTCCTCTCTTTATCCTTATGGGTCAGATTGCCTTTAATGCAGGGATTGCAAGAAGGTTATACAACACTTCGTATAAGTTTTTTGGCCATATTCCAGGCGGATTGGCTATGGCCACTGTTGGAGGGGCTGCTGCCTTTGGAGCCATCACGGGGTCCTCCCCAGCCACGGCGGCAACCTTTGCCAGTGTGGCTGTTCCTGAAATGGACCGATATGGATACGAGAAGAAGCTTTCAACAGGCATTGTTGCTTCTGTTGGAACCCTCGGAAGTCTTATTCCCCCAAGTGTTACCCTGATTGTCTATGGGATTATCACCGAACAATCGATCGGTAGGCTTTTTTTAGCAGCGGTATTTCCTGGTTTAATCATCACTCTGTTTTTATTTTCTATCGTCTACGGCTGGTGTAGGTTGAATCCCAGTCTGGGACCCAAAGGTGAGAAGTCGAATTGGAAGGAGAGAATCATCTCACTGAAGGATGTGATTTGGCCCATCATCATTTTTATTGTCGTCATAGGGGGTCTCACCTGGGGATTCTTTACACCTACGGAAGCAGGGAGTATTGGGACTTTTGCGGTTCTTCTTATCTCTATTGCGAAAAGAGATATTAATTTTAAGGGGTTTCTAAAATCGGTTGCAGAGGCCCTCCGAACCGCCTGTATGGTTTTAGTCCTTATTGCAGGATCAACCATCTTTGGACATTTTCTTGTAGTCACAAAGATTCCTATGCTTGCTGCTGATTGGATTGTAGGACTTCAGTATCCCCATTTTCTCATTATGATTTTTATCTTAATTATTTACGAAATCGGAGGATCTTTTATCGATGACCTTGCCTTTATGGTTCTCGCTACCCCCATTTTCTTTCCGGTTGTGATCAAGTTGGGTTATGATCCCATATGGTTTGGGGTCGTCCTTCATATTTTTGTTATGATTGGATGTCTTATTCCTCCAGTGGCCATCAACGTCTTTGTAGTCAAAAATATCACCAAAATTCCTTTTGGCGTTATTTATAGAGGAGTAACTCCTTTTTTAATTGCTTTGATTTTTTGTGCCTTCCTTTTATTTTTATTCCCCCAGATTGCCCTTTTCCTTCCCTCGATTCTAATGCAATAGTAATTTCCTTTTGATCCTTATACTTTTGATTCTTATAATCTCACAGGGATATAACATATGAACATTGCTTTCTTCATTTCCCCTTGGAGAGAGGATTAGAGTGAAGGGCTTGACAAAAGGAGAGAATCATAAAACAATTTAAATAAGATTTGTTTGAGAGGAGAAGAAAAGATGAAAATGCAGGAGGTCAGGCAAAAGGCAAAAGAGCTGGGGTTAAGGAGTACCTTTGGAATCTCTAAAACTGAGTTAATCAGGAGGATTCAGCGAGCCGAAGGCAATTTCGATTGCTACGGGACAGCAAAGGACTATTGCGATCAATTTCAGTGTTGCTTTAGAGAGGATTGCTTCAAGTTTGTCAAGGATTGAGATTTTGATATTTACAAAAAATGTTTGAGGAGGAAATGGGGGTGAATAAAATTTTAAATTCCCCGTCTAAATGAAATGAGATTTTAATTTAGGAGGGAAGGAAGATGAAAAAGATTTTAATCCTTTGTATTGTTTTATTAATAATTTTAATTATTTCCGGATCGGCCTCTGCCTGGCATCGATACCCACCACGGGGAGGTTTTGGTATCGTAATTGGTCCACCCATCATTTTACCTCCCCCTCCACCGGTTTATTTTAGGGGGTATTATCCACCTCCTCCTTGGTATTATGAACCCCCTTATGAGTATGGATACCGGGAATGGGTTCCAGGACATTGGGAGGAAAGGTGGACACCCTATGGTTGGGAAAGAGTTTGGGTACCAGGTTACTGGCGGTATGTGAGGTAAACCATTTGGGTTAATTGAATGAAAGCATGGACGTAACCCCATGACATCGGGAGGCTGTGCTAATAAGGATGTGTTGACCCGAGGTCTTCTTTTTTCTAATTTCCTGTAGCAAATCAAGTAAATCTTTTGGTTTAAACCCACCCACTCCAGGGGCTAATGGATGACTGCGGATGATTTTTGACTGAAAAGGTCCCTTCAACTCATTTAATATTTTGTAGAGGGGTTTCAGCCTTCTTTTTTTTGTGACGGTGCAATAGTGAGCAGGTTCTGGACAGTTTTCAGGGCAGAGAAAATCAGAAAGACTTGTATAGAGATCACCTGTTTTTCCCATTATTGGAGTGGGCAAACCGGAAAGGAGAGGGATTTCCCCTTTTTTCCAACCCAAAGGTTTTAGTTGGGAGAGAATGAATTCAAAGGCAAGATGAAAGGGGACTGCAGGGATAATGTAATCCATTTGATGCCCCTCGGATAGGAAACGGGTGAGGTAGAGCGTTCCATCAAAAACCACAGTTTGAACAGGAAGGTTAGAAACTTTTTGAAGGGCTTTTTTATTTTTATCCACAACGATAATCCTTGAAAGGCCGTCCTTTTTAAGGAGTTTTTTTGCAGCCCCGCTTCCAAAATAGCCACACCCAATAATTAGATAGGAAGTAGGTTTCATTGATTAAAAAACCTTTGCACGGCTTTAAGGGATAGTAATTTTTTTTAACATAAAAAATATGGCAAATAAAGAAGGGAGTTCTAAATTACAATCTTATTCTCTCTATAAGCCTTTAGATATTCAAGGCAGTAGGGGTCTTGATTGAGGAGGGCATTTGCTGCAAAGATCGAAGACATAAGGAGTCGATCTCTGACATTGACCAGTAGGGTATCAACTCCAGCCGAGATTGCCATTGCCAGAAAAATTCGATTGATTAGCCTTCTTCCTGGAAGTCCCATACTGATATTACTGATTCCACAAATGATATGGGATTCTGGGAAGTGAGCTCTCATAGCTTTTATAGTTTCCAGGGTGACAAGTCCTGCGTCCGGTTCAACAGCTACTGATAGAACAAGAATATCAAAATAAATGTGATTTGGAGGAAGACCCGCTTCGGTTAATTTCCTAAAAAGTCTCTTCGCAATATCCAATCTTTCTTCAAGGGTTTTAGGTATACCCCGGTCATCCATCAAGAGAACGACCACTTTATGTTTCTTTTCAACCACGGCTGGGAATAGTTGATCCCATTTGGATTCCTCACCAGAGATAGAGTTGAGAATCGGAGGCTCTGTATTTTGATAGACTTTGAGGGCAGCTTTGAGAGCTTCGGGATTCGCACTGTCAAGCATCAGTGGAAGGGAAACCTCTTTTTGAACCACTTTGACTACCCAGGGAAGGTCTTCCATCTCGTTTCCCCCAGCCACCCCAGCATTCACATCCAACATCTGGGCACCACATTCAAATTGCACCCTTGCAAGCTCTCTCAGAAACTGAGCATCCCGATTCAATATCGCCTGCCCCACCTTTTGAATGGTTCCGTTAATGGATTCGCCAATGAGAAGCATGGCGTTTTCTCCGATATATCAATATTGTCCAATTTCTTTTGCATATCTATACATCTCTAAAACCGCTTCAATATTACATCCAGCATGAAGAGAATTGCTTTCAGAAAGCATATAACCTCCCCCTTCTTTCGCCTGATCCATACAACGCCGAACTTCTTTCCGAACCAACTCTAAATCAGTTTGGCATAGAACATAAACACAATCCACATTCCCAACTAATACTAATTTATCTCCATAATTCTTCTTTACTTCACCAAGGTCAACTCCAGCCGTCGGCTCCAGGGCCTGAACTCCCTTAATTCCCACCTTAATTGCTCCTTCCAAAAGAGGAGTGATATAACCATCTGAATGCCAAAATACAGGGGCCTTCAGTTCGTCTACAATTTTTTTATAAAAAGGAATGATTAATTCATCGAATTTCTGGGGGGAGATAAAGGTCTTTCCTTTATAGGCCACATCGTCTCCCATGACAACATAATCTGCCCCAAGCTCTATTACGTAGTTTGATACTTTGATAAACCATTCCGTTCTTCTTTTTATTACTTCTAGGACAAAATCTAAGTTGTCATGAAATGTGAGAAAAAAATTTTCAAACCCCATACTTTCAATGGTAAGACCAAAAGGGCCCGAGTGGAAATTCAGACATCGAGCCTTATCTTCATATTTCTCCTTCATCAGTTTAACAATCCTTGGATCTGTTCTCTCCTCAAGCCTCAATGGGGGAATATATTTTTCAAGATCTTCTTCTGTCTTTAAGTCTCCTCCTATGTAAGAACCTCTCTCCCAAATGCGACCGAATTCGTCAATTCCATGCCAACCACCAAAGGCTCCTCCTCCAGTCATCATATCCTTCGGGATATCCATCCTGAGAGAGGCAAGTAGGGGAATTCCTTGGCACCAACACTGTACTCTAATTGGAAAAGAATCCAAACCCAACAAGTCAAATGTCTTAAAAGGATCTCCATTTCCTAATTCTTTAACAAACTTAGGGTCAATGGAAAATGCATAAAGGGGAACGCGATCAGGAATCTTACCCTCAATTACTTTCAACACTCTTTCCCTCGAAGTCATCATAGCCATATCTTACTCCTTTTAGGTTTTGATTCTAAGTAATTGTTTTGCTTTATCAACAGCGGAGGCACAATCTGGGGCATATCCATCTGCTCCAATACGATAAGCAAATTCTTGAGTGACAGGAGCTCCTCCGACCATAATTTTTATCTGATTTCTTAATCCTGCCTTTATAATTGACTCAATTGTATAAGCCATGTTGGGAAGGGTAATGGTCAGAAGTGCTGACATGCCAATCAATTGTGGTTCCTCCTTTTTAATTGCGTCCACAAACTTTTCTGGAGGAACGTTGATACCAAGATCGACCACTTGAAAGCCAGCCCCTCTCATCATCATAATAACCATGTTCTTTCCCACATCATGAAGGTCATCCTTTACTGTTCCTATCACAAATTTGCCAATAGGTGTCAAAGTCGATTGGCCGATGAAAGGATTTAAAACCTCAAGCCCTGCATTCATTGCTCGCGCTGAAATCATTACCTCGGGTAGAAAAATCTCATCCTTTTTGAACCGCTCCCCCACAATGGCCATTCCTTTCACCAAGCCCTCATTCATTATTCTTTGAGCAGAAACTCCTTCTTTTAGAGCAACCTCTACAAGTTCTCTAATCTTTTTGTAATCACCTTCCACAATGCCCCATGCAATTTTTTCTAAATCGGCCATGCAATACCTCCATTTATAATTTGAATCCTTAATTATCTCCTCTAATATATTCAAAACAAAATCATAAATTAAAAGAGAATAAAAATATTTAAATATTCCCTTTCCCTCCCCACTCAATGGGGAGAGGAAAGGGAATAACATTTTATAAGCATCGAATTCTTAATTTTATTTATAAAGTTTCCATTTTCCTTTTTCAACGATTACTGGTACATAACATTTTGGGCCTAAACCGTTATGATTATCAGGTGAGTAGTTGAAGATACCATTTTGACCTACAAAACCCTTAATTCCTTCAATATTTTCGCGAAGCTGTGCCCTTATCTTTAATAAATCCTTCTCTTTCGCAGGATCGAGTTTGGGATCAACCTTTTTAAGAGCTTCAGCAATTATATGGACTTGATCCCATGCATGCCCAGCATAGAGACTAAAAGGGCCATAAAGTTTTGTATATTTAGTGTATAGGTCAAGGCATACTCTTTTCTGAATGTCATTATCCGGGAGATCCATAGCTACGAGTGTCTTAAGAGAAGTGCTTACAATCCCCTCTCCATATTTTCCGGCCAGGTCTATGAACTCGGGACCAACAACAGCATAGTCACTAACGATAGGATAGTTGAATCCGAGATCTCTGGCAGCTTTGATCACCATAACCGTGTCCGCAAGAAGTCCTGTGATGAGCAAACCATTCGCTCCTGCTGCCCTAATATGGGTAATCTGAGGAGTGACATCTGTGCTACCAGGGGCGTATTTTTCCACAATAGTGGGTACGATCTTCATTTCCTTCACTGCCCAATCAAATGTTTCCTTCCCTGTTTGTCCATATACATTATCAAGATAGATATAGGCTATTTTTTGACTACCCCGTTGGAGCAAGTTCTCTAATAGTATAGGAATAGATGCCTCTTTTTGTCTGGGGACAACATTGAAGACCCACTTTTTTGTGGGGATCCATATCTTTTCAGAAGAGGCAGCACTGAGTAAAACTATTTCCCCGGTTTCAGCTGTTTTTATAGAGGCCATCGTTGTTCCTGAAGTTGAGTAACCTGCACATACAATTACCTTGTCTACATCGATCAGTCTTTTTGTATGAAGGACTGCCTTTGAAGCATCTGTCTCACTATCGTAAAAGATCGGTTTTAATTCACGACCATTGATGCCTCTTGTGGCATTGATCGCAGAAATTTCCATTTCTACCGTCCTTTTTTCTGGAATGCCGAGACTTGATGCAGGCCCCGTAAGATCGAGGACAAAACCTATAGGATAAGGAGCAAGCCTTTGGGTATTCCCGCTGCCTGCAAAAGATAAGAACATAACGCAACTGATAATTAATATTAGACTTGTTTTTTTCATCTCTTTTTCCTCCTTGATATCGAAGTTTTTTCATTGAGTTCAATTTTTAATATTTTTCTAATTCACCTCCTTTACCTTTATGTTTTTACCCTCCTAAGTATGCCTTTTGAATGATAGGGCTTGTGGTCACTTCTTTGGAGGTCCCCTTGAGAACGGTCTCTCCCCTCTCTAAAATATAGACATAATCAACAATTTTTAGAGAAGCCCTGATATTCTGTTCAACCAAAAGGAGAGAGATTCCCCACTCATTGGATATAATCTTCAATAGCCTCATCATTTCGATTACCAAGAGAGGGGATAGGCCGAGGGAGGGTTCATCAAGGCAAAGAAGTTTAGGGTTTGCCATAAGCCCACGACCTATAGTCAACATCTGCTGTTCACCCCCTGAGAGCGTATTGGCCTGCTGTTTCAATTTCCTTTTCAATATTGGAAATAAAGTGAATATCATGTCCAATCGTCTTAAAAAAATCTCTTTTCTTTTCTCTCTCCTTAGAGGGTAAGAACCGAGCAGGAGGTTATCCAGTACAGACATTGTCCCAAATAATTCTCTTCCGTCAGGCACAATAGATATTCCCCTTCGGATGATCTGATAGGTGTCCAACCCCTCAATAGATTCTCCACAGAAGACTATTTTCCCTTGTTTTGGCTTTAGCATTCCAACCAAAGTTTGTAAAAGGGTTGTTTTCCCTGCACCATTACTTCCAAAAATGGCAACAATCTCTTTTGAATTCACTACAATGGAAATATCTCTTAGTGCCTGAGCCTCCCCATAAAAAGTAGAGATTTTTACCATTTCCAGTCGGCAATTATTTTCTCCCTTTTCTAAGTCAAAGGATTTTTTAGCATTGTTTTTAATCATCACGAAACCTCTTTACCTAAATAGGCTTCGATGACTTTCTCATTTGACTTGACTTCATCAGGGAAACCTTCAGCAATTTTAGCCCCCCCATCAAGAACAATCACTCGATGAGAAATGGCCATAACAAAGGGCATGTTGTGTTCAACGATGAGTAACGTGAGGCCTTTTTCTAAAAGCATAAAAAGAAGGTTCACCAATTTTTCAATTTCATGGGCTGCTAAACCTCCTACAGGTTCATCAAGTAAGAGAAACTTAGGTTTCATCGCAAGAGCTCTTGCTATTCCTACAAGCTTGCGCTCTCCAAGAGGTAGAGCAGAAATGGGGTAGAGAGACTTTTTCTCTAACCCTATTAATCGAAGATCCTCCATGGCCTCATCTCTTATACGTTTTTCTTCCTTTCGAACTGATGAAATCTGAAAACCACAGCCTAATATGCCGGAGCGGGTTCTCGCGTGACACCCCACCATTACATTTTCTAAGACTGACATGCTGGAAAAGAGTTCTTCAAATTGAAATGTTCTACCAATACCCTTTGAGGCAATGAGGTGGGGTGATAGTCCTGCTATATTTTCCCCTTGAAAATAGATTTCTCCTTTATCTGGAGGGAATATTCCTGTAACAACATTTATGAATGTGGTTTTACCAGCTCCGTTAGGACCTATAAGAGAAATGATCTTCCCCTCTTCTATGCAAAGGGTAACGGAGTTAAGCGCCTGAATCCCGCCAAAATTTTTACACAGGCCTGCAACTTCAAAGAATGAAGGAATCGTTGGTTGACTTCGAACGAAATGGACCGTTCTACTTTTCTGCTCTTTGGAGGCGATCAAAGGTTTTACTCCATGAGTAAAAAAGTCTCTCCACCCCTCCCGAAATGCCATGGGGCATGAAGATTAAAATTAAGATGATAAGAATTCCAAAGAAAATAGCATCCACTTCCGCCTTCATAACGGGAAGGATTTTACCAAGGTAAAGATGGATCAATTCTCGGAGCCATACCGTAACGAAACTGCCAAGCAAAGCACCATAAAGAGTTTTTCCTCCACCGATTACAATCATTGTCAAGAGTTCAACGAGGAGAGGAAAACCAAACATGCCAGGCATTGTAAAGCGGATGTAAAAAGAAAAAATGCTTCCAGCGATAGACGCCATTACAGAGGTCAAAACGAAAATTTGGAGTTTATATTTAGGTATATCGATCCCCATACTCATACTTGCTACTTCGCTGTCACGAAATGATCTGATGGCACGACCCACTCGGGAATTTAGCAGATTCGACAGAAACCAGAGGCATCCAAGACATAGAGCCCATGAGAGAAAATAATATTGAGTATCTGTTCTAAAGATAAACCCAACCACTGAGAGGGGAGGAATTCCCGTCAATCCTTCGTGTCCCCCTGTTATACTTCCCAATTGACCTAAGGACATTTCAACAATGAGGAGAAGAGCAAATGTAGCACAAGCCAAATAATAACCTCTTAGTCTTAAAATAGGAGCACCAATAAGGTAAGAAATCAAAGCCACAAATACGGCACCAACGATGATTCCAACCAATGGAGATACAATCTGTCTTGTTGATAGAATACCTGCAACATAAGCCCCCAGGCCAAACCACGTAGGGTGTGCCAATGAAAAAATCCCCGCATGTTCAAGTAATATGCCCATTCCAATAGCTAATGTTCCATAAATAGCAACAAAAATCATGACCATCAAAATATAAGAACTTGACGTAATAAAAGGGAGCGATATAACTGCTATAATGATTATCCAGAAAAAAGGAGAAAGGGATGTTTTGTTTATCATCTTCTCCATATCTTTGGCCTATATGAAAAAGGTAGGGTTCTTAATATTAAAAACATAATCATCACAAAAAGTGCGAAAATATCTTTGAAGCCAGCAGAGATGAAACCCGCCCCAAACCCTTCTAACAGGCCTAAGGTAACTGCAGCCAAAACAGTACCAATCATATTCCATCCACCGATAATAGCAGCAACTAGGCCTTTCAGGCCTGTAAGCAGGCCTATATTGTATCCGGTAAAAGTAATTGGGGTAATGACTATTCCTGTAATTGCGCCCAGGCATCCAGCAAGCCCGAAGCAGAAAAGTCTGAATTTACTGACATCGATGCCAATCAAACGTGCTCCGCGTAAGTTGATAGCGCATGCTCTTAATGCTTTGCCGAAGAGAGTAAAATTGAAGAAGAATGATAGCCCAATTGTAATAATAATGAGGAGTGTTACCACACAAAGGATTTGTGGTGTAAAACTTGCACCAAAAATTTGAATAACTTTCGTTCCAAGGAAAGAATCAAAACCCCGAGTTTCTGAACCCCAGGTAAGGAGAATGATACCTTTAATGATTGAAGCCGAAGCAATGGTTACCATCATATAGACCATTTCAGTCGCAAATCTCAAAGGCCGGATAGTTATCCTCTCAAGGATCATTGCAATGATAATAGAGGCAGCCATAGCGAAGAGAGCAGCCGAAGCAAGACCTAATCCAGCCCTATGAAACCCCCATGTAAGCATTCCCCCTAACATTACAAACTCGCCCGTAGTGAAATTTAATACCCTCGAAATCAAATACACGACACTCCAACAGATTCCTATGACAGCATAGATACTGCCACTTGTTAGTCCCGAAGTAGTATATTGGACAACTTGCGAAAAGAAGGTCATCGGATATCGCTTATGGATTCAAACATTGCACCTTTTAATTCAAATAAATTTTATTCAATTCATAAGAAATTTTCAATTCTACTAAAGTAGTATTTTCAAATTGACTCCCTTTTGCCTTTTCATTATAATATTTTTGTGGAGAAACTTTTATCCCAAGATTATAATACGATCCTCCATATTGCGAGAGTCGCCCAAGCTGATTTGGAGCCATCTATTTTAAGAAAAAGAGTACTTGAAGAACTCCAAAAAGTGTTTCAGGCTAATATTCTTACCTTCTTTCTAATCGAATCCAAAGGTAGATTATCCTCTCCTGTCCTGAAGGATGGAGATCCTGGTATTTGTCAAAAATATTTGGATTACTATTACCAATTTGATCCAATGTCTCCATGGAAAGGGGTAGAGGTGGCAAGGCGTGTGTTACGTTATAGTGATATTACCCCATATTCCCAATTCATTAGAACAGAATATTATAACGATTTTCTTGCTCCACAACCCATCCATTTTGGAATGTTTCTTTATCTATCCTCTCCAACAGAGCTTTTGGGTAGGATTAGCGTTTTTCGACCTAAAAGATGTGAGGATTTTACTGAAAGAGAGGTAAGTTTGGCTAAACTTTTTATTCCTTACTTGTCCTTTGCCTTAGAAAATGCAAAATTATATAAGAAGGTGAAGGAGGAAAGAGACTTTTTCAAGACAGTAGATGAGTGGATTTCCAATGGAATATTGATTCTGAACGAGAAATTGAGACCGATTTTTATAAATCAAAAGGCAAATGAATTTATTGCCCTTTTTAAAAAAAGTGGCATTCTCTCTGGGGAGGAATACCTCCCAAAGGAAATCTTAGAAGATTGTTCAGAATTAATGGGACTATCCAAAATTGGAAAAATTACACCTCTCCCCAAAAATCGAATAATCGCTCATCCTCCCCAATGCCACTTTTCTTTTCATTCACAGATTGTTCATCAAAATTTTTATTCTGAGTCCCAAACACTCTTAATGATTTCCATTAAAGAATTAAAGGGAGTGAAGATCAACGAGAAGACCCTTCAAGAAACCTATTGCCTTACCCAAAGGGAAACGGAGATTGTAAGATGGATTGCGGAGGGGCTTAAAAATGCGGAGATTGCAGATCGTTTGTTTATAAGTGAACTGACGGTAAAGAAACATATTCAAAACATCTTTGAGAAGATAGGAGTCAAAAATCGGACAAGCCTCGTTCGAAAGACTCTCCTTCTAATTAATACGCACCCAAAGATTTAATTTATAATTTTAACGAAGGATTCAGAATAAAAATACTTTCCCCCAAAAGTGCGATTTTAATCTAAAATACTCAACCTAAACTTTTTCGCCGCTTTGATCATTGCATGGATGTTTTCAGGTGGTGCATTGATCGGTACTGTACAACCGGAAGAAAGAATATAATTACCTTTCTTCCCGGGTCCAGAAGTCATAAGATGATTACTTTCTTTCTCCACATCTTCTGGGGTTCCAAATACTAAAATACTGGTTGGGTCCAGATTGCCCATTAAACAGATATTATCTCCCAGAACATTCCGGGCTTCACTCATATTGACCTTACTATCCAAACTTAAACAGTCCACCCCTGTAGCTACCATTCCTTCCAATCGGTCAGTGGTATCACCGCATATATGCATAATCATTTTAACACCTAACTTCTTAATTTCGGAAACAACCTTAGTTGTATAGGGCTGGGCAAAAGTCATCCATATTTTAGAAGAGATCATATCACTGGATGACATAGGATCAGAAATAAAAAGGACATCTGCTCCTGCTTGAATTAGAGCTTTTCCCCAAGTAATTTGAGTGTATACACAAAGTTCTAAAAGGTCTTTTACATAGTTAGGAGTTTTATAGATATCGGTCAAAATTTTCTCAGGACCTCGAAGCATGGATGCATGTCGAAATGGCGCTTGAAGATAACCCAGTACAGGAACCTCTCCTTTACACTTTTCTTTTAGACGATGTATTCCTTCTAATACAACCGGCATACGGCCATCTTTATTAGGATCGGGTATCTTAAGTTTTGGAAGATCTTTTTTATAATCCTGAATAGCGAAATCAACGACAGATGGAAAAGCATCTTCTGGAAACTTTAGCTTAGATCCCATCGCTTCAGATTCGCAGTGAATCCCTCCAAGGTCTCGAACCATATCATAGCCAAATTCCTTAACACAGAGGTATTGGGAATACGCATACTTGCTCGCATCAAGAATTGCTTCGTAAGCCTTGAACCCTGCTTGGCGAACACACCATTCTCTTACGAGGGGAAATACTGGGATTCTATCAGGTTTCTGCCCATTCAATACAGCCATTATTCTTTCATAAGAATTCATCTGATTTTATCCGTCTAATGTGTTTTGGCTATTTTCTCTTTCGAAGCTTTAGGATGATCTCAGAAGCGATTTTGGCAGCAATCCCGCATATTTCTGGACATCCCTTCCGGCTATGGCCACCCATATTGTGGAAGGCGTCTCTTTCCTCTGGAATATACATCCGATAGACCCTACCAAACCGAATTCGATGAATTTCTTGACATAAGGTATGCCCGACTTGCTTTTTAAATTTTGCATACATTTCCATGGCGGGTTCCATGGCCTTCTGATACCGCTCCTTATCCTCAAGCTTTTCGCGTCCCACCTCTACACCGATTGCCATAATAGAGCCTAATAAGGCACCACAAGTCTCACCTTGGCGAGCAACACCACCTGCCAAAGCACTTGCGGATTTAAAAACTTCCTTATTTCCAATTCCCAATTTCTCTTGCAAAGCCGCAAGAACGGATTGGCTTCACCCAAAATAATCTATGTCATATTGGAGTGCCAATTCAAATACTTCTTCTAAAAGATTCACTTCTTTTTTCATAGTTTCCTCAATGAAAATATGGTTTTAACCCTTTTTTTGTCCTTAATTTTGGAATTACTTCTATTCCTAATAAAAAAAGGAGGCATTGTCAAGAAGCTGCTTCTTAAATTAAAAAGCGCTTGACTTTTAAAAAAAAATTGGTAAACTGGTATGAAGTCAGACCAGAATTTCATTTACAATTAATACTACCCTAATGGTGAATATGTATTCTTTTAAGGCAATTAAAAAAGCCTCTTTATCTCAGCAAATAGAGAATGAAATCAAAAATTCAATTGCCTCCCGAATTTATAAACCCCTTGAGAAATTGCCATCGGAAAGAGAACTCATGGACCAATTCAATGTCAGTAGGAGTACAATCCGTGAAGCTTTGATGAATTTACAGAGTAGTGGTTTGATTTTTGTTAAAAGAGGTGTCAATGCTGGCGCTTACGTAGCCGAGATCAATCCGAGCCCAATCACTGAGAATTTTCAAAACTTAATTAAATTTGGAATAGTTAACTTTGTTCATCTCATAGAAGCACGCCTATATATTGAACCCGAGGCAGCAAGAATTGCAGCCATTTGCAGGACAGATAAAGATATAGAAATTCTAAACGGATTACTTGAGAAAGCAAAAATGGCCATGGAAACTTCAAGCAAGGAAGCCCGTTTGATCAACATCCGTTTCCATATTGAGGTCTCTAAGGTCACCCAAAATCCCATCATCATCTTTATTTCTGAGTCGATCACACAGGTCTATTCAACCGTGTTGGTCGAGATGACCAAAACGAAGCTTAGTAAAACAGATATATTGAAAAATATTGATGCACATCGATATATCTTGGACTCTATCATCTCGAAGAATGAAAAGGAAGCCTTTGAGAGAACAAAAAACCATATTTTAGGGCTTTACCACCTCTATCGTCAGATTATCACAAAAGTCTCTCCAAAAGATATTAAAGAATTTGAAAGTCGATTAAGAGATTCCAATTGCAAGGAAAATAAAACTGAATTGATTTTTTAGGGTTTGATAGAAAATCAAGAAAAGGAGGTTCATCAGTCTTTTAAGTGGGTAATGGATTAGGGTGTGATGGCATCCAAGAGGACTGGAGCCCTGCAAGATACTGAACTTTATCGATTCACCCTACTGTTTGAATGGTTGGCCATCGATATGCTCCGAGAAAGTGATATTTTGAGAGCGACTCGGATTCTGCGAATCAGTTGGGACGAGGCCTGGCATATTCTGGAGCGAGCCATCGAACGGGGTTTGATGGCCAAGGGGAAGCATATTTGTTCTCAGATCGGGATGGATGAGAAGTCGGTGGGCAAAGGTCACACCTGTATGACGTTAGTGTGTGATTTGGAAACCTCTATGGTAGAGTATTTTGCAGAGAATCAGAAGCAGACAAGTCTGGATGGTTGTTTTGAGGGGTTTTCCCAGGAGCAGACAGAAAGGATTGAGGTGGTGGTCCTGAATATCTGGAATCCCTATATTGCGTCTGAAAAGGCACATGTTCCTGAGGTGGAGGATAAGATTGTGTTTGATGGCTATCATCTAATGGCCGACATGGGTAAGACGGTGGATGAGGTGCGCGAGAAGGAACATCGGGTCTTGAAGCAGATGGGCGATGAGACATTGACTGGGTCGAAATATCTCTGGTTGTATGCGGAGGAGAATCTTCCAGAAAAGCTTGAGGAACGGTTTTCGGTTCTCAAGCAGATGAAGCTCAAGAGGGCCCAAGCCTAGGCGATCAAGGAGGGTCTTCGAAATCTCTGGAGTTACACACGGAAGGGATAGGCCTCTCATCACTTTACAAAGTGGTACTTTTGGACCATACACTCGCGTTCGGGACCTTTTTAAGAATAACGATAATGGTTATACGGGGATTATGGAGAATAGAAGTAATTTGGTATGAGGCATGAAATCAAGATGGGAAAGGAGGTCCCATTTTAATAAAAAATGGGTTTTGAAATTTGGATGAGGGACCAATTTTCTAATTTAAGAAAGGAGGAAAAGCCATGATCAAAAGTTTATCATTTTCAAGAGTGGGAAGGGTTAGTATTTTTGTAATTGCCTTTATTTTAATCAGTGCACCGGAGATCTTATGGGCGCAGAAGGCTATTAAGATTTCTATCGCAACGGGAGGAACAGGAGGAGTTTGGTATCCATACGGAGGAGGTATGGCCAATATCATCTCGAAATATCTTCCTGATGTAGAAGCGACAGCGGAGGTCACATCTGCGTCTGTAGATAATGCCTTTTTATTAGGGAAAGGGAAGGTGGATTTAGCCTTTATGTTTGGTGACGTTGGATATGAAGCTTACATGGGAATAGGAAGATTTAAAGAAAAAATACCGATGCGGTGTTTGGCTTCCCTCTATCCATCGATTACACACATTGTGTGTTTAGAAGGTAAGGGGATCAATTCGGTGAAGGATTTAAAAGGAAAAAGAATTTCAACCGGAGCACCAGGAAGTGCCACAGAGGTGGTTGCCTGCAGAATTTTAGAGGCATATGGAATCGATCCAGAGAAAGATGTTAAAAGAGATCGTCTCAGCGCAAGTGAATCAGCAGGGGCTTTAAAGGATAGGAAGATTGATGCCTATTTCTGGACAGGGGGGATTCCTACCTCTTCGGTGGTCGATTTAGCTGCTACCCCTGGAATTAAGATTAAACTACTCGACCATGGTGAAGTAATAGATAAGATGATTGCTAAGTATGGACCTATTTATTATAAAAACATTTGTCCTGCAAAAACCTATCCTCATGTCGATTACGATGTGACTACTGTGACAGCAGGTAATTTTTTAACGTGCCTTGAAAAGATGGACGAAAGATTAGCCTATAGTATTATTAAAGTTCTATTTGACCATAAAAAAGAATTAGAAACAAGCCATAAAGTGGCTCAACAACTTACATTGGAGAGTGCTGTATTAGGGTCACCATATCCATTTCATCCAGGAGCTATCAAATTTTACAAAGAGAAAGGGATAAAAGTTCCTTTTTAAAAGGCTTGTTCAATTTTTCAACAAGAGGTTTAAAAATTTAATCATGGATATTGTTACAGAATTGGTTAACCATATTGTGACTACTCAATTTGAAGATATACCTCATGAAGTGATAGAGGGAGAAAAAAAATTAATTATTGACTCATTGGGAGTAGCGATTGCAGGGGCTTACGCCCCAGGTTGCCAAGAAATTGTGACCCTTGTCAAGGATTGGAACGGGAGGCCAGAGGCATCTCTAATTGTATATGGAGGAAGAGTTGCTTCCCCTTGGGCTGCCTTAGCCAACAGTACTATGATGCATGCTTTGGATTTTGATGATACACTTGATGATTCGGCACTTCATGCCCATGTTTCTGTCCTCCCAGCGGCATTAGCGATGGCCGAACGGAAGGGAGATGTAACGGGAAAAGAATTGATTACTGCAGTAGTGCTTGGCGTAGACCTCGTTTGTCGGTTGGGGTTAGCCACCCGAAAGCCTCTTTCATGGATCCGAACTTCCACCTGTGGATCCTTTGGGTCTGCAGCCACTGCAGCAAAAGTGTTAAGGCTTGATCAGGAGGAGATGTTGAGAGCCCTCGGAATTGTTTATAGTCAGACTTCTGGAAATGCGCAATGCCTGATCGATGGAGGTCTTGTGAAGAGGATGCAGCCAGCATTTTCAGCCCAGGCCGGAGTGGTTTCCGCTTTATTGGCTCAAAAGGGGGTTACGGGTGCAAAAAATGTGTTGGAGGGAAGATATGGTTTTTTTAACCTCTATGAAGGAGGTGATTATGATCGTGAAAAGATTTTAAGAGGATTAGGAAAACAATTTGAAGGTATGAAGTTGAGTATTAAACCCTATCCTTCATGTCGAATGACTCATGCCTCTATTGATGCTGCTCTTGCCATCAGAAGTGAAAATAAATTGGAATCTTCTGAAATCGAGGAAATAACGGTTCATGTATCAAAAATGGTTTATGACATAGTAGGAAGTCCTTTTACCATCCGTAAAAGCCCACAAGTAGATGCTCAATTTAGCCTTCCTTATACAGTCGCTGCCGCAATCTTAAGAGGGGATGTTTTTCTCAAGGATTTCGAGGAAGTTTGCATCAGGGATCCAGAAGTTCTTAAGTTGGCTGAGAAGGTTAAGGTCCTCATAGACCCCGCTTTACAAGAGAGGGAATTGAGCGTTGCTACCTTATCGGTTAAAACTCACGAGGGAGTATATGGAAATAGGGTTAGCAAAGTTAAAGGAAGCCCTTCAAACCCCATGAGCATGGATGAGTGTGTTGAAAAATTTAAGAAATGCTTTGCCTATACTCAAAAACATATTTCTCAAACAAAATTGGATCAAATCCTTGATGAATTAATCCATTTCGAAAGGATAAGAAACATTAAAGAGTTCATGGATTTTTTTGTGGGGGCTTCGTGTGGTTAGTGATATAGAGTTATTTTTCCTATCCTTCAGCCACATTAAAATTATTAGAAACAAATTCGTTTAGAATCTTCCCACGGTTGGAGGGTTTTTTGTTTAAGCCTATATGAAAAAAGGAGTTTTATGACTAACATAGGTTCGTTTGTGAACGATCCTATTGCAAAGACATTGGCAAAGATCGTATCAGAAAAGTATGTATTGACGCACATCTTTGAAAGGATTAAGAGTTCGATCGATACCTTTCCCTATGAAGCAGAGCAAGAGAATTTGCCTCTTGCTATTGTAATGCCGAAATCCAAGGATGAAATCAGTGAAATTTTGAAGTATGCAAATCAGATAAACGTTCCTGTATTTATTAGGGGGTCAGGAACTTCCTTTACAGGTGCTTCAAGATACCATTTTCCTGGAATTGTCATCAATACACATCGAATGAATGAGATTAAAGTATTTGAGGACTTTGGCTTTTTTGAATGTGGGCCGGGATGTATTTGTGAAGATGTAGCTAAGGAGATCGAAACGCGGGGTTATTTCCTTCCTTTTGCACCGGGTAGTCGATTAGTTGCAACCATGGGTGGGTTGATCGCAAACAACACTAGCGCTCATGTTGTGGATGCAAGTATTGGGAAACCTGGAGATTACGTCCTCGGCCTCGAAGTAGTACTTCCAAGCGGGGAGGTCATTGAGACTGGTACAAAGGGGCTACGAAGACCGGCAGGCACAGATCTAACCAAGTTATTTGTAGGAGGAGATGGTCTTTTGGGGGTAGTTACTAAGATCAGAATGAGACTTGTCCCAGCATTTGAAAGGGCATATGGAATAGCGATTTACAAAGATCTAAAGTCTGTTGCGAAGGGAGTTCAAAGAATGTATAGGGAAAAGAGGCCCCTTCCCCTATTTATGGAATTTATGGAAGAAGAGACCGCTAATATTGGATTTAAGATTAAGGGGCTTGAAATTCCAAAGGGATCACCCATTCTATTTGTAAGCATAGGAAATTCAAAAAAAGAAGCTTCCCAGAGGGCCAAACAGATATTGAGTTCGTTGCTTGCCGAACATCCAATTGATGCCCAAGAAATTGAAGATATCGAATTATGGGAAAAGCTTTGGTCATCTCGAGAAGTAATCGGGTCATACCTCATGCAAGAAAGTGGTAATCAATGGTCCTCTGCGGAGGTGGTTTCAAATCTTTTGAAACTTGAAGAGTGCATGGAGGATGCCAGGCATTTCAACAAAGATTTGCCAGTCCTTTGCCAATTGAAGCTCTATTTGTTTGGACACATCGGAGGTTTGACGATGCACCCTGGTGTGATTATCCCTAAAGAGTGGGATAACGAGAAGAAGAAGAGAGCCATTGAGGAAAAATTTCAAAGAGAGGCTGAATTGAACTTAAAGTATCAAACCTGTGGTGGAGAGTGGGGTCAATTTGCGAAACGAACCCCCTTTTTTATTCAGCGTTATGGAAGAGAAAGTTACGAGTTAGTAAAGAAGATAAAGAAGGCTTTTGACCCGAATAATATTCTCAACCGAGGGATTTTGGAAGAAGTTACTCGACCCTAAGGAGAATAGATGAATAAAGTGGAGATGTCAAAGGATTTTGGCATATTGGACGAAGAAAAATTTACTGAAGATTTAAAAGAGATTGTTCTTGATGCAGCAAAAAGATGCAGGAATTGCAATTATTGCTTTACAATTTGCCCTCTGTTCTACTCAACTCGTGGTTTTATGAGCCAGACTCCTTCTGGCATTTTGCAATCGATTAACTATGCCCTAAAATGGGATGTGATTAAGGGAGAAAATCAAAAAATACTTCGGGATCTACTGTACCTATGTACGACTTGTAATGGATGCGTTCTCCGTTGCAAATCAAGGGCAACTGGACTTCCAGTGTTGAATGCCATTGAGGCAGGAAGAAAGTTATTGAGAGAGATGCTTATTGGGCCTCTTCCGCAGCAGAGAAAGGCCCTTAAAGATATTTATTTATATGGCAATCCTTATGGTGAGAAGCCTGAGAGGAGAACAGATTGGCTTAAAGGCTTGGGGTTGAAGGTGATCCCTCCTGAGAATGTAAAGACTTTATTTTATGTTGGATGCACGACTGCCTATGAACCCCACCTCCATCCTATAGGAAGAAGCTTGGTCAAATTACTCCAACATCTCTGTATCGATTTTGGAATTTTAAAAGAGGAAGTTTGTTGTGGGGAACCTGCTCTAAGAATGGGGGATGAAGGTTTATTTCAAGAAATGATGAAGCGGAATCTCAACCAATTTAGAGACCTTGGCATAAAGAGGGTTATAACCGTTTCACCCCATTGTTTTAACACTTTTATGAATGAATATTCATCCATGGAGGGAGAGATTAAAATTCAACATTACACTCAATTCTTAGTAGAAGCATTCAAGGAGAGAAAACCTTTGTTAAAGAAGAGGTCTTCTACTATTATTACCTATCATGACCCATGTTATCTTGGAAAACACAATCAGATTTTTAGTGCCCCAAGGGAACTGTTACAGATGATTCCTGGGATAAAATTAGTAGAGATGAAGATGAATAGGGAAGAAAGCCTTTGCTGTGGAGGTGGAGGGGGAAGGATGTTTGCCGAGGTGGAGGAGGAAAAAAAATTATCAGATATACGAATCTCACAAGCTTTAGAAGTTGGAGCAAATATCATTGCCACCGCTTGTCCGTGGTGTTATAAGATGCTTCAGAATTCAGTTCAGGACTCTCGTCTTAGTGATAGAATTATGGTTAAAGATGTGGCTGAAATTTTAAGTGAAGAATTAAATTGATTGAAATTCAACCTATCTTTTCTCCTGCTTTATAAACGCAATGATGTCTAAAGAGTGTTTAGTGTTCTTTGGGAAGTTCGCAGAGTTCGATGAGAACACCACCTGTGGATTTGGGATGAACAAAGGCGACTTTTGTGCCATGGGCACCAGGCCTTGGTTTCTGATCAATCAATGTGGCACCCTTCTCAAGATAGGCCTTCACCTCTGCTTCCACATCATCCACTTCAAAACAGATGTGATGAATTCCTTGCCCTTTTGACTCTAAAAATTTAACCAGCGGAGAATCTGGTTCCGAAGGCTGAACCAATTCGATGTTGGATTCTCCAATCTTAAAGAATCCTACCCTTGTCTTTTGTGCGGTAACTACTTCCACCCCTGAAAGGGTAAGACCCAATACTTCTTGATAAAATTTGGCTGCCTCTTCAAGATTGTTTACGGCAATGGCAATGTGGTTAATCTTTTTGAGCATCTTGAACTCCTTTAAATCCGAAATCCAAATATCGTGCTTCGGATTTTGATATTCATATGGTTTTCACATTCTCCCGGATGTACTTAATGATATCCTCGGTGGAGGTTCCAGGTTGGAAGATTTCGCGAATCCCTGCCTTTTTCAACCCAGGGATATCATCCGCCGGAATGATCCCACCTCCGAAGACGATAATATCATCTGCCCCTTTCTCTTTAAGGATTTGAACTACCTTTGGAAAGAGAGAATTGTGGGCACCCGAAAGACAGGAAAGACCTACAATGTCCACTCCTTCTTGAATAGCAGCATTTGCAATCTGCTCAGGGGTTTGACGGATTCCTGTATAGATGACCTCCATCCCGGCATCCCTCAATGCTCGTGCAATCACCTTTGCACCTCTATCATGGCCATCAAGGCCTGGTTTTGCAATCAACACTCGAATCTTACGAGACATGTCTTTCCTCCGTAACAATTTCGGATTGCAGATTTCTCCCCCCTCACCCTTCCCCACCGGGAAGAGGGGAAGGGTGAGGGCATGCAATCCGCATTCGGTTATCGTTCTCTGTACTCCCCAAACACCTCTCTCAGTGTATCCGAAATCTCCCCGAGAGTGGCATAGGCCTTTACCGCTTCAAAGATGGGTGGAACCACATTGTCCGTTCCCTGGGCAGCCTTTTTTAGTTTTGCGAGAGTCTCCTTTACCTTACCTGGATCTCTTTCTTTCTTTACCCTTGAGAGTTTTTCCTTTTGATACTTCTCTACCTCGGGTTGAATCCGGAGGATATCCCGAAGCGGGGGTTCTTCAATCTGAAATTGGTTTACCCCAACGATGATTCGCTTCTTCGATTCAATGTCTTTCTGATACTGGTAGGCGCTCTCCGCAATCTCTTGCTGGATGTATCCTGATTCAATGGCCTTAATGGCACCCCCCATTTCGTCGATCTTACGAATATATTCCATTGCCTTTTTCTCGATCTCATTGGTCAGGGTTTCCACCGCATAGGAACCTGCCAGGGGATCAATCATCTCTGCGACCCCGCTTTCATAGGCGATGATTTGCTGGGTTCTTAAAGCAATCCTTACAGAATCCTCAGAGGGTAGGGCATAGGCTTCGTCTCTGGAGTTGGTATGAAGGGACTGAGTTCCACCCAGGACTGCAGCAAGGGCCTGAAAGGCTACTCTTACTACATTATTATCCGGTTGCTGGGCTGTAAGGGTACACCCTGCCGTCTGAGTATGGAAACGAAGCATACAGGATTCATCCCTCTTCGCCTTAAACCGTTCCTTCATAATCTTTGCCCAGAGCCTTCGGGCTGCCCTAAACTTAGCAATCTCTTCTATAAAATTGTTATGGGAGTTGAAAAAGAACGAAAGCCTGGAGGCGAAGGAATCCACATCAAGTCCTGCTTGGATGGCCGCCTCAACATAGGCAATACCATTGGCCAGGGTGAAGGCTACCTCTTGAACCGCAGAGGAGCCTGCCTCGCGGATGTGGTAGCCACTAATGCTAATGGTATTCCACCTTGGGAGGTTTTCTTTGCAGAAGGCAAAGATATCGGTGATGATGCGCATGGACTCAAGAGGAGGATAGATATAAGTTCCTCGGGCTGGATATTCTTTTAGAATGTCATTCTGAATGGTCCCCTGTAATACTTCTGATTTGGCTCCCTGTTTTTCTGCCACAGCCATATACATGGTGAGAAGAATTGCTGCTGTAGAGTTAATGGTCATTGATGTGGATACCTTATCGAGGGGGATACCTTCGAAAAGGATTTCCATGTCTTTTAACGTATCAATGGCTACCCCCACCTTTCCTACTTCGCCCTCCGCAAGAGGATGGTCGGAGTCGTAGCCAATCTGAGTGGGCAAGTCAAAAGCAACGCTTAAGCCCGTCTGCCCATGTTCGAGGAGATATTTGTATCGTTTGTTCGTCTCTTCAGCAGTAGCAAATCCAGCATACTGTCGCATGGTCCAGAAACGGCCTCGATACATGGTAGGCTGAACCCCCCGGGTGAAAGGATATTCTCCCGGAAATCCTAAGTCCTCACAATAATCAATATCCGCGATATCCAGAGGAGTATAGAGGCGTTTTAATTCAATATGAGAGGTTGTTTGAAAAGTGGATTGTCGTTCAGGCGCTTTTGAGATCACTTTCTGGAGAGTGGTTTTCTCCCAGCGCTCAAGTTCTTCACGAATGTTTTTAGACATAATTGACCTCGTAGTATATCTTAATTTCAAAAAAGGGGGAAAAATGGGGACAGGCTACTTTTTTAAAAAAAAACCACCTATGTAATCAATATACTTTTCAAGTGTAAAATAAGGCTTTGAAAAAGTAGCCTGTCCCCATTTTTTATTACAGTGGTATGTTTCCATGTTTTCGCCATGGATTGGTGTCCACTTTGGTTTTCAGAACATCTAAGGCCTGTATGATTTTGGGACGGGTCTCCTCAGGTTCAATGATCTCATCCACGTATCCCAATTCAGCAGCCTTATAGGGGCTGGCGAATTTCATCTGATATTCTTCCACCAGCCGTTGCCTTGTTTCTTCAGGATTTTCAGCCTCTTTGATCTCGTTGCGAAAGATGATATTGACGGCACCCTCTGCTCCCATAACTGCGATCTCAGCAGTTGGATAACAATAGTTGATGTCTCCCCGAATATGTTTACTGGACATCACATCATAGGCTCCTCCATAACCCTTACGGGTAATGATAGTGATTTTGGGAACGGTGGCTTCGCAAAAGGCATAGAGGAGTTTGGAGCCATGTCGAATGATCCCCCTTTCTTCCATGTCTATTCCAGGGAGGAAACCCGGGACATCCACAAAAGTTATAATGGGGATATTGAAACAATCACAGAATCGAACAAAACGGGCGGCTTTAACTGAAGAATCTGGATCGAGCGAGCCTGCCAGCCAGTTGGGTTGGTTGGCAACAATCCCCACAGGCATCCCATTATAACGCGCAAACCCCACAATGATATTTTTTGCCCAATCCTTCTGGACTTCGAGGAAATAACCTTCGTCCACCGTTCCAAGAATAATCTTTTTCATGTCATAGACCCTTTTAGAATCCTCAGGGATTACGGTCTTAAGATATTCTTCCATTCGATTTGGGTCATCTTTGCAAGGGATGATGGGTGGTTTTTCGCGATTATTTTGAGGAAAGAACCTTAAGAGTTCTTTGATGATTCGGATGGTATCTTCATCATTCTCTCCAGCGAAGTGGGCTACACCACTCTTTTCCATATGGACCTTTGAACCTCCCAAAAGTTCAGACGTAATGGGTCTTCCATCTGCAGTTTCGGTCTTTTTCAAGGCTGCCCTGATCACATCCGGACCCGTTATGTGCATGTAACTAGTCTTTTTAGTCATGATAATGAAGTCGGTCATCGCAGGAGAGTAGACTGCCCCTCCTGCACAAGGGCCCATAATGGCAGAGATTTGTGGAATGACTCCTGAAGCAAGCACATTTCTTAAAAAGATATAAGCATAACCAGCGAGGCTCTCCACTCCCTCTTGGATCCTTGCTCCTCCGGAGTCATTGAGGCCAACCACTGGGGCCCCTGTCTTCATAGCAAGGTCCATCACCTTACAAATCTTTTCAGCAAAGGCCATTCCCAATGCCCCGCCAAATACAGTGAAATCCTGTGAGAAGACATAAACCAATCGTCCCTCGATCTTTCCATATCCTGTCACCACTCCATCTCCCCAAAACTTCTTCTTTTCCATCCCAAAATCATGGCAACGGTGTGTGACAAAACGGTCTAATTCAACAAATGTTCCTGGATCAAGGAGTATATCAATCCTCTCCCTTGCAGTGAGTTTCCCATCTTTGTGTTGTTTATCAATCTTCTCTTGGCCTCCTCCTAAAAGGGCCTCCACTCTTCTCCTTTCTAATTCCTTTCGAATGCCATTGATTGATCTCATGGACAGATTTTCCTCCTTCCCATTCAGGCCTTACATCAAATTTTAAAATTTAGGATTTAGGAATTTTTAATGGCTTTTTAATTCTCTTGCCATAATCTCTTCTGCCAGAGAGTAGGGATCTGTGCGGCGAGTCATAATATCATCGATCATTTTATCCCATTTCCCTTCCCGCTCAATGTTTTCAATGAGATGGGCCATCACTTCGCTTTCAAGAATTTCTAAAAAGGTTTTTCTTACTCTCTCCCTCAGTTTCTTTTCAAGGAGATGATTCTGTTCCAGAGTTTGTTTATGTCGATAGATCCCGTAGACCAGTTCAAAAATTCCTTTGCCTAAAATCGCCTCGGTTTTGAAAATAGGAGGTTCCCAGCCATCCTCTCTTTTTCTTCCCATCTCAAGGACCATCCTTAGATCGCGTTCCATTTTATCCGCTCCTTCTCGGTCCGCCTTATTGATCACAAAGATATCTCCAATCTCAATGATGCCTGCTTTGATGGCCTGGATATCATCTCCTAATCCAGGAACGAGAACAACGATGGAAGTATGGGCGGTATGAACGATCTCCACTTCATCCTGCCCGACCCCGACCGTTTCAACCAGGATAATATCCTTCCCCATCGCATCCATGACATGGATAATATCTTGTGTAGAACGAGTCAATCCTCCCAAACACCCGCGAGTGGCTAAAGATCGGATGAATACTCCTTCATCCGTGGCATGGCGTTGCATACGAATTCGATCACCCAAGATCGCTCCTCCGGTAAAAGGACTGGTTGGATCGACTGCCACAATCCCCACGCTTTTTCCTTCTTTCCGGAAGATATCTACCATTTTGTCCACAAGCGTTGACTTGCCAGATCCTGGCGGGCCTGTGATGCCGATGATATAGGCTCTCCCTGTCTTAGGATAGAGTTCTTTCAAGGGTTCTATGGCAGAGGGCATATGATCATCGATATCCCTCATCAATCGGGAAGCGGCTCGAATATCTCCCTCCAAAATTTTTTTGGCCAGGCTCATCGGTTTATTAAAATAACAGAATTGACCTCAATAGGCAATAGGAAAATGAAGGAGGGGTTTGAATTCTGATTTAGGAATCAAATCCTTATAATAGAAACTTAGTAGCGTTATAGAGCCCTTCCTGGAACGCCAATATGACGGGCAATGACGATTCGCTGGACTTCTGAGGTTCCTTCACCAATATCAAGAAGTTTCTGGTTTCGATAATGGCGCTCGACCGCATACTCCTTCATCAACCCATATCCGCCATGAAGTTGGACTGCCTGATTGGCAACTCGGTGATACATCTCAGAACAGAACATCTTTGCCATTGCCGATTCTTTAGAAAAGGGTCGCCCCTGTTCACAGAGCCAACAGGCTTTATAGAGAAGAAGCCTTGCTAATTCAATCTCTGTAGCCATATCCGCAAGCTTAAAGGCATTGACCTGAAAGGAGCCGATTGGCCTTCCAAATTGCTCTCGTTCATTAGCATACTTGAGGGCCAATTCAAAGGCGCCCTGAGCCCCTCCCAATCCCATTGCGGCAATGCTAAGCCTTCCTCCGTCGAGGGTAGCCAGCATCTGATGGAACCCATCTCCCCGGCGTCCAAGAAGGTTCTCCTTAGGAACCCTACAATCGGTAAAATAGAGTTCTCCAGTATTAGAAGCCCTCCAGACCATCTTTCCGTGCATCGTCTTGGTCGTGAAACCAGGCGTGCCATTTGGGACAAGAATACAAGAAAGTTCGTTTCTTCCGTCTTCCCTTTTCCCGGTCACTGCCTGTACAACGCAGACCCTGCTAATCTCTGTAGTGGAATTGGTGATAAAGATCTTTGACCCATTAATTACCCAGTAATCTCCCTCTAAGACCGCTGTGGTTCGAGAGGCACCGGCATCAGAGCCTGCATTGGGCTCGGTTAACCCAAAAGAGGAGAGGGCCTTTCCTGCACAGAGGTCAGGAAGCCATTTCTTCCTCTGCTCTTCATTCCCATAATAATAGATGGGAGAGATCCCTAAGGAGTTTCCAGCGGCAAGAGTGGCTGCCTGGGAACCATCAATTCTGGCAATCTCCTCCACTGCGATAATATAGGAGATATAGCCCACATTGCTTCCCCCATATTCCTCAGGAACGAAAGGACCAAAAAGGCCAAGCTCTCCCATGCGTTTGGTGAGATGGTAGGAAAACTCCTCTTTATCATCCAGTTCTTGGGCTACAGGAGCGATCTCCTTTTCAGCAAAGTTACGAACCATTTTTCGAAGCATCTGTTGCTCTTCTGTTAGATCAAAATCGAGTGCCATAGTTACCTCCAGTATTCGCAGAGAGCATAGAGCAAAGAGCATAGAATCAAAAGTATGAGAAGAATATAAAAAGAAAAATGCTATGCCCTGTGCTCCACGCCCCTGGCGTTATTCTTCATAAGGGACCCAGTAATAATCGAGCACCGTATTGGTAGGATTCTTAGTTCTGAATTCAGCCCTTACCTTCATCCCAATATAGGGTTTTCCGTATAGCAAATAACTTTTCGGAATGGTTGCAAGGCCTGGAATCTCTACATCCACCTGCCAGTATGGGGTCGAAAGCTCAATTCCCGCCCCAGCATAAACGACTTCAGTAAAGGTATAAATCCGACCAATTACTGGGTTGGGGAGTGTTTCCCAAATCATTTCTGTATGACAATCAGGGCAATGAGCCCTGGGTGGGATCCAAAGTCGATTCTCAGGACAATTTTGATTTGGACAGCGTGTGGCTCGAAGTTCCCCCTTTCTGAGGCCCTCAAAGAAAGGAGAGAGCATTCCGTAAGTGTGGACATGGGTGAGCGTTCGAGGCCACTCAATCACCATTGCAGGTTCTTTCTGACGAATTTTAGTCACCTTTCCAACAAATTTTACCTTCTCCTCCTTTTTTTTCTTTGGTTTAGTCTTTACCCTTTTTTCAATCTTTTTAGGTACCATTAGAGTTTCCCTCCTTTATTTGAATGCCATTTTTACCATGCCTTTCTTAGAATACCAACGGTAACATGGGAGCCCACGCCTGCATGGGAGACCCAAAGAGCCTGTTTACTCGTTTCAGGTATTTGTAAGCTCTGCCAATCCTTTGGCTTCTCTTTTCCCCATTTCTTCCATATCTTAGGATCACCATGGAATTTGTCGTATTTTTGTTGGAGTTGCCAGAGGCATTCGGCGGCCTGGAAGATCCCTGTCGCCCCCACAGCATGCATTGTCCCGATCAATCCTCCCGATAGGTTGGAAGGACATTTTCCAGGTTTCCCTGTATTAGGATTGATGTAATAGGCATCTCCTGATTCGATATAGTCTGCCTCCTGACCATAGGGCCTTAGACCAATATCTCCATAGGTCTGAAGATCACTAATGGTAAAGGCGTCGTGAAGTTCTACCAGGTCCAAATCCTCAATCGGATTTTGAACCCCAGCCATTCTGTAAACAAGCCAGGCAGCAAATCGAGAGGCCAGGAAACTCTCAAATCCCGGATAACGAGCCCCCTCTTTCCCATAAAGATCTTTATACATCTCAGGAGTTTCGTGGGGAAGAAGAGGAACTTCCATGGGTCTTCGGTCCGCCACCCTTAATGTATGAGTGCCTCCGCAGATGAATAGTTCACAAGGACGGTCTGTGAGCTTAAAGGCTGTCTCTTCATCACAAAGAAGAACGCAGGCTGCTCCAACGCTCATCGCGCAGCATTCGAGAAACCTCAAGGGATAGGCAGACATAGGACTGTTGAGCACGTCTTCAATCGTGTATTTCCCAGGTTGCTGGGCATAAGGAGAATAGTAGGCATAGAGATGATTCTTTACAGCAATTTTAGCCCGAGTGACCTCTGAGACATTAAAGGCCCATGCAAACCGATTGGCCATTGGGGCATAATAAGAAGAATAAATTCGACCCAGCCGTGTTTCAAAATCCTTACAGGCTGCTGTAGCGATATAATAGTTGCCCGTTCGGGTATCCACCTCATCCATTCTTTCCCAACCCGCAACCAGAGCGACATTGGCATACCCTGAGGCTATTGCCATGGCTGCTGTAAGGACTGCTGAACCACCAGTTGCACCCCCTGTTTTAATCCCCACGTTATAAAGAGGATCTAACCCCAAATAGTCATGGATTTTTGCCTGACAGAGGAGTTGGTCCTGAAAATGGTCAGCAAATTCTCCATAAGTAGCAAAGTTGATCAAACCTTTCACCTCCAAAGGGTCCATTTTGAGATCGTTGTCCTCCAACATATTCTTAAATGCGATCATAACCAGTTCTTCAAGTTTGTATTCCGGAAAATATTTTCGATAGGCTGTAGTTCCCCCAGCAACCATAAAGACCTTTCGATTCCATTTAGGAATCCTCAGATTTCCTTCTTTAAATGTAATCATCCTTAACCTCCTGTTTTTAAAAATAGTTAAAGGGTTAAAAGGGATAAAGTAAAAAATTCATTTGACCTTTAGCCTTATTCCTTTAAATTTTTGGCTATAAAATCCTTCACCCCCTTTCTTTTTAAATTTTTGTGAATATAAGTTTTTTGGTCGGACCAAATTATGAATCGGATTATATAGTTTTTAAATCGCTTGGTACTATATCATATTTTCCACTTAACGTAAACTGTAAAATTTAGGAAAAAAATTTTGGGTTTAAACCATTATTTCCGAGGCTTAATATTTTCTCTTACCCATTTGACGGCTTCTTCAATAGGGGTTCCAGGAGTAAAAATGGCTTTAACCCCACATTGAGTTAATGCAGGAATGTCCTCCTCTGGAATAATTCCTCCTCCAAAGACTGCAATATCTTCTGCCCCCTTCTTTTTAAGTAACTCGATGACCTCTGGAAATATGTAATCATGGGCCCCAGAAAGGATCGAGAGTCCAATGGCATCCACATCTTCTTGGATGGCAGCCGAAACAATCTGTTCAGGTGTCTGGTGAAGCCCTGTGTAGATGACCTCAAAGCCTGCATCCCTAAACCCCCGAGCAATCACCTTAGCCCCTCGGTCGTGTCCATCCAACCCTGGTTTTGCAATCAGGATTCGAACCTTTCGTTCCATGCGTTCCTCCATCGTCCCCACCCTATCCCTCCCCCTTTTGGGGGGAAATGGGGGAGGGGTTAAAAATATCCCGGATCTGAATATCTCCCAAAAACTTCTCTCCAGACATCACAGATTTCTTGAATCGTGGCATATTCCCTTACCGCATTGATGAGGTGAGGCATGAGGTTTTCCCCATTTTGAGAGGCCTCACGGATTTTTTGGAGCAGTTCTTTTACCTTTTGGCTATTTCGGGTCTCCTTCACTTGACGGAGCCTCTTGAGTTGCCTCTCTTCAATCTCTGGTTTCATCCTCCAGATCGTAATGGGAGGATGATCAGTTACATATTTATTCACACCTACTAAGACCTTCTCCCCTGAGTCGATCTGTTTTTGATATTTATATGCAGATTCTGCTATCTCGGCTTGTGGATAACCCCTTTCGATGGCGGCGACCATTCCCCCCATCTCGTCAATCTTTTTTATATATTCCCATGCCTGTTCTTCGATTCTATTGGTCAAGGCCTCAACAAAATAAGAACCTGCCAGAGGGTCAATGGTGTTGACTACTCCAGTCTCTTCAGCAAGGATTTGTTGGGTTCGGAGGGCAATGGTGACCGCTTCTTCAGTCGGGATTGCATAGGTTTCATCTAAAGAATTGGTATGAAGGGATTGGGTCCCCCCTAAGACGGCGGCAAGGGCCTCATAAGCGGTTCGAACCACATTATTATAAGGTTGCTGAGCGGTTAAGGAACATCCTGCAGTTTGGGTGTGGAAACGGAGCATCCAAGAACGGGGATTTTTTGCGAGGAAGCGTTCTCGCATGATCTTTGCCCACATTCGCCGGGCGGCTCTGAATTTTGCGATCTCTTCAAAAAAGTCAATATGGGAATCGAAGAAGAAAGAGAGCCTTGGAGCAAAGTCATCCACATTGAGGCCTCTTTCCATAGCGGCCTCCACATAGGCAATCCCATCCGCCAGGGTAAAGGCAAGCTCCTGGACTGCAGTGGCTCCAGCTTCCCGAATATGATACCCACTAATGCTGATCGTATTCCAACGAGGAACCTCTTTGGTACAGTATTCGATGGTATCCACAATGATTTTAAGAGAGGGTTTGGGAGGAAGCATAAAGGTTTTCTGCGCAATAAACTCCTTAAGCATATCATTCTGGATCGTTCCCCCAATATCTTTTTTACTCACTCCCTGTTTTTCTGCAACGACAATATACATGGCCAATAAGATGGAGGCAGGAGGGTTGATCGTCATCGAGGTAGTGACTTTATCAAGGGGAATTCCTTCAAAGAGGATTTCCATATCCTTAAGCGTATCAATGGCGACTCCACATTTTCCAACCTCTCCTCGGGACATTGGGGAATCACTATCATATCCCATGAGGGTGGGGTAATGGAAGGCAATGGATAGACCTGTTTCACCGTGAGCCAAGAGATAATGGAAACGTTTGTTGGTCTCCTCTGGTCCCCCTAAGCCAGAGAACATTCTCATGGTCCAGAGTCTCCCCCGATACATAGAGGGTTGAATTCCTCGGGTAAAGGGATAGATTCCAGGGAAGCCGATATCCTTTGAATAATCTAAGCCTTCGATATCCTCCGGGGTATAGAGACCTTTGATCTCCAAATCTGAGATGGTCGTGAAGCGAGGAAGACGTTCTGGAGTTTCAGAAAGAATTTTTGAAAGGTCCTCTGTCCACTTTCTTTTTCCCTCTCCGATCTTTTTGAGTTGGTCTTCTTTAAACATTTGGCCCCCTTCTTTTCGTGTATCGTTTTTGTGAATTGTGATTCATAAATTCCTTACCCTTCACCCAAACGAATCACTGACACCAAATCAGATTTCAATTCCCTCTCTGGCTTTCATTCCCCTTTTGTAGTAATGTTTTCTTTCAACCATCTCCGTGACCAGATCAGCCTTTTCCAATACTTCTGGTTTTGGATTTCTCCCTGTCAACACCAATTCCACTCCAGGGGGTTTTAAATCCATCAGCGAAAGAAGGTCGCCCAGAGGGATTAACCCAAAATCAACGGCCAAATTTATCTCATCAAGGATAATGATATCATATTCTTGATTCTCCATGGCCTTTTTTACAAAAGAAAATCCTTCCTGGGCCAGTTGAATATCAATGGAATCTGGAGCAGTCTTTGAGACAAATGTATCCCGGCCAATCATTTTTATGGTTAATAGAGGAGATAATTTCTTGGCAGATTCGACTTCGCCCTCACCCGTTGTCCCTTTCATAAATTGAACGATCAATACCTTTAGCCCATGCCCCACTGCCCTAAAGGCCAATCCCAAGGCCGCAGTGGTTTTCCCTTTTCCATCCCCAGTATAGACCTGGATAAGACCCCTTTCCATAATAACGATGAACGATGAATGATGAATAACGAACTACAAACTCCGAACTAACAGAGTTCTCTGATTTGAGCAATGATCTGTTCTGCCCGAAAGTGCCTTAAACTGATGGCCCCGGAAGGGCAGGTGGCATTACAGGCACCACAACCCTTGCACAGGGCCTCATTGACGGTCATTACTTTTTTATAGGGATCGATCTTTAAGGCTCGGTATTCGCAAATCTGTTCGCAGAGACCACAGCCTGCGCAGATCAGGGGATCGACGTTCGCGGTGATGGGTTCAATCCTCACCTTTTTTGTAAAGAGAGGGATGGTTGCTCTTGATGCAGCACCGTGGGCCTGAGAGAGGGTATCCAGGATATCCTTTGGGCCTTGACAGGTCCCAGCCAGAAAGATGCCATCTGTAGCCGTGTCGAGGGGTCTTAGTTTGGGATGGGCCTCTAAATAGAAACGATCAGGACCCTGGGAAAGTTTGAGAAGGGTTCGAAGATGATCTGCATCTTTTCTCTGGGTGAGTCCTGTGGCTAAAACCACTAAGTCCACGACTTCCTCGTAAGGTTCTCCTAAGAGTTCGTCATCTGCCCTAACGACCAACTGTCCGGATCTCTGATAGATTTCCGAGGGAATTCCTTTCCGATAGAGGACGCCTTTCTTCTGAACCTGCTCATAGAATTCTTCCATTCCCTTTGCAAAAGCCCTTATATCAATATAACAAACCGTCACCTTTGCTTCATGCAGTCTCTCTTTGAGCAGATAAGCCTGCTTGGCTGTAAACATACAGCAGACCCTCGAACAATATTCATTGGCCACCGTTTTATCCCTCGATCCAACACATTGAATAAAGAGAATGTTCTTGGGCTCCTGGCCATTAATGAGCAGTTTCCCTTGGGTAGGACCACTTTCAGAGATCAGTCTTTCAAATTCCAAAGCAGTGATCACATTTTGATAAAGGCCATAACCCAATTCGGGCTTAAGTTTGGGATCAAAGAGGTCATACCCTGTTGCCACAACGATCGTTCCCACTTCGACCTGAACCTCCATCCCTACCTCTTCAAACCGAATTGCCCCTTCAGGGCAGATTTCCTTGCACTTACCACATTCCCCCTTCTGGAGGAAGAGACAGTTTTGTGGATCAATAAGATAACGGTGGGGAATGGCATGGGGAGAGGGGAGATAGATGGCTTTTCTTTTCGACCATCCCAAATTGAATTCGTTTGGAACTTCAACGGGACAGACCTCTTCACATTTTTTACAAACCCTGCACCTTTCTTGGTCTACGTATGTGGGATCATGTTTAATCCTGACTTTGAAATTGCCGATAAACCCTTCTATTTCTTTCACCTCACTATGGGTGAGAAGGTGAATCCGTGGATGATTTTCCACCTCTTCCATCTTTTTAAGAAGGAAGGAGGAGGTTTCTACCAGATTGGGTAGGACCCGATCAATCTGTAAGAGGTGTCCGCCCAGAGTCGGGGATTTTTCCACAAGATAAACCTCAAAACCAGAATGAGCGATGTCAAGAGCGGCCTGAATTCCTGCAATACCTCCACCAATCACCAAGGAAGAAGGAGTCACTCCAACCTCGTTTTCCTCGAGGGGTTCATGAAGGGAGACCTTGGCCACTGCGGAGGCAATCAAATCCATCGCCTTTTTCGTGGCTTCCTCTTTATCCTGATGGACCCAGGAACACTGTTCCCGGATATTGGACATCTCAAAATAGTAGGGGTTAAGCCCTGCTTGGCGACAGACATTGCGGTAAGTAGGTTCATGCATTCTCGGAGAGCAAGCGGCTACGACAATACGATCAAGAGCCAAATGTTTAATATCATTTTTAATCAAATCCTGGCCAGGATCAGAGCACATGTATTGATAATTTCGGGCGATCGCAACATTGGGAAGAGACTGTGCGAACTCTGTTACCTTTGCAATATCCACAGTCGCCGCAATATTGATCCCGCAATGACAGATATAAACACCGATCTTCATATTTCGTGGTTCGTGATTCGTGACTCGTGATTGGTATAAATTTTTTTAAAATTCACCATTCACGGATCACGATTCACGACTCTCCTTCCTTTTGCAAGCAGGGCACAGGCCAAAGAGGCTGCACCACTGGCCTGGGCTACCGTATCCGGGATGTCCTTTGGTCCCTGGCAACATCCTGCGAGGAAGATTCCTTCAACCTTGGTCACAATGGGATCAAGGCCAGAGGCCTCTGCATAAAATTTATCCGAAGAACTTTCCAGCCCCAACATGTTTTTTAAACTATCGTCTTCTTTTCGGGGAACAAGTCCTGAGGCCAAAACGACTAAGTCTGCTTCTAATTCAAAGGATTCTCCTAAGAGGGTATCTTCTCCCCTGACTACTAACCTTCCATTCTTTCGATAAATCTCAGAGGGGTTTCCTCTCCGATAGATGATCTCTTCTTTCTGAACCCTCTCATAAAATTCTTCAAACCCCTTCCCAAAAGCCCTCACATCCATGTAGAGAACCGTGATATGGGCTTCCGGAATCTTATCCCTGAGGAGGTGGGCCTGTTTGGCTGTATACATACAGCACACCCTCGAACAGTATTCATTGCCGACTGTATGATCCCTTGATCCCACACAGTGGATGAAGACAATATCCTTGGGTTTCTTTCCTTGGATCACAATCTCGCCTTTTGTAGGTCCCGATGCAGAACAGAGCCTCTCCAATTCAAGCCCCTGGAGGACATTGGGATAGACCCCGTATCCGAATTCAGGTTTGTTCTTTGGATTGAAAGGATCAAAGCCTGTTGCAACCACAATGGCACCTACGCGCAGTTCAATAATCTCCTCTTTCATTTCATAAACCACGGCTTTAGGTTGACAATATTTAGCGCATTCTCCACAGTCCGAGCATCCCCCACAACTAAGACAACGACTGGCTTCTTTGACGGCTTCTTCCATGGTGAGGCCGGCCTTAAGAGGTTTAACCATTTCAGGTAAGGTTTCTCTTTCTTCTCTTTTAGAGTCGGGTAATTGAGTTCTCATGGGGGAGATCTGCGTTCCCTCCAATTCCCTTCCCGAGGTCAGATCTTCCCCTCGAAGGTATCGGTCAATCGAAATGGCTGCCTTTCTTCCATGAGCCATGGACTCGACAATTGTTCCTGGTCCAGCAACTGCATCTCCCCCTGCAAAAACTCCTTTTAGGTTGGTTTCAAGGGTGAGTGGATTGACCTGGATGGTTCCCCTTCTACTTTTCTTCAAACCTTTAAAGAGATGGGTCATCTGTTCTGCATTTGTCGCACCGACAGCTATAAAAATGGCATCAAAGTTCTGAATGAGAGGATCCGCTAAAAGATCTCTTCCCACTTCGGTAGTGAGGCGAATTTCTATCCCCATCTTGTGGATGATCGAGAGGTCCTTCTCAATTATTTCTCTTGGCAATCTGTAGGATGGAAAGCCATGGGTTAAAAGACCTCCGATCTCGCCCTTAGATTCGAAGAGCGTCACACGATATCCCATCCTTCTTAGATCGTGTGCCGCCATTAATCCCGAAGGACCGGAACCAATAATGGCTATCTTTTTATCTTTTTCTTCAGCCAGAGTGGATTCAAAATCGGGTTCCTGGACATGATCGACAAGAAATCTTTTTAAGTCGCAGATCGAGATGGGGCGATCTTCCTCGATCCTCTTGCATTCTCTCTCACAGGGATGGGAACAGGCATAGGCAAGGATTCGAGGGAATGGAAGCGTTTCACGAACCAGGCCAAGGGCCTCCTTAAACTTTCCCGAGGAGATGAGGGCCACATAGCCCTGAACATTGCAGTGGAGAGGGCAGGAGGCTGTGCAAGGGGGGATTCCTCTCCGGTCAATGGTATATTTGAGGGGAACAGCCTGAGGGAAGGGGATATAAATAGCCTTTCTTTTTCCTAACCCCATATCAAATTCATTGGGGAGGGTGACTGGACATTGGGAAACACAATCCGCGCAGGCGGTACATTTGGTCACATCTATATAGCGAGGTTTTCTTTTTACCCTGACCTTGAAATCCCCTGCAGATCCTTCTATATGGATTACCTCTGAATAAGTGAGAAGGTTAATATTTGGATGGTTTGCGGTGTCAACCATCTTGGGTGTAATGATGCAGGCTGAACAGTCGAGGGTCGGGAAAGTCTTATCCAGTTGAGCCATGTGCCCGCCGATGGAAGGATCCTTCTCCACCAGGTGAACCTTAAAGCCCTTATCCGCAATGTCGAGAGCGGCTTGCATTCCGGCAATGCCGGCACCGATCACGAGGACCTCTGGAACTATCTCTTTGAATTCTTCGTTGCTCATGTCCAATGGACTACCTTCATGGAAGGATGGAATCATGGAATATTGGAATGTTGGGAAAAACTTTTCTCTTCAAACCAGTTAAAACCCATTATTCCATTCTTCCAGTATTCCACTATTCCAATTGGTTCATTTCAGTTTTCCAATCAGGGCAGAGGCAATTGTATTTTTCTGAATTTCCTTGGTCCCTTCGTAGATTTCTGTAATCTTGGCATCCCGATAAAACCGTTCTACTTCATATTCCGTGATGTATCCATAGCCACCAAAAATCTGAATCGCCTCATCCGAAACCTCGACCGCAGTTTTCCCTGCAAACATCTTGGCCATCGAGGTGAGTTTTGGGTCAATCCTTTTCTGGTCATAGTTCCAGGCTGCTTTATAGGTCAGAAGCCTGGCTGTTTCAATCTTGGTTGCCATATCCGCCAGTTTGTGTTGCGTGATCTGAAAATCGACCAATTTCTTTCCAAACTGTGTTCTCTGTTTGGCATAATCCAGGGCCCGATCAAAGGCACCTTGAGCAATGCCAAGGGCCTGGGCAGCGATTTCAATTCTACTTTCATCGAAAAACTCAAGAACTTGGTAAAATCCTTTATTCTCCTCCCCGAGAAGATGGGCCAATGAAACCCTTACCTCACTAAACGAGAGTTCAGCCGTGGAGGTCATTCGAATGCCCATCTTGGGTTGAATCTCTGTGGCCTCTAACCCCTTTGTCCCCCGTTCAACGAGCAACGTGGATTGTCCACGATAGGTGGGTTTTGCATTTGGATCGGTCTGACAGAGGACGATAAAAAAGTCAGCAAGAGAACCATTTGTAATAAATGTTTTCGTCCCATTAATGACGAAAACTTCTCCCTGTCTGACCGCTGAGGTGGAAAGAAGGGTGATGTCACTTCCATGATCAGGTTCTGTATAGGCTCCGGCAGAAATGAACTCTCCTCGGGCTACCGGGAGGAGGTATTTCTTTTTCTGCTCATGATTTCCAAAACGGAGGATAACCTCTGAGGAGAAATCCGCCAGGCTCAGGGCTATCCCCACTCCAGAGTCTTTTCGACAGAACTCTTCAACGATGAGGATGTTTTCAAAAACCCCATATCCCTGTCCCCCATACTCCTCAGGGAAATGGATCCCAATGAATCCGAGTTGGCAGGCCTTTTTCCAAATCTCTTTTGGAAAGGTGTGGGTCTGCTCCATCTCTAAGATCTTCTCTTTATCAATTTCTCCTTGAATAAACTCTCGGGCTGCCTTCTGAATATCTTTCTGTTCCTGGGATAGTTCAAAATCCATTGATCACCTCTTTAAATGAATGAATGCTGTAGGGGTGATTCATGAATCGCCCCTATTTCTTACTGAGTTCTTTAATCTTATCCTTAATCACGGGAACAATTTTAAAGAGGTCTGCTACAATTCCATATTTAGCCACACTAAAAATAGGTGCCTTTGGGTCTTTGTTAATGGCAATGACGGTGCCTGCCCCTTTCATACCAGCCACATGTTGAAAGGCACCACTAATGCCAATGGCGATATAGACTTTAGGTTTGACAGTCTTCCCTGAGGTGCCTACCTGGCGATCCTTCGGCAACCATTTTTTATCCACCACAGGTCTTGAACAGGAAAGGGCTCCTCCCAAAAGATCTGCCAGTTCCTTTACCATTGGGATGTTTTCGGCATCCTTAATCCCCCTTCCAATTGAAACGAGAATATCAGCCTGTGTGATATCCACTTCCCCTACTGCAGCCTCCACATACTGAAGGAATCGTTTGGCAAGGCCTTCTTCCCTTAATGACGAAGAGATGGAAATCACTTCTCCAGACAAAGGGGTTTTTTCAATTGGAGGGAAGGCTCCTTGGCGGACGGTGATCATAAAGGGGCCCTTTTTTTGAAAGGATACTGAGGCATTGACCTTTCCTCCATAGAGTTGCCGGGTAAGCAGAAAGGATTCTCCTTCCGGTTCGATCCCGATGCAGTCGGTTGCAAGAGGAATCCTTAAATGTGCAGCGAGACTCGGTGCAAAATCCATTCCGGTAGCGGTGTGACCAATCAGTGTAAGAAAGGGTTTTCTTTCCGTGATCAGTTGGGTAAGAACCTTCTCATAGGTCTCTGAATTATAATTTTCGAGCCGATCATCTTCGATGAGGAGAACCCGGTGAGAGTTTGGTTTTAAAAGATCGACCATTGGGCTTACGCCTTTTCCTAAAAGGGCCACGCTGACTTCTGCACCAATCTGCTCTGCTAACTGTCTCCCCTTAGAAAGCATCTCTAAGGTCACATCCCTCAATTCCCCCCGTCGATGTTCTGCTACAATTAAGATCTCTTTCATCAGACCAGCCCTCCTTTATCCTTCAAAATTTCAAATACCTTTGTAGCAATTTCCTCAGGTTTTCCTTCTAACATCTCTGCCCCTTCCCCAACAGGAGGTAAGAATATTTTTTCTAAACGAATATCCGAACCCGAAACTCCTACTTCTTGAGGGTTAAGATTAAGGTCAGATGCCCCAAAGGCTTTGATCTCCTTTTTGGCCACCTTCCGGATACCCATGATTGACACGTAACGAGGTTCGTTAATCCCTGTTTGAATGGTAAGAAGGGCAGGAAGGTCGATCTCAAAAACCTCCTCAAGACCCCCTTCTAATTCTCGATGGACGTTTAGTTTCTTATCCTGAACCTCAATTCGATTGACCACAGAGGCATGAGGGATTCCAAGAATCTCGGCAAGAACGACACCCACCTGGCCATAACCATCATCTTCTGCCTGAGTGCCTGTGAGGATGAGGTCATAGGGTAACTTTCGGATCACTTCAGATAGAATCCTTGCGGTCGTATAGCCATCCGATCCTTCGAAGGCAGGATCCGTGAGACGGATGGCCTCATCCGCACCCATGGCCAAACACTTTCTTAAAGATTCGTTGGAGTCTTCCCCGCCCATGGAAAGGACAGTCACCGTACCCCCTAATTTTTCCTTAAGGAGGATGGCCTCTTCGATGGCATAGGCATCCCATTCATTGAGGTCGAAAGCCAATCCTCCTTTTTCAATATCCTTTCCTGATTTGTCAATGATCACATCTGCATCGGCTGTCTCTGGAACCCTTTTTATACAAACAATAATATTCATTCCATTCCCTCCTTCTTTTTTACCCTCACCACCAAGGTTAGGCAAAGGGTCTTCATTTTAGTTTTTCAACCTTCACAAAAGCCATTCCTCTTTCATCAAGCAGTTGGCACGGGAAGGGAGCGATAACCACTCCCATTGCTGGCTTCAAAGAACAGTTGATAGTCAATTTTATCGATTGACCATTTTGAGTTGACACCTTGACCCACTCTCCGTCTTCGAGATTGAGTCTTTTGACATCTTCGATATTCATTTTTAGTGATGGTTTATGCATGACCTTTCTTAGGCTATCGCTTTTAAAACTGAGAAGTCCTGATTGAAAAAGGGATGTGCCTTGAACCAGACAGAGAGGAAATCCTTCTGGATGAGCCAAAGAAGTTTCTGCCTTGGTAGGAATTAGTTTTGCCTTTCCTTTAGGGAACCCATTAAAAAATAAAGGGCTCGAGTCTTTGGGCCAAAGATCACCCTCCTCAATCCCCTGATAAAAGGGATGCTGTTCCAATATCTCTTTAAAGATTGCTTCAGGGGTGTTACCGGATAAAGGGAATTCAAACAGGGTTAAGAGTTGTAAAAAAATGTCAAAATCCGATCTCGATTCATAAAGGGGAGGGCGAATGGGATGTAATTTTTGAACCCTTCGCTCCAGATTGGTATAGGACCCTTCTTTCTCGACAAAAGAGCATACAGGGAGAAAGAGATGGGCCATTTTTGCGGTATCCGTGAGGAAAAGGTCTTGAACAATGATAAAAGGAACCTTCTCTAAAGCCTTTTCCCAACGGGGGTTAAAAGAGATAGGGTCCTCTCCAACAAGATAAAGAAGTTTAATATTCCCTTCCTCCGCCTTTTCTAACAGCGTCTTTTGACCTTCCTCCTGAAAGATCCCCATATCGATCGCCCCCTGGCTATTACATTTTTCGAGAAGGACGATTATACCAGAAGACTCCTTTCCAATATGGCCTGTGATAAGAGCGAGATTTGATGAAGCAATGGCAACCTCCTTTGCTTCAAGATAGGAATTCTTTGACAAACCTATCAAAATCATTGCCTTCTTGGCCTGGGCAAATGCTCTGGCAGCCTTTTTGATTGTGTTTCTCATTTCTTCGGAAAGTGCTTCAAACTCCCCAGAGGAAGAATTTAATCTTTGTTTTAACTCATGGATCCCTTCTGTTCTTTCTTCAATGAATCTCTTATCCTCAAGCCCCTCTTTTAATATCGTTGTGCTCATCAAGTTGAGGATGGGTACTTCCATCTTGGGCTTCCCAATAATACGCATGGCAGGGGAGGAGAGGGGAGAGATCTGGGTGGTTCGAGTTAGATCAATATCTTGGCATCCGAGTACGATCAATTGGGCCCTGTTTCGCCGAATCGCCAGATGGATTTCATTCTTAACAATAGGATGGGTTTGGCCTGGGTCAGTTCCAATAACAAGAATACAGTCCGCCTGTCGTATCTCTTGGATCGAATTGGTTGAAGCAGATACTCCGAAGGTCTTTCCAAGGCCTTCTGTCAAAGCCTGATAGACTGGGCCACATCCCTGATCAATCTGGTTTGTTCCGATTACGGTCCTGAAAAGTTTACCGAGAAGGTAGTATTCTTCATTGGTCAATCGGCTCGAGGAAAGACAGGCAATAGTTTCTGGCCCGTATTGATCTTTAACCTTTTCTATCTCTTGGACAATAGAGTGGAAGGCCTCCTCCCAGGAGGTCTCTTTAAGTTCACCATTAAGCCTTTGAAGGGGTCTTTTTGCTCTTTCGGGATGAGAGACGAAGTCCCATCCAAATCTGCCCCTTGCACAGAGATTCCCATCGCTAGGGCCTTTTTCAGGATCGGAAAAGACTCGTTTGATTTCCCATCCTTTAGAACCTAAGGTCAGTAAGCATCCGCATCCGCAGTAAGGACATGGCGTTGTAGTTTCCTGTAGTTCCCATGCCTTAACCGTGTAATCAAAACGGTTGCTGGTGATTGCACCCACTGGGCAAGTATCCATACATTGGCCGCAAAATTCACATTGGAGGGGACGGTGAAAATCGGTATCAATCACCGTTTTCATTCCCCTTTTTGAAAAAGAGAGTTCCCCGACACCTTGAACTTCGTCACAGATTCGAACGCATCGGCCACAGAGGATACATTTATTGGAATCCCTTTGGATTAGGGGAGAACGATCATCCGGAGGGAATGAGATCCTTTCCCAGGGATAAAGGTTTTCTTCTACCCCATATTCATAGACATATCTCTGAAGGTCACATTCTCCTTCTTTTTCACACCTCGGGCAGATCATAGGATGGTTTAGTAAGATCAGTTGAAGTTGAAGTCTTCTTGAGGCAGAAATTTCAGGTGAGGAGGTGATGAGATTCATTCCTTCTTTTACTGGGGTAAAGCAGGAGGGAAGGAGGTCTGTTTTTCCTTTCTCCTGGACCAGACAGAGACGACAGGCCCCAAAGGGGATAAGCCTTCGATCATGGCATAGGGTAGGGATTCGAATCCCAGCCTGCTGGGCTGCCTCAAGGATGGTTTTCCCCTGCTCCACCTCGACAGCGATACCGTCAATTGTCAATCGAATCTTTTGGTTTGCCATGTTCTTATTAAATCATCAATGACCAAGCGCCAATAACCCAATCATCACCCATATGGAAATTCCAATGGATCAACTATACTGCTTTTTAATGATTGGGTCATTGGAATTTAATTGGAACTTGAAATTTGGTCATTTGGATTTTTTTCATTTTATTCGATCGCCCCGAACTTACAGGCCTGGATACAGGAGCGACAACGGATGCACTTGTCCAAGTTGATGCTCGCAGGTGTTTTTTTCTCCCAGGTAATCGCTTCCATTGGACAGGCCTTCTTGCAAAGTCCGCACATTTTACACTTTTCAGGGTTCACCTTAAACTGAATAAGGTTGACACAGACCAGGGCAGGGCATCGCTTCTCTTGAATATGAGCCTCGTATTCACTTCGGAAATATCGAATGGTGGAAAGCACAGGATTAGGCGCTGTCTTTCCAAGGCCACAGTGGGAGGTCTCCTTAATATGTTGTCCCAATTTTTCCAGCCGATCAATATCCTCCATTTCCCCTGTGCCTGTCCCAATTCGATTCAAAAGGTTTAGCATCACCTTCATTCCTACTCTACAAGGAACACACTTACCACAGGATTCATCCACAGAAAAGTCAGTGAAGAACCGTGCTGTATCCACCATACAGGTGGAATCATCCATGACAACAAGCCCTCCAGAGCCCATCATGGCTCCTGCTTCATCGAGGGAATCGAAGTCTACTTCCGTATCCAGAAGCGATGCAGGAAGGCATGCTCCAGAGGGACCTCCGATCTGAATGGCCTTAAATTCTCTTTTATTAGGGATTCCACCTCCGATGTCATAAACGATTTGTCGAAGGGTGGTTCCCATTGGGACCTCAACGAGTCCTACATTGTTGACGGTCCCGGTGAGAGCGAAAACCTTTGTTCCCTTCGATCCTTTAGTTCCTAAGGAGGCAAACCACTGTCCACCATTTAAGATAATGGGTGCAACATTGGCAAAGGTTTCAACATTATTAAGAACAGTTGGCTGCCCCCATAGACCTGCTTCGGTAGAGCGGGGCGGTTTAATCCTTGGCATCCCCCTTTTCCCTTCCAAGGAGTACATGAGGGCGGTCGATTCACCACAGACAAAGGCTCCTGCTCCTGGGTAGATTTCAATATCAAAATCGAAACCAGAACCAAAAATATTTTTCCCTAAGAGGCCATAGTCTCTTGCTTGGCCAATAGCAATCTGAAGTCTATGGATCGCCAGGGGATATTCTGCTCTTACATAGATGTAGCCCTGATGGGAATCAATCGCATAGCCACAGATGATCATTCCTTCTAAAACCGAATGGGGATCGGCTTCCAATATGGAACGGTCCATGAAAGCACCAGGGTCTCCTTCATCCCCATTACAGATGACATATTTGGGAAAAGACTTGTAACGACGTCCCTCTTCCCATTTTTTTCCCGTGGGGAATCCAGCCCCCCCTCTGCCCCTTAGTCCAGATCGTTTCACCTCTTCGATCACCTCTTCAGGTGTCATGGAGGTGAGAACTTTGACCAACGCAGAGTATACCCCTCGGGCTATAGCCTCTTCTATCTTTTCTGAGTCGATAAGGTCTTTATTCCGTAAAGCCCAGAGGGTCTGATGCTTAAAGAATGGAATCTCATCAATTTTTGGCAAATCATTCAGATTAGCGGGAAGAGGTATTTCTCCTTCAACATGAATTCCTAAGGCATAGGGTTTAACCACTTCTCCGTTGAGTATATGACGGTCGAAAATGACCCTTATCTTTTCTTCATTCAAATCACAATATTTCACTGGAGGAAGTCCTCGATATTCAACCGTAATCATGGGTTCGTGGCAGCAAAGACCTGCACAGCCCGATCGAATGATTTTAATATCCTTCAAACCTCTGTTTTCTATCTCTTTTGAAATTATGGTGTCCAGTTTCTTGGCCCCAGCAGCAATTCCGCAGGTACCCATGTGGAGGTTGATCTTAACACGATTTTCTCCATTTTGAATAGAGAGGTCGAAGTTTACCCTTTCTTTAATCTTTTCTAAGTCTTCCTTTTTTAATATCCGCATGGATCACTCATAGGATCTGATAGTTCTAATCACTTCATTTGGGTCAACCAATGCATAGGCAGTGTTATCTATCATGAGGGCAGGTGCCAAACTGCAACAACCGAGGCATCGGACGGCTTCTAAAGAAAATTTTCTATCTTTAGTAATTCCTCCAACCCCTACCTCCAGTTCTTTCTCGAGTTTTTCAAGGATTTGTTTGCTTCCTTTGACATAACAGGCCGTACCCATGCAGACCCGGATAATGTGTTTGCCCCTGGGAACGATGGTGAAGAAGGCATAAAAGGAGACGACCCCATAGACTTGGGAAGTCGAGAGGTTAAGTCCTTCTGCAATACGATGTTGAACTTTCTGGGGAAGGTAGCCACAGATATCTTGAGTCTCTTTTAGGACAGGAATGAGGGCCCCATGCTTTCCTTTATAACGGGCAATGACTTGCTCAATTCTCTCCCATTCCTCTTTGCTAACCGTTTCAATCCGCCTCATCTTCTTCCTGTCAAATGGCTTCTGTAAGTAATTCTACGATGTCCATAACTTTGATCTTTTCTTCATTCCCGGAGGTCTTTACAGCATCCTCGAGGGTGAGCACACATAATGGACAGGCGGTGGCTAAAATCTCTGCTCCCAATTCCACTGCATCCTGAACACGGATTTCAGCCAGACGTTGACCTATTTCTGATGAAGCCTCTACCCACATTCTTCCCCCTCCTCCTTCACAACATAAACTCCTTTCTCGGGATCGATCCAGTTCCTTAAAGATTAGACCAGGAATGGCGTGGAGCAAGATACGAGGTTCATCAAAGATATTGTTTTGTTTTCCCAAAAAACATGGGTCATGATAGGTGACCACTCTCTTAAGTTCTTTTGAAAAAAAGATTTTTCCTTCTTCTAATAGGTTGGATAAGAGTTGGGTGGTATGAAGGATATTAAATTTCCCTTGGGGATACTCATTTTTGAAAACATTAAACCCGTGGGGACAGGAGGTAAAAATCTGTTCGATTCCAAAAGATTCAAAGTTTTGTAGATTCCCTTCCATTAACTCCTCAAAAAGACCTGTTTCCCCCATTCTTCGAATCTCATTTCCACAACATTGTTCCTCATTTCCTAAGATTCCAAAGTCTATTCCTATCTGGCTAAGAATGAAAATCAACGATTTTGCAATCTCTTGAATCCGAGGGTCAGAGGAGGCAGTACATCCAACAAAGTAAAGAAATTGAGCATGCTCCCCTTGAGAAAAATCTTTCACCTTTAGGCCTTCAGGGAGGTCCTTGATCCATTCCGTTCTCTTCCCTTTAGATTTTCCCCAAGGGTTTCCATGTTTATAAGCATTTTCCATTGCCTCAATGATTGTTTTGGGAATATGACCTTCTTCTACTAACAGCCCCCTCATCCCGATCACGAGGTCCATAGGTTTTAATCCTCTCGGACATCGAAGGGTACAGGTTTTACAGGTTGTGCAATCCCAGAGTTCCAATCTTTCTTTAAGATGTTCAAGATGTCTCCCTAAAATTCCTTCAATCATGAGTCGGCGAATGTTTAACTTTGATTTAAGGGAGACAGGACATCCCCCTGTACACTTTCCACATTGATAACAACCATAAAGATCAAATTTTTCAGCAAAACTCATTTCAAGTGATTCCACTTGTTTTTACCCCCAAATAGATTGCACATTTATTCACAATCTTATTCGTAACAAATTTAAACTATTCTTTCAATATCTCTCTGGAGATTACAATTCGTTGAACTTCAGAAGTTCCTTCATAGAGGGTGGTGCCAATGATATCTCTGAGATAACGTTCCACGGGATAGTCTTTGGTATAACCGTATCCACCAAGCATCTGAACTGCTCTGATCGCCACATTCCTTGCCGTTTCGGTGGCAAAGAGTTTAGCCATGGAGGCTTCTTTGGTAAAGTTCTGTCGATTTTCCTTTAGGTAAGCAGCCCTTAGGACCAAAAGTTGGGCTGCCTCCAATTCAGTATAGGAGTCAGCAATCATCCATTGGATGGCCTCAAAATTGGAAAGGGGTTTCCCAAAAGCCTCTCGCTGTTTGACATAATTGACGGCAAAATCAATCGCCGAAAATCCCACACCCACAGCCAAAGAACCAATCCCAATTCTTCCTCCGTCCAGTTCCATCATGGCGATTTTAAACCCTTCACCCTCTTTGCCTAGTAGGCAGTTTGCTGGAATGACGCAGTTATCGAAAAACAATTCGTTGGTTTGGGAGGCCCGGTGACCCATCTTCTCTTCGGCCTTTCCCACTATAAAACCAGGAGTGCCTTTTTCAATAACAAAGGCACTAATCCCTTTCCCTTTTCTGGCATTCTTATCTGTGACAGCCCAGGTGACCGTGACCCCAGAGGCCTCCCCGCTCGTAATTAAGGTTTTCGATCCATTGAGAACATAGCCATCTTTTTGACGGATGGCGGTGGTTCGAATATTTGCTGCATCTGAACCCGTGTGGGGTTCGGTAATAGCAAAGGAGCCTGCTGGGTACTCCCCACTACATAGTTTAGGGACATATTTCTTTTTAATCTCTTCCTGGCCAAACTCATAGATGACCTCTGCGACCATGTTGGTCACCGAGGTCGTGACCGCATGAGAGGCACATCCCTTTGCAATCTCGGTGATAGCAAGGCTATAAGCAATCACTCCAACTTCTGATCCTCCCAGATGGGCAGGGATATTCATTCCCATTAAACCTAATTCAGCCATCTTTTTTAGATTCTGGTAAGGGAATTGTTTTTCTTCGTCATAGAGGGCGGCGACTGGTTTGATGTTCTTCTCCGTGAAGTCCCTCACCATGTCACGGATCATCTCCTGTTCGGGGGTGAGTTTGAAATCCATTCGTAACCCTAAGATCCGAAATTCGAATATCAAATTCCGAAACAAACTTTAAATTTTAAAATTAGAACATTTGTTTGGAACATTGGAATTTTGGTCATTTAAAATCGTTTCGAAATTCGGATTTCGTGCTTCGAATTTAGAATTTCAGTATTTGTAGAATCCTCTTCCGGTTTTTCTGCCCAGATAGCCTGCATCGACATACTTTTTGAGCAGGGGACAGGGTCGATATTTAGAATCACCAAATCCCTTATAGAGCACTTCCATGATGGCTAAGCAGGTGTCAAGACCAATCAGGTCGGCGAGGGCAAGAGGACCCATGGGATGGTTCATTCCTAACCTCATGACCGTATCGATGGCTTCAGGCGTTCCTACCCCTTCAAAAAGGGCAAAAATAGCCTCATTGATCATAGGCATTAGGATTCGATTAGAAATAAACCCCGGAAAATCATTTGCCTCCACAGGCGTTTTTCCCATCTTCTCAGCCAAGGACTTTACTATATCAAACGTTTCTTGAGAAGTTTGAAGACCTCGGATAATCTCCACCAATTGCATGACAGGGACAGGGTTCATAAAATGCATCCCAATGACTTGAGAAGGCCTCTGAGTCGCAGAGGCAATCTTTGTAATGGAAATGGAAGAGGTATTGCTTGAGAGGATGACTTCCTTTTGGCAGATCTGATCCAGTTCTTTAAAAATGTTCAGTTTAAGAGATTCGTTCTCTGTAGCTGCCTCAACCACAAAATCAACCCCTCCCATATCCTTGAGCTGGAGAGTCCCCTTGATTCTCCCCATTATCTCTTCTTTCATCTGAGAGGGGATCTTTCCTTTCTCAACCATTCGGTCTAAATTTTTAGAAATGGTCATCAATCCTTTTTGGATAAAAGAATCCGCAATATCGCTCATGATCACATGAAACCCAGATTGGGAAGCGACTTGGGCAATTCCACTGCCCATCTGTCCAGCACCGACAACACCAATCGTCTTGATCTCCATATATTCCTCCAGAAAAGGGGACAGGCTACTTTTTTAGTAAAAATCAGTAATACAAAGCCTAAAAATAAAGAATTTTAAAGCAAACATTTATAAAAAAGTAGCCTGTCCCCTTTTTCATATTTGCTCTACAATTAAACTGACCGCTTCTGCTCCCCCTAAACAGAGAGAGGCCATTCCCCTCTTGGCCCCTTTCTCTTTCATTGCATAGAGCAAGGTAGTCAGTACTCTTGCACCACTTGCCCCAATGGGATGGCCAAGGGCCACTGCTCCTCCATGAATGTTGACCTTTCCCGGATCGATTCCAAGGGTTTTAATGATCGCCACAGTAGTAGCAGAAAAAGCCTCATTAATCTCAAAAAGATCAATCTCTGTTAAGGCTAATCCTGCCTTTTTAAGAACCTTTGGTATGGAGTAAATCGGGGCAATCAATACATCCTCAAGTTCCACTCCGGCTTGGGCTTGAGCAATGACTCTCGCTAAGGGTTTCACCCCGATGGCCTTTGCCTTCTCTTCAGACATTACAACCAGAGCACTTGCACCATCGCTGATCTTTGAGGAATTAGCAGCCGTGACCACACCTCCTTCTTTAAAGACAGGTTTTAGCTTTGCCATGGCCTGGAGGTCTGGATCACGGGGCCCCTCATCGGTATCGAAAAGAACAGGTTCTCCTTTTTTTGAAGGCAGTGGAATGGGGAGAATCTCTTCTTTAAACTTTCCTTCTCGAATGGCCTTCATTGCCTTGAGATTTGATTCAAATGCAAATTGATCTTGTTCCTCTCGGCTGATATTAAATTTTTTTGATTGAATTTCAGCAGTGTAACCCATGTGATAATCATTGACCACATCCCAGAGGCCATCATGGACCATTCCGTCTACCAGTTTACCATCCCAGAGACGATACCCTGTCCTTGCATGTTCAAGGTAATAAGGTGCTCGACTCATGCTCTCCATCCCACCGGCTACAATCACCTCTGCATCCCCAGCAATAATCACTTGAGTGGCGAGCATGACTGCCTTTAATCCTGATCCACAAACCTTGTTGATCGTAAGGGCTCCCCCCTCCATTGGAAGCCCGGCTTTGATCATTGCCTGACGGGCTGGATTCTGTCCAAGGCCAAAAGGAAGCACGTTTCCCATGATCACTTCATCGACATCCTTTTTATCAATCCCTGACCGTCTCACCGCTTCCTCAATGACCCTTCCACCTAACTCTGTAGCACTGAATGGGCTAAGGGCACCAAGAAAGTTACCGATGGCTGTCCGAACCGCACTTGTGATAACCACCTCTTTCATTCTTTCTTTTCTTCTCCTTTCTGAGGGTTGCCTTCGAGATTCAATTTCTGGCGAATCTTTTCTCGATAGCTCAAGATGTCTGTTTTTAGTTTGAGGAGGCTATTAACCCGTTCATCGATCTTTGAGGCATGGATATCTAATAATTCAAGGAGCCTTGGAAGGACCTTTCGATTGGTGCGGTGAATTTGATAAATATCCTCGAGTTCATGCATTTCGGAAAGGGTGAGGCCAAGATGTTTAAGGCGTTGGATGAATTTTAAACGTTGATAATCCTTATCCGTGTAAACCCTTTTCCCACCTTCGATTCGCTTAACGGAGTTGAGCAGTCCAATTTCTTCATAATAACGAATCGTCCGCGGGCTGATATTTAAAAGGTTGGCCAATTCACCAATCTGGTAATATTTATTTTCATCCCTTTCCATAAATGGCTTGAAATGACACTTAACGTAAACTGAATAAATTTTTTAAAAAAAATTATATCGAAATTATACAGAAGGCCATTTACCCACAGAGAGAACCGGATATCCTGCCTTCTCCAACTCCTTTACGATGTTTTCATAATCCTCTGTCCGGATTCTTATGGCAGCAATTCTTTTGCCTTCTACCATGAAGGATGGAGTGACAATGCTGATAATGTTAACATTAAACTTCTTTAGGATTTCAAGGATTCCAAGCATGGTCCCAGGTTTATCTTCAAGGGCTACAGTCAGACGAGTGCCTTTCTGTTTTAAGCCAAAGATATCGACGAGGTGATCCAAGGCATCCGACTCTGTAAAGATTCCATAAAGCCTATCTCCCTCCACGACGGGAAGACAACCAATCTTATGCTGGCGCATCAATTGGACAGCTTCTTCGATCAACGTATCAGGTGTGATTGTAATCAGTTTTGCCTTTGGAGTCATAAAAGAGGCGACTTTCAATTTTCCCAAAAGGTAATTGAGTTCTTGAACGCTCAAGAGGGTTGCATCAGAAGGAGCTGCCTCCCGAATATCACGATCGGTAACGATCCCCACAAGATGACCATTTTTGTCAACCACAGGCAAGTGACGAACCCCCTTCTCGTGAATGAGATTTCTTGCCTCAAAAAAAGAGGCATCCGGGCTAATGGTTACAGGATTTTTTTGGATCATTTCACGCATAAAACCTTTGTAATGAATCTTCATAACCTGCTCCTCCTTTCCTTTTTTAAACCCATCATAGCATATAGGCTGAAGATCCGTCAAAAAATTATTTTATATAAAGATCATTCCCAACGACGCTGATCCTCGATCCTTTTGGCTCCTTCGGGTATAGTCCCTAAGGGAACAAACTGTACCTCACCCCTTAACTTCATCACCTCTCGGATAGACGTTTCAACCTCCTCCTTCAGCCTTTCAGGTTGAGGAATTTCTTCCTTAAGTTCCACACGAAAGATCATCTCATCTTTATTCTCTTTCCTTGTTACCACCACCTGGTATCTTAAAATCTGAGGATGTTTTCGTGCGACCTCATCGACTTGACCTGGGTGAATGAAGAGGCCTCGGACCTTGGTCACCTGATCGACACGACCTAAAATCTTTATCAACCGAGCAGAGGTTCGTCCACAGGGACAGAGCGTTTCACTAAGAAGGGAGAGATCTCCCGTTCCAAATCGGATAAGGGGATAGGTTTTATTAAAGGTTGTGGCTACAATCTCACCTGTTTTTCCAGGACCTAAGGATTTACCTGTTTGAGGATCAACAATCTCAACAATTTTATCATCAGGAATATGCATGCCGTTTTTCTTTAAACATTCATAACCCAGACACCCGATATCTGCTGTCCCATAGGTTTGCCGGATGATCATCCCAAACTTTTCCTCAAGGGTCGACCGAAGGGATTCTGGAAGCATCTCTGCGGCCACGAAACCTACTTTTAAATTTAAATCTTTCTTTAAATCCAGCCCCATCTCCTCTGCCTTTTCTGCGATACTAAGAAGAAAACTTGGAGTTCCACAGAACCCCGTGACTTTAAAAGTTTTTAGGATATTGACCTGTTGTTCCGTATTACCAATGCCTGTGGGGATGACGATACATCCTATGCGGTGAAGGGAATTATCTACCATGTGTAACGCAAAGGGAACCATGTGATAGCTAAACGTATTGATGACCACATCGCCTGGTCGAAATCCTCCTGCATACATCCCCTGTGCCCAACCCAATTCGGTATATTCCTCTTCACCCGGTTCGTAGATGGGCCCTGGAGAGACGTATATCCTTCTCATCTCCGGGATGGGAATCCCTTCAAATCCTCCAAAGGGTGGGTTTCTCTTTTGAAGTTCTACTAAGTCAGCTTTTTTTGTAACAGGAATTTTTTCGAGGTCCTTTATGGTCTGGATATCTTTTGGTTTCAATCCTACCGAATCCAGTTTATTCTTAAAGGCAGGAGAATTTTTATATGCATATTGAACAATTCCACGGAGTTTTTGATTAAGGTATTCGAGGCGCTTTTTGGGGGGCATGGTCTCAAGGTTCTTTTTAAGAAAACCTGAAGTACGGTCCATAGGGTCTTGTTTAGGCATGGAGGGCTCTCCTTAACAAGGATATCTTCTCCCCCCATTTTCCTTTCATTAATTAAGGAAATGGGGGGAGAAGGATTTATAAAATTGCCCGTAATACCCCGACCGGAAGGTCGGGGATGTAAGGGCTGTCCACCGAAGGTGGACATAGGGATTTGCGATATGATATACATCGATAATGCCAAAGAGAACCCATCATGCTGT
>Ga0315298_1000675_pt1 | contig 65858 bp, 68 predicted proteins | sample WHS_1_MG_FD_203077 | JGI IMG/M metagenome (GOLD analysis project Ga0315298, IMG submission 203077) | Extremophilic microbial mat communities from Washburn Hot Springs, YNP, Wyoming, USA - WHS_1_MG | ecosystem: Environmental > Aquatic > Thermal springs > Hot (42-90C) | place: USA: Wyoming...
ATCCCAGATTGACATCCATTATGAAAACGTCCAAAGAGAGATGCAAAAAATTTTTAAAATCATTGGCATTGCCGCTTAGCCGTATCGACAATCTTTTGTCGATATCGATTCCCTAAGGGCCTAACAATTTTTGGGAGTAATTCCTTACTTCCGATTAAAGGAGAATGATTGGGCATCTATTTTTTTGTGCCTCCCATTTTGCTAAGGTCAATAAAAGGGGTAACCCCTCCTGTAAATTGAGGCAATATCCCATTCCATTTCTCAATACTTTTATACTCAACCAGAATGGGGCTGATCGATCGAGAGAGTGCCTCATTGGCCTTGGCCTGGCCCTGGGCCACCACCAGAATCGATTCTGCTTCTCCTTTGGCAGTCACCACCTTTTGTTGGGCCTCGATTTCACGCTGGGCTAAAATCTGCCTCTGTGTCTCCACCTGCTGTTGGGCTACCTGTTTCGCTTCGATGGCCTTTTCATATTCTGGAGAGAAGCGGATATTGGCAAAGTATATATCATCCACAATAATATGATACCTGGCAAGATTGTCTCCTAATTTTGTCATCGCCCGCTTTCGGATCTCCTCCCTTTTGGGAAGGATTTCTGTGATGGGATAGATTGGAACAACTTCCTTAACGAAATCGTTAAAGGCAGGGTCGATCACCTTGTTAGCAAAGTCAAGACCCACCTTTTGATAGAGATCGTTGACATAGGCAGGATCGATGTGGAAGTTCATCATCCCTGTCAATTTAACCATCTGATACTCCTTGGAGGCTGCATCGATCTCCTTAAAGGGATGGGGCTGAACCCGTACATCTACCTTAATGACTCGTTCAGCAAAGGGAACTTTAAAGTTGAGCCCCTCGCCCATGATCCGTTTCTCAACACTGCCCCACCAGAGAACAACACCCCTATGCCCTGCTGGAACGATGACAAAAGAACTCCATAAAAAAATAAAAAGGATGACGACGAGCGCGACCAGGGCAATGGTTCTGGGTTTGGGCCCCCTCACTTCAAATGCTTCAAAAGATCTTTCTGGCATGTTCCACCTCCTCATTTAGATGAAGCCTTGGTTCAAATCGTTCCCGAAATCTTTCGAAAATTTTTTTTTAGGTCGGGCCTGGATCATTGCAGAAAACAAGAATAAGGTGCCTAACAAAGTAAAGCATCTATTTTTCTTCATTGTTTCCTCATCCATTATTTTACCTAAACCAATTTCTTCTCCATCAAAAAACCCATCGAGGCCTGACAGAGAGTGGTGCTGGAAGAGATGGCCTCGGCAAAAGAACGACGGGCCTCTTCAAATTGGGACATCTGAACCCAACCCACTAACTCCATCACTCTTCCTTCCAGGGAGCGATAGGGTTCCACTCCGATCACATTCATTGCAATTCTCACTTCCCTAAGAAGCCCCTCCAGATATCCTATCAAGATCTTCAACCCTCCACTCCTCTCCTCCCCCTTTAAGGAAACAACCTGTTCCAGAAGGCCTGTCCCAATAATCAATCCTGATTTCATCTTCTCTGAATATTGATAATTTAAAATTGCATTTCTCGTATCCATGGTCTCCTCTTTCTTCAGTTCGTCGTTTTGTGGTTTCTCGCCTATCGTTTAACTCGTTCGATATACTTTTTTGTGCTTACAGACACTTTCACCACATCCTTCACCTTGATAAACTGAGGAACTTGAATCTGCATCCCATTGGATAGGGTAGCGGGTTTATAAACTTCGTCCTGGAGACTGCTTAGGCTTGGAGGGGTAGAGACGACTTCCAATTCTACCCATTCTGGGAAAAGGACATTGACAGGTTCTCCTTCCAAAAATTCTACTGGAAGCCTCATATTGGGTGTAAGAAAAGGAGCGAAGGACTCCATAAGATTCTTAGAAAGGGTAATCTGTTCATAGGAATCTGGGTCCATCATGGTGAACCCTTCCGAATCCTCATAGAGAAATTCCAATGTCTTCCGGTCCAATTCCACCTCCTCCAACTTTTCATCCGGTTTGAACTTCCGATCCATCAGGAGCCCTGATCGAATCTCTTTTAACTTCACGTGAACGAGCCCTCCCATCTTCCCTCCTCCCATGTGATATTCTGTGGCTAAGACTTTATAGAGGGATTGGTCGATATGGAGGACCATCCCTGTTTTGATCTCGGATGCGAGTAGCATCTTTCCCTCCTTGGTCTTATGAAATTCTCTCTAACTATGAAAGGATGGAAAAAAGAACTAATGGTAGAATGAATATCAGAAATAGTCCTAAAAATCAATTATAACGGAACGCCCTACAATAAAAGGAAATGATTTCATAGGAGGCCTTCAGATTCTTAGCGATAGGGCTTGAGCCTCTCTAACATTCTGGGGTCAACCACAACCCCTAATTTCCCTGCTTCCTCTGCATGTTGGATGGCTAACTTAAACTCCTGTTTTTCATAATAGCAGACAGCCAGGCCGTAGTGAGCCTCTCCATATTTGGAATGAATTTCGATCGCACGCTGAAAAGAAGCAATGGCATCATCCAATCTTCCCTTTTGCCGGTAGACATTTCCAATATTGTAGTGACCTCGGGCGTAGTCAGGTTTGATCTCGATGGTCTTTTGATATTCCAGGAGGGCCTCCTCCATCTTTCCTTTTCTGAAGTAAATGTTGCCTAAGTTATTATGAGCCTCGATATAATCAGGGTGAATCTGAATAGCCTTCTGGTATTGTTTGGATGCCTCATCCAAGTTTCCTCTTTCGTAATAGGCCAACCCAAGATGAAAGTAGGCCTCTGCAAATTTAGGGTCGATGTGGATTGCCTCTTTATACTGAGAGATCTCCTTCTTCCACTTCCCCTGTCTCCCATAAGCAATTCCGAGATTAAGGTGAGCCTTTACATTCTTGGGGTCCAATTTGATCACCTGTTTATATTCAGAGACGGCTTCATCCAGATTCCCCTTTTGGGCCGCCTTATAGGCCAACTGGAAGTGTTCTTCAACGCTCTGGGCCTTGTCCTTCTTTTCGGTCTTCGTTCCTCCCGCACAGGAAAAGATAAAGAGAGTGATTAGGAAAAAACTAAAGGATTTTAACCTGGTCTTCAAATCTCTCCTCCTCAGTTAGGGTTTTTTGATTTTTAACAAAAATTTCTGCCCAAATCAAGAAATTTTATTTCAAAAAATATTTAGAAGTTAATAGAATTGGAGGAATGGTTGACACCTTTTGTCTCAATTTGGTAAATTTCTATCATCAACAAGCTATTTTAATTTGAAACCGATAAGGTAAAGCCATCAGGAGGAATGGGGATAATCTCCGAGTAAAAAACGATGAAGTCAGCCATTCGAATGTGGAAGAATACCCGCATGATTATTCTGGTGGCAGTCTGTGCGGCCATCTATGGTTCGGCGCTGATTGCCTTCAAGACCGCCATTCCCCTCATCCCTGGAATAACGGAGGTGCGTGTAGCCAATATCTTTCCAATGGTCTTTGGCCTCCTGTTCGGTCCTGCGGGGGCGTGGGGAACGGCCATCGGAAACCTCCTTGGCGACATCTTTGGAGGAACGCTTGGGCCTGGTTCGATTGCGGGTTTTGTGGGAAATTTTCTTCTTGGATACCTTCCCTATACTATGTGGATGACGTTCTTACCTTTCTTTACCATCTCGCGAGAATGGAAGTCTGGAAGTATTCAGTGCTGGGTCAACTATTTTCTTATTGCCTTCGTCTCAAGCGCTTCATGTGCAGTAGTCATCTCCACTTTGGTTGATACGTTGGGCATTGTTCCCTACGCAATCCTTGTAAAAATTATTACGATCAACAATACCCTTGGAAGTTTTATCGGAGGCATTCTTCTTAGTTCTGTCTTCAGCCTCACTGCTTACCAACTTGGCCTGTTCTGGCCGAACGTGATGGATGAAAAAGATATTGGATCACCCCTGGTAGGCACCCTCGGCGCCTGGATGGTTACGGTGGGTTCGATGGTTGGACTTTTCGGAGAGATGGTCATCCATCTACCAAACACTCCAATTTACTGGGTCTCTACCCTGATCATTCTTTTGGGGAGTTTACTGTTATAACTGAAATGGGGATTGCAATTTCAATTGAAGATCTCTCTTTCACTTATCCTTTTAATCAACGACCCGCCCTCCATCATATCCAGACCCAAATTGAAGATGGAACATTCGTGGTGGTCATGGGCCATTCGGGAGCAGGTAAATCAACCCTCTGCTATTGCCTAAATGGCCTTATCCCTCAATTCTTCCGTGGAATCTATCAGGGCTGTGTTTGGGTAAAAGGCAAAGAAGTGGCCCTCCATAAAGTTTCTGATTGGTCACGCTTGGTGGGATTAGTATTCCAAGACTTCGAGGCACAACTCTTCTCCACCAATGTGGAATTGGAAATGGCCTTTGGACCGGAAAATCATTGTCTGACGCGCTCAGAGATTGAGAAACGAATTAACCGTTATCTCTCCTTTGTAGGCCTCGAAGGGCACCGGCATCGCGAACCCTCAAGCCTCTCTGGAGGCCAGAAGCAACGCCTTGCCATAGGTTCGGTCCTTGCCTTAGAACCCGAAATCCTCGTGATGGATGAACCGACCACAGACCTCGATCCACAAGGCCGAGACGAAATCCTATCCATCGCCAACCGCTTACGAGAGGAGGGCCGCACCCTCCTGATGGTCGATCATGACCCTGAGACCGCTATCGATGCGGATTTGGTCATACTCCTCCGGGAAGGGAAGGTTGTAGCCCAAGGGTCACCTGAAAATGTTCTGAGAGACCAATCCCTACTTCAATCCTCGGGGGTTAAACTGCTTCCAATGCTTGAATTCTTTCACTCAATGGGTTGGCCAGGCAATCCACTAAAAGTCAACGACTCTATGGAGATTATTAAGCGATTGGGGCTAGCCCAGCGTAAGGAGTCAGAGTGGACAAAACAGCCCCTACCGGAGGTTAAAGGGAAACCGATCCTCTGGACCGAAGGGTTACACTATACCTATCCAATCTATGGGTTAGAAGCCCTTCGAGGGATTGACCTTTCTATCTACGAAGGGGAATTCGTCGCACTCCTCGGGCAGAATGGTTCAGGCAAAACTACTCTGGCTAAACAATTCAATGGCCTTCTAAAGCCTACTTCAGGTCAGGTGTGGGTTCAAGGAAAACCCACCAAGGAGTATACTCAACGTGAAATGGCACAATGGGTTGGATATGTATTTCAAAATCCTGATCATCAGATCTTTGCCCGAACGGTCAAAGAGGAAGTGGGGTTTGGCCTCAAGGTATTAGGGGAACATCCTAAAGCCATTGAGAAGCGGGTTGCTGAAGTGTTGGAGATTGTGGGGTTAGAGGGGTATGAGACAAAGGTTCCTTTCACTCTTACCAAAGGGGAACGGCAAAGGGTTGCAGTGGCCTCGGTTTTGGCTGCACAACCACAAATCATCATCCTGGATGAACCCACCACAGGTCTTGATATTCATCATCAGAAAGCGATCATGGAGGTTTTGAAACAATTAAATCAAAAAGGACATACCATCATCATCATCACCCACTCGATGTGGGTGGCTACGGAATATGCTCGGCGGACGATTGTAATGAAAGAGGGACGTATCCTTTCAGATGGCCCAACCCGTTTGGTTTTTGCTGATGAGGAAGGGCTTTCCAGGGCCTCCATCCAGGCTCCATCCCTTGTGAAATTGAGCAACTGGTTGGGCACAAAGGCCCTTACGATTGAGGAAATGGTTAAAGAATTAAAAGGATTAGGTTAGGAGGGTTATGAATATTTTCCTCTACCTCGATAGAGAGACCTGGGTCCACTGCTTAGATCCTCGAACCAAACTGATTGGCGCTTTGATCCTATTTATAGTCTGTCTGTGTTTTAATCATCCTCTGTATATGGCTGGGATCAGTCTTGGGATAATGGTGTGCGCGCTCTCTGCCAAAGCCCTTCTAAATTTCTGGAGGTTTCGAATCCTCCTGATCCTTCTCATCGTTTTCAGCACGGCCCTGTGGCCATTCTTTATTCAAGGCCCGACTCTTCTCGAGTCCTTTGGTCCATTTCAAGTGAGCAAGGAGTCACTTCTTTATGGAATGGCCATGGGGCTAAGGTTAGCCAATTTTGTCGCTATCGGTTTAATCCTCCTTTCAACGACACGAAATGAGGAGATCACCAATGGCCTTATCCGATTGGGTTGCCCCTACCCTATTGCCTTCGCTCTCTCCACCGCATTGAGATTGGTCCCAACCTTTGCCGGTGCAGGGGTCACCATTGTCCAGGCCCAGATGTCACGTGGGCTGGACTTCAAATCTAAAAATATCTTTAGCCGCGTAGCCCAATTTATTCCTCAGGCGGTTCCTCTCTTTATCTATGCAGTAAGGCATACCAATCTGCTGGCCATGGCCCTTGAATCGAAGGGATTTCACCCAGGATCGAAACGAACCTTTTACTACGAACCCCATATGCGAAAAATAGACTTCTGGGTGATAGTCATTCTTGTTTTAGTCCTTCTCGTTATGATCATTTTAAGGTTGGTATTCAAATGGGGAGCAGTATTGCCCTATCGACTTTAAATGATCTTTCCAATTCTAAAGGAATCGGTTATCGTTATACATTATAAATTGAGCGAGTCTAACAATATCTTATAACGTATTAACCTCACTTAAACCATTCGCGTTTTAAAAGACGTTGAAATATTCCTGCTCTCTTTCATGACACTGAATCGCTCAATTTAGGGATAGATAACGAATCAAAACAAAAGAGGTCAAAAAACGATGAACCAGAAAGACCTTTCGGAACATCAGATCTATCTAACCCCAACAGAAATTATTGATAGCAATCACAGAAGTGTTCAAGACTATGCAAGGAAGGTAATTGGGAATAGCACTGATCCAGTTGAGATGGCGGTAAAACTCTACCTTGCGGTCAGAGATGAAATTCTTTATGATCCTTATTCCCCTTTTTACCTGCCAGAACATTATCGCGCCAGTTATGTTCTTAAACGGGGAAAGAGTTTTTGTGTCCCGAAGGCCTCCCTTCTTTGCGCCTTAGGAAGGGCTTGTGGCATCCCTTCCCGCATTGGGCTTGCGGATGTTCGGAATCACCTCACCACTCACCAACTCCTTGAGTTCATTGGAACCGATCTCTTTGTCTATCATGGCTTTGTAGAATTTTATCTTGAGGGGAAGTGGGTGAAGGCCACCCCTGCCTTTAACCAAACCCTGTGCGAGAGACATCATGTCCTACCCCTTGAATTCAATGGTCGTGAAGACTCTCTATTTCAACCTTATAATTTGAAAAATCAAAAATTTATGGAATATGTCGCTTTCCATGGGGTTTATGCCGATGTTCCTGTGGGTGAAATCGTTGAGGCCTGGAAGAGAGCCTATGGGGAGGAACGAGTTGACCGTTGGATCAAACTGTTTGAGGAGAAAGAGGGAAAAAGTCTTTCTCAATTTGAAGACGAGGAAGTTTGGGAAAGGTAGTCCTGATGGATTTTCTTGCAATCTCTCACTAAATCGTGTAAGTTAAAATAAACCTGAAGGAGCAGGTCATTGATGGCACAGAAAAGACTGTCCGAGATACTGAAATTGGTGGAATTCCTCAATGAGGAGATTAAAGAAGTTTCTAAAAAGTTAAGTCGGATTACCCCTAAGGAAGTGAGTGAAAAATTGGGGACCTTAGCCCTCATCCGGGAGAGACTCCTTGGCCTTCAGGTTGAGTTACCCGAAGAACTTGAGAAAAAACTATCAGAACTCTACCCAGCCATCGACAAGATCAAACAGAAACCTTCCTAATCTTTAAAAAGGGGGCAAGGAACCCAGGATTCTGGGGCCCTTGCCCCACCAACCCTTTTTAGTAAAACGCCATGCTGGCAAAAGTAACTACCGATTGCGTTTCGGGCGTAAAGGCCTGGGCGTATTTGAGGAGCTTTCCCTCTTTGGCCCCCATCAGGTTGAGTAAAGTATAGATGGAAGAAAGACCACAGATCCTCCTTCGGTCCCTCTCTGTTGAAACTGAGAAAAAGAAGCCTTCTCCATCTATCTTTTCTACATAGCTCAGCATTTCGCGATCTTCTGATTCAAGAACCCTGAGGCTGTATTCGTTTATTCCCTCTCTATCTCCAAATTGGAGCCCCATATGCGCCAGGTCAGCGCTTGCGATAAAACAGACCTCTTCCTTGAGAGAAAGAATAGAACTTCTCAACGCTTCAATAAATGGTTGAACAGGTTCAAGGTCCATGGGGGAAATTCCCTTTTCAATGGCCCCCTCGAAGGATCCGCACAAAACTGGAACGATCTTAAGCTCAATAGGTTCAGGAAAGAGACAACGGAGGAAGAGACACTGAAATTCAATGGAGTGCTCGCTTCGTTGGACTCTTTCATCTTCAAATAGATCGTAAGGGCATTTGGATTGAATTGCATTGACTATCTCTCGATCCACTTTTAAGGGTCCCAGAGGGGTAATAAAATCTTTTCGTGTAAGGCAAAAAGGATTTTTCATGGGGGCATGTGATGTTCCAAAGATGACAAAACACTTGGACAAACTTCTTTCCCATATCTCTTTGTAGGAAAAGGCGTAACAGAAACCACCTCTCTGAAAATCGATATGGGGAGCGATCACCCCTTTTAATCCACCCTGTCCTGCCCTCTCCCCTAACTTTCCAGGTCCATCCGATTTAAAAAAATAACCCTCCAATTGAGCCTTTAACCGCTCCGGATCTGACTCATAACTCTTGCCGACAAAGGCAGGCTCCCTCACAGGGGAGCACAAAAACTCTTCCTCTTTCTTTCTTAAGGCCTGCTGGAATCTCTCCCCTTCCAGAAAAAGATTCTCATCCAACTGACGGATGATCTCTTGGATCTTATCCGAAAAGAGAATCTCTCCAAATCTCCTCATATATTCAGCCTGGATATCGAGAATCGAATGTTTTCCATCAAAATAGGAGATGATGAAATAGACTGGAAGAGGTAGAAATAGGGCGTTTTCGCTAATATTCAGTGGATCCTGAAGGCAGAGCATGGTTTGGCCAGAGACCTGCACTGGAAAGAGGTTAAGACTTCGGAGTTTGGGATAATCCATGGTTTTATTCTAAAAAGATAAAAGAATCTTTATCTAAAATTAAGATTGGGATGAAGGGAAAGGGGTAAGGGCTCGCTGAAATCTTTCAAACGGACATACTAATCCTTTCTCGCTCTATGTCAGGCTCTCGTTCAGGTCTTGGTTGTTCGGTGGGCTTCAGGGCCAGTTCTATCGCTTCATCCATTCTCTGTATAAACTTGAAATTCATGGCTTTGCGGATATGTTCAGGTATCTCTTCCAAATCCTTTTCATTCTTCAGCGGCAGAATGATCGTTTTGATCCCTGCCCTCAACCCCGCCAGGACTTTCTCTTTGATCCCTCCCACAGGAAGGACCAAACCCCTAAGGGTAATCTCTCCAGTCATGGCCACATCGTTTCGAACAGGTTTGTTGGTTAAAAGGGAGGTCAGTGCCACAAAAATGGTGATTCCCGCGGAAGGCCCATCCTTTGGAATAGCCCCTGCGGGGACATGGATATGAATATCATTCTTTTCAAAGAAATCTTCTTCAATGCCGAGTTCTTTCGATTTGGATCGGACATAGGCCAGTGCCGCTTGAGCAGACTCTTTCATTACATCCCCTAACTGACCCGTCAGGGTAAGTCCCTTTTCTCCTCTCATTTTGGTCGCTTCAACAAAGATGATATCGCCTCCAGTAGGGGTCCAAGCCAAACCAGTCGCCACCCCAGGTTCAGACGTTCGTTCCGCCACTTCTGGGAAGAATTTAACAGGACCTAAGAATTTATGAAGGACATCGGGGGTAATCACCACTTTTTCACGAATCCCCCTGGCTACATCCTTGGCCACCCCTCTACAGATTGCTGCAATCTCTCTTTCTAAATTACGAACCCCGGCCTCTCGAGTATAAGAGCTAATAATCAGCTGAATCGCTTCGTCCTGAAATTCGATCAGGTCAGAAGTCAATCCATGTTCACTAATCTGTTTGGGAACCAAAAACTGTTTGGCAATCATCATTTTCTGGTCTTCGCTGTAACCTGGGAGTTCGAGGGTCTCCATCCGATCTCTCAGGGCAGGTGGGATGGTATCCAGCACATTGGCCGTCGTGATGAACATCACCTTTGAAAGATCAAATGGAACATCGATATAATGATCTGAGAATGAAAAGTTCTGCTCCGGATCAAGAACCTCTAAAAGGGCGGAGGAGGGGTCGCCCCTAAAGTCCATGCCAATCTTATCCACCTCATCTAACATGAAGATGGGGTTATTCGAGCCTGCCTTTTTAATCCCCTGTATGATCCGCCCAGGCAACGCCCCCACATAGGTTCTACGATGCCCACGGATCTCTGCTTCATCCCGAACCCCTCCCAATGAAATCCGAATGAATTTTCGTCCCATGGTGCGCGCAATCGACCTTCCTAAAGAGGTCTTCCCTACCCCAGGGGGTCCAACGAAACAGAGGATTGGACCTTTCATATCGGCTTTCAGTTTTCTGACCGCCAGATATTCTAAGATTCGCTTCTTCACCTTTTCCAGATCGTAATGATCTTCGTCCAGGGTCTTCTGGGCATTGTCAATATCAAGGTTATCCTCGGTCGTCTCTGACCATGGGAGTTCGGTCAACCAGTCCAGATAAGTCCTGGACACCGTATATTCTGCTGAGGCGGGGGGGATCTTTGCCAGACGGTCCAATTCCTTTTCGGCCGCGGCAAGGGCCTCTGGGGGCATCTTGGCCTTCTTAATCTTCTCCTTCAGTTCTTTGATCTCTGTAGAGTGTTCATCCAGTTCTCCCAACTCCTTCTTAATCGCCTTCATCTGTTCTCTAAGATAATATTCCCTCTGGGTCCGATCCATATCCTCTTTCACTTGAGATTGAATCTTATTGCCTAACTCCAGGACCTGCACCTCCTTATTGAGGAGAAGATGGACTTTGGTCAATCTTTCCCGAACGTCAATCGTTTCGAGAACAGCCTGTTTATCATGGGTCGAGAGATTTAGATTTGAAGCGATCAGATCGGCTAAGATGGGTGGGGACTTCACATTATTCACCATGGTCCCCAGTTCAGCGGTCAGGTAAGGGGCCAACTCGACAGCCCTCTGAAAGAGGTTTTTTAAATTCATCATTAAGGCATCAATTTCTACTCCTGGCTGGAAGGTTTCCTCCACGGTCTCGATTCGGGCCTTAAAATAGGGATCCCTTTGGAGGAACTCCTTGACTTTAATTCTCGAGATTCCTTGAACAATCACCCTTTGGCTGCCATCCAACTCACGAATCATTCTCAAAATCAAGGCCGCCACACCCACCGTATAAAGGTCGGATTCTCTGGGATCTTCGGTTTCAGACCTTTTCTGAGTGACAATCCCAATAATACGGTCGGAATCCATGGCATCATCGATTAACTTCACTGATTTCTTCCTGCCCACCATGATGGGTAAGATCAAATCTGGATAGAGTACGGTTCCCCTTAAGGGTAAAATGGGAAGTTCATAGGGGATATTCACCTTATCGTCTTTCCCCTTCTCTTCCTTATCCGCGCCCCCCCTTGGCACAAAGATCATATCGGCCTCCTAAATGTCATTTCCTATTTTAATCATAACATAATCATTGGCCCTTTGCCTGTCAATCCAGAGCCATCCTTCCAATAAACCTGAATCCTGCGTGAAAACTATGGATTAGATTCTTAGTTTGTCTATCTTTTTTATGCCGTATTCAAATGCATCCTTATATAAGAAATTTGCCGGTAGTTTTAAAGTCGGTCTGTTGTCAGGTCTTATGAGTTCACCAGGAATAAGCAGAAGCCGACTCCGTAAAGTGTTAAGTGTCATGTTATGAAACTCCACTGGTAGACATAACCGCTTGAACCAGTTAATGAGATTGTAAGAGAACAAGAGAGTATGGAAATAAGCCTCGTTGGCTGCAAAATGTTTTGTCGGGATTTTTCCCATGGGGTAGTCCCCTTTGAGTTCTTTGATGATCAGTTCCACAGCAGCTCGGCCATTGTAAAACCTCCAGGTGTTGAGAGGGGTGAGTTTCATATTCGTCACAATAACTTGGTAGCTGTATTTGCCCATTGAGAAGAGGGTGAGTTGTTCCGAAGGGTCTTCTGGGATGAGACGTCTGACTACCACGAAACGATATTTCTTTTTCCATCTTGTGGGTTGGTACATAAATTCCGCTGTCTCCAGACCAGAGGAATGGACCTGATAAGATAAGCTTGAGATTTCTCTTTTGATCGGAGCGGTAAGCTTGGCCACAATGACAAAAAGAGCCCTCTGGGATTCGAGATATTCGATGGTCTCGTGATCGTAAAAACCCTTGTCGGCTCGAATAATTACGATCTTTACAGAGGGAGGCAATTTGGCAAAAGATGCCTTCAGAAGTTCCACGGTTCCAGTAGCGGTATGGGTATCTCCAGGGCGAAGTTCTCCGTGCCAGAAATCCTTGGTGATCCCATTGAAACAGAGAAGTGGATGATAAGAAGGACGGCCCCACTTTTTGGGATTGTAACCGATTCGGGCCATTTCCTGTTTTCCATAAAGGATAAGAACGGTCGAATCCAGATCGAAGATCACTCTGATCGGAGGCTTTGGTCTTAGTATCATGGGCAAGAGTAATCGGTCGTGCAGTTTCCTCAACTTGGGAAGAGCCAACGGAGCCATCCGAAGGAGGAAACGTCTCAAGGTAGTAGGATTGGGATAGGTGGGTAATCCCGTGAGGTACTGGAAGACACCATTGTGTTTTAAAAGGTGGGAGGTCTCGATCCTCCCCAAGCCCAATGCGATGGGATAAATTAATGCCAACATCTCCTCGGCGATGCTGTATCGATTGTTCCGTTGCCGAAATTGAAGATCGTGATGCAATTGCCTGCGTAATGATAATCTTTTGAAGAAGGATTGTAGTAAGTAGATACCTCCAAAATGAGTGAGGGTGCTTCCAGAAAACGAAATAGTAACGCGATGAGGAGCACGTTTTTTCATTGTTCCTTAACCTAATTTTTAAGTATGTTAAGGGACAAACCTTATTGAGCTTTCTAGTAGGCATTTTACCTTATTCAAATGTTATAGCAAGATCTTTTTCACGCATGATTCAGGATAAATTTCCCTTTTTCAAATCATATTGGCTCGCCCGTATAAGGTTTCCCGCAGATATTACAGACCCCCCTCTCATTGATGACGCCGATACAGGTTCCGTCGCTACATAATCGACGCTCTAAAAACTCTTCTTCTTTTTCCGTCGGAAGCGGGTGACCACACCAGCAGCAGTATCGACTGTCGAGTGGAATCTCTCCTCCACAATGGGAACAGGAAGGGAGAGTCAATAGATAACCGCAATGAGGGCATTCCATCTGCTTACTCCTCCTCCATCATCAGTGTCTTGATGAAGCGCTCAACATCTCTTTTGTTTCGCTTCAATTCATAAAGAAGTCTTCTCGTCCCTTCATCCGGGAAAAGCCGATTTAAATCATATTCCTTCCCAGGGAATAGAGAATTGAGGTCAATCTCTTTCTTCTTTTCCTCCCCGATCAAGTGAGCTTCTGAGGATATCCTCTCTCTGTCTTCCATAAAATCTCACTTCTATATAGGACAGACCCATCCTTTTGTCAACTCATCCCACCAGGGAATTCGGAATCAGAATTAGAATCATTCCGCAACCCTCCATCTTAATTCCTCATCGTAAGGCCTGCTAAACTGAATCCGATAGAGCTTGAAATAGATCCCTTTCTTGGCCATCAATTCTCTATGGGTTCCCACCTCTCGAACCCTACCCTTATGAAGAACGATGATTTTATCTGCTTGTTGGATCGTCGAGAGACGATGGGCGATGATGAGAGAAGTTCTTCCTTGGACCAGGCGGGCAATCCCTTCTTGAATCAACCTTTCCGTCTCGGGATCCACATGGGAGGTGGCCTCATCAAGGATGAGAATCGTTGGGTTGATATATAAGGCTCTTGCAAAGGCCAGCAGTTGGGCCTCCCCTGAGGACAAAACCTCCCCTCCCTCTCCTACCTTTGTTTGATATCCACATGGCAATCGTTGAATAAACTTCTCTGCGTTGACTATTTGAGCCACCTCCATCACCCTTTTCTGATCCCCTTCCGGATTCCCCAATCGGATATTCTCTTCAATCCCTCCTGAGAAGAGGAAGGTATCTTGCATGACCAATCCAATGCTTCTTCGGAGGCAGTACAGATCGATCTCCCGGATATCCACTCCGTCGATCAGGATAGCCCCTTTCTGGACATCATAAAATCGCTCAAGGAGGTGGATCAAAGAGGTTTTTCCTGCTCCGGTTACACCGACGATGGCTACCGTTTCACCCTGCCTGATAGAGAAAGAGACATCTCGCAGGACTTCTTCTTCGCCATTATAAGAGAATGAGACCTGACGAAATTCGATGTTACCTTTGATCTCCATTTTTTGTGGGGTAATCGATTCATAAACCTTTTCTCTCTGGTCAAGTAACAGAAAGATCCTCTCCAGAGAGGCCATCGCTGACTGTAGGATATTATATTTTTCAGAAAGATCTCGAATGGGTTGGAAAAACATCCGAATATAAGAAATAAAAGCCACCAAGATGCCAAGCGTAAGTGCCTCTTGGATAACCCTTCCCCCCCCATACCAAAGAAGCAGTCCAAGGGCTCCTGAACTTAGGACTTCAACGAGAGGAACAAATGTGGCGTAAATGGAGATCTGTTTCATATTTGCCCAAAAATATTTCTCATTCACCATTTGAAAACGGCGACTGTTCTCCTTCTCCCTCCCAAAGAGTTGGACCACCTTGATTCCTGAAAAATTCTCGTGGAAAAAGGAGTTCATTTGGGCAATCCTGAGGCGGATTTCCCGAAACGCATCCCTTGCTCTTCGACTGAATAAAAGGGTGGTAAGAAAGATCAGTGGGATGATCGTAAAAGAGACCAAGGCAAGTTCCCGGTGGAGATGAAGGAGGAAGAGGATAATCCCAATGACCAGAAGCACGTCTTTGACCAAGTGAATCAACACAGAGGTGAACATTTCATGGACGTTCTGAATATCATTAGTCAATCGGGTGACCAGTCTCCCTATCGGATTTTTATCAAAAAAGGAAATCGAGAGAGTTTGGAGATGGGAAAAAACCTTCATCCTTAAATCATGCATCATCTTCTGTCCTACCACTTCCATCGCATAGACTTGAGAAAACGTGAGGATAAAATTGAGGCTCAGGATGAGAACCATCAGGAGTGCAATGATAAAAACCCCTTTGAGATCTCTCCCTCTCAGGATGAGGAGGTCTTCTCTTTTCAACTCTTTTAAACGTCCATAAGCAATATACCCATAGGGTCCACTTCGTTCAAATAAAGAAGGATATTTATGAAAGAGGGCATTTTCCTGTGGGGTTTGGGGAAGAAAAAGATAATACCGATTATCGGTGAGAAGACCGGACTTTTGAAACCGTGCCATCTCCCTTCTGTCCATCAGGGGTAATCGTTCAGGAGGAAGGAGATACCTTCCTTTCTCCTTTTGAGGGAGAAGCATCGGTCCATACCGATTCCAGAAAGAGGATTCTTCGGGAGATCCCTCTCCTTTCAAAACAATCTCCCTTGCAGAGGCAAGGAGGTAGCGATCAATGGCTTCTTTGGTTAAATAGGGAATGAGGAGGTCCAATCCTGCCATGAGCAAAATAAAGAATACCGAAAGGGATATCAAGGCCCAATAAGGTCGGAGATAACTTCCCAGCCTGACCATCAGTTTCAGGTCGTAGGGCTTCCCCAAGTGACCTTCTTCCATATAGCCGAAATCGGTGTACATAAAAAATGTTTTGGGTTCGGAGTGTTAAGTTTGGAGATGAGAAAACAAATTCTCCAGACTCATCCTTTCAAACGGTTGTTTTATCTCTCTATTTCAAGTTCATCTTCCCATTGTCTCTTCCAGTAGAGTTCAGCATATATTCCCCCTTTTGAAAGAAGGGATTGATGATCCCCGATCTCTGCTATTCTTCCCTTTTCCAATACAACGATTCGATCGGCTCTTAGGAGAGGGGCAATTCGGTGGGTAACCAGAATGCTGGTTTTCCCTTTAAGAAATTCCTCCAATCCGATGATGATCCGTTCAGATGTCTCTGTATCGATCGAGGAAAGAGCATCATCTAAGATGAAAATAGAAGGCTTCGTGAGCAGGGCCCGAGCAATGGCAATCCTCTGCCGTTGTCCCCCCGAAAGGGTAATTCCCCTCTCTCCAATCACTGTGTTCATCCCTTCGGGGAATCCCATCACCTCCTCATAAATCTGTGCAATTCGGGCTACCTCTTCAATCTCTTTGTCTGTTGCATTCAACTTCCCAAAGGCAATATTTTCACGAATCGTATCGGAAAAGAGGAAAGTATCTTGAGGGACATATCCAATCGATTTCCTCAACCCCTCCAGTGGGATTTGATGGATCTCTACCCCGTCCAGATATAAGGAGCCTTTGGGTGGTTCTAAGACCCTGGTCATCAGGTTGCATAAGATCGTCTTTCCTGATCCTGTCCTTCCAACGATGACGAGCCTTTCTCCCTCCTCTATGGTTAGATGAATATCTTGGAGGATCGGGATTCCCCCATTAACTGGGCAGTAGGAGAGACCCCTTATCTCCAAATTTCCCCTCAATGAGCCTGACCAATGCGGTTTGGGGAAATCGTCCCTTTCGGGCTTTTCTTCAAAAATCCGGTTTAAACGAGCCATGGAAGCATTTCCACGTTGGATCACGTTAATCGCCCAGCCCAAGGCCATCATGGGCCAAGCCAACAACCCCAGATAGCTCATGAATGCCACAAAATCACCTGTCGAAATGAATTGGAAGATCGTTAATCTCCCCCCCCCAATAAAGAACAATGGCAATGGAGAGGTTTGAGAGAAAAAGGATAAGTGGAAAAAACATCCCCCATATCCTTGTCACGCTCAAATTCTTTTGAATATAATCCTGGCTCACCTGGGAGAGCTTTGCCCTCTGGCTCTCCTCTTGGACAAATGCCTTGATGACGCGAATCCCTGCAATGGATTCTCTAACCCTCTCGGTAAGCGAGGAGAAAGTTTTTTGAAGGGTTTCAAAACGTCTAAAGACCGTTCGGCTGAAAAAAAGGGTAACCAATGTGATAAAGGGCATAGGGAGAATTGCAAAAAGAGTCAACCTTGGATGAATGTAAACCATAAAAAAGATGGTTAGGATGCCTAAGATGACCGTATCCATTAAAAATACGATTCCCAACGAAAGGGCCATCCGTACTGCCTCGATGTCGTTGGTCGCATGAGCCATTAGGTCTCCTACTTTGGTGTGAGAAAAATAAGAGGGGGAAAGGGTTTGTAAATGGTTAAAGAGTCGTTCTCGAAGGCTCTTTTCCATTCGTCGGGCACTCCCTAAAAGAAAGTACCTCCAGATATATCGAAGGCATCCAATCCCAATCGCTAAAAGTAAAACCTGTAAGCCATAGAAAAGAAGTCCGGACGGAGAAATGGTACCGAAGGTGAGATCATCAATCGCATATTTAATAACCCTCGGGATGAAAAGTTGAAGAACATCCACGACGACGAGTGCTACCAGTCCGATTAAAATCCACCATCGGTTCTCAATAAAACTATTCTTAAGAGTTTTAAAGGCTCTCATCTTCCTCCCTTTCTCCATGTTTAAATTTAATAAACCTCATCCTTTAAAGTCAACTGAGGGTTTCTGAAACCCTCTTCACCTCCCTTACCAATTCTTGTCTTGACAACCTCTGTGGATTTTGTGAAACTAATTTTCTAAACAAAGCTTTTATTGGAACATGATGACTCAATTGAAAACACCCTCCCCTTTGATCCACAAAAAATTGGAGGGGATTCCTGAAGGTCTTCCCCCTGAAGAGGTGGAGCGCCTTCAGAGACTTCAGGTGAAGTTAACCGATTTTGTCCTCCACCTTATTCAGGCCTTCTTGAGAACAGGATATTACACCCCCGAACACCCTGAATCAAAAAAAGCCAAAGAAGGGCTCTATGGACAATTTAAGGTCCTTTTTGAGGAAGGGGATGAATTGGCATTCTTAGTGAGAGAGGAGCCGGAGAGGCAAGAGATCTTTGTCGAAGGAGTCCTCCCTGAAGCCCAGAGATTAAGCAGGATGATGATGAAGGGGATGGGTGAGCTTTACGTCCCTAAGTTTGCCAAATATATGGAGAGAAAAGATCTGATTAGTCTGACGCTTAAAAGCAGAATGAGCCAAACTGAATTTACTCGCTTTATTGACATTATGAGCGAACCCTCCTTGGTTGACACGCATCGAAAACAGGACAAGGAGCGATTTACTCAAATCCTCCTCAGAAATGGGGTTCTCAATATCTCCTATGTGTTTAATGAAGAACTTCTTGCTCCCGACCGAGAGATGCCCTGGCGTGCAAGAATCACCCTCTCTCGGATGAGGAAAGATCTAAAGATGATTCCCTATTTTCAAAAAATGCTCAGACAGGAGCTTCAGGAGATTCGACGCTCCCTGCTCAGCGATGCCCTCCGTCCCATCCGGCAATCTGACCTCTTCTGCGCCATTCTGAGAAATAGCGATCTCGCTGCCACCTCTGAAAACAGTGAGGAAGTGATCGAGGATATTATCCTTTCCTTTTTACAGAAACAATATTTATGGGGAACTTCTAAGGTCTTTCTCCGAGAGCACCTTGCCCTCAAACAACAAAAAAGGGGAGATGCCTTCGAGGCCAAATCCGATCGGTTGGTCCGTAAGATATCAAATCGGTTGAAAGAATCTGATACCAAGGAAGCAGAAAATCTTCTGGAGGAATTCTTTCGCCATCAACTGATTGGCCTTGATGATCTCCCACCGAGACTCAAAGATAAAATTCTTCTGGAGAGGCTGACGGATAAATTTCTCAGTTATACTGACCAGTTTTTCCAACAACTCGATCAGGCAAGGGAAAAGGAGAGGTATCTTGCAGTGGCTCATTCCTTTGTCAGAATGATTCCAGAGCTCATCCGTCGGGATCGATATTCAGAAATTCATCGAATCCTTGAGACTCTGAAGCGCCATTTTCATCAGAAAATGATGTGGGCGCTCTTAGCGGGCCAGATCCTGGAAGAAATAGGAAAAGGAAACATCCCTCTCCTTCTTGAGGAAAAATTTCTTTCTGGAAAGAAGGAGGTTCGTAGCGCCATCATCCCTATCTTCGTAGCCTTAGAGATTGGAGCCATCCCACATCTCCTTAATATTTTAAATAAGAGTGAGGATCAATGGGTTAGAAAAAATGCCTGTGAAGCACTAATTCAGATTGGCCCTGTTGCAGCCACCCATCTCATTAAAGAACTTCGTGCAGGGGAGCCTCCCATTGAAACGACTATCGATATCCTCAGAGTTCTGGGAGAGATTAAATCCGAACAATGGAAGGCCCCTCTCTTAGAAGTTTTGAGAAAATATGTAGCCCATGAAAACCCAAAATTGAAAGAACAGGCGCTTCACACCCTCTGCCAAATTGGAGGCAATGAAGGGGAAGCGGTTTTCCTTTCAAATCTCAATGATTCAAATCCTGAAGTCCAAAAGAGGGCTGTCTGGTGCCTTGGAATGATTAAAAGTAAGAAGGGAGCAGAAAAGATATTAGAACTCCTCCGTCAAATAACCACGCATCCCTCCCCACAGACTGCTTCGCTTGAAGGTCAAATCTATCACGCCTTTGGCCTCTTTGGAAACATCGCGATTGCTGATAAGAGTTTGGAAGAAGTTCTTCTCGAAATTCTCGAAAAGAGAGGGTTAAAACGTTGGTTTGGTTTTTTACAAAAAAACCCTCTTTCTGACAACGCCCTCGGGGCTATTTGTGATTCTTTGGGAAAGATTGGGACAAAAAGATCGATGAACGCATTGACCCGATTAGAAAAATCGTCAGAAGGTCCTCTGTCTCAGAAAATTAAAGAGGCGATAAGAAAGATTGAAGAGCGTAATCAGAAGCCCAGTCTCTAAACTCCTTTGTGGGTCGTTTTATTCTCGACCTTTTATAGAAAGGCCAATTTATCCCTTCCCCTTTTAAAAGGAAAAGAAGGATAAAAAACTACTTTGTTCTTACCACATTGGTTGCCTGGGGCCCTTTCGGGCCATTCGTGATATCAAACTCTACTTCCTCTCCAGCCTTTAGGGACTTAAATCCCTCACCTGCAATTCCCGAATAATGGACAAAAACATCATCTCCACCTGGTTGCTCAATAAATCCATATCCCTTCTTCGTATCAAACCATTTTACAAAACCCTTTGCCAAGATTAGTTCCCTCCTTTATCAGCAATCTTCAATGTGGAGATTGATATCACTAAAACCATTGAATGTCAAGACGATTTCCTCATCACTCCACATCCTGGTTAAGTAAAAGATGTCTAAGGCTATAAAGGACTTCCTACTTTTAGGTAGGTTTCAATCTTCTCGATCCTATTTTGAAGAATCTGGATGCGTTCTTTTAAATCAAAAACCTCCTTTTCTAAGATCTTTCTCTTTTCGCTTTCCTCATCCAACTTTTTCTCTATCCTATCTAAAGCGGCTGAAATGGAAAAATATTCGGTCTCAAGTCTTTCAAACCTTTGGTAGATTTTATCAAAATGGCCAAGGATATCTCTAAACTTTTCATCGTGTTCTTCTAATTTTTTCTCAATTCTTTCAAACCGAATATCATTTAGATCAAATCTTCCATCGATTTGCAAAAACCTTTTATCTACTTGCTCAAATCGACCATCCACCTGATCAAATCGCCTATCCACCTGCTCAAACCGACCATCCACCTGATCAAATCGCCTATCCACCTGCTCAAACCGAGCATCCACCTGATCAAGCCGCCTATCCACCTGCTCAAACCGAGCATCCACCTGATCAAATCGCCTATCCACCTGCTCAAACCGAGCATCCACCTGATCAAATCGCCTATCCACCTGCTCAAACCGAGCATCCATCTGATCAAGCCGCCTATCCACCTGCTCAAATCGACCGTCCATCTGATCAAGCCGCCTATCCACCTGCTCAAACCGATTGTCAATCTGAACAAATCTTCGATCTAATTGAATAAATTTCTTGTCAACTTGATCAAACCGTTTATCAACCTGTTCAAACTTAGGTTTGAGTGTGGCTTTATAAAATTCTTTAAGGGCTTCTGAAATATCCTTTTTGTTTATACCCTCTGCTTTAACCATCTTCCTTTTCTTATCCAAAACGACTCCTCCTCTTTTTAATTGTTGAACAATTTATCGTTAAACTTTCTTAATGTCAACTAAAAAATTGATATCAAAATCCTTTAAAATCAATCTATTAAAATTTTATTTCTCTTTTGACTTAGATCAAGGAAAGAAAATTAAATTGAGGCAATCTTATAAACAAAATAACCTCAAGGAGGAAGGTCATGGTAAAAAGAAAGATTGTCAAGATTGATGAGGAAAAATGTACAGGGTGTGGGCTTTGCATTCCCAATTGCGCAGAAGGAGCCCTTCAGATTATTGACGGAAAAGCAAAACTAATCAGCGAAAAGTTTTGCGACGGTCTGGGTGCCTGTCTCGGCCATTGTCCAGAAGAGGCCATTATAATCATTGAGAGAGAGGCTGAAGATTTCGATGAAAAGGCAGTAAACCTCCATCTTCATAAACAGAAACCATCTCAACCTAAACCCGAACCTCAGCATGCTTTCATAGGATGCCCTTCTTCAAGGCCAATACAATTTAAAGTTCCCAAACCCAGGAGCGATTCCGTTTCGTCCACTGCATTTGTGTCTCAACTCACTCAATGGCCTGTTCAATTGAAATTGGTACCCATCCATGCACCCTATTTCCAAGAGGCTGATCTTTTAATTACAGCGGATTGTGTTCCATTCGCTTATGCTAATTTCCATGAAGATTTTCTCAAAGGGAAGGCTTTGGTTGTGGGCTGTCCGAAATTAGATGATATTCATCTCTATAAGGAAAAATTGACAGAAATTTTTAAAACGAATTCCATTCAAAGTGTAACGGTTCCTTACATGGAAGTCCCTTGTTGCTTTGGATTGGTCAAAGCCACAGAGGATGCAATAAGTGGTTCGGGGAAAAAGATTCCTTTGAAAAAGATAAAGATTGGAATCCGTGGAGATATCAAATCTGAGGAAGAGGCTTAGATCATAAAACCTCAAAGAACTTTTGCTCAATGATATTCATGAAATCGGATGGGCAGGGAGACAAACCAAAGGAAGTCGGTCGGAAAACTCTAAGAGTAGTTTAAAGGGGAGAAAAAGCCTTGAGAAGCAGAGGGCATCTTACCCCTGCTTCTCAGAGTGATTGGAGTGGAGGTTAACTCTTTCGGGAGGTCTTTACTTGAAAGGCTGAAATGAGTTGTTCCAATTTTTTCCCACCACATTTTGGGCATTTTGCCTTCCCAGCGTCGTGGTCTTTGATGCTAAGGACGAGAGAAAATTTCTTATTGCATTTCGGGCATTGGTATTCATAGGTGGGCATTGGCTCTCCCTCCTTTCTTAATATAGTTTAATCAATCCCTTTTTTCACTCGATAATATAAAAATACGAAACTTCCCTGTCAAGAGGATTCCGCTTACGTAATATCAGATTTTTCTGGGGGTCCTTAAAAATTTCATCTCTCTCTTGAGTTTCCAGACGAGCAATGATCCCATCCACCCACCCCATCCCAAGACCATGAAGGCCCATCCCCAATGAGGAAAATATCCAAACCTCTCCAAGGCATCCTTGGGGTTTGTTGCATCAAGAATATAGCCAAAAACAATAGGGGAGAGAGAGGCAGAACCAAATCCTAAAATGGATTGGAGGGCCATCGTCCTTCCTAATCCGCCTGGGGGTGCCAGCTCGGTTATCCCGGTAGAAAGGGAGGAGGAGTCTGCAGTCACCAATAACCCATACAAAATGGAGACAAAAAGGATAAACCAAAAAGGAAGAGTGATGGTCCAGCCAATGATGAAGGAGATCAATCCACTCCCCAACATGACGGCGATAATGGTATTGGTCCGTCCATACCTATCTGAGAGAATCCCTCCCAGAGCATTGGAGATGGCTCCTACCAAAATGACGATCCCAGCAACGAAGGAACTAAGACCTACTGCTTTTGAAAAATCGAACTGCAGGGCAAGAAGAGAGGCAGTCAGAAAGGCGACCATCCACCCTCTCATCCCAAACATCTCCCACATATGAGCCATATACCCGCCAATCATCATCAAAGCAGGTTTATTTTTTAATACCCTCCCCAAGGGGATCTTCACTACTTCTTCTATCTTTTCCCTTCTCCCTCTCCCTATTTTAAACCAAGCAATGATTCCCCCTCCGATTGGTCCTAATGAAGTGAGGAAGAAAGCCCATCGCCAAGAAAAAAGAGAGTTGAACAGCCCGGTTAGGAAAAGTGAGAGGGAGAGACCCAAAGAGAAAGCCCCTACATAAATCCCAATCGCTTTTCCCCTTTCATGAGAAGCAAATCTTTCGGAAACCATTCTAAGCCCAGGCATATAAGTCCCTGCCAGACCAATGCCCATGAGGGTTCGAAGGATTAAGGCGGAATAAAATCCTTCGGCCCAAATTGAAAAGAGGATTCCCCAAAAGCCTGCCCAAAGGGCGCTGAGGATATAAATGGGTTTGGGTTGAATGTAATCGGTGAGAGAGGTGAGGAATGCAACGGCAAGAATATATCCCATATGGTAAGATGAATAAATCCATCCTGCCTGGGAACTGGTTAAGGACCAGTCTTTCTGAAGGATGGGAAGAAGGGCTGCATAGTTCGATAAGACCAGCATCGTCCCGATCTCACTTATTGAAAGCCACCCTAACCATCGGAACCGATTATTGAGATGCACTTCCATCTCTCTTTCGTTCGATCCTCCGCTTTCTTTGAAGAAGACGCTCAATCTCATCCTGTTGATCAGGCTTAAGTCTCTTAAGGGCTTGGTCTACATAGATGGCAGCCTTTTCATAATGTTTGAGTCGGTGTTCATAATATTTGGCTAGCTCCACGAGTGGGAAATTATCCTTTGGATAAGGCCAGGTCGCCATCTCCTCCCAGAGAGAACAGGCTCTTTCTACCTGCCCCGTCTTTTTAAAAGCCATAGAAAGCCACCTCATCACCTCCCAAGCCAGATCATCGTTGCATCGCTTAAGGGCAATTTCAAAAGAGGAAATGGCCCTCTCCCAATACCCATGCTCCCAGAAGAGTCTTCCTAATGCAAAATGTTCGATACCCTTTCTTGGTTTCGCAGCACGGGGATCATGATACACAAGGTGAATCCTTCCGATCAGTGCCACCATAGAGAGGATATCCATTTGATTATGGTAAAAAACCTTCTGAATTCTCCGAGCATCACCAGTTTGTAGGTAATCAAAGTATAGGGAAGGAATCCATTCTGAAGGGATATCCTCCAACCGTTCCATCCCCAATAATTGGGATTCAAGGGTCACCAGTCGGCAGTTCTCGTAAGCCCCTTTCCAGATCTTTCTCGCAGGATAAAGGAGGTCAAAGTTGGGCATCTCCCTAATATGGGTTTGAATCTGAGAAAGGATGAATCGCGTTTCCAATAAGGGAAGATCATAATATTTTCCATTGAAGGTGACCCAGAATTGAAAGGTATTAAGAAGTTCCCCAATGAGGGACAAGGACGCCTTCTCCTCGGAATAGTCCCTCATAAAGAATTGGTGAATGAGAAACCCATTCTCTTGGAAGAAACCCAGCCCCACCATAAAAACAAACGTCCCTGTCCCCCCAACCAGACCCGTTGTTTCAATATCCAGAAAAAGACCTTTCTGAAGTTCCATCCCCCTAAGCCGTTCATCCCTTGAAAGGAGATGGGCCGGGTAAGTAGGAATATGAAGGATTTCCGACAACGTCATCTCTCCACATCGAAACTCAGGGGGATAGAACGTCTTTTTTTGGAAGGACTCCCCATGCGCAGTCAAAACGACCTCACCTTCAATCAGTTCCTCAATACTCTTTTTCTGATAGATCCTCCTCGGTTCGAGGAGACGATTGAGACGCTCTCTTAACCCCTCCCCTCCTCTATTTTCTATGGAGGCTGTAGGGGTTTTCGATAGAGAGGAAAGCTGACGAAGACGTTCTTTGAGGTCCATGTTAAATTCTAAGTTCGAGGATTCGTTCGTAGTTTGGAGTTTTAGTGGAAAAGCCTCCAGTAAATCTCTTACTCCGAACTCCTAACGACAAACTCATCACTTTAGTATTCCCTTTAGGAGTGCCAAGGCCACCTCTTTTGATTTCTCTCCCACCTCTTTGGTTGGGCCGACACAGGAAGGGCAGCCCCACTGACATTCACATCTGGAGATGAGTTTCATTGCCTTCTCAAGCAGGACTTGAGTATCTTCAAATAGTTGGGGGCTAAACCCTATTCCACCTGGATAGTTGTCATAAAGAAAAAGAGTAGGTTCAAAAAGGTCCATTTTTTCCAATGGAATCTCCTCTAAGGCATTAAAGGAAGAATATATCCCTTTGGAATCCCTGGAGAGTCGAAGAAACCACTTGGCCCCCCGATCTCCTACGCATCGATTGAGGTCATGGGGAGCACACATCAAATGGAGTGCGGATATGGAATGAAGGGCATAAGAAAGCCCTAATATCCCCTCCATGATATCCTGATAGGAGTAAGAGAGCCTTTCCAACCCACTTCTTCTAAAGGTGATCCAATAAGAGGTGGTATGGAAGTGAAGGTCTGGAAGTTCGATCTTCCCATAGCCCAAGTTCTCTTGGGTATAGAACTGAATCTTCTTATAACCCACTACCCGGGTTGCCACTTTGACTTCACCATGTTCGTAGAGGATATTTTCGCCTTCTTTCCTCTCAAATCCTTCTAAGATGGAGACATCTGTGTAGTCGATCGCCTCTGTGTAATAATCTCCCCGTATCTTCTTGACATAAGCCCTACGATTGGGATAATCCAACTTTTCAACCAAGTAGGTTTCTGATTCGCAGAGGTAAACCGCCCCTTCATAAAGGGTGGTATGGGCACTGGTAAAATCGACCTCTGCAATCGCTTCCTGTTTTTTCTTCGTTTCGTCGATCACCACGAAATTCTCCTCTGAAGTGGATCGGAGGCTCACCTTTTCAGCGGGGTAGCCCTCTTGAGCCCAGTACCAGTGATGGCCCGAATGTCTTAGGGTTCCCTTCTCCTCAAGGTATTTCAACATCTCTGTTAAATCTTCCCGACCAAAGGATTCTCCTTCAGCAAAGGGAAGTTCAAAGGAAGCGCACTGGATATGGCTTAAGAGGATAAGGAGATTATCTGGATTGATCAATCCATGCTCTGGTGATCTTCCGAAAAAGTACTCTGGGTTTTCGATGATGAATTGATCCAAGGGTTGACTACGAGCAATCAGAATGACCAGAGATTTTTCAGAACGTCTTCCAACCCTGCCGGCCTGTTGATAAGTACTGGCAATCGTTCCAGGATATCCTGCAATGACGCAGACCTCTAAGTCTCCAATATCAATTCCAAGTTCGAGGGCATTGGTTGAAACAACCGCCTTCACTTCTTTCTCCCTCAACCCTCTCTCAATCTCCCTCCGGATCCTTGGGAGATATCCGCCCCGATATCCTCGGATCTTCCCTTTCTCTTCTAACCTCTTTTCAAATCGATCCTTCAAATACTTCGTTAACACTTCAACCTGAAGCCGGCTTGTGGCAAAGAGAATGGTTTGAATCCCTTTTTGAATAAAGGGTGAGGCTAAAAGCCTGGCTGCCTTAAGAGGGTTCCCCCGAATGCCCAATTCCTTATGGATTACTGGTGGATTGTAAAAGAGGAAAATCTTTTCTGAAGAGGGAGCTCCGTTTTGATCGATGAGATGGACCTCCCTTTCAAGGAGCCTCTCTGCAAGTTCCTTGGGGTTAGCAATCGTGGCCGAGCAACAGACAAACTGAGGTCTGGATCCATAAAATCGACAGATTCGATCCATACGTCTCAGGACATTGGTCATATGGGAACCAAAGACTCCCCGATAGGTGTGAAGCTCATCAATCACAATAAACTTTAAATTCTGAAAGAGGGAGACCCATTTGGTGTGATGGGGGAGGATGCCGGTATGGAGCATATCCGGATTGGTGATGATAACATCTCCGCGGGTACGGATAGCCTGTCTCACTTCTGGAAGTGTATCCCCATCGTAGGTAAAGGTGGTTACGGGTATTTTGAGACGATTGATTAAGTTTTGGAGTTCCACCATCTGATCCTGGGAAAGGGCCTTTGTCGGGAAGAGATAGAGGGCCTTTGAATTGGGTGATTTTAACTTTGCGTTTAGAACTGGAAGGTTATAACAAAGGGTTTTCCCAGAGGCCGTTGGGGTGACCACGATCACATCTTTTCCTTCCTCCACTGCCTGGACGGCCTCGGCTTGGTGAGAATAGAGCTGTTCAATCCCCTCTTCTCTTAACCCCTCTATTAAAAGGGGATGAATGAAGGTTGGAAAGGGCCGATATTTCCCCTCTTTCTTTTTAAAGGTTCTCAGATCCGTAATACAGGGTGAAATGGAGCGTGAATTTCTCCACGATTGAATGATTGGCTCAATTGACACGAATCGATCTCTCAAGCAATCAAATTTAAACCTCCCCTTTCTCGTAGGCTTGAACGAATGCGTTGACTACCTGCTGGTCAAACTGTGTCCCCGAACACTTCTTCAATTCTTCAATCGCTGTCTCCTTACTCAAGGCTCTTCGATAGGGCCGATCCGTGGTCATCGCATCGTACGTATCTGCGACCGCCACAATCTTAGCAATCATTGGGATAGCCTCTCCTTTCAACCCTTCGGGATAACCTTTCCCATCGATCTGCTCATGATGATATTTGACTCCAGGGACGATCTCTTTGAGCTGTCGGATATGCTCAATAATCTCTGCCCCCATTTGGGCATGGCGTTTGATCAGATCGAACTCCTCCGGGTTTAATCTCTCTGGTTTTCGAAGGATATGATCTTCGATCCCAATTTTGCCCACATCGTGAAGCACGGAAGCAATTTTTAGCCATCTCTTTTCTAAATGGCCCAAAGGAAGATATTTCGCTGTGGCCAAACTGTAAGAGGTCACCCTCTGGGTATGTCCCCCTGTATAGGGATCTCGTTTCTCAATCGCATCGGCAAGGGATTCTGCGGTCTGAAAGAACATCTCTTCGAGTTCATGATAAAGCCTTGAGTTATCCAAGGCAATTGCTACCTGATCGGCCAGAGAGGTAAAAAGGGAAAGATCTTCCTTGTTGAATTCCTCTCCCCCTTTTTTATTGATCGCCTCCAAAACGCCAATGACCTTTTCCTTTACCTTAACGGGGACGGAGATTAGATTTCGGGTCTTAAAATCCGTCCGTTCATCTACCCCTTTAAAAAACCGAGGGTCTTTCTCAGGGGCATTGACGATCAAGGGTTTTCCTTCCTGGGCTACCCATCCCGCGATCCCCTCTCCCATCTTAAGGTAAATCCTCTTAATCTCTTCCTCCCGATCGCCCAGCGCTACATCAAAATAGATTTGTTGCTTTGGTTCATCCACAAGAAGCAGTGAGCCCACCTCTGCCTTCATCAATTGAGTGGCTGCCTCCATCGCCCGCCTTCTCACTTCTCTCTCGTCCAATGTTGAATTTAAAATTTGGCTTAATTGAGAAAGAAGGGCCAACCTTTCCACCCTCTCCTCAATGCGTTTCAATCTGTTGACCCATTCATTTAAATCAATCTTCTTTTCAACTTTTTTCTTCTCTTTCGTTTTTTTATCGATCTTCTTCCCACTCATCTTTTTCTCCCTACCTTGAAAGATTAACCAATTTTGTCTCTTTTGTCACCAAAATTTTTTTATGATTTGATATTTAGAGGCTTTCTGGTTAAGAATAAGATGAAGAAAGGAGAAAAGTATGCCACTACTAACCAATAAGGAATTACTCGGACTCGCTAAAAAGGGAGGCTATGCCATTGGTGCCTTTAATATTAACAACTTGGAGATCTTGCAAGCCATCGTCTCTGCCGGTGAGGTTGAAAAGTCCCCAGCCATCATCGCGGTATCCGAAGGGGCCATCCAATATGCCGGTTTGACAAATCTTATCTCTCTCGTTCGAGCGGTCTCTGAGGAGACCTTCATCCCCCTCTCACTTCACCTCGACCACGGGAAGGATCTCCAAACGATCCGCTCCTGTATTGAGAAGGGGTTTACTTCTGTGATGATCGATGGGTCCCATCTCGAATTTAAAGAAAATATCTCGATTACAAAAAAGGTGGTGGAGATCGCTCATGAAAAAGGGGTCTCTGTTGAGGCAGAATTAGGGAGATTAAAAGGGATTGAAGAGAATATCTCTGTATCCGATCGAGAGGCCTATCTCACTGACCCAGCAGCCGCAGCAGAGTTTGTTCAGGTAACAGGGGTTGATGCCCTGGCGGTAGCCATTGGGACATCCCATGGGGCCTACAAATTTAAAGGAGAGGCGAAGTTGGACTTTGACCGATTGGAGAAGATTGCTCAAACCGTTGAGGTTCCCTTGGTTCTTCATGGTGCCTCAGGTGTTCCCAAAACTGTTCTGGAAAAGGCAGAACGTTTCGGGGCTAAACTTCCAGGGGCCAAGGGAATTCCAGACGAAGCCATTCAAAAGGCCATCTCTTTAGGCATTTGTAAGATTAATATCGATACGGACCTAAGGTTGAGTTTTGTCAGCGCCATTCGGGAGGTTCTGACCCTCAAACCCGAAGAATTTGACCCAAGAAAGATTTTGGGACCAGGCCGTGAAGCAATCAAACAAACCGTTCAGGCCAAGATGAAGCTCTTTGGGAGTTCTGGAAAGATTCTATAGGATCAATCTTTGAACCTATTTCTCAATCTCTCCCTCCATTCTTCCACTCTCTTATGGAGATGAGGAAAGCGTAATTCTATATATTTTAAAAGGCGCTTGACCCGATTACTTCGAGAAGAGAGGATGGCAAGGCCGATTCCAATAAAGAGAATCCCCTGCAGGATAGGGAGAAAAAGCCCAAGAACCCCTAATGTGATGAAAAACCATCCCATAATGAGCCATCCAATCTTTTTAAGTCGATTCATCCTATCTCCTCCTGAGAAGGGTTAAAAGTAGATTGTCACATAATAATTTACCTGAGTATAAACTCAATCTCAATGGTCGTTATAGGGGTTGTTCTTCTTTTAATAAATTGGCATAATGTTGGTTAATGAATTTTTTAAACCCATCTTTCGTCTAAAGGGGTTAAGCATTGGCGAATCAGAAGGAGCAAGACCTGATCTTGCGTTGTCAGAGGGGAGATCAGGGGGCATTTAAAGAGATTTTTGATCAGTACCACAAGAAGGTCTATCGGATTGCCTATGGAATGGTAAGACAGAGGGAGGATGCCATCGATATTGTTCAAGAGGTTTTTATTAAATTATTTCGATCCATTAGGAATTTTAAAGGGAAGTCTAAATTCTATACTTATCTTTATCGGATGACGATGAATACCGCTATTGACCATGCTCGGAAAATGAGGAAGCCCTCTCAATTAAAATCAGAGGAGGATTGGGCTCAATTTCCTGACACTACCGAAAAAGAGCCTGACCGTCTTCTCTTCCAAAAAGAATTAGAGGAAAGGATCAATTGGGCAATGGCCAAACTTCCTGGGGAACAGAGAATCGCCCTTATCCTAAGAGAGGTGGAAGGACTCTCTTATAAAGAGATGGCTGAAACAATGGGATGTTCAATTGGAACCATCATGTCCCGTCTTCATTATGGAAGAAAGAGGGTTCAACAATTATTAGGGGATGAATTTGGAATAAAGGTGGAAGAATGAAAAATCCTTGTCTCTCTCAGAAACTTTTAGAAAGGTATTTTGATCAAGAGGCTTCTCCTGAGGAAAGAACCTTAGTGGAAAACCATTTAATCGGTTGCTCCAGTTGCCAGAGAAGACTGAAATCAATGGAAACGCTCAGAGAAGCTATTAAAAAACCGATTGAAAAGGCCCTGGAGAAAGAGACCTTCCCATGGGTTTGGGAGAGGATTGAAAGAGAAATCCAAAAAGAGTATAAGGCCTCCTGGTGGGAATCATTTCGATCATGGCTGGCTTTAACCCCTATGCTAAAGCGAAAGGTCTGGGTTCCTGTGCTGGCAACACTCATCATACTGGTCGGGGTCACTAGTCAAATATTTTTTAAAAAAATCCCTTCCTATTCAGAAATATCTGTTGTAAAATATGTTGAATCCTATGATAATGATGTTATGGTCTATCAGTTAGAAAAACAGAAAGTGACAGTGATATGGGTATTCGAAAAACCAGAAATGGAAATTTCCGATTCATAAGAAATACAGTCCTCGCTCTTATTTTTATCTCAATCCCCTTCTTTACATTCTCCTCTGTAACCTTTGGTCAGGTTCAGACCCGTTTGAAGGTGATTCGAGCTTCGAGTGCTGGACAAGAGATTGACCCTTCTTTAAAAGAGTTACATAACGAGTTAAAAACGCTCTTTAGTTTTACCTCTTACCGACTCCTAAGAGAAGAAAACCTAACCCTCTCTCTCAATCAACCTGTATCCATCACGGCCCGTGAAGGAAGAATAATCTGGGAAGGTACCTTGGTAGGGTTGCATCGAGGGGTTGCTGATCTGAAAATTAGAGTCTTAAGAGAAGGGAAAGAAGTTCTAAATACACAGGTCAGACTATCACCAGGTAGGACAATTTTGGTTGGGGGCCCAAGAATTAAGGATGGTGTGATCATCTATGCCCTCTATAGCCATTTCTGATTCTTCTAAAATTCCTCTTACTTAACCCTTCCAAACAAAAATAATTAAAATCTTAAGACCAAAAAAGTCACTTTTTATAAATCTGATGAATTTAAAAAATAACCAAAATCCTTTATTATCAATAAGTTAAATCAAAAAACAGAAATTGGCATTGAAATTGCTTTATAAATAATCAAATTTTAAAATTTGCCGATAAAGCCAAACCACGAGCAATCGTGGGACGGAAAGCCACGCCTGCGTGCCCAAACGTAGGCGTGCCTGCACGCAAAATGCTTTTCAGTATGAATTAGCTAAATAGTATCACTGGAAGCACTACGGCGTGCAGGCACGGGTCCCTCAGGGATAGCCGGGTTGCCGAAGCAGATGGAATTTTGGAGACCCGTGGTTCATATTGACTACGGGTTTTTTATTTGAAAAACCTAAGTCCGAAAGGAGGAAAAAATGAAACCATTATGGGTAGGATTTATGGCAGCGACCTTTGTTCTGGGAATTGGAATCATTCCTCTCATTTACATCTTTGGGAGATGGTTGCAATATCGATTGGCAGAGGCATAAATGGGCCTAAAGGATTTGATCTTTGAATTTGAATTTCTGGAAAATTCCTTCTCCCTTGAAAACTGAAACGAAAAGGGTTGGATAAGTAAGGGGAAGGGATTCTTTTTTACCTATGATCAAATACCCTTCATCATTTAGACTGATGGCAATCTTCTTTAAAACCTCCACCTGAATGGCCTTTAGAAAATAGGTAAATGCTAAATTTCGACAAAAGACAATATCCATCCCAACGTAAGGGGTATCGTTTAACAGATCATGTTTGACAAATTTTACGTGCTCTTTAATCCCTTGATGAATAATATAGAAATCACCCTCTCGCCTAAAAAAATGCTCGATCCTCTCCTCATGAATCTCTCTTAAACTACTATACCGATACCTTCCCTCTTTTGCCCTCTCAATAAGATTTTCATTCAGATCTGTAGCAAGAATTGAGAGTCTGACCCCAGGCCACTTTTTTTCGAATCGATCCTTCCATAATAAGGAAAGGCTATAGGGCTCCTCTCCGCTGGCACAACCTACTGACCAGATCTTTAACTCGCCCTCTTTTTTCTTTAAAAGGAGGGCAGGCAATACTCTAGTCCCGATGGTATCAAATACCTCCCTATCCCGGAAGAATCTTGAAATGGTGATCGTTAGAATCTTTGAAAGATGAGCCTTTTCATCTGGATCGGTTTTAACCTTTTGCCAATACTCCTTATAATCAGGAAGGCCAACTTCTGCCATCCGCCGATCAACCTTCCTTTTAACCCCTCTCCTTCTAAAGGACTGCCACTGGAGGCCAAGGAAAGTTGCAGCGTGCTTAAGAAACCCATCAAATCCCATTTCTTTTTTCAAACTCTAACAATCTCTTCTTAATTTTTATCCCATGGCCAAATCCGCCTAAACCCCCTCGGCTCTCAACGACTCGGTGACAGGGAATGATCAATGGGATGGGATTTTGACGGTTAGCGTTTCCCACTGCCCGAAAGGCTTTGGGGTGGCCGATTGCCCTTGCAATCTCCTTATAAGTCCTCGTCTCTCCATAAGGGATTTGGGTCAATGCCCTCCAAACTTTCTTCTGAAACGGAGTCCCCCTGTAATCCAATTTACAGTCAAACCTCTTGAGTTTCCCCTCCAAATATTTTTTTAGTTGATTCAGGGCCTCTCTATTCTTCTGATCGTCCTTGATAACTTGGATGGGATACCTTCTCTTTAACCTCCTTAAAAATTCTTTCTCTGATTTGAGAAAATCCACCCCGCAGATTCCTCTCTCTGTGGAGGCGACAAAGACCTTTTTCAACCATTGAGCCTCAAATGAGGCGTAATAGATTTTTCTCAATCTCTTCCCCCTCACCTCTGGCATCGGAACTTCATTGCTTATAGTCTCCTGCCATCTCCTCTCCCAAATCTATAAAGAGAGGCCTTCACCAATCCCATGGGGCCAGACATCATTGTATTCCCGGCCGGAGCGGCATAGGTATACTTTAAGGAAGTCGCTTTGAAGAGGTCACGATTGGGCCCGGTGACAAGGATAGAAAACTCACCGGTGTAAGGTTTCAGGGTTATTGCCCCATGGCCATTCTTTTCGAAGACCTCTTCCCGTCTCAGTTCTCCCCGGACAAAATGTCTAAGATCCTGTTCAAGCCTATCTGGAGTTAACGCATGAGTATGATGTTCATAGAGCCCCTGAATCTTACCATTAACCAGTAGAGCAGCAATGGTATGCCCATTCCCAACATTGACGATTAGGGATGGGCCTTTGCCCTCATCAATACAGCCAAGAATAGCAGAAAACGAGGTATCCATAACCAAGATCGGTGAGGAAGAGTCCCTCCGGATAGCCCTGACCGCAGCCTTCATTCGAATAAAATAGCCAGGAACAGAACCTTCTATAAAGTGAAATGTCTCGGGCCTGTTGTCTTTTCTCAGCATGGCTTCCATCTGGTCAAAACGGAAAGCCCGATCTGAAACCCCTTGGGGAGCAACCCCATGATCCTGAACCGCTATAGCAATCACGTCAAAGTCAAAATCTTCTCCCAACTGGGTAAGAAATTGTCGAAGGAGGGGAAGGTCAATCTCATGGATTTCCAACTCATGGAAATGACCAGCCTCAGGCCTTCCCCCGATTTCGATCCCCATGGATCGGACTTCATTAAGGTCATTTCGTATGGAATAGGCCGCAGACTCATCCATCCTCACTCGATATCCCTTCTTGAGGTGATTGACAATGGCCCGGCTCAGCGATCCCCCTCCGATGGTATCGCCATAGATAAAGAGATTTCCTTCTATTCTTTTTACCTTTTCCGCATGGATTTTTGAGGGAGTGGGTAAGACAAGGCTGATACAATTCTCAATCTTTTTCTCTGAATCGAAGAGGAGAATATCCTGAGTCCCCGCCCCAATATCAATAGCAAGAATCTTCATATATTTTAAATCCCTAACGCCTTGAACCCTATCCTTTAATCACCCCCATGGGAATGAGTTTTGCTACCTTAAGGCTGATGCCTGCATGATGAACTACATTCACCACATCATTCACATCCTTATAAGCCTCTGGGATCTCTTCGACGATCGTTCCCCTGCTTGCCCCTTTTACAATGATCCCCTTATCCTCTAATTCCCTCGTTATGGCTCTCCCTTTTGCCGCCTTAATCGCTTGATGCCGGCTCATCACTCGACCTGCCCCATGACAAGTGCTCCCAAAGGTTTCCTTCATGGCCCGTTCTGTTCCAACCAAAACATAGGAGCACCTGCCCATATCTCCTGGGATGAGCACAGGTTGACCCATCGAGCGATAGTCTTCAGGTATATCCGGGTGGTGGGGAGGAAAGGCCCTTGTCGCACCCTTGCGGTGAACACAAACCCTTCTCTTTTCTCCATTGATGCTATGGGTCTCCATCTTCGCAATGTTGTGGCAGACATCATAGATCAAATCCAATTTTAAATCTTTTGGACTCATCTTAAAGAATTTTTCAAAGGTCTCCCTCACCCAATGGGTAATCATTTGTCGATTGGTGAAGGCAAAATTTGCAGCACAGGCCATGGCTTCGAAGTATCTCTTACCTTCAGAAGAAGAAACGGGGGCACAGCAGAGTTGGGCATCTGGGAGTTCAATCTGGTATTTCTTAGCCGCATCCATCATCACCCGAATATAATCATCACAGACTTGATGCCCTAACCCTCTTGATCCTGTGTGGACAAAAATCGTTACCTGGTCTTTCCAGAGTCCCAACGCCAAAGCGATTTTTTCGTCAAAAACCTCTGCCACATATCCTACCTCCACGAAGTGGTTTCCAGAACCAACCGTTCCTAATTGGGCCCTCCCCCTTTCCATTGCTTTTTCTGAAACGCTATCTGGGTCAGCCCCCTTAATACATCCTTGCTCCTCGATATGGTCGAGGTCTTCGGATCGACCAAATCCCCTTGCCACGGCCCACTTCGCTCCCTCCAAAAGGACTCTTCTCTGATCTTCCTTATTTAACTTCAAATCCTTTCGATGGGATCCCACCCCTGATGGGATGTTGACAAAAAGCGCCTCAACCAGTTCTCTCACCCTCCCCTGGACTTCTGAGCGGCTCAATCCTGAGCGCATAAGCCTGACGCCTCAATTAATATCGTAGCCTACTCCTCCAGGAGAGATGATCCCCTCATCAAGGTCAAAGGCAGCGACTCCTCCAATGGGGAAACCGTACCCCCAATGGATATCAGGCATGGCAAGAGATTGGCCTACAATCCCAGGAAGCCATGCAACATTAGCCACTTGGAGGAGGCTTTGATCCTTCCTAATATCATTCAACATCGCCTCGCTCGCATAAATGATCCCATCCGTCCTCATCTTTCCTTCTTGAGGAATCTTCCACCGGTAATCATCCATTCTTTGAAGTTTAATCTTCCCCTCTTCTGTCATCAAACTTCACCCCCATAAAATTGTTTATGGACCATCGTTCTGGGTATATCGTGCATTGTCACTCTTTAAAGGTCTAAAATAACCTTAGCCCTCCAGCCTTGATTCTCTCTACGAACCTCAATCTGATGATAGGTCACTGCTTTAACCCCGGTCTTAATCACATGAACACCCTCCTGAAAGGGCTCCCCTTTCACCCTGGCCTTCAATCCATCCTCACCAAGGGATTCTACCTTAAATCCCTTGAATAGAAGGTTTTCTGTATCATGGAGATAGAGGAGTTCACCTAACCAGTCCACCATCAAACGCTCCAGGGGTTCGCCCCTAATCTCGATCTTTCGCTCAATCCTACGCCTCACCTTCTTCAAATCGGTGATGATGTGAAAGAGGGCCTCTCCTGCTATTTCAAATAGCGATGGGAGAGTATCCGCATGAATGATGATCCCAGTATCGGCGGTATGGTCGAGGAGTTCGAATCGTTTCGTCCCCATCTCACCCTTCGGTCTTCTTCTTCCCTTTAACAATATGGACTGCCTTTTCCACCATCTCTGGAACTTTAAGGAAGATGGATTCCAGCATTGCCGGCATTCTCCTGAGATTGAGGATAGAAATCTCTTCGCCCTTTATCACCAAAAAGGCGATGGGCTCCACACAGATTCCTCCTCCTCCTGCCCCTCCGCTTCCACCAGAAGACTTAATCTGTTCTGATCCTGCTCCTGCACCTATCCCCAAGGAGACCTTAGAAACAGGTAGCACCGTATATTCTCCTGCCTTGATCCCCTCTCCTACAATGGTCTCTGTTTTGGCTACAGCCTTAAACCCATCTAAAAGTGTCTTGATCAATTCGGTTGCGTCCATTATCATTCACCTCCTCTTTTTTTCTTCTTCCCTCTGCTTCCTCTTAGCCCTCCCCATTTCTAAAAAAAGGGGGAGAATCCACCTTCTTAAATGGATAAACAGTACTCTTGGAGGAATTGAGGCTTGACCAGAAAAGTTGTTTGTTCCTAAAAAATTGATGGTCACACCAAACTTCTTTTTCGGTTTGACCCCCTCGAGAGCACTCAGCCAACCATAAAGTACTCCATTGATCATAGGATCGGAGAAAGAGATCGTCCCTTCCAGCCTCTCTAACCTCCAATGGGCGATAAAAGAGATGCCATTTTTAATATAGAACCACCTCATAGGGAATGTCACTTTGTTAGGGCTGGGGGGTAGGGGGATGGAAATTCCTAACACCTTTAAAATGCTCTTCTCCCCCTCTCTCCCTATGGAGAAGAGGCGATTCCAATTAAGGGTCAATAATCCCTTCTGGCTATCCCAAATGAGTTTAAAGGGAGTCATCCAGACCTCTTCTTCTCAATCTTTTGATGGAATTTTTCTTTCGATACAAGGATCCTCTCGTGCTCTCCTTCAGCCACCTTCTCCTTTTCATCATAGGCAGTGACTAAAAAATAAAGACGATTCTTTTCAACCCGATTGAGCAAGGCATGGGCCACCACCTTCATCCCGAGAGGGGTCGGGGCTAAATGCTGAACTTTTATTAGTGTCCCAAGGCTAAATTGGTCTTGAACCATGTATCCCTCAATGGCATCAATCGCCGCTGATTCAAGGAGTTGGACAAGCCTTGGGGTAGAAAGAACCTCCATGCCTACAAAACCCAACTGACGAACCAGGTCTTCTTCTTTAACGATCATCTCTGATTTTCCGGTTAATCCAGGTACCATCGCCTCTCTCCTGCAATTCTTAAAATTCTTTCAATATTTCTTCGTCGTAAATCTTCTCCAGGCGTAGTTTATGGCCGGTTTCCTCTTGGGCAAGGAATAAAAGCAATCTCTTTAACTTCGGTTCTTTCACCAACTTCTCTGTTGAGAGATAAAGACGTTCGGATTTCTCTTCCTGCTTAATCGCCACTCGAATCAGCTCTGCATAACTCATCTCTGAACTGAAGGGAATATCCTCCATCATCTCGGCGATTCCCAGGCCTTTGGCCTCTTCCAATCCCATCTCCTCTACATTCTTCAAATCAAATCCTTCGAGTTTCTTTCGGTGTTCCTCTTCCATTTCGGCCAATTCTTGAAAGGTTTTCTTCATCCCTGGATCAGAGCGATCCATCAATATCTTATAAAAGAGGGATGCATCCGCCTCCTTTCTTATGGCAAATCTCAAGATCTCCTCCAGACTATCTATCTTCATCCTCCCCTACCTCCTCTCTAAAATTTTCTTTGACCTCAAAAATGACCTCTTTTGCCTTCTCGACTAACCCCTCTGGAACCATCACTGCTCCCCAACCTTTCTGAGGAAGGTAGAGCCCATCGTAGGCTGTATCGAGAAATGATTTCATCAGGTAAGGAATCCCTGCCTGCTCTAAGGCCTGAGCGGTTCGATCCCACTCAAATCGACTCTCAACCACCCCTGCTTTTACCCATCGACCCATTTCTTTCCCCTTAATATATAATTATATAACGAATTGCAAATATCCCAAAATTAATTTTGTCTTGCTCTTCCCCCTCCTTCTTTAAAAGCATACTCTTTCCATTTTGGTAAAAGATCTGGGGTAGGGATTACCTGAGAAAGTAAAAATAGGTTGAAAAATAATAATAAGGTCATATAATGATATAAGGTCTCAATTTAATCGTGAGGTGGACGATGGCAACGAAGAAGGTGGATGAGAAATCATTTGGGGCAAAAATGAGGCAACTGAGGCAACTAAGAAAGCTCTCTTTTGAGAGCCTTGCCAACAAAACCGGGCTCTCCAATCGCTATCTCAGAGAGATTGAGGAGGGGAAAATCATTCCTCCTGTTTCAGCGGTTATTCAAATTTCTAAAGCCCTCTCTGTGGACTCCGGCTCTTTTCTTTCTGCTGAAGAGCAAGAGGCCTTAGCCAAAAAGAGGAAAGAAAGCTTTTATAAACGCACTCAGGCTTATTCTTATAAGACCCTCACCCCTGATGCAGAGACAAAACACATGAAGGCTTTTTTGGTCACCATCGACCCCCAACAGGACCATCGGATGGTGGAGTACCGCCATGAGGGAGAGGAGTTTATCTATGTCCTAAAAGGGGAGGTAGAGGTGAGGGTAGGTGAAAATCAGAACCATTTAAAGAAAGGGGAGACTCTCCATTTTGATTCAGGAATCCCCCATAAACTCCGAAACCTGTCCGATGAGGAGGCTAAACTTTTGGTGGTACTATATACCCCTTGAATCTATTTCAGATTTTAGAATTTGGATTTCGGATTAAAACGTTAATCTTCGGTCTGGAGATTTAAGAGTTCGGTTAAATCGTTTATTTTTATTTTGCAATCGCCAATCTACAATCCCATATTGAATCATTCTCTCCAATTCCTTGGAACTCCGGCAAAAGAAGCCTTTCTTTCAAATTCGCTTAATTGATTCTCAAAATATCGAATCGCCTGGTTAATTCGATTCAGTTCAGAACTTGTCCCTCGGGCTTCATATCTCTTCTTTATCTTTCTTAACTCTTCGATCACTCGGTGATAGAAGCGAAATTGTCCGACCCAATAGTCCTGGCTGTATCCACCCGGACGGTCTGGGGACGGAGTTCCCTGCATGGGGTAAAGCGTCATCTTTGCATTGGCTGAATCCAGGACCACCTTGAAACGATTGAGAAAGGTGTTCCCTAAAAGTCCTTCTTTATCAGAGGCCATGGTGTAGACCAATGCATCTACATTTTCTGCCTCTACATTGCCCACTCTTAAAGACCTCAGCGTAACCAATGGGGCAAAGATTACACTGCTGACCGTAGCCACCGGGAGGAAAGGTGTGTTCTCATCAATCGTAAAACCTAATTCCTTTGCGGTCTCCCGGTTAATGAGCGTAAAACTCGCCCCTGAATCTACAACAAAATATCGCTTCACCCGATCATTTAAAATCACCTCTGTTAATAACAATTCGTGACGCCTGTAAAGGGTGACCTCTCTTCCATCTGATCCAGGGGTCTTGGCTGCTAGGGGAGAAGTAGGCTTCTCCTCAACCATCGGGGGAGAAGATTTCTTGGTCTCCTTAGGGGGTTTACGCGTTTCTGCCTCTGGAAGGTATCTTTCAGGGATCTTGGAGAGGTCATCAGTGAAATGAACAGTCCCTTTCTCATCGACCCATTTATACATCTGGCCGTAACAGGGAACAGCCAAGAAGATCAAAGTGGTAAGAAAGAGGAATAAGCCTTTTGCTTCCATAACGATTTCAATCAAAATTGGCCAAAAAGGTCCTTTCTGTTTTTCAAAGGCAACTCTCCCTTAACTGTTAACACTATAAATATTTTACTTCTAATTAAAAAGGATTGTCAATTGCTGTCTTGGATCGCTTTTGCTATAATTTTAAAAATGAAAAAATATTTTCTCCATCCAGAATCGATTCGGAAACTCTTCGATCACATTGCCCCAACCTACGATTTTCTCAATCATCTTTTAAGCCTGGGAAGAGATATCTATTGGCGGAAGAGGGTTGTTCAAGAACTCGAGCAACTCGAGGGATGGATATTGGATGTGGCTACAGGAACGGGAGACATGGCTATCAAACTGGTCCAACAGGGTTGCAATCAGAGAAGGGTGATGGGATTAGATTTCTCAAAATCCATGCTTTGGATTGCCCGTCAAAAGATAGTATCGAAGGGGTTCTCAAGAAAGATTATGCTTGGACACGGAGATGCCCTCTTTCTCCCTTTTAAAGAGAATATCTTTTCAGCCTCTCTTATGGCTTTTGGTCTAAGAAACATTGTTCAGAAAAAACAGGCACTCGATGAAATGGTTCGGGTGGTCAAACAGGGGGGGAAGGTGGTCATCTTAGAATTTACCCTTCCCAAAAATGGGATGATAAAACTCCTCTATCTCCTCTATTTCGAAAAAATCCTTCCATGGTTAGGGGGGTTTTTCTCTGGAGATCGGGAGGCCTACGCCTATCTCCCTGAATCAGTCTCTCACTTTCCTTATTCGGAAGATTACGAGAGGCTATTGAAACAATCCGGATTAAAAGAGGTCTCGACCCAGAAATTGACCTTTGGGATTGTTTCCATCATTTCAGGAATAAAGAAGGGCTCATGATTCGTCCATTTTCCCCTAAGGATTTAACTCGTATTTTACAGATTGAGCATCAATCCTTCCCTAAATCTCCCTATGATTGGGCAACCTTTCTTGAACTCTACACTCTTTATCCTGAAACTTTTTTAGTCTATGTAGAGGCTTCCCCTAAACCAAAGCAAGAGGAGATATTGGGTTATATTGTTTTTTCTAAAGATGGCCATATCATCTCCATTGCCATTGACCCTCAGCATCGAAGGAGGGGAATTGGGAAAAAATTGTTAGAAGAGGTCTTGAGGTTTTCCCAGATAAAAAGGGTGTGGGCAGAGGTGAGAAAGAGTAATCATGGAGCCCAACATTTCTATCTCCGGATGGGATTTCAGATCATCGGAGAGATCCCAAACTACTATGGAAACGAAGATGCCTTAATCGTTCAATGGCTTCCATCCCATTCTTAAACTCGTTGACAAGAAGACCTCTCTCTGTTATGGATAAAAAAGTAAGCAAAAAGGAGAAAAAATGAGCGGACTTTTCGGGATCGTATCCACAAAGAATTGTTCGGACACCCTGCTTTATGGAACAGACTATCACTCCCATATGGGAACAGAATATGGAGGATTGGCCGTTTTAGGAAGACAATTCTATCGCTCCATTCACGACATCAGTAAGTCTCAATTCAAATCGAAATTTTTTGATGAATATAAAAAGATGAAGGGGAGGATGGGAATTGGAGTCATTAGTGACCGAGAACCTCAACCTCTCATCATTGGATCCAAATTTGGAACCTTTGCCATTGTTGTGGCAGGACTGATAGAAAATACTAATGCGTTGGCCACAGAACTTCTTCGAGAGGGGGAAAGCTTTGGCGAGATGTCCTCTGGAGGGGTCAATTCGGTTGAATTGATTGCCAAACTGATCACCCGAGGCCGAACCCTCCCCGAGGGAATTGAGGAGATGTTTGATCGAATCAAAGGGTCAGCCTCCCTGCTCACCTTGAAACGTGATGGAATCTATGCAGCCCGTGATCGTCTGGGACGAACGCCTCTGGTTATCGGTGTGAAAGAGGGAGAGGTTGCCATTGCTACAGAAACCTGCTCTTTTCTCAATCTCGGCTTCAAGATTAAGAAATATCTCTCCCCAGGGGAGATTGTATTGATAGGAAAACACGGATTGGAAGAGAAGTCCCCTGGAGGGGATAAACACCAGATCTGCGCCTTCCTTTGGATCTATACAGGATACCCTGCTTCAAGTTATGAGGGGATTAGCGTGGAGTTGGTGAGGGAGCGATGTGGTCGATTTCTTGCTAAGGATGACCATGTAAAGGCCGATCTTGTATCAGGGGTTCCGGATTCAGGAGTTGGCCATGCCATCGGGTATGCCATGGAATCAGGTCTTCCTTATCGGAGACCCCTCGTGAAATACTCGGCCGGATATGGAAGAAGCTATACCCCTCCCTCTCAAGAAATTCGCGACCTGGTAGCCACCATGAAACTTATTCCAGTTAAAGAAGTGATTCATGGAAATCGGATTATTCTCTGCGAGGATTCAATCGTTCGGGGCACCCAATTGAAAAACTATACGATTAAAAAACTCTGGGAATGTGGAGCCAAGGAAGTTCATGTTCGCCCTGCCTGCCCTCCTTTGATGTTTCCTTGTCGATTTGCGCTGTCCACCCGTTCCGTCGAAGAACTCGCTGCTCGAAGGGCGATTCGTAGCCTTGAAGGGAAGGATATTGAGGATGTCAGGGATTATATCGATCACCGTTCAAAGAAATACCATCGGATGGTCAGTTGGATTCAAAAAGAATTAGGGGTGACGACATTGAAGTATCAGAAGATAGAAAACATGATCAAGGCCATCGGTCTTCCAAAAGAAAAACTCTGCCTTTATTGCTGGATTGGAGATTATAGCATTCCTTAAGGAATCGAGGCTTCAAGAGTTCGAATAGGGTTTAATAGATTACAAAAAGTTTTCAAATCCACCCTTTATATATCCCCCCTTAATCCCTTTATTTCGAAAATTTGATCCTATCCCCGACGTTGATGCCATGAGAAGAAAACCAACCTTTATTCATCTCCAAGGCATAAAGAATGGGCAGGGGTGGAACGTGAGATTCAAGCGTCAAAGGTTTCATATCCGTTATCCAAACAATCCTGCCTTCCCTATCCATAAAGGCAATGCTTAGTGGGATGTAGGTATTTCTCATCCAAAATCCATGATAGTCTTCTCGGTCAAAAATGAAAAGCATCCCCTCGTCTTTGCCCAGATGCCTTCTCCCCATCAACCCTCGAGCCCTCTCCTCTGGACTCTTCGCCACCTCAACTAAGATTTTCTTGTCTTTAATGTAAAGTGGAATCTTTTGGAGAGATTGACCATGGGCGGCGGGATAGGTAAACAAAAGAAATAGGAGAAAAACCCCCCATTCAATCTTTTGATTCCATAATCTCTTCTTCTTTTCCATCCCATCCCCTTTTTTCGATCAATTCGGTGAGGGTTCTAATCTCATCTCTAATTTTGTTCGTATTCCATTGAATGAACAAGACCCAAAGGGGAAGAAGAAGCCAGATGATGAGGAGAATGGATAGAAAGATGACCAGGGCTAAAGCGATTCCAAACGGAAGTTCTTTAAAGATCTGTTCGATATACCATTCTATATTCACTCTCAATCTCCTTTCCTCACACGCCCTTTCATTTAGATAGGTCGCCACCTAATTTTTTCTTCAACTTATCATCAACCCTTATAATCTGGTCCACATCTGAACCACTGAGTTCCCAGGAATAGTTATTTTTCCCATCCCTCTTCAGTTTGATCTTTACCTCAGGAGGTATGGGATGCTCCCTTTCTTCCTTTTCCTTTTCCACGATCACTTTGGGTGAAGGTTCTGATTTCCCCTGTGGAGCGGGGAGTTTCCTTTCACATGCTAAAATCAAAAAAGCGATCAACACGAAATAGATGATGGGGTGTCTCATCGATCTTCACTCCTTCTAAAGAATAAATCAATCCTCTCTGAGTAAGAGGCGGCATCCTTTGAGGTAATCCTCTTTGACAGGGGCTTCCTTGGGGTAAGAATAGGTTCTAATCTGAACCTCAATCCCTTTGGGAAGATAACCTCCTTGAGTCAATTTCACCTGAACCCTTTCACCAATCTCTTTAGCCATCTTCTTGTCATTGAAAGAGAAGATATAGACCAATCGTTTTTGAAAAGGGATAATCGTATCTACCGAGCGAACCATCTTTTGGAGGGCATACATTACCCCTTCCCAATGCTCGTGACCAATACCCACCTCTCGTTTGGTCCTTTGGTCCCAGAATTCAACCCGAATCAATGAAAAGGGCATCTTATCTCGATCTGCCTCTTCTAACATGGGCTGGATGAGGAGATTGAAGATATTTTCGACCATGAAGAGAGGGAGGGTAAAGAGAAAGGAAGCCCCACCCCCTGCCTTACTCTCGGCTTGGATGAATCCTTGGTGGCCTTCAATAATCTCCTTGGAGATGGCCAATCCCAAACCTGTCCCGATGATCACCCCTGTTTGGGTCCTTTGTCCTTGATAGAAACGATCAAATATCTTGGGCAAGTCTTCCTGAGATATCCCGACCCCTGTATCCTCCACGATCACTTTTAAATAATCCCTCTTTTCTGTCAGCCCCTTCGAATCCACCATAATCTTTCCCCCTGGAGGGGTGAACTTAATCCCATTCCCGACCAGATTGATGAAGACCTCTACCAATCGATTGCGATCAATGAGGAGCAAGGGGGTATCAGGATCAACCCTATTTTCAAAGGTAATCCTTTTTTCTTCCAATTGTTGGGAAAGGGTCATCAATGCCTCTTCGATGACCTCGGTCAGGGGGATGGGTTCGAATTTTAATTTCAACCCCTTTCCAGACTCGATCCTTGAAAAATCAAGAAGCGTTTCGATTAAATTGGTGAGGCGGTGGATGTTTTTGTTGGCGATGCCTAAATATTCTTTTTGATCCTCTGTGAGAGCCCCTGCATGGCCTTCGAGGATGAGGGAGATAAATTCCTTGATCACGGTGAGAGGTGTCCGAAGTTCATGGGAGACGCTGGAGATGAAGGTTGTTTTGAGCTGGTCAAGTCTTTTGAGTTCTTGGTTCATCCTTTCCAGTTCAAAAGATTTCTGTGAAAGTTCCTCAAAGAGGTGTTTCTCACGGATCACCCGGCTCAACTTCGCCCTCATTTCATCAACGCTAAAGGGTTTGGTGATGTAGTCTGTGGCCCCTGCCGCTACTACATCGGTATACATATAGGAAGTCCCATGAGCAGTCATGCAGATGATCGGGATATTCTTAAAATCTTTTCGGACAGTTTTGGTCAATTCGAACCCATCCATTTCGGGCATCTTGATGTCAGTGATCAAAATGGAAAAAGGTTCCTTTTTCAACGCCTCCAAGGCTTCTTTTCCATTTCGGACAGCGACTGCTTCATAACCAATATGATGGATGATCTTGGAAACCATTTCACGAATGGGTTCCTCGTCATCGACTACTAAAATCCTTTCCTTTGCCACGGCATCAACCTTCCTTCTACTCTTCACCGCCCCGTTCTGAAAAGAAGCACCTCTTTAAAAAGATATTCTTTTTATCAATAGATTTCAACAAAATTTTGAAGAGAGATGTAAGACCTCATTGAGGCATGACGAATCGTTAGAGACAACGCATTAAATTCTGTGTCAATCCCTATTTACCTTCTAACCCTCTTTTCCAAAGATCCCAGAAAGTCCAAAATGTTTCACTGGTCCCTAAGGGAAGATTTAAAATATGGAACCCTGGTGGAATGGAATCTTCAATAAGATGGAGATTCATCTCTTTTATCTCTTTATAAGAAACCCCGATCGCCTGGGCGACCTCGATGAGGGGGAGGGGTTGAGGGAGTTCAATTTGAACTCGCTCTATCCGAAGGGGGTCATAAAGTTGTTCTTCATCTAAATAGAATCCATATCTCCCTGGGTCAGAGAGAATGATCTTAGCGACCGCAATTTTATAGACATATCTTTCTGTTTCCATGGGAAGTTTAAGGTAGAAATAGTTTCGCGTTTTCTGAAACTCGATCTCTTTTCGAATCCGGTTCTCTCCCGCATTATAGGCCGCCATGGCCAGTATCCAGCTTCCAAACTCCTCGTAAAGACTTTTTAGATAGGCCAGCGCTCCTTCTGTTGCCTTAAAAAAATCGAAGCGCTCATCGATTCCCCTGTCCCTCCTCATCCCATATCGTTCTCCAGTAGAGGGGATAAATTGCCAGATTCCAGATGCTCCTGAAGAAGAAACCGCATAGGGTCTGAGACTGCTCTCGGTAATGGTAACATACTTCAGGTCTTCCGGAAGCCCCATCTCCTTTAACCTCATCTCAATATGGGGGAAATATCGACGGGCCCTTTTCATCCATAGAAGGATTTGAGCCTCACTATCTAAAGTGACCAGAAATTCTCGATCCAGATTCTCCCACACATTACGATCTTCTAATGGAATCCTTTCCCCACATAAAGTGACCCCCCGGGGAAGTGTATAGGAGGAGAGGGGGGGGCGAGACTGAATCGTGATCACATCCTTTCTCAAGGAGGCAATTTCAGAACGAAGTTTGGAAATAGACTCTTCAAGCGCTCGTATTCTTTCTTGGAAGGCCTCCTGGCTCCTGGAATACTCCTCTTGGGTAATAGGATTGGGGGTTTTAGGTTCCCTCTTTAAAAATCGGTCGGTGGCACACCCATTGATAAAAAAACAAAGGATGAAGATCATCCCCATCGTCTTTAGCCTTTCCATCTCTTAACCCCGATTCTACATCCATGAAGATTTGATACCAATCTTTGCTTTCACCTCTTCCATGACATCTTTGGCGATCGCTTTACAGCGAGTCGCTCCAGATCGTAATAGGTCAATGATATATCTTGGCTTTTCCCGGATCTCCTTTACTCGCTCTTGAATGGGCGAAAGTTCTTCCATCATATTCTTAAAAAGGATCTCCTTACATTCGATGCAGCCGATCCCGGCCGTTCGGCAATTCTGATCGACAAAAGCAATCTGATCAGGTTTTGAAAAAGCTTGATGCATCGTAAAAATATTACATCGATCAGGGTTGCCTGGATCGCTTCTTCGCTGTCGATTCACATCGGTGACGGCTGTCCTCAACCTTTCCCAGATCGTCTCTGGAGGCTCCAGGAGTCCAATGGCATTATTCATGGACTTGGACATCTTTGCATTCCCATCTGTTCCTAAAATCCTTGGCGCATCCGAGAGAATCACCTGCGGCTCAGGAAAAGTGTTTCCAAAGCGGGCGTTAAATTTTCTTGCAATCTCCCTGGATAACTCTACATGTTGAATCTGATCTTCCCCAACAGGAACATATCCCGCCTTATAGATCAGAATATCAGCAGCCTGAAGCACGGGGTAATCGAGAAGACCCATATTGATATTCTGTCTGTGCTGTTTGGCCTTCTCTTTAAACTGGGTCATCCGTTCAAGTTCCCCAACAGGAGTGACACAGTTGAAGATCCAGGCCAGTTCGGTATGCTCGGGAACATGAGATTGAACAAATACGATACATCGGTCCGGTGTCAATCCGCAGGCCACAAGGATGGTGGAAGTTTCCAGAATCCTCTGTTGCATTAAATCCACTTCATAGTCAATCGTGATCGCATGGTAATCGACCACACAGTAAATACATTCATATTTCTCTACAAGTCGAGCCCAGTTTCGGATGGCCCCCACATAATTGCCAATATGAATCTCACCTGAGGGTTGAATCCCGCTGAAAATTCTATCCATCACTGAATTCCTCCCAAAATTACTTTGCTATCCCCATGGGGCAAAGCGCTGAGTGAAATGAAACAAAAAGGCCATGGGTGGATATTGCCCATGGCCTCTCTTCCCCAGACTAAAAACGATTATGGGTATAGAGGTACTGGGCAATATCGTCCTAACTCCCTGCTACGCCATATCCACTGAGATCTCATTCCCCCTCCACCTTAAAGGACAATTTACATCACTTCTTCTAAAAAATCAACCCATCCTCTCAACCCCAAAAATCTTCGGCACCCTCCACCCTATCCCTCTCGAATAAACTCACAAAGCATCTGAGCGGTCTTTTCAACAATGTGACTACATTTTTCCAATCCTCCTGAGGCTAACCATCGTTGCCGTTCCTCATCATTATCCAAATGAACTCCTATGAGATTGAAACAAATATTACTCCCAAATTCCTTCTCAAATTGACTCCAGAATTGGCGACATTTTTCATAAAGTTTTGAAATCGTATCCGTATCCTTGGGATCCACTCTCCCCATTTTCATCCCGATCACCATAATTGAACCAATGAAGGCTCCACAGAGAGACCCCTTTCTTCCAATCCCTCCGCCAAACCCTGAGGCCAATCTGGGGAGAAGAGGATCTGGAATTCCAAAAGCCTCCTTGAAACTCAAGGAAATCGATTCTGCTCAATTAAAACCTTGGGCAAAATAGTTCCTTGCTTTCTGAGAAACCTCTATCTCATCTCTCTTCTCGAGCATGCTTACCCCACCTCCTTTTTTAACTTTCTTAGTTTTCTAACATTTTTAAAGGAAAAAAACCATCGTCTTTCATTGAAGGAAAATCAGAAATAAGTTATAGAAAAACGCATGGAACTCTGGCGCCTATTAGATACAGGTGCTCGTTCTGCTTCAGAGAACATGGCCCTCGATGAAGTGCTCCTTGAATTAAAGGCCCAGGAGAAGATTCCTCATACCCTTCGTTTTCTACAATTCTCAAACCCTGCTGTTCTGGTCGGCCATCACCAATCTGTTGAGGAAGAGGTCCGCCTTGACTACTGTAAGCAGAAGGGGATTGAGATCAATCGGAGACTCACCGGTGGAGGGGCCCTCTATTGGGGAAGGTCCGAGTTAGGATGGGAAATTTATATTTCAAAAAAAGATCCAAGGATTCCCTCCAGGATTGACCAATTATATCGTAAGATGGGAGAGGCCTCAGCAAACGGATTAAGGCGGTTGGGTATGAAAGCCTATTTTCGGCCAAGGAACGACGTGGAAGTTGGTGGCCGTAAGATCTCTGGGATGGGAGGAACTGAACTTGAGGGGGCTATCCTCTTTCAGGGCACTCTTCTTGTGGATTTCGATGTGGATGAGATGCTCCGGGCGTTGAGAATCCCAACGGAGAAGCTTCAGGACAAGGAGATCCAATCGGTAAAAGAGAGGGTGACCTGTGTGAAATGGGAGTTAGGCCGAATCCCTTCCTTATCCAATATTAAAGACGCTCTCATCAAAGGTTTCCAAGAAAGCTTTGGAGTCCAGTTTACCTCAGCCCCTTTAACTCCCGAAGAAGAATCTCTTTTAGATGAAAAACTCCCCCACTTCTCTTCTCCGGCCCATATCTTTAAGGTGAGGGAGGGGCTACCAAGGAGAAAGACCCTCTCATCTATTCTAAAGGCCCCGGGCGGGTTGATGAGAGTTTCAATCGCCATCGACACAAAGACCCAAGTGATTAACCAAATCCTGATCACCGGTGACTTTTTCGTTTATCCCAAGAGGGCGATCTTCGATCTCGAAAGCCTTCTCAAGAATTCGAAGGCTACACCCTCCAATATCGAGGAAATCATTCGGAATTTTTTCTCCAGGGAAAGGCCTCAAATTCCAGGAGTCAAAGAGAATCATTTCATCCAGGCCCTTCAAGAGGCTCTTCAAAAGGCAGATCTTTTCCCGTTTGGTTTTGATGAGAGCGATACCTATCATCTCTTTCCCGTGCTGAAAGCATTTAAAGAAATAAAACGGCCCGAAGTTCTTCTCCTTCCTTATTGCGCTAAGGAGGTGGGCTGCTCCTATCGCTATCAAAGAGGCTGTGATGAATGCGGTCGCTGCTCCATCGGTGGGGCAGTGGAGATGGCCAGATCTTTTGGAATGGACCCCATCACCATCCAGAATTATGAAGATCTTGAAGCCACCCTTCACCAATTGAAGCGATCCGGTGTCCGCCACTTTATTGGCTCCTGCTGTGAGCCTTTCTATTGGAAGCACCGACCTGACTTCGAAAGGATTGGCCTTCCTGGTATTTTGGTAGATGTGGAGAGAAACACCTGCTATGATCTAAATCAGGAGAATGAGGCCCATTTAGGAACCTTCGAGAACCAAACCCATCTCAACCTTCCCCTTCTCCGAAGGGTTCTGGAGTTCACCTATGCCTGAGCGCCTGAAGTCCTCCTATGACCTGATCGTCATTGGCGCCGGTCCTGCGGGTTCAAGTGCCGCAAGGGCATCCGCCCAAAGAGGAATAAGGGTCCTTCTCATTGACCAAAAACAACGGATTGGCGTCCCTGTTCGGTGTGCCGAACTGGTCTCCCAGTGGATATCCAACCACGTCTCTTTTGATCCCAAAGCCATTGTGCAATCGATCGACTCTATGATCGTTCATCTTCCGGACCGAAACACCTTTGAGTTTAACACCCCTGGATATATGTTGGATCGTTCCCTTTTCGATAAAGAGATGGCAACCTCTGCGGTTCTATCAGGCGCAGAACTCTCTATAGCCACGAAGGCTCTCCAAGTTTCATCTCGAGGCATTCTTATTCAACAAGGGGTTCAAGAGGAATGGATTGAGGCAAAGGTAATCATCGGCGCTGATGGCGTCCACTCCACTGTTTCACGCTCGATTGGAAACCCTTCATTGAAGCAGTTGGTTGCCCTCCAGTATGAGGTCGTTCTCTTTGAGCCACAGTCTCATATCGATATCTATTTCCACCCCGATTACGAAGGAGGATATGCTTGGCTCTTCCCGAAGAGAAACAGGGCCAATGTGGGTATTGGAGTGATGCCCTCAAAGGCCTCTCTCCTTTCAGAGTTACTTGATCAGTTTTTAAAGGACCTCAAGGAATCTGGGAAATTGCGAAGAATTGAAATCGTCTCAAAGACAGGCGGCTCCCTCCCCTGTGAGCCCCGTGAGCAGATCGTATTCGGAAATATTCTTTTGGTAGGAGATGCCGCAGGTCATACCCATCCCATTTCAGGCGCTGGTATTCTCAATGCCGTCCTTGGTGGCATGATAGCAGGAACCATTTCAGCAGAAGCCATTTTAAGGGAAGACCTCAAACTCCTAAAAAATTATGAGACAGAATGGCGTGAGGCTTTTGGAAAGTCACTTCAATATGGCTTTTTTAAAAGGAATTTTCTTGAAGAGAACTGGAATAAGAAAGAGGTCGATTTTAAAGATCTGATCCGAAAAACCTGGTTGAGTTTTAAAGAGTATTATCAGGATCGAAGAAAAAACCCTTCTCGATTACCTATTTAATTAACTCCAACTCGGCTCCCCTTAATTGAAGGGGAGGTATGAGGAGTGAAATGGGAATATTCTCTGGAAGGTAAGGGTGAAAGAAAAAAATGGTTGATAAAATAAGTCCTGATTATGTTCAGACCAGTCTTGCTGCCTCATTGACCCTTGGTTTTCAACAGGGATCATTTTATAGAAATGCAAAACTGAAAGGTCTAAACCTTCTCCTTCACTATGAAGAAGGATGTTTGGGAAGGTGCGCCTTCTGTGGCCTTTCTCGAGCGAGAAAGGAAGGGCCGAAAGGGAAGACCTTCATTCGGGTAGATTGGCCCCTCTTCCCCTTGGAAGAAATCATTGAGAGGGCAAAAGATAATAGCCAGATCCATCGGGTTTGTCTCTCCATGATCACTCATCCAAAAGCACTCGATGATACCATTCAGGTTATCAAAAAGTTTAAAGAAAAGACCAAACTTTTGATCAGCGTCCTCATCACTCCCACTCTTATCCATCACCTTAAATATTTTGAGGAGATGAAAATGGCAGGGGCAGATCGGATTGGAGTCGCTATTGATGCAGCCACCCCTGAGCTGTTTGACCAACTGAGAGGGAGAGGCGTAAATGGGCCTCATCGATGGGACCACTATTGGAAAGTGGTCAAAATGGCGACTGCCGTTTTTGGAAAATTTTTTGTTGGAATCCATCTCATCGTGGGCCTTGGAGAAACGGAAAGGGAGATGGTTCAAGCCATTCAGAGAGGACAGGATATGGGTGCCTCTACACACCTCTTCTCTTTTTTCCCAGAAAAAGGAAGCCCCATGGAAGATCATTCTCCTCCTCCCCTTGGCCAATATCGGAGGATTCAATTGGCTCGCTGGATTATTAATGAAGGTCGAGGTTCCTTCGATCAGATGCGTTTTGATGAAAAGGGAAAACTGATCGACTTTGGAATGGATATCGAACCCCTGATCCAGATGGGTGAGCCCTTTATGACCTCTGGATGTCCTGGTCGGGATGGAAAGGTGGCTTGCAATCGCCCCTATGGGAATGAACGACCATCCGGTCCAATTCGGAATTTTCCTTTCATGCCGGAAAAAGAAGATATTGAAGAAATCAGGAAACAACTGGAATATTATACCACCATTCCATCATTCCATTCTTAGGAGCGTCATGCTTACTCAGCTCATTCAAACACCCTTAACCGAAATCCAGTCCGAGGCTTTCAGACTTCGGAAAATTCATTTTGGCAACGAACTCACCTTCTCCATTCCTGGGACGTTATCTTATCAAGATGGCACCTTCCCTTTTCAGAAAGACCGTTTCCCAGCTATCAGCATCACGGGAACTCACTGTGCGCTTCACTGTGCACACTGCCAGGGGAAGCTCCTTGAGCCAATGATCCACGCGGATGTTCCTAAGACTTTTCTTCAAGTTGTGCAGCGACTATGTTCCGATGGTGCCAATGGAGTTTTAGTCAGTGGTGGTTCGAATCGAAAAGGGGAAGTCCCCCTTGAGAAATTTTTACCTCTGCTTAAGGAGATTAAAGAAAAGTATCCATTTTTCAAAATCATTGTCCACACCGGTCTGATAAAAAAAGAGGTCGCAAAGGGCTTAAAAGAAGCAGGAATCGACCAGATTCTCTTTGATATCATCGGTGATGACGATACCATTCGGGAGGTCTACCATCTTAACAAAACGGTCAAAGATTATGAAGAGACCCTCTCTATGTTAAAAGAGATGGGCCACCGTCTTGCTCCCCATATCATCATCGGCCATCACTTTGGTTGGATCAGGGGAGAGTGGAAAGCCCTGGAGATCGTGTCCCGAGTTGGCGTGGAAACGATTGTCTTGGTCGTCCTCAAACCCTTGGTTAAAATGAATTCTTATAGAATCCCAACATCAGAAGAGGTCTCAAAAATTTCAGCCATAGCCCGAATTCTCAACCCGACCATTCCCATTCGGATGGGCTGTATCCGTCCTGCTCATCCTTCGAAGAAAGAAATGGAAAGGGGAGCCATCGACTCAGGGGTGAATACCATCGCCTACCCTCTCCAAAGAACGATCGAATATGCAAAAGAGATCGGCCTCCAAACCCACTTCATCGAGATGTGCTGTAGCTTAATTTAGATTTTTTGATAAAACCGAGTAAATTTTCTTCCCCCCTTGCGGGGGAAGGTTGGGATGGAGGGCAAGGCGATGAAAAAAAGAATTCAGACCAAACTGCTTCAATGGTTTCAAAAGAATAAAAGAGACCTCCCCTGGAGAAAATCCCGTGATCCCTATGCCATCTGGGTCTCGGAGATCATGCTTCAACAGACCCAGGTGAAAACCGTCATCCCCTATTACAAAAAATTTCTTGAATCATTTCCAACCTTACACCATCTGGCAAGGGCAGACCTCTCAAAAGTCTTAAAAGTCTGGGAAGGACTGGGGTATTATACGAGAGCCAGAAATCTTTATCGTGCTTCTCAGATTGTTTTGAACCGCTTTCATGGAAGAGTCCCGAAGACCCTGAAAGATCTTCTAAGCTTACCTGGGATCGGTCGATCAACAGCAGGAGCGATCCTTTCCATCGGCTTCAATCAAGAAGCCCCCATTCTTGACGGGAATGTGAAGAGAGTCCTTTCAAGACTCTTTGCCCTCTCAGGGACCTCACCAAAAACAGGAAAACTTCTCTGGAGATATTCGGCATCCCTGATCCCAAAGGGTCATGCCAGTTCCTTTAACCAAGCCCTCATGGACCTTGGCGCCACCATCTGCACTCCTAAAGACCCTTTATGTTCACGGTGCCCTCTCAAAAAACTTTGCCTGGCCTGTGGATTGGGCAACCCAGAACGATATCCCTCTCGGTTCATTAAAAAAAGAATACCTCACATTGAATCGATAGCCGCAGTCATTCAAAAGGATGGAAAAGTCCTCCTTAATCAGAGACCCCTGAAAGGGCTCTTGGGAGGATTATGGGAATTTCCCAATTGGAAGATGGAAGAAACATCCGGGTCAAGGGTTAGGGTGAGATTAAAGAACCACATTAAAAAGGAGATGAAAATCGATGTTGAAATCAAAGAGTTCATGGGGACTTTCAAGCAAACCTTCTCCCATTTCAAACTGACCCTCGACGTTTTTAAGTGCAAGGCCATTGACAAAGGGAAGGAAGAGAGAGGGAAATGGGTCTGTATTAAAGACGTTGATCAATATCCGATGGCAAGAATTTTTCGTCGGATTGCATATGCCCTATCTACTGGAGAAGGGTGAGATAGAAGAGGGGGGACTTCAACAATTCTCTTCGAGAGGATCAATCGTTCAACTCCTCTTTTTGGATTCCAGTTCTTAACTGAGCCAATTCCCATACATATTTATAGAGGTGTAGCCCCTTGCTATAGGCAATGGTCTCGCCGGGTTCAACTCCAATCTTTTTCGCCATATGCTCCTTCAACATCTGTAAGGCTCCAAGGTTAGCTGGAAACCCACCCCAAAGATCCCACGATCTAAAATAAACAAAAAAGTGAAGTTTACCATACCGCACCCGGCAATCAATCAATCTCATACAGGGGGGATCATTCAATAAACAATCGTCGGGTCGTCCTACTTCCATTGTGGTTTGATTGGTATGGAATCCATGCGTTTTATATTTTTCGATCACCGCTTCAATCTGGTTTGGCCCGACCATCATCGGCTCGTCCATGGTCACATGGCCATTTTCATCTCGATAGCGTTTTATCAAAATCCCACTCAATCGTTCTCCATAAACATAATCTTCATTTTCATCCTTGACACCCACCATGATCTTTTCGTTAAAGTAAGTCTCAATATAGCCTGGCGCAACCGGAGCAGGGATTCCAAGACTCGGGGGAATATCCGGTTCAAGGGGTCTCATGTGGGGGTGCGTGATCTTTACCCTCACCTCATCAAACTCAATTCTTTCTGAACCCTCAAAACTTCCTTGGTCGATGACATAGCGGTATCCATGATCCAACAATTGAAATACACATTGAAACCAAGCATCAGGAATATCCCTCGCCACAATAGAAATGGTCTTTAAAAAACCCCCCTCCTTATCCATCAGAATGCCCCTCCCTCATCACCACATTTATATCCAGTCAAAGTCTTCTCCTCTTAATAAAACACTCCTAACCCTATCTTTTAACCATTTTCCTTACTTCCCCTCTTCCAATTGGATGGAGGGGAAAAATTTCAATATTTTATTCTTGTGAAGTCCTAATCATAATTTCCCAAAGACCTATAACAGTCCAAGCATAAAAAAAGCCCAACACTTTTACCTTTTCCTGTTCTTAACAACCAAAAATGATAATTGCTCTCTAACACAAGTTCTCCCTGAAGTTGTTCCAATACGTTCTTTTGTTTCTTTATATTTTTTCTTCATAATTTTTACCTTAAAACTGCCACTTCATATAATAATTAAGATTGTATACGGAGTGAAGTGAAACAGCATTCCGGATACAATCGGTTGGGCGAAGCCTCGGTCCAATAGCCATTGGGATTCAATCGAGCTACTTCTTCTTTCAGATGTTTTCATCTTACCACGATGATCGTTCTTTGAAAATTGAATAGGATTCTGGCGACTATTCTATAGGTTTCTCTGATTCAAGCGTGATATCTTAACAGCACCCACCAAAAGAAAAGAAACACCTCTTTCCCATAAAAAGGAAAAATATCTCCAATTTAATTTAAAACTCTTCCCCTACTGACATAAGCCTCTCACCCGATGATACCTTTTTCAAAGAAAACATCCATTGTAGTGTGGCATCCTATCTGCCACACTTAAGAAATAGGTAGATAGAGCCTCCTTATGAATCATTTTTCCTGAGAGGATTTTTTCATCTGTTCTGCCATCCATTGTTGGAGGTTGGTAATGGACTTTGCTACCGAAGAACCCTCGATGGTCTTAACAGCAATCTCTTGAACCTGCTGATAAGCCTTTTCCAATTGTTGAGAAAGTTTAGAAATCTGTTCATTCTGTTCCTTTACAATCTTCTCAAGAGATTCAATCCTTGTAGTAAAAACATTCCGTTCACCAATAAACTCCTTCCTCATCAACTCTTCTCTATTCTTGGCTTCTAAATTCAGTTTATCTGTGGTTTCTTTGATGGCCTTGTTGACAGCGGCCTCCAATTCTTTTGGAAAGGCATTTACCCTCTTCTTCAATTCATTCAACTCCTCTTCTTTTTCAGCGATCGCCTTTTCTCTTTCATTCAACTCTTTTTCCATCTGTTCTCTTTTGAGTTGAATTTCCTTCTCAAGTTTTGCCTTCTCATCCTCAAATTTGTCCTTTGCTAACTTTTGCTCCCTTTTAAAGGAATATTCATACTCTTCCTTTTCTCTTTCTCGCCTCTTCTTCTCCATGAGGTCACGGTCTTTGATCTCCTCTTCATACCTCTTCTTCTCTTCTTCCCGTTGTTTTCGAAGGGCCTCAATCTCTTGATTGAAGGCTTCTTTTTTCTCAGCCATCTCCATTTCAAAGGCCTGACGCTTCTGATTCTGAGATTCAATCAAAGCAGCCAGGGTTATGGCTGATTTCTCAATCTCATAAAGCTCTTGAAGCTCCTTTTCCTTTAATGCAATGGCATGTTGAATGGCTTTAAACTTGTTAACCTCTTCCTCCAGACGATCTGAAATTTGAGCAAGCATCTTTGAGGTTTCTAATTTCAGATTGCTTATCTCCCTTGAAACCCCTTCGGTGGATAATGACTCAGCAATCTGGATCACCTCCTTTGCCTTCTTCTCCTCGAGTCTCTTCTCAGGCTTTAGTTCTGCCTCCCGTTGGGCCTCTAATTGTTTCAAAACAGCATGATAGGCCTCCAACATTTCCTGCTTTGTATGGGATAAAGTAAGTTTTTTGGGTTGAAATTTCTTTTCTTCCATAATCCTATCCTTTCTGTTCAAGTTTTTTTATAACATTCTATAGAATTTCATATAATTTTCAAAGTAAAAAATAATCCTAATCATGAGGTGATATTTCCATGTTCTTTTGTCCATTTTATCAGCTTATCAGTGAGTAATTTGATCTCACTTAGGTGATAAAGGCAGATTTCGTGAAGTTCTTCTGGGGTGATCTCATGGTAAAAGTGAACCATTCGGTTCCGATAGCCTGCCATTTTTCTCATTAACTCTGTTTCTCTTTCAACCAGAACTCCCTTTTCGGAAAGACCCTTGGCTATCTCTTTATATTCTGTGGTCGGATATGCAAATTTCTTTGCAAGAATATGCCTTCCAATGTCAAAAAGAGCCTCTAAGGCACGTCTTAAATAGGATTCCGCTGCTGCAATCTTATGTCTATCTGCCAAGAAGGCATTCTTTTCTTCAAGGCGCAGATCCTTAAGAGAATCCATCATTTGGGAGATCCAAAAGGCACGTTGGGTAATCACTTTGGGATCAATCTCTCCAGGAGTCATATTACCTACCCATAATCATCTCTTGCTTCATCCGTTCATAAGGAAGAAGATCCGAAGCCTGCCTCATGATATAAAGCTGATATTCTGCTTCATAAGTGGAATCCTGCGCATAAAGAATTTCTCCTGTGACAATTTCAAGAGCCAAGAAAACAGGAGCTTCGGGAAGAACGATTAGATCTACCCGGGACACATCGAAGAGATCTTCAAAGAAGATTGCTATCTTTACTTTTTCTTCTATGGAGAGAGGCTTTTCAGGTTTCACTCCTATATCCACATCGGAAGGTTTGGTTGAAAACTGCTCGATTCTTCCCTCAACCAGGTCTAAAGCCTCTTTTGCCCTGCTTCCAAAAGCATAAATAATCTGGAGACCATACTGAGAGGCAATCTCCCTGATTTCCTCTTTAATTGTTCCCATATGTTTTCTCCTCATCCAAGAGAAATTCTATCATTTCATAACTTTTTGTCAATCAAAAGGGATTTTTCTCTTTTCGAACTCATTTTTTCCCATTATTTCCCTACCAATCCAAAATCGATCTGTCTTCTCTCTACATCAACCCGCTCAACTCTTACCCTTACGAGGTCTCCAATTCTAAACCGCTTATGAGTCCTCTCCCCAATCAGGCAATACTTTTCCTGATGATAGTGATAATAGTCATCGTGAAGACTGGTTACTCTGACCAGACCCTCCACAAATATATCTCTTAACTCCACAAAGAAACCAAAAGCCGTAACCCCGCTGATTACCCCATCAAATTCCTCACCCATCTTATCTTTCATCAATCGAACCCGATAGCGATCCAGAATCTCCCTTTCTGCCTCCATGGCTACCCTCTCCCTATGGGAAAGATGTTCTGCCCTTTTGGCCAAAAGATCTTCTGAAACCGCTACACCCTCTTTAAATAGAATCCTCTTTAAGAGTCTGTGGACGATTAAATCCGGATATCTTCTGATGGGAGAGGTGAAGTGAGTGTAGGCATCTGAGGAGAGTCCAAAATGGCCCACATTGATTGCTGAATATTTAGCCCATTTCATTGAACGAAGGAGAATTTCATTGACCACCCTTTCTTCAGGTCTTCCCTTTACCTCCATTAGGATTCTCTGGAATTCCTTTGGAGAATGGTCTGATTCCTTTTTCATCTTATATCCCAAATGAGAAATAAACCTTCTAAATTCATCGATTGACTCTTTTTTCGGAGGTTCGTGGATTCGATAGATGAAGGGAACCCCTCTCTTCTCCATAAATTTTGCAACCGCCTCATTGGCAGCAATCATAAATTCCTCAATAATCTGATGAGCCAGGTTTCTCTCCGCCCGAACGATGTCCTCTGTCTCTCCCTGTAGATTTAAGATGACCTCTGGCTCGGGGAGATCGAAGTCGATCGCCCCTCTTTCGATCCTCATGGCCCGGAGTTTCTGGCATAAATCCGCCATAAGATTTAGGGATGGAAGAAGGTGTCTAAACCTCCTTTTTAGCTCTTCATCTCCTTCCACCAAAATCTTTTTTACCCATGTATAAGTAAGCCTCTCGTCACTTCTGATCACACTGGGATAGAATCGAACTCCCCGCCGCTCGCCATTTTTATCAAATCTCATTTCAACAGTAACCGTAAGTCTGTCCTTTTTGGGATGAAGACAGCAGATCTCGCTGGAGAGTTCTGGAGGAAACATGGGGATGGCACGATCCGGGAAATAAACACTGGTCCCACGAAGGTAGGCCTCTTCATCCATGGCCATACCCTCTTTAACATAATGGCTCACATCGGAAATGGACACATAAAGTCTTGTTCCTCCATCTTCATCTCTCTCGATAGATACCGCATCATCGAAGTCTCTTGCATTTTCTCCATCAATTGTAACGGTAGTCAAATTCCTCAAGTCAACCCTTTCTCCAAGATCTCTGGAAGATAAAACTTCATCCAGTCCTCTTGCCTCCCTTAAAGCAGAGGGTGAAAATCGGTGCGGAAGATCATATTTATGGATAATGATCTGGGGCTCAATCTCTGGATCGTCAGGGTATCCGAGAATATGCGTGACCCTACCTTCAGGTCTTGTCCTTCCCGTAGGATATCTGGTAATTTCTGCCACAACGATCTGATTGGGCCTTGCCCTTTTCGTCTCTCCATCAGGAATATAGACCTCTTGAAGTATCCTTTCGTCTTCAGGAATGATATAGGAATAATTCTTTGTCCTCATAAACTTCCCAACCACTTTTCGGATTCCTCGCTCAAGGATTCGGATGATTCTCCCTTCTTTCCCCTTCTTTCGAACCGACTCCACTCTAACCACCACCCGATCTTCATGCATGGCCTCTCGCAGATTTCGAGGGCTGATGAAAATGTCTTCTTCCCCTCCCTTCTCGGAAATAACAAACCCATAACCATTGGGATGACACCTCAGTTTCCCCACTAAGAGACTCATCTTCTGAGGCAGGCCATAACGGTTTCTTCGAATTTTAATAATCTCTCCTCGATCGGCTAAATCCCTTAAAAGCTCTCGAAGCATCCTCCTCTCTTCCTTCCGTAACCCAAGACCTTGAAGAAGTTCCCTTAAACCGAGGGGCCGATCCTCCTTCTCCATCATATAGAGGATCTGTTCCTTAGAAATCCCTCTCTTTCTTTCTCTTGCCTTTCCCTCTTTCTTTTTCATCTTTTAATCTTCGGCTCCAAACTCCTTGGGTATTCGTTGAAACGCTCTATTTAAGCAGAAAATTTTTAAGTCAATGCCCTACCTGCTCAAAATAAAAAGGGGCAACCTATGCCCCCTTTGAGTTAAAGAACCTGTGTTGGGCCATTCTCTCTATACCCCTACTCCTCTAAAAAGTCTCATTGATCCCCAGAAGAATGGGATGAGAATGGCTAAGAGGATAAGAACAAATACAACAATGACAGGGAGGAGAACAGCCAGGGCCGCTTTGCCTGTGGAGATCCCGTGGCCCTCCCGTATTCCAAAAATGATAAGGACAAGGGAATAGATGCTTCCTATTATGCCTCCAATCACAGGAATAATTCCAAAGAGATAACCGCTCCAGGCATACGAGACAGCTCGAAAGGTTGCTTTAAATCCATTTTTGTTTCCCCCAACAATCATAAGGCAAAGATGATTGATTGCGCTCCCAATAAAGATAGAAATGGCGATAAGAAGGGGCATTGATATAAGAAGGATGGTAAGGATGAACCCAAGAGGGATGGCAGAGAGTGGTCCAACCACAGGAATATATTGAGCCATGAAAAGCCATTGCCATAGGATTGCACCAAACGTCCCAATGATTCCCGAAATGACCCCAAATATCAAAGGGGCCCAATATCCCTCTCCCTCTGCAACCTTTTTAAAAAATTGGGTTGGGGAAAAAAGAGATTTTCTAACTGTTTCAAGAAAAGCACCAATGATCCCTTCGCCGCCCTCCCATGGAACCGTCTCTTCTTCCGTTGAAATTTCCCTGACCTTCCCTTCTAAGGATTGAGCCATCTGTTGAAATTGCATATATTTAGAAATAATAATCCCGCACTTTATACATTCGTCGGTTTCAGGCTGTTCGAATCCACACTGTGGACAAGTGACCATTGGACCTGAATAAGGCTTTCTTTCAGGTTGGGGGGGAGGCTCTGGCTTGGGAGGAAGGGGAGCTTCTTTTGACTCCATAGAAGGTTCCTCTTCAACCCTCACCCTTCCACCAATCTCTTCAAAGGCCTTGACATATCTCTCCATCTCCTCTTTGGGGATGCCTTTTTTTACAACAACAGGAACCCTCTGAAGCAGGCTCTCTGCCCTTTCCTGAGTCAGATTGAACTTTTTACAAAGGCCCTGAATCAACCGAGTCTCTTCTTCCGGCCCAGCCACCTTCATCCCTAAAAAAATCACTTTATAAAGACCCATTATTTACCTCCCAATTCCAGTTAGGTTTTATGGATAGTTACCATATTCAACGTCAAACTACAAGAATTATTTATTTTTGGGATTTTACCACAACCTAACTATTCAGGGCACTTTAATGTTTCATATGTAAAATATTCCCAGTTAAAATTGCAAAACCCTTTAAAATCTGTGATAATCTCTACCACCCCTTCTACTGATTTTTCTCTACGATAGAGGAGGATTTTATGAAGACGAGAATAACGGAACTCTTAGGGATTAAACATCCCATCATGCTTGCTGGAATGGCATTTGTCAGTTTACCTAAACTTGTGGCCGCAGTCTCCAATGCCGGAGGGATTGGAATGTTAAATTCTGTTGCCTATGCCCCCAAACAAGTAAGGGATGTCATCAGACAGATAAAAGACCTAACGGACAAGCCCTTCGGAGTAAATACGACTCTCATCTTTCCCAATGCAAGAGAAAATATCGAAATCGCCCTTGAAGAAAAAGTCCCGATTATCAATTTTGCCTTAGGCAAAGGCGATTGGATTATCAAGGCGGTCCACGAATACGGTGGTAAGGTTCTGGCAACCGTGGCCATAGAGAAACATGCCCGTAGAGCAGAGATGGATGGAGCAGATGCTTTGGTGGTAACAGGTCATGAGGCAGCCGCTCATGGAGCAGAGGTTGGGACTTTAGTATTAATCCCCTATATTGCTAACCAAACAAAACTTCCCATTATTGCGGCGGGTGGTTTCTGCGATGGGAGGGGGCTCGCCGCTGCTTTGGTTCTTGGTGCAGATGGAATCTCCATGGGAACCCGCTTTATGTTGACTCAAGAATGCGAAATGCACCCAAGGGCAAAAGAACTATCCCTAAAGGCATCCGTTGAAGATACACTCTGTTCAGAAAAGATTGACGGTCTACCTGGAAGGTGGCTAAAGAGTCCTGCTGCCATCAAGATGGCAGAAGAGAGACCATCACTTTTCCAGGCTTTCTTTACCTCCCTACGTATAAAAAGAATGATCGATGTCCCGTTTTTTAAGCTTTTCTTGGGGGGCCTTAAACAACGGGGCGTTCAGGATCTTGCCCGCCAAGCCCTAAGCCTCAAAGGATTACAAATTGCTATCGAGGATGGAGATTTAGAGAAAGGCGTCCTGCCGATGAGTCAGGCCATCGGTTTAATCACAGATCTCCCGACTTGCAAAGAAGTGATTGAACGAACCGTCAGAGAGGCTCAAGAGATATTAGGGGCTGCTATGGAAAAATTTACTCGGTGAGTTCTGCAACCCAAACCTCGACCCTATTCAATGTTGAAAGAGATTTCTCGGTTCAGGTCAAATAGGCTTCCCACTGTTTCGCCGTCTTTAAGATGTAATCCTTCGGAAGTTCTTTTACAATACGGTTGTGCCCGGGTAAAAGAATGCCAACTTCTAATTCAGCCAGCTTCAGAAGGGATTTCTTAAGTTCGCTAGCGTTTGCTCCATAGAGGTCAAACCTCCCAATCGCATAATCCGCATAAACCACATCCCCTGGGATAAGAATTTTCAAGGGACGATGATAAAGGCCAATACTCCCCATAGAATGTCCAGGGATATGGATGACCTCCCAGTCGTTCTCTCCAAGTTCCACGACCTCTCCTCCCCGAAGCTTCCGATGAACCTGAAATTTGAAGGCTCCTGGCTTAAGGCGAAACTGTAACTGGCATAGGGTTCGAAACATATCCATTCCATAAACAGTCCTCTCTTCCCCCCGCTCTAAAAGATCGGCTTCAGATTGATGAACCCAAAGTTCAGCCCAGGGAATCTTTTTTTGGATTTCGGAGAGGCAACCGATGTGATCGAGATGTGTGTGGGTCATGATAATCCTTTTTATTGACGACAGTTCAATTCCCGCCTGCTCAATCGATTGGATTTTGTAATTCCCCTTCCCTACCATCCCTGCATCAATAAGGGAAAGGTTTTTTGATGATGGTTTTCCCAAAACATAGGTATGGGCATCGGGCATGAATTCATCCTGTCCTGGAATGAAATAAACTTCTTCTGTTACCTTTGGCATCGTTCACTCCTTTGAAGTATTTCACGGTTACCTTTGAAATATTTCACGGTTAAAGGATAACCTGATGGGGTCTCATAATCAAACGTCTTTTGATTTTCTTTTGAAGTATGGGTTATATTTTATCAATTCCATCATTAAAAAATCCACAGATAGACCTAAAATGAAGGGACCAAGATGATACGACGCAACTTAAACCATCCTGAAGTCAAAGCAACTCGTTATCAGGCCCACGAGGGGGGAGTGGCTTACATGATTTTGACCACTCGCCACCTTCAGACAATGATGTTTCTCGCCTATGCCTCAGTGGCTCCAGGTAAAATCCTCATCGGTCACGAAGACCCCATGGAAGAAATCTATATCATTCAAACTGGCCATGGCCGGATGCAAGTAGGAGAGGAGGTCTGTGAGGTGGGGCCTGGAGATGTCATCCACATCCCTATTGGACATTTTCATGAGTTGACCAATACAGGAGACGAAGAGTTAACTTTAATGGTCGTTGCGGGACTTATTCCTGACCAATGATACAACAATGAACAATACCTGTTAAGAAAGACAAATGGAATAATTGTTCATCGTTCATCGTTCATCGTCCATCGTCCATCGTTCATCGTTCCTTTAGTCTTTTCTATATCTCCAGAGCCCGAGGATTCCAAGAAGGATGAGAAGTACGGGAAGGGCATATTTCTTTATTACCATTGGAACTGAAATATGAATGGAATAATATCTCGAACCTAAGATTAGAATTCCAATGACCAGGGTGATCCAGGCGGGTAGGCTTTTCTTATTTCGGAAAAGCCCTCCTAAGCCGAGTGCAATGACCACCCAAGGCCATCCCTCTCTCAAACCATACCCTGTCCCCATTCTATCCATGAGGATCAATATTCCTATTGAGATTAGAGCCAATGCCAGACCCATCTTTTCTCTCCTTTCATATTATTCTATAACAAACTGATCTTGAACCCTTCCTTCCAAATCGACCGCCTCACCCTTAACTTTTCCTCCTTTAACATCCATCCAGACATAATGAAAATATCCCCCGGTCTCTTTAAAAGGATGAAGGGGGGCTCCTCCCCCTCCTGTGATAATATAAAGAAGCCCATCCTTCTCTCTTCGATCATATCTGTGGTCATCTCCAGAAAAAACTGCCTTCACCTTAGAATTTACAAAAAGTCTATGAAGTTGATCCCGTTCAGCAGGAAACCTGTCCATGGCTCTTCCTTTTTTAAAACTATCCGTAGGAAGAAATAAGGGTCGGTGGAGGAATACCCATTTATCGTGCTGATTCGATTTCTCTAAAATACCCTTAAGCCATTCCAACTGGTCATTCCAAATTCTTCCTTTCCCTTTTTCTGAATCCAACAGGATAAAAAACCATTCTCCTACAAAAAAGGAATAATAGGTTCTCCCTCTCGGCAGAATGAACTGCTTTCGATAGATCTCTTCTCCCAGAGGAGTGGTTCCCACATCATGATTCCCTACGACTGGGAAAAAAGGGATATCGATCGATCTTGATAGATTAAAAAAATGTTGCCATTCCTTCTCACCCGGTTTGGGAATCATATCCCCCAGATGGATGATGAAATTGGGTCTACGACCAAGGATAGCCTGAAGTAGTTTGCCATAAACATTATCTCCATCTCGGCTATCTCCGATGAGGGCAAATCGGAAAGAAGAGGGAAGTGTTTTAACCTCCTCAATGCTTTGGTTGATATCTCTGATTGCTCCTGCATGGGAAGCAATAATGGTGAAAGAGAGAAGAAAAAAGATCAGGCCAAATTTAAGACTTCCCTTCTTGAAATACTTGAAATAATGGATAAGATTTTCCATAATATTTTTTATAAAAGGGCTATTATTTCAATACACCATCTTTTTAAAAAAAACAATCTATTTCAAAATCTTAGCCAAAAATATTTGAAATTCTCCCTGGATAATGCCCTTCCCCTCTTCCCAGCAGGGGGGAGGGGAAGGGGTGAGGGGGCAACAAAATGTTAGAGATAAATTCCTTAGACTTAAACATGTAAGAATCTACGCCTCTTCCGGGACTTCGCCCGGAAGAGGTGGCCCCTTCGGGGCAGTCGTTATTGAAACTTTGTAGTTTGGAGCAATCATCGAATAGACTCCAACCTGTCATACTTT
>Ga0315298_1000676_pt1 | contig 65850 bp, 45 predicted proteins | sample WHS_1_MG_FD_203077 | JGI IMG/M metagenome (GOLD analysis project Ga0315298, IMG submission 203077) | Extremophilic microbial mat communities from Washburn Hot Springs, YNP, Wyoming, USA - WHS_1_MG | ecosystem: Environmental > Aquatic > Thermal springs > Hot (42-90C) | place: USA: Wyoming...
TCAATGACAAGGCGCTCCGCGCCCGCGTCAAACTGCTCGGCAATTTGCTGGGCGAAGTCCTGCGCGAGCAAGCCGGAGCCCGGGTATTCAACGCCGTAGAACAGCTTCGCCAGGGATACATCCGTTTGCACAAAAAAGAGGATCTCCGCCTGCGTAGTCGTCTCGCGCGCTTCACGGATGCGCTGCCCCAAGATGATCTCGTGCTGGTGATACGCGCATTCAATACCTACTTTAGCTTGGTCAACATTGCGGAAGAAGAGTTCCAGCACCTGCATCGCCGCCGCTTGCTACAAAAGAAGGATGGGCTGTGGGTCGGTTCTTTCGAAGAAACCTTCCGCGAACTGCAAAATCAAGGTATCAACTCCGGGCAAATACAATTTCTCTTGGATCAAACGCGCTACCTGCCGGTATTCACGGCACATCCCACCGAATCCAAGCGACGGACGGTACTTCATGGTTTGCGCCGCATCTTTGTAGCCAGCAAAATGCTCGACGATCCATCGCTCAATGATGAGGAAGAACAGGATGTTCTCGACAATTTAAAGGCGCAAATCCAGATTCTCTGGGAAACCGAGGAGGTGCGTGCCAACCGACCACAGGTGCAAGATGAGGTCGAGAACGGCCTTTTCTACTTCCGCGACAGCCTCTTTGAAGCGGTGCCGCGCACCTATCAGGCGGCGCGGCGTGCGGCGCGACGGGTCTTTGGCAATGACGATATCGACATCCCGGCTTTCATCCGCTTCGGCTCCTGGATCGGTGGTGACCGCGATGGCAATCCCAATGTGACGGCGGCCATTACCGGTTGGGCCTTGCGTACCCAAAGCATCGAAGTGTTGCGTGAATATCAGCGACGCTTAAACGATCTCTACCAACTGCTCGGGCATTCCAGCCGTTTCTGCGCCATTTCTCCCATCCTGCTGGCCTCCCTGGAACGTGATGCCGATGACTTCCCGGAACTCGCCGAATGGGTGGATCAACGCTTTCCCAGCGAGCCTTATCGGCGCAAACTGCGCTACGTGATGACGCGCCTTGATCTGCGGCTCCGGCAGTTGGAAAATGGTCAGGTCCTCAACGAATCCTCTGGTCCGGCTTATGCGGCCGCGGAAGATTTCCTCGACGATCTTCTGCTCGTGCGCGACTCCTTGCGGGGCCACAATGATGACTACATCGCCGATCACGAGGTGCAAGACATCATCTGGCTGGTTCAAACCTTCGGTTTTCATCTGGCCAACCTGGATATTCGTCAGGAATCCACCGTACATTCCCGCACCATCGCTGAACTTTTCGCAGCCGTGCCCAGCTTCGTCAACTACCTGGAACTGCCGGAAGAGACTCGCCTGCTGGTACTCTCGGAAGCGCTGCGCCGACCCGGTCCGCTGGTAGAAAAACAGCCCGATCTGTCGCCAATGGCGGCCGAGACCTGCGCCATGTTCCGTTGCATCGCCCAGTTGCGTCGTGAAGTCAGCGCAGCCGGTTTCGGCAATTATGTGATCTCCATGACACACGAGGCCAGCCACATCATGGAAGTGCTGGTCCTCGCCAAAGAGTTCGGCCTGGCCGGTTGGTCACGACAAGGGCTCTACAGTGAGATTGCCGTCACGCCACTCTTTGAGACCATCCACGATCTCGAACGCATGGACACGGTGATGTCCACCTTGCTGGACAACCCGGTTTATACCGAGATCCTCCGCAGTCAGGACGATACCCAGGAAGTCATGTTGGGATATTCGGACTCCTGCAAGGATGGCGGCATTCTCTCTTCCAGTTGGTTCCTGTATCAGGCGCAAATGCGGCTGGCTGCCCTGGCAGACAAACGCCGGATTCAGGTGCGTATCTTCCACGGCCGCGGCGGCAGCGTGGGGCGCGGCGGCGGCCCCACCTACGAGGCCATTCTGGCCCAACCGCCGGATACGGTGCGTGGACAGATCAAAATCACCGAGCAGGGAGAGGTGCTCTCCTTTAAATATGCCAATCTGGAGACGGCGATTTATGAATTGACCGTGGGTGCGGCCGGTCTCATCAAGGCGAGCATTGGTTTGGTTCGATCCGTATCCAGTGACAACCCGGACCACCTGCGGATTATGACGGAGCTAACCCGCACCGGAGAGGCGGTTTACCGTGACCTGACTGAAAACACGCCGGGCTTTATGGATTATTTCTACGAAGCCACCCCGCTTAACGAGATCGCCCACATGAACATCGGGTCGCGTCCCTCCCATCGCCAGCGAGGGGATCGTTCCATGTCTTCTATCCGGGCTATCCCATGGATTTTCGCCTGGGCCCAATCGCGGCATATTCTGCCGGCCTGGTATGGACTGGGTTCGGCACTCGCCCAGTGGCGGGAGGACAAGCCGGAGCGCTTGCAAGTTTTACAGGATATGTACCAACAGTGGCCATTCTTTCGGGCACTCATGAGCAATATCATCATGGCCATGGCCAAAACGGATATGGCTATCGCCGGCGAATATGCCGGTTTACCCAGAGATCAGGAGGTTGCCGCCGGCATATATCAGAAGATTCGTGCCGAATTCGAGCGCAGCTTGGCCGAGGTGCTCGCCATGACCGAATCAAAGCAACTACTCGCCGACAATCCGACCTTGGCGTTTTCCCTACAGCGACGCAATGTCTACATGGAGCCACTCAACCATATTCAACTCGCCTTGCTGCGCCGTTATCGCAACGATGACGCACCGCCCGAGTTCCGCGAGATATGGCTGGACCCCCTGTTGCGCACCATCAATGCCATTTCTGCCGGACAGCGCAACACCGGATAAGGAGGAGGTACGTGTCTCTGCCAGAATTAATCCTCGCGTCCGCCAGCCCTTACCGCCAGGAATTGTTGCAACGTCTGCAAATTCCATTCCGCGTGGAAGCTTCGGCGATCGATGAAACCCCATTACCGGACGAGGCGCCAGAGGCCCTCGTCTGTCGGCTGGCAGAGGCCAAGGCGCAGGCCGTGGCGCACCGCAATCCCCAGGCAGTGGTTATCGGCGCCGACCAGATGGCGGTCTGTGGTACCCGCATGCTCGGCAAACCGGGGAATGCCGAACGGGCCGTGGAACAACTGGGCTGGATGCAGGGTCAGGCCGTCGAATTTCTCAACGGCATTGCCATTGCCGCCGCATCCGGCACAGAAATATTTCTGGTGCCCTATCGGATCGTCCTGCGCACTCTAACGAGCATAGAGATTGAGCGCTATGTAGCGCGAGACCAGCCACTGGACTGCGCCGGAAGTTTCCGCTCCGAGGGGCTGGGCATCAGTCTGGTGAAGCGCATGGAAGGAGAAGACCCCCACGCATTGATGGGCTTGCCGCTGATCGCCCTCTGTCGAGGGCTGCGCAAACTCGGTTACCCGCTACCATAACCCCCTGAAAGGACATTAAAAAGGGGCATCACAGTGATGCCCCTCCGATTGCGCAAAGCAACTGGCTTAACCCCAGTTGTCTCCGCCGTCATCCAGCCCGAAGTCGTCATTGGACGCCAACTGGTCATTGCCCCAAGAATCGTCCGTCAAACCCAGGTCATTGTCGCTGCCATCACCGACTGCATTACCCGATTCGTTGTCGTGTCCAAACAGACTGCCTGCCAGTGCCTGCCCGGCTGCCAGTCCGGCGCCCACACCAACACCAGTGGCAATCCCGGAAGCCAGACTGGACCCCAGCCCACCCCCCTGCTGCGGCATGCCGCCCATGCCCCCACCGGGGTTCACGGGACCATAACCGTTCATGCCCCCGAAAGGCGCGGAAGGCTGTCCACGGTAAATCATGCTCGCCTGCTGGCGGCGGCGCAAGAACATGGATATCAGCGCAATGAACGCGACGAGCCCCAGGAAAAACGCCAGCACTGTACCCCAGTGACTTTCTTTGCCGACCTTACCAATCGGTTTATTCACATGACTCTGCAATGATTTCTTAAAAGAGGTCAGCACTTGCGGTTTCACAAAGGGCATGTCGGGTGCAAGTTGCTCCGATTTCTGCAAGGCCGCTGCCGCCCCGGCCCAGTTACCCTGACGCGCCAAAATACGCGCTTCCAGATATTGCGCTTCTGCAGATTGCGGATGTGCCACCAATACTTTCCGCATCATGCTCTGCGCTTGGTCCAAACGACCCGCCTGCACAGCCTGCGTGACTTGCGCTACACTCGGCTCAGCCCACGCTGTCGGTGCGACCAGCATCAAGGCAATGGCAATGAGTCCAAAAAATTTTAATTGCATACGCTCCTCCAACCAAAGTGTTGTGATCTGAATATGCGGTGAAACCCTGTCTAAATCAAGAGCATCACACACGCGGGATCAGCAGGCACTTTTGCCCGCGTCGCTCAGCAACCGGCTCCCTGCGTTTACTACGAGAAAAATGCCGGGTAAGTTTGACAGCAGATGGAATTATCGCCATTATACTGACCGGTCGGTATAGGCCTGTGAGAGGTGTTGCTGTGCAAAAACCATTGCCAAGACCCATTGCCGCGGCACTGGCTACCGTGCTGGCAGGGAATCTGGCGGCCTGCAGCTTCGAGCCGCCACTGCGTGTTCCCCAGGCGCCACTGGATAAAACACCCTATACCGCTGCTGCGCGCATCAAACAAACGGTAGCGCCCGGGGGTGGTCCTGCTGGCCAGGCTCAGGAGATGGAATATGGCAAAGAACTCCACGAAGAATGGTGGAAGCTCTTTCACGCCAAAGCGCTGGACGAATTGATCGCCGTCGGGCTGAAAAATAGCCCGACCATCGCCCAGGCACAGGCGCAACTGCGCGAAGCGCAGGCCACCGCGAAAGTGAATGGCAGCATTTTTTACCCGCAGATAACCGGCAATCTTCAGGCGAATCGCAGCAAGGCCAGCGCCGCAGCCTTTGGCAGGAGCGGCGGTTTTCACTACTCCCTGATCACCGGCAGCGTCGGCGTTACCTACTACCCGGATATTTTCGGCGTCAACCGCCTGGTGTATCGCAACAGTGAAGCCTTGGTGAAGTATCAACAGTGGGAACTGGAAGCGGCACGGCTGACTCTGACCGGCAACATTGTCACCACCGCCATCGATGAGGCGGCGACGGAAGGTCAGCTTCGTGCCACCGTGGCCATCATTGCCCAGGAAAAGAAACTTCTGCAACTGACCGAGAGCCAGTACCGGGCGGGAGCCATCGGCTATGTCAGCGTGGTGAATCAACGCAGTCAACTGGCCACTGAAATGGCGACTCTGCCACCGCTGAAGCAGCAACTTGCCATCTATCGTCATGAGCTTGCCATTCTGGTGGGAAACTTTCCTGCGAACGCCAGACGCCAAAGCTTTACCCTCGAAGAGTTGCAACTGCCGGAAAAACTGCCGATAAGCCTCCCCTCGCAATTGTTGAAGCAGCGTCCGGATATCCGCGCCGCACTCGCGCAGATGCGGGCGGCGAATGCGATGATCGGAGAGGCGCGTGCGCAGTTTTATCCTACCGTCCAACTCAGCGCCGCATTCGGCGCCACAGCAACGCACCCGGGGCTGTTTTTCAACCCGGTGAGCAGCATCTGGAGCCTGGTGGGTGCCCTGTCGCAACCGATTTTTGAGGGCGGAAAATTGGAGGCGCAGAAAGCCGAAGCGCACGCCGCTTATGACGTGGTATACGCCTCTTACAGAAGTACGGTGCTCAGCGCCTTTGATCAGGTAGCGAATGCCTTGCGTGCGGTGGAGCATGATGCACAGACTCTCGCGGCGCAGCGAGAAGCGTTTCTGGCAGCCACCCAGGCGTTGCAACTGGCCCAGGCGAGCTATCGGGCGGGAGCCTCTGATTATCTCACCCTGCTGACCTCCGAAGTACAGTATGACCATGCCCGGATTGCTGAAATCAAGGCTGAGTCGCAGCGCTATCAGGATACCGCGGCGCTGCTCGTCGCTCTGGGTGGTGGCTGGTGGAACAAACCGGGGCACCGAGCCCCCCGCACCGCCGGCGTCCCACAAAATTCCCATTCAGATGCCGGTACATTGCCGGTAACGCAGGCTAACCCATGAGCAATCATGCATTCAGCACAGCCATCCGCCGCGGAGACTGGTCATGAAAAAAGCATTCATTATTGTCATTATCGTCCTACTCATTGTTTTTGGAGGTATTTTTGGCTTCAAGATCTTCGTTAACGAGAAGATTTCCGAGGCCATGGCGCACATGCCAAAACCCGTCATGACGGTCAGCGCTACCGCGGCCAAAACAGAACTTTGGCATCCTCGCCTGCAGGCCATAGCTTCTCTGGCGGCGGTGCAAGGGGTGGAAATCACCCCGCAGATAGCCGGCAATGTGACCGCCATTCATTTTCATTCTGGTCATCATGTCCAGGCAGGTACGGTGCTGGTGCAAATTGACGACAGCAACCAGCTGGCACAACTGGCGAGCGATGAGGCACAACTTCGTCTGGCACAGATCAATCTACACCGCACCCACGAACTGATTGCCACCAAAGCCGCCAGCCAATCACAACTGGATTCCGCTGTGGCTACGTACCAAAGCAGCGTGGCTACGCTCAAAAATATTCGTGCAACACTGAACAAGTTGGCCATCCGCGCGCCCTTCAGCGGTTATCTGGGCATCCGCCAGGTGAATATCGGGCAATATCTCACACCCGGCACCAAGATTGTCGACCTGCAATCTTGGGATCCGCTCCATGCGAATTTCACCTTACCGCAAAGTAAGCTACGGGATATTCATGTGGGCACGCGGGTGCAAGTCGAAACCAATGCACGCCCGGGTCAGATTTTCGACGGAAAAGTGACCGCATTGGGAGCATCGGTGAACAGCGCGACACGGCAAATTGCGGTGCAGGCCACCATTGCCAATCCGCAAGGTGTATTGCGCCCCGGACTTTTTGGCGAGATCACCGTAATCCGCAATATCGAAGAAAAAGTGTTGACGGTGCCCGTCTCCGCTCTTTCTTATAACACCTTCGGCAACTATGTGTATGTGGTTAAAAAGGTGACGCAGGATGGCAAGACCGTGGAAGTTGCTCATCAACAAGTCATCAAGAGCGGCAAGGAGCGTAATGGACAGGTGAATATCGTCTCTGGCCTTAAGGCCGGTGATATGGTCGTCACTGCGGGACAGGTAAAACTGGTGGATGGCAGTCTCGTCAAGATCAGCAACGAGAAAGATGCATGAGGCGCAGAACATGACTTTTACCGATATTTTTGTTCGCCGCCCGGTACTGTCTACCGCCCTGAGCCTCGTCATTTTTCTGCTGGGTTTGCACGCCTATTCGATGATGCCAGTCCGTGAATATCCGGCCCTCGTCAACACGGTCATCAGCATAAAGACCGCATACCCCGGCGCCAGCCCAAATACCGTACAAGGCTTCATCACCGCACGTCTGGAAAAAGTGATCGCCAGCGCACCAGATATAGACTACATGACCGCCGACAGCTCGGACGGTTCCTCGACCATCACCGTGTACATGCGGTTGAATTACAGCCCCAACGCAGCGCTCGCCAACATCCAATCGAAAGTGCAGCAGGTAACGGATCAGTTACCTGCCGGCAGTCAACTACCGGTCATCAGCGTAACGAATGGTCACCTGACAGATCTGCTCTATGTCGCCTTCTACAGCCAGGAACTCAGTCAGCAGCAAATTACCGACTATCTGCTGCGGGTGGCCCAACCGCGACTGGCCTCGGTACCGGGCGTAGGCGAAGCGCAGATCCTGCCACCAGGCGCCGGTAACGGGAATACCTACGCGATGCGGGTGTGGTTGAATCCGCAGAAAATGGCGGCGCTGGGCATTACCGCCGCGCAGGTTTCACAAGCATTGGCCGCGAACGATTTCATTTCCGCTGTCGGACAAACGCGGGGAAAGACGGTACAAAACACCATCGTCGCGACCACCAATCTGCATAATGTGGGTGAATTCCGCAATCTGGTTCTGCGCCAATCTGGCAACACCCTGATCCGGCTCAAAGATGTGGCCACAGTGGAACTCGGTGCACAGGATTACACCTCTCAGGCCTTTTTTGATGGCAAACCAGCGGCATTTATCGGTATTCAGGAGGCGCCCTCGGCCAACTCTCTGAATGTGGCTTCCGGGGTGAAAGCATCGTTGGCACAACTGTCAAAAAGCCTGCCACCCGGAGTGCATATGGCCATTCCTTATGACGCCAGCACTTTCATCAAGGCTTCCATCGATGAAGTCGTCATGACCATTGGAATCACCCTTGCCGTGGTGGTGCTGGTCATTTTCCTCTTCCTGGGTTCTTTCCGTGCGGTACTCATACCCGCGATCGCCATCCCCCTGTCTATTGTGGGCGCCGGCCTGATCACCTGGTTCATGGGCTTCACCATCAACCTGCTGACCCTATTGGCAGTGGTTTTGGCCATCGGACTGGTGGTGGACGACGCCATCATCATCGTAGAGAACGTACATCGACATATTGATGAAGGGAAAACCCCTTTTACAGCGGCTTTAATGACCGGACGGGAGCTGGGAGGGCCGATCATCGTCATGTCCACCACGCTCATCGCCGTATTCGCCCCCATCGGATTTATGGGAGGACTGACGGGCAGTCTGTTTAGTGAATTCGCGTTTACGCTGGTGGCTACGGTTTTAGTGTCCATGATCGTAGCGCTCACGTTATCGCCGATGCTCTCCAGTAAGATATTACACCCAACCAGGGAACATGGCTTTGAACACTTTATCGAGCAACGTTTCACTGGTCTGCGCAATTTCTACGACCGTATCTTAGGCAGTACACTGAATTATGTGCCGGTCACCATGCTCTTTGCCGCGGTAGTATTCGGAAGTATCTACTTTTTGTTTAACACCTCGAAATCCGAATTGGCCCCAGCCGAAGATCAGGGCATCATTTTTAATGCCGGCACGGGTGGCCCAACCATTACGCCGGATCGGCTGGCCAATGATGGACAACAGGTTCTAAAGGTGTTGAATAAATATCCTGAAACCAGGGCAACCTTCATGGTCACCGGCATATCGGTGGGCAGCGGCGGCGGCTCCAACAGCCTGTTCGCCGGCATGAACCTGACGAATTGGGACAAACGCTCCACGACGGCGATGCAATTGCAGCCACAGACCCAGCGCGCCCTGCAAAGTGTCCCGGGACTCCAGGTAGCCTCATTTTTACCACCGTCTCTGCCCGGTTCGGCAGGCGGTCTGCCGGTGCAATTTGTGCTGCAGAGCCCAGGCAGCTACGGCAAAATCGATCAGGTGGCTAGCCAATTGATCGCAAAAGCTTACAAAAGCGGTTTGTTTTTCTATGTCACCAAGGACTTGCGTATCGACAATCCTGAAATCGTGTTGAAGATCAATCGGAATATGGCCGCCACCCTTGGGCTGACCATGGCGAACATCGCCCAGGATCTACAGCCCCTGCTGGGCGGCAACTATGTTAATCGTTTCGATATGGAAGGCCGCAGCTACAAGGTCATTCCCCAGGTCCCGGACCATTTCCGCCTCGATCCAGCCGCCTTGAAGCAATATTACATCGCCACCGGTAGCGGTCAGATGGTGCCCTTATCTACCGTAGTCTCCATTGAAACCAAGGTCGAACCACAATACTTGCCACAGTTCCAGCAACTCAACTCGGCAACCATACAGGCGGTGCCCAAGCCTGGCGTTACCTTGGGCGAGTCCTTACGGTTCTTCAAGGTTGCGGCAGAAAAAATCATGCCCAAGGATTTTTCTCTGAACTATGCGAGTCAATCTCGTGAATACATGCAAGAGTCGGGTGCATTGCTGACCACCTTTGCACTGGCCATCATCTTGATTTATTTGTTGCTGGCCGCACAGTTCGAGAGTTTCCGCGACCCGCTGATCGTGCTGATCACGGTACCCATGTCCATCAGTGGTGCGTTGATTTTCATCAGCCTGGGGCTGGCTTCCATCAACATCTATACAGAATTGGGGCTGATTACACTGATTGGTCTGATCGCCAAGCAAGGTATTCTTATCGTGCAGTTCGCCAATGAAATTCAGAAGAAAGAAGGACTCAACAAGCGTGAAGCCGTGCAGAAGGCCTCCAGCATTCGTTTGCGTCCCATCCTCATGACTACAGGGGCGATGGTGCTGGGCGTTCTACCCTTGCTGCTAACGGGCGGACCCGGCTCGGTCAGTCGCTTCCAGATGGGCCTGGTGATCTTTACGGGCTTGGGTATTGGCGCTTTCTTCTCGCTCTTCGTGGTGCCAGCCATGTATATGCTGGTCGCCAAGGATTTACACGCGCCCAGGAACACCCAGGAAGTCTGACGGAAGCAGGCTGTTTGGCGCAATGGAGCTGACCGGGGTGCTGATTGGGATCCCGGTTTTTTCACTTGACAAGACGGAAGGTGGCCAGAAGAATACTGAATAAATATTCTCGCTAGTCTTGTTGGGGGACATCCGATTTTCCGCTCCCTGCCGGGTTGACTGGTTCGCCATTCGCACACAGGTAAATTTTTTCATGGGTCACAAATTCTTCCTGAGCATTCAGACCTTAGCAAAGAGGTCCTGGTGACTGCGCAACGCATCGATGGCAAATCTATAGCCAAAAAAATACAGGCGGAGGTCACCCATCGCAGTCAAGCCTTTCTCCAGCGTCATGGACGCTCCCCTGGCCTTGCGGTAGTGCTGGTCGGAACCGATCCGGCGTCTCAGGTTTATGTGCAAAAAAAACGGAATACCTGTGCTTCAGTAGGCATCAACTCTTTTTCCGCCAATCTTCCCGCAGACAGCACGCCACAACATCTCCTGGCCCATATTGCCGAATTAAACGCCAATAATGCCGTGGATGGCATCCTGGTGCAGTTGCCCCTGCCCCCGCATTTTGATCCTGAAGAAGTCATTGAAGCCATTGCTGTCGACAAGGATGTCGATGGCTTTCACCCCTACAATGTCGGCCGCCTTGCGCTGCGCGCGCCACTGCTGCGCTCCTGTACGCCCGCCGGAATCATGACATTGCTTCATAAAACCGGCATAGAGCTCGGAGGGAAAGAAGCGGTGATTGTCGGCGCATCCAATATTGTCGGGCGGCCTATGGCACTGGAGCTTCTCCTGGCCGGGGCGACGGTGACCGTCTGCCACCGTTTCACCCGCGATCTTGCGGCCCATGTGGGACGCGCCGAACTACTCGTCGCGGCGGCAGGCAAACCGGGACTGATACCTGGTGAGTGGGTTCGTGAAGGAGCCGTGGTCATTGATGTAGGCATCAATCGTCTTCCAGATGGGCGTTTGACCGGTGATGTAGACTTTGCCGGTGCGGAGCAACGTGCGGCATGGATCACTCCAGTCCCTGGCGGGGTCGGCCCAATGACGGTAGCCACACTCTTGCAGAATACCCTGTTTGCGGCAGAGCGACGCATGGGACACGCACATGAATGAAGCACCTGCCCAGCAAAAATCTGCTGCGGCGCCCTCGCTGGACAATCCCGATCTCTACTTCAACCGCGACCTCAGCATCCTCGAATTTAACCGCCGGGTACTCGCGTTGGCTGATGATCCACATGTACCCCTGCTGGAACGTTTACGTTATCTGACCATCGTTTCCAACAATCTGGACGAATTTTTTGAAGTACGCATGGCAGGGCTTCTGCAGCGGCGCAAATTTGGTGCGGGTCCTTCGGGGCCGGATATGCTCGGACCAAATATCGAAATTGAAGCCGTATCCGAAATGGCCCATGAGATTATCTCTGCGCAATATCGCTGCCTGAACCAACGACTGATACCTGCCCTGGCCAAAGAGGGTATCCGTCTGTTGCGTCGACGCGAATGGCAGGCCGCGCAAAAACGCTGGATCAGCAGCTATTTTCAGAGTGAAGTCCTACCTCTGCTCACCCCCTTGAGCCTTGACCCAGCCCACCCCTTTCCCAAGGTACAGAACAAAGGACTAAATTTTGCCATCGCCCTGGAGGGCCAGGATGCTTATGGGCGGCATAGCCCCATCGCCATCGTGCAGGCACCGCGGATACTGTCGCGTATCATCCAGATTCCAACGCACCTGGCCGGTCCGCATGATTTCGTGTTTCTCTCCTCCATCATTCACGAACATGTGCAAACCCTTTTTCCGGGCCTGACGATACAGGGTTTTTATCAATTTCGGGTAACCCGCAATAGTGAACTCTTCGTGGACGAAGAGGAGGTGGACAACCTCCTCGATGCGATCGCTGATGAATTACCGATGCGTCCTTTTGGTGAGGCGGTACGGCTGGAAGTCGCCAGCAACTGTCCGCGCGAGGTCATCGATTACCTCTTGAAGCATTTTGAACTTGCTGAGGATAATCTGTATTCGCTGCCGGGTCCCGTGAATCTATCACGGCTGGCCGCCATCATCGACATGGTTCCTCGCCACGATCTGCTCTTCCCACCCTTTGTACCCGGCCTGCCCTCAGTCTGTATGCGCCCGGAGAATATATTTGCCCAACTCCGCGAGGCACCCATTCTCCTCCATCACCCTTACCAGAGCTTCAATCCGGTACTGGATTTTCTCCGCCAAGCGGCCAATGATCCGCAAGTCATCGGTATCAAACAGACCTTATACCGCACCACCCCGGATTCTCCCATCATTGATGCACTGATAGAAGCGGCAATGGCGGGTAAGCAGGTCACTGCCGTGGTCGAACTCAAGGCCCGCTTTGACGAAGCCAATAACATTCGCATGGCAGAACGCCTGGAAGAGGTGGGTATACAGGTGGTGTACGGCGTGGTCAACCATAAGGTACATGCCAAGATGATCCTGGTCCTACGCCGTGAGGAGGATGGGGTTCGCCTCTATGGGCATCTGGGTACTGGCAATTATCATCCTCGTAATGCGCGGATTTATACCGATCTTAGCCTGCTCACCACACATGCTGACATCACGGCCGACATGAACGATCTGTTCATGCACATCACCGGCATGGGTAAGGCACCGCAACTGCGTTGCCTGCTGCAAAGTCCCTTTACCATGTTCAGCGGGATATGTGATGCCATCGAGGCAGAAACCCGACTCGGCGTGAAAGGCCGCATCATCGCGCGAGTGAATGCGCTGGTCGAATCAGACCTGATTCGCGCCCTGTACCGGGCCTCCCAGGCCGGAGTGGAAATCGACCTGGTGGTACGCGGTGCCTGTGCCCTACGTCCCGGCATACCCGGTGTCTCTGAATGTATCCGGGTGCGTTCCATTGTCGGTCGCTTTCTCGAACACAGCCGTGTCTACTACTTCGGGAATGACGGACATCCCAAGCTTTGGATGTCGAGTGCCGACTGGATGGGACGCAATCTCTTTCGCCGTCTGGAAGTCGCGGTACCCATTCTCGATCCCGACTTGCGCGCACGCATACTCAAAGAAACCCTTCAGCTCTACCTGGAGGATGACTGTAACGCTTGGGTCATGCGTGCCGATGGTACGTATGATTTTCTGCGTAAACCCCCCGATGCCACCTGTAAATCAGCTCAGGACCGTTTACTGGAACACTACGACAGGAGTAGCCAGCATGCGTGACAAGGTTTCGTCGTGATCCGGGTACTGGTGCTCAACAGCAAAGGAGGTGCCGGAAAGACGACAGTTGCCACCAACCTCGCCAGTTTGCTGGCACTGCGCGGTTCGGTACTGCTCGCTGACCTGGATCCACAGCGCTCGTCCAGCACCTGGGCCGAACGACGGTCGGAGCGGCTGCCAAAGCTGTCCATCATTGCCGATGCTGATCGGGATTTCCGTGGTTATCCAACGAGCGATTTCGTCGTCTTTGATGCCCCTGCTGGACTGAAAAAAGGACGTCTGGAAGATATGCTTGATGAGGTGGAGGTGCTGTTGGTACCTATCGGTCCCTCTTCTTTTGATATGGACGCCAGCCGTCTTTTCCTGGAAAAACTGAATGAGATTAAACGCTTTCGCAAAGGTAAGGTGCGCATGGGCGTTATTGCCAACCGCGTGAATGCGCGTACCAAGGGCGGACAGCGTCTGCAACTATTTCTGTCAGATTTGCACTTACCGGTGGTGGCCACCCTGCGTGATAATCAACTCTATGTGCGAGCCGCGCAACTGGGCGCGGGCATAGCGGATTTGCGGATGGCGGAAACCCGCGCTGAATTACCGCAATGGGCGCAGCTCCTGCGCTTTGTAACGGAGGGGAAGCGTGGAACAGGAGCTTAAACTACAGATACTCGATCCGTCCCCTGCCGCCTGGACAAAAATCAGCCAGCATCCTCTGCTGGCACTGGGTACAACCTCCCCTTTGCAACTCCACGCTTTCTATTATGATAGCCGTGATGGCGCCTTGCAGCGCGCCCGGCTAGCCTACCGTGTACGTCGGGAAGAGAAAGAGTGGGTGGCCACCCTCAAGGCCGAAGGCCAATCCACTGGCGGACTGCATCAGCGTCCCGAATGGAACGTCACCGTATTCTCCTCCGAAGCTGATCTCCGGGTGTTTACCGACCCGGATGCTGTGGCGTTACTCACGCCCTTTTTGGGTTTGGTCTTGCAAGTCATCCTCGAAACCCGTTTTGAACGGTTGGAGAGTCGGGTGGATCGCGTGGACGGCAGCCAGATTCTGGTCGCACTGGATCGCGGAGAAATCGTTGCCAACGGCGGCTTACGTGAACCTATTCTCGAAGTAGAGTTGGAATTGGCAGCAGGAGAGGCTGCCGCGGTATTAGAGATGGGCGCGGAACTGTGCCTCGATCTGCCGCTGTTGCCCGATGGGGAAAGCAAGATGCTTCGGGGCTTGCGTCTCGCCGGGCTGATACCGGCCGAGGTCGGTGCGATGCGCTACCAGACACCACCGCTACGCCGCCACGAAAATGCCGGAAAAGCATTCAGCCGCCTGCTGATCCAACAAAGTCAACAAGCGATTAGCGAAGCCCGGCGACATTCAGCCGATAATAGTACGAAGACCTTACATCAGTTGCGCAAAACCGTCCGTAGCCTGCGCGCGCTGCTGCGTTTCTGCCGGGCTCTGGATGCTGACAGCCATCTCGCCAGCACCGCTCAGGAATTGGCTGCCTGGTTTCATCAACAAAATATACGACGTGACCATGAAGTGCTCGCCATGTATTGGGAAGCGTTGGCCACGGCTACGGGCAGCGAAGTGATCCCGCTGCATAGTTGGTTGATAGAGCAAGCCGAAGCAACACCTGCCCATCTCGGCCAGTGCGTCGCCGCAATTCTGAAGCTTTGGGCACGGCTGCTGCGTGCAGCGCTATACAGTGATCAGGATCTACAACACTACGCAGAAATGCATCTGCGGCGTCAGGATCGCCAATTAATGGCGGCGGGAGCCGCAGCCAAGACCGCCACCAGTTTTCATGCCTTGCGCATACGCATCAAGAACTGGCGCTATGTGATCATCGCCCTTGGCGATATATGGCCCAGCAAAGACAGTAAAACACTGCTCAAACTGCTGTCATCCCTACAAGAAATCTCTGGTGCTGTCCATGACGCCGATATGGCAAGACAGCATCTGGCGGGGCTGGCTACCAGCCGCAAGCACGGGCTCGCTTTCAGTGCGGGGATGCTGATGGGCTATCTCCATGCACGGGAGAACCGACAACGCAAAAAATTCTCCAGGTATTGGGAGCGGCTGGAGAACGCCCCACGGCCGTGGGGCTGATTCCGTCAATATTTAATCCAACCCCTCGCGCTTGTGTTCGGTCATATGCGCAATCAAGGCAATTTCGTGGGCCAGACAATATTGCGGTTCTGTTACTCCCCACTCGCGCGCCTGCTCCAGATCATAAGTGTCAGTGTCGCAGACCTGCTCCAGTTGCTGACAGTTCAGACTCTCGCTTAAGAAACCCGCCACCTCGGCGATCTGGTTATTGCCCAGAACACTGACCGCCTCGCCGAGCGTGAGATTCATCTTGCTACTTAACTGCTCCGCAACCGCCATTGTTGCTGCATCCAGGCTATTTTCGTCCTTCAGCAGGAATGCTCTGGAGAGGGCAAGTTGACGATCTATAGACATCTTTTATGTCTCCTTATCTATTTGAATACATTTAATGTTTATTGGGATGAGAACGCTGTATGACTTCTGCCAAGTCGCGGGAAAGCTTAGGCTTGCCCGCGAGCATTTTCAAGGCTTCGCCCATAGCCTGCTGACGTGGGGCGTCATAACGCTGCCAACGGCTCAGGGGTGTTGCCAGACGCGCCGCCGTCTGTGGATTAAGATCGTCAAGACGACGGAGTTGTTCCGCGTAAAAGGCATAGCCCGAACCATCTGCGGCATGGAAAACCGTGGGATTGGCGGCAAAACCACCAAGCACTGCACGTACCCGATTGGGTACCCGCCAATCAAAGGCAGGATGCACGAGCAAATGCTCTACCTGACGCAGGGTTTCCGGGCGTGGCGTGGCTGCCTGTATCGCAAACCATTTGTCGATCAGCAGCGGATATTCATGCCACCTTCGGTAAAAGTCGAGCAGGATATCCTCGGCATCATGGTGGCGATGCTGTACCAGCAACTGAAAAGCGGCCAAGCGGTCCGTCATGTTATCGGCCTGGGCATATTGCTGACGGGCGTACAGGGCCATTCCCTCGTGACCTTCGTGGTCGCCGGCGATCAGATAACTCAGGGCCAGGTTACGCAGGCGCCGACGACCGATAGACAAACCGTCGCGCTGATAGGTCGCAGCAAGATCGTGATACAACCCCATCCACTCGGGCACGAACTGCATACCGATGGTGCGCATCAAGCTGTCGCGCGCGTGATGAACGGCTTCGACGGCAATCACCGGCATCTGCTCGCCGATATAATCCTCGCTGGGGAGTGAAAGCAGTTCGGCACGGAAGGCCGGGTCTATCTGTGCATCACCTAAGGTCGCCGCGACAGCATGCCGCAGGGCGCTTGGCAGTGAAGCAAGCGATGCATCAGCCACGGTGGCGAGTAAGGCTTTTACCGCAAGATCCTGGATACTCTCCCAGCGATTGAAGGGGTCATCATCGTGGCTGGCCAAAAAACTACGGGCATCGTCATCCAACGGACTTTCGAGGCGCACCGGTGCAGAGAAGCCGCGCAGAAGGGAGGGAATCACTGGATCAGGCAGGTTGTCAAAAGTCCATGACTGTTCAGTCTGCTCCAGTAAAAGTATGCTTTCACGGTCAGTTCCATTCAGCGGGACCCGTTGCCCCTGGGTGTTGAGCAGCGCCATACGCACGGGGATCGGTACCGGCTCTTTAACGGACTGCCCAGGCGTTGCCGGGGTTTCCTGACGCAGGGTGAGGGTATAGCTATGCCGGGCCGGATCATAGCTACCGGTCGCGCGCAGGATCGGTGTTCCCGCCTGGCCATACCAGCGACGAAAACCGGAGAGATCGCGCTGGTTGGCATCCTCCATGGCGGCGACAAAGTCTTCAATGGTAACCGCCTGACCATCGTGTCGCTGAAAATAGAGATCCATGCCCTGGCGAAACTGTGCTTTACCCAACAGGGTGTGGATCATCCGCACCAGTTCGGCGCCTTTTTCGTAGACCGTCGCCGTGTAGAAATTATTGATTTCGGAATAGGCATCGGGCCGCACCGGGTGCGCAAGGGGGCCGGCATCCTCCGGGAACTGAGCAGCGCGCAAACGGCGCACATCATCGATGCGCTGAACACCACGGGAATTCTGATCGGCACTGAACTCCTGATCGCGAAACACGGTCAGGCCCTCCTTGAGACTCAACTGAAACCAGTCACGCAAAGTCACTCGATTGCCGGTCCAGTTGTGGAAATATTCGTGGGCAATAACTGACTCAATGCCCTGATAGTCGTTGTCCGTAGCGGTCTCCGGGCTGGCAAGCACATATTTAGCATTAAAAATGTTGAGGCCTTTATTCTCCATCGCGCCCATATTGAAGCTGTCGGTAGCAACAATCATGTAGCGGTCCAGGTCGTATTCCCGACCATAGACCTCCTCATCCCAGTGCATGGCGCGCTTGAGGCTGTCCATGGCCTGGACGCAGGCGCCGGTGTCACGTTCAGCCACATAGATTTCCAGCACCACGTCCCGTCCGGAAGCGGTACGGTACTGATCGCGAACCACCGCCAGATCACCAGCCACCATGGCGAAGAGGTATGCCGGTTTGGGATAAGGATCTTCCCAGCGGGCCCAGTGCCAGCCGTCTTCCTCATCACCCGTGGCCATACAGTTGCCGTTGGCGAGCAGCACCGGGCAATTTTTTTGTGGGGCGTGCAGGGTGACCGTGAAGCGGGCGAGGCAATCAGGACGATCCAGGGTGTAGGTAATGCGCCGGAAACCCTCCGCTTCACATTGGGTCAAGAATTGCCCGCCCGCATGATAGAGGCCGGAAAGCGTGGAGTTGGCCGCAGGATGTATGCGTACCCTGCTTTCCAGAACGAAAGATTCCGGGGGGTTCAACAGCACCAATCCCGCGTCGGTCAGTCGATATTCATGCTCTGCCAGAGTCCGGCCATCCCGCTGGAGACTCAACAGTTCCAGGGACTCGCCGTCCAGATGCAATTCGGTAACCGGCGCCGTAGCGGTGCATTGAAAATGAAGACAGGCAGACACCTCCGTATTTTCCGGGTCCAAACGCAGATCAAGGGCGATTTCAGAGATCTGATAACTAGGTACTTTGTAATCGCCGCGCTGAACCACGACTGCGTTTGTCCCGGATATGGTCACTTCTGGCATGCTCCATTTTGCAGGTTACCAAGGTGTGCAACAAAATCTTTGAGACTTTCTTTGTTCAAGCCATGTATCAGGGTGGCCGCACCTTTTTGATCGCAGTAGATCAGGGTGGGGGTAGCCATTTCACCGCTCTCACCGAGCAGCCTGGTATTATTTTTTACGGCGCTAACGGTGGCTATGCCGGGATTTCGAGCAGGCTCGATACCTCCCTCTTCCGTTCCCTCATTAAAGCTATTTTCGTTTTCCGCCATAGCGATAGCGGGGTCCTTGGCACCGAGAATAGCAGCGGCTTTAGGGCCACTGCTCTTTTTTAGGAACGCCACCACCACATAACGCACTCTGAGCTTGCCGGCGTCAATCAGTGGCTTAGCCTCTTCATAAAACTTGTGGCAGAAAATGCAATCAGGATCAACAAAAGCGATCACCTCAGGTCCACTGGTGCCCAGCACAAAGCTGTCGGTATGAGCAGCCTTCGCGGCCATGGTCGCAGGGCTTGTCGGCTTGGGAATCAGACCAAGCTTCAGCATCGCCGCATGCGCTTCGTCCGTACCTTGCGTATTCAGGACTGGGCCGGCAACCAGATATTTGCCATCCGCAGTGGCAAAGGCAATAGTCGGACGTCCTTCCAGAGTCACTTCGATCCCGGTTAATCCCCCGGGGCCGGGGAACACCTTCTCAGCCTTGGCCTGCCCATGGGTCACGGATTCCAGCAAGCTTTCCGCGGCGCCAAGGCTGACTTCCGTTCCCATGTGGGGCATTGCAAAACGGTCCACGACAGCGCCGGTAAGGCCGCCGATGATAAAAAGGGCCACGGCCAACGCAATGGATTTTTTCTCCATGAATGGATACGTCCTTATATTTTGGTGAGGTGTAATGACGAATGACGATATGCTGAGATTCTAAACCTGTGCCCATAGTAAAAGCCAGACGACCACCATCCATTAAAGTCGCCCTGAATCACTAGGAACCCCATACCCAGACATTGGTTCCCATCAGAAAACATGCCACCAGAGCATGCTTGCCGACTACCATGCGCAGATGAATTCATAGCTTACCTCCGATGCGCAAGAGTCCGACCACAATACCCTCGATCCTCAGGTTGTCACGCTGCAAATCTACCGAAATGGGCAAAAATTCGGGGTTTTCCGGCAGCAGCCAGACCTGATCACCATCCCGCTTCCAGCGTTTGACCGTCACCTCACCATTGACCCGCGCGACCACCATCTGGCCATCCTGAAGCGTAAGTGCCGCCTCGTGACGAACGGCGAGAATATCGCCATCGAGAACACCCGCGTCACGCATACTCATCCCCTGCACCCGCAACAGATAATCAGCCCCTGGCGAAAAAAGCCGGGGGTCGACGGGCAACGCCCCCTCCCGGAACTCTTCAGCCAGCATGGGTTGTCCGGCCGCCACTCGCCCGATCAATGGTAAGCCGATCTCCTCTTCCGCGCTCGCACAGAGGCGGATACCCCTGGCGGTACCACCCTGCAGCAAAATATAGCCCTTGCGCGCCAGCACCCGCAGATGACTCTCGGCGGCATTGGGCGAACGGAAGGCAAAAGCGCGCATCAACTCAGCACGGGTGGGCGGCAGATTGTCTTCTGCCATGCGGGCACGAATCCAGGCGAGAATCTCGGCCTGTCGGAGGGTGAGTTCGTCCATGCAGCATCTCCTGAGGACCGGCGAATAGTAAACCATATAACGGCTATATTTTTATACAGTTTCGCTACGGAATGCAAGTAGGGTGATTCAGGACCGTGCCCCCCCTCAGTTTTGTCTGCGGCTTGGCCGTTAAGCGCGTTCATAGCCATCCGCAAAAAGTGGACTGTCCACGTTTTATGAATCGGACAGAACTTATAAATAGCACAGAGTATAATGAATAAGTTATATCTCTCCATCCAATCCGTTTGCTTGACAGCCCCCACTTTGTTAAAATTTTGCAACAACCATGTGCAGCGGAATATATAAGGCTGAAAGATTAACAAAATGAAATCTCTTTTAACTGCTTACTACATCATCGGACTATTTCTGGGGAGCACCAGCATCGCTTTCGCAAGCACGCACGGTCGGGGTATTGTTGGCCTGTGGCGAACCGCGGGTGGCAACGCTTATATCCGTATTTATGAGAAAAATGGTGCGCTATTCGGGCAAAGCGTCGGGCACTTGCAAGACACTGTGCAGCAGGCCCGCGCCAAGGGCCAGCCGCAAATTCTGGCCGACTTCGTACCAAAGCGTCCGGGGGAATGGTCACATGGTCGCATTTACGATCCGAACAGCAACACTTATTTTCATGGCACGCTGACGGCCCTAGATCCCCATGAACTTAAGGTATACGGCTATATCGGCTTTTCATGGCTCGGTGGTAACACTATCTGGACCCGGGTTTCGACCAAGTTGAATCATCAACATGGAGATTCGCACTTATAGCAAATTTCCAGGCGGTCATTGATCAGTGAGCGATCTGGGCCAACTGCGCGTCATTGATTTCCACTTTAGCATGCTCCCGCAAGTCCTTCAGATAAGCTATCGACAGTAAACGACTTCTTTGTTCCTCCAGAGACGTGCGAATTTGCGCCGCCACTTTGGGGTTTATCGCCGCTGCCGAGGGGGCAGTCACATGGGTGATCGCAAGAATCTGGTAGCCTGACGGCGTCTTCACCATATCCATAGAAGGGATTCCGTCCACTGGTGCGGGTGTTGTGAAAGCAGCCGCTAGCGCTGCATTATCCAGCCCCTGTCCATTACGCCGGGTTATATCGAGATAAGTGTGCAGCGGATGGGCACCGCCATCTGTCAGCACATTCATGTCTTTTGCTTGCCGCGCTGCCGCCAATAGCGCTTGCGCCTTGTTTTTAGCAAGCTTTTTCGCCTTCGCAGAGCTTAGCTTCGCAGTAATGCTTCTCACAACAGCGCTCAAGGGTTGCGTGCTACCCGGCGTATAATGGAGCAAATGCACAGCCAGTAAATCACCATTCGCCAATCTGAGCGCTGTGCTATTTTTACCGGCAAGCACAGCCTTACTGAAAGCAAGGTCGAGTGCTCTGGCGTCCGCAAAAGGCCCCTGAGCGAGCACCCTTCCAGCCGTGAGCATACCACTCTCTTGAATCTTCAGATTATAGGCCTTGGCAACCGCAGCCAAACCGTCAGGGCTACTAAACAGGAGATCCTTAAAATTTTCCACTTGAGCCTGGAAGGCGTTTTCCGCCTGGCTATTAAAAGATGCCGCACTCTGCTCGGCCGCCACCGCGGAAACATTGCTGGCGGGGTTCGTCGGCGACAATCGCTTGCCGACAAAATCTTTAGGCCCCAGCACGACATATTGTACTTGCAACTGCGCGGGTAACTGGAACTGATCGACGTTGGCATGATAGTAAGCGGCCACCTCGGCACTGGTTGGCTTGGCTGCCGCCGCGAAGTCAGCGTCCCGGATATCTACCGCACTAACATCGCGGTACTCCTGAGACCAGGCCCAAACCCTGGTTGCCTCAGCATTCGAGGCCGTAGCAATGGCCTGGGGGATAACTTGCAACTGCTCCATACGCATACTCGCGCGCAGCATGCCTTCAAACTGTGCTGGTGTCATTCCGTTAGCCGCCAGCAATTTCTGATAATGACTTTTAGAAAAGACACCCTTTTCTTGAAAGGCCGGAATGGATTCAATTTTTTTCGCCAACGCGGTATCGGGCACCCGCAACCCCAGGCGCCGCGCCTCCGCACCTAAAAGCATATTGTTGATCAAACCATCAAGCACATCCAACCCAAAGCTTTTCTCCTCCATCATCTTCGCTGCGGTTGCTGCACCAAAAACATGATTATAACGTGCCTGAACATCCTTCATACGTTTCTGAAATACGGTATCGCTGATCTTCTGGCCGTCCACCGTCGCTACGGTCGATGAACTTGAGTTCCCCGAGAATAAATAACCGCTTACGCCCCAGAGCACAAAAGATAATGCGATTAAGATCATGAGTATTTTGGCTACCCAAGACTGACCGAAATTCCGAAATGTATCCATCATAAGCACATCTCCACAAAGCTATAGTACCAAGGTAAAGCTGCCTGTATTTAGCGCTCCACCATCAAGAAACTTCTCTAAAACCCATAAATGGCCACCCCAGTGTCGCACGTCAATACAAAAAACAGACACAAAAAAAGGCGCCCCACAAGGGTCGCCTTACTCGCATTGGCGGGGCGGACGGGGCTCGAACCCGCGACCTCCGGCGTGACAGGCCGGCATTCTAACCAACTGAACTACCACCCCAATAAAATTGTGGTGGGCGGTGAGGGGCTCGAACCCCCGACATTCGGCGTGTAAAGCCGACGCTCTACCAACTGAGCTAACCGCCCAAACCAGACGCGCTAGTTTACTGCATCACGCAGTGCTTTACCAGCCTTAAATTTAGGCGTGCGACTTGCGGCGATCATGATTTCTGCACCAGTGGCGGGATTACGACCTTTGCGTGCCTCACGGCTGGAAACAAGGAAGGAACCGAAACCGACCAGAGTCACCTGATTACCAGCCTTCAACGCCTCTGTAATTACCTTGACTGCCGCATCCAGCGTATGGCCAGCGGCAGCACGAGTCACGCCGGCTTCTTCTGCAATCTTCTCGATCAACTCCGACTTATTCATATTTCTTTCTCCTGTTATGGACTCGGTTACTTAGGTATAACTGCGCATCAACTCTATCCAGAAAACGTTATAGCAGGGTAAAAAAAGACTTGTCAAGAAAGTACATAAAACGGCCGGAACCGCAACCCAAGACCGACCTTCGCCAATGAATCATTCTTGTCGAGAATGCACGACATAAATACCGCTCTATTCTATGCCTCTCCAAAGTAACCAAACTTTTTTGAGGCGGCTTTCACGCCGCATCCTTAATGTGCCATTGCCTTGTCCTCAGGAGACTCTTGAACAGCCACTACGCCAACCAACGGTTCCCCATTGTCAGGTGGTGGCAACGGTGTCGGCGAAGACTCCAGCGCAATGGCTAAAACCTCGTCAATCCACCGAACCGGTTTAATAGTCAACGCATCACGCACATTTTTGGGGATTTCCTGCAAATCTTTTTCATTCTCTGCCGGGATCAGGACCGTGCTGATACCACCGCGATGCGCTGCCAGCAACTTTTCCTTTAATCCACCGATGGGCAACACCTCACCACGCAAGGTAATTTCCCCGGTCATAGCGACCGTGGCATGCACCGGGATATTAGTCAGCGCCGACACCAGGGCGGTGGCCATGCCAATACCGGCACTTGGCCCGTCTTTAGGCGTGGCACCTTCCGGCACATGAATATGCACGTCACGGTTTTGGTAAAAGTCTGCAGGAATGCCCAGAGCCCGCGACCGGGCACGCACCACGCTCATGGCGGCCTGGATAGACTCCTGCATCACATCACCCAGTTTTCCGGTAATGAGCAGCTTGCCGCGGCCAGGCACGACTACCGCCTCGATACTGAGTAACTCACCACCGACCTCTGTCCAAGCCAAACCGGTGACCTCACCAATACGGTTTTCCTTCTCCGCCTTGCCGAAATCGAAACGACGCACCCCGAGATATTTCTCCAAATTGCGGTCCGAGACCTGTACCCGCGTACGTTTTTTGTCGAGCAGAAGTTCTTTCACCACCTTACGACAGATACGAGCGAGTTCCCGCTCCAGATTACGCACACCGGCTTCCCGGGTATAATAGCGAATGATATCCCGGATGACTGCCTGTGAAAGCTGCATCTCCCCATCTAGCAGCCCGGCTTTTTCTATCTGTTTTGGCAGGAGATACTTGGTGGCGATGTGAGTCTTTTCGTCTTCGGTATATCCGGAGATCCGGATCACCTCCATACGATCCATCAACGCTGCCGGGATATTGAGCGTGTTCGCCGTCGTGACGAACATCACCTCAGAAAGATTGAAATCCACTTCCAGGTAATGGTCGTTGAAGGTTGCATTCTGCTCGGGATCCAGCACTTCCAGCAGAGCGGACGCCGGATCACCCCGGAAATCCATCGCCATCTTATCCACTTCATCCAGCAGCATCAGCGGATTGCGCGTACCAACCTTGGCTAGGCTCTGGACAATCTTACCTGGCAGAGCACCAATATAGGTACGCCGATGCCCACGAATTTCCGCTTCATCGCGCACGCCACCCAAGGACATCCGCACGAATTTACGTCCGGTCGCTGCCGCGATAGAGCGCCCCAAACTGGTCTTACCCACGCCGGGTGGGCCTACCAAGCACAAGATCGGACCGCGGCTATTGCCGACCCGTTCCTGTACGGCAAGATATTCGAGAATACGTTCCTTGACGTCTTCCAAGCCGTAATGATCGGCGTCGAGAATGGCCTTAGCGCGCTTAAGGTCCTTGGTGATTTTGCTGCGCTTGCGCCACGGCACCCCCACCAACCAGTCGATATAGTTACGTACCACCGTCGCCTCTGCGGACATAGGACTCATCATCCGCAGCTTTTTCAGCTCGGCATCGGCCTTGGCTCGCACATCTTTAGGCATTCCGGCCTTGTCGATTTTACGCGTCAGCTCATCCAGCTCGCCACCGCCCTCTTCCGACAGATCACCCAACTCTTTCTGAATAGCCTTCATCTGCTCATTCAGATAATACTCGCGCTGACTCTTCTCCATCTGCCGCTTGACGCGGCCGCGGATGCGTTTTTCCACCTGCAGCAGATCAATTTCAGACTCCATCATGCCCAGCAAATGCTCCAGCCGGGCACGAGTATCTGCCTTCTCCAGAATTTCTTGCTTTTCTTCGAGTTTGAGGCCGAGATGTGCCGCCACAGTGTCGGCCAGCCGTGCCGGATCATCCATGCTCGCCAAGGTAGACAAAATCTCCGGGGGAATTTTCTTGTTCAGCTTGACGTAGGACTCAAACTGAGCGCTGACCGAACGCATAAGCGCTTCCAACTCACGATCGTTTGCCGCACCACTGGCAACGATCTGCACCTGAGCGCGCAAGAATTCTTCAGCCGGCAGAAAAGAAACAATTTTAGCCCGGTCCGTACCTTCGACCAGCACCTTAACCGTACCATCGGGAAGTTTGAGCAACTGTAGGATCGTAGCCAGCGTGCCGATCCGATAAATGTTTTCCGGCTGGGGATCATCATCCGCGGCATTTTTTTGTGATACCAGCAGAATCTGTTTTTCACCGGACATCGCCTCTTCCAGGGCGCGAATCGACTTCATCCGCCCCACAAAAAGAGGGATAACCATAAACGGAAATACCACAACATCGCGCAGAGGCAACACCGGTACCATCTGGGCTTCATCTTCCACGAGGAGACTTTTATCGATTTGGGTCACGGTCTACTCCAACAGTAGGTGATTACTACCAATAACGATGCAGATGGGGTCGTCAATAGCGCTTTTCAATGACAACCCTGCTCTACTTCAGGCCGGATGAGATATATCCACCTTGGCAGCATCATCGTAAACCAGAAGCGGCTTGGTGCCGCTTTCCACAACGGCGGCATCCACTACCACCTTCTTCACACCACTCATAGATGGTAACTCGTACATTGTATCCAACAGAATCTGTTCAAGAATGGAGCGCAAACCACGTGCCCCGGTCTTGCGGGTCAGTGCTTTTTTGGCAATAGCCCGCACAGCCTCAGTGCGGAACTCCAGGGTCACGCCTTCCAGGGCGAAGAGCTTCTGGTACTGCTTCACCAAAGCATTCTTCGGATCGGTGAGGATGGAAATCAGTGCTTCTTCATCCAGTTCCTCCAGCAGCGCCAGAATAGGTAAACGCCCGACAAACTCGGGAATCAACCCGTAGCGCACCAGATCCTCAGGCTCCAGATTCTGCATCAGTAATGCGGCGGTCGCTCCTTTATCGCGCAGCTTAAGTGGCGCATTGAAGCCCATACCTCCCTTTTCCAGACGCGCGGAAACCGATTTTTCCAGCCCCGCAAAGGCCCCACCACAGATGAAGAGGATATGCCGCGTATCCACTTGCAGGAACTCCTGCTGAGGGTGCTTGCGACCGCCTTGCGGCGGAACAGAGGCCACGGTCCCTTCAATCAGTTTGAGCAATGCCTGCTGCACACCTTCACCGGAAACATCGCGGGTGATGGAGGGATTCTCTGACTTGCGCGTGATTTTGTCGATCTCATCAATGTAGACGATGCCGGTCTGCGCCTTTTCTACATCGTAATCGCATTTCTGCAACAGCTTCTGGATGATGTTTTCGACATCCTCACCCACATAACCCGCTTCCGTGAGCGTCGTGGCATCGGCCATGGCAAAGGGCACGTTCAGGAGACGCGCCAGGGTCTGCGCCAGCAGGGTCTTGCCCGAACCGGTGGGGCCGATGAGCAAAATATTACTCTTGTCCAATTCCACCTCATTGTCCTTGCCACCGTGTTCAAGACGTTTGTAATGATTGTAAACGGCCACGGACAAGACCTTTTTGGCAACGTCCTGCCCAATGACGTAATCATCCAGCGTCTTGCGGATTTCCATGGGTTTTGGCAATTTGTCCTGACCCTCGCTGTGGTCATCCAGTATCTCATCCTTGACGATGTCGTTGCACAACTCGATGCATTCATCACAGATAAATACCGAAGGACCGGCAATCAGCTTGCGGACTTCATGCTGGCTTTTGCCACAGAATGAACAATAGAGCGTCTTTTCACCGCTTCCCTCATGCTTCCCAGCCATAGCTGCTCTCCTGCCTGTTCAGGCGGTCTCGTTTTCGCCGCGATGGCTAATCACAGCGTCCACAAGATGGTAGATTTTGGCCTCTTCGGCCGACATGAAAAAGTCTCTGTCGAGATCCTGCTCAATACGTTCACGGCCCTGCCCGGTATGATGGACCAGAATATCATTGAGCCGTTCACGGATACGCAGAATCTCCTTGGTATGGATTTCGATATCGTGCGCCTGCCCTTGGAAACCACCAGAGGGCTGATGCAACATGATTCGCGCGTTAGGCAGCGCATAACGCTTGCCTTCGGCACCAGCGGCCAGCAATACCGCGCCCATACTCGCCGCCTGACCGATACAGACGGTGCTGACCTGCGGGCGAACAAACTGCATCGTGTCATAAATCGCCATGCCGGCAGTGACAGAACCACCTGGACTGTTGATATACAGCGCGATATCTTTGTCCGGATTTTCCGCTTCCAGAAAAAGCAGCTGTGCGACGACCAGGTTGGCCATCATATCTTCCACCTGCCCCACCATGAAAATCACCCGCTCTTTGAGCAGACGGGAGTAGATATCATAGGATCGCTCGCCGCGTCCGCTCTGCTCGACCACGATGGGCACATACCCCAGGCCCTGTACAGCGGGAGCCAACCGGTCTCCTGTCTGTTTCCACATAATCCATGCTCCTGTCTATTGTCCCGCGACGGACATCGGTTATTCTGTGTGTACTTCGGCTGCCGGCGCCCGACCGATAAGCTGGTTAAAGCTGACAGACTCGTCAGCCACTTTAACACGCTCCAGAAGCCATGCCACAACTTTGTCTTCCAGAATTATAGCCTCGGCCTGCTCCATCTGCTCGGGCTTGCTGCGATACCAACTCATGAACTGCTCAGCATCCTCATATTGCTCAGACATCTCCCGAATAAGCTGGGTGATTTCGGTCGTGGATGCCCTCAGCTTTTCGCGCCGGACAATTTCCGACAAAACCAGGCCGAGTACTACACGCCGCTTAGCCAACGCGTCCAGATCATCGCCGCCAGCCACCGCATTGGCGTCTTTTTGCAAACGCTCCAATTCCTGTTCGACCATTTGCTTGGGCAAATCGGGATGATTGCTCTCCACAATCAGCTCCAGAATCTGCGACTTCACCTGACTCCGGCTTATCCGTTGCGCTTCACGTTCCAGATTTTCCCGTACTTCCTGCCGTAATACGGCGACATCCCCGTCCTCGATACCTAGTGCCAAGGCAAAAGCCGCATCCACTTCGGGCAATTGAGGCGCCGCAACTTCCTTGACCTGAAGATGGAACTGGGCAGCCTGACCGGCGAATTCCGGAACATGATATTCTGCTGGAAACTGTACCGCGACGATCCGATCTTCTCCCGCAGACATGCCCAACAATCCCTGCTCAATGTCCCGCAGCAGGCGACCGGAGCCCAGCACCACGGGGTAGTCGGTCACATCGCCGCCCGCCATGGGGACACCATCGATGGTCCCCTGAAAATCCACGGTGACCCGGTCTTCGTTCTGGGCGGCACGCTCGGCAGGCACATAAAAACGCCGCTGCTGACGCATAATATCTATGGTGGCATCCACGTCCGCATCCGTCACTTCAGCCGTCTTGCGGATAACGGTGGCGTCCGGCACCTGCGGATCAAATTCGGGATACACCTCCACCACGGCCGTAAACACGAGGTCCTCACCGCGCCCGCCTTTCTCGACCTGCACTTCCGGTCTTCCAACCGGACGTAAGGACTCGTCGCGCACTGCCTGAGAATAGCGGTCATTGATAAGATGATCGAAGGTCTCCATGAGGGCATCCGAACCATAATGACGTTCGATGAGGGCCATGGGCGCCTTACCAGGCCGGAATCCGGGGAGACGCGCAGAACGCGCCTTATTACGCAGACGCTGGGATACCCCACTCTCCACCTCACTGGCTGGAATAGTCACACGGATGTGTCTTTCCAAAGGCGCGGCCTCTGGCGTCAAGATTTTCATGAACTGATCCTTCTTTTGCATTTTGTCTAAGCCTAAACGTTAATGATAAACACAAGCCACCTACCCCTCAAGGTCAGCGCAGACCGCGGCTCCCCGGTTTAACGGGCGTCCCGCCAGCGGCGCAGAGGGGACAATCAGCGGCTTCCCAGGTACGTACCGGGAGCCGTAATAGCGGAAAAAATGGTACCCCGGAAAAATCACTGAATCCTGGACTGCGGTCAATAATTGCCGATGCCGCCAACACTTGCCCACCTGCTGCGCTAATGGCCGCCAAACATTCCCGCGTCGAGCCACCAGTCGTCGTAATATCTTCAACCACCAACACGCCTTCACCCGGCGCCAGCGCAAAGCCCCGACGCAGCACCATCTGTCCGGCTTCCCGCTCGGTAAACAGGCTGCGGACCCCCAGCGCACGAGCACATTCGTAGGACACCAGAACCGCTCCCATGGCCGGCCCTACGACACAGGAAATGCGCTGCCGCAGATCATCAGGAATACCCGCCACCATCGCCGCGCACAGTCGCGCCGCGTGCCCAGAATGTTGCAGCACCTTGGCCGACTGCAGATAGGTATCACTATGCAGCCCGGAGGATAGCAGGAAGTGTCCCTGGAGCAGCGCCCCGTCTTCTTTGTACAACGCCACCACTTCGTCTGCAGTCACAGTGATTTCTTCTCCATGATCGATGTTATGCGGGCACAGCCTTTACCACCTTTTTCATTCAGCATGTTACTCTGATTTCCGCGGGTCGACGGGATCCCCTGCCAACTCACTCAATATCCGGCTAAGGGCCCGGGCCGGATCTTCGGCAGCGGTGATAGGTCTGCCCACCACGAGGAAGTCCGCTCCCGCCGCCACTGCCGCCGCGGGCGCCATAATACGTCTCTGGTCATCCCCCGCATCCTGTGCGGGACGAATCCCAGGAGTCACACGCAGAAGTTCAGGCACGGCCACCCGTAGACGACCTGCCTCCAACGCGGAGCAGACGATGCCATCCAAGGCACATTCTGCCGCAAGTGTTGCCAAACGCTCAACTTGATCCTCCACCGAGCTGTTGACGCCAACTTCGCGTAAAGTGGCGTCGTTCATGCTCGTGAGCACCGTCACCGCAACCAAGAGAGTCCGCTGTGTCCCACCAGCGGCGGCGTTCACTGCTTCCCGTGCAGCGCGCAGCATGCTACTACCACCACTCGCATGTACGTTGAGCATCCACACGCCGAGACTCGCCGCCGTCCTGCAAGCCTTGGCGACGGTTTGCGGAATATCGTGAAATTTGAGGTCAAGAAATACGTCAAATCCTCGCTCCTGCAGACGCCCCACAATGGCGGGGCCGCAGGCGGTAAAGAGTTCCTTACCAACCTTGACCCGACATGCGGCAGGATCAAGCCGATCCACCAAAATCAAGGCGTCGCGTTCGTTCGCGTAATCCAGCGCGACAATGAGCGGTGAAATCACAAAGCATACCCTCCAGAAAAGGTTCCCCACTGACGGCAGCTAGGGCAGCGCCAATAGTACTGAGGACTTTGATAACCACAGGACTGGCAATAAAAAACTGCCGGCTCCACCGCCAGTCTTCTCACCGCTACTGCCATAACTGGGTACAACGCAGGCTCTGGCGCATCGGGATCCAATTCCAGCAAAACCTGCATCACTCGCATATCTGGCTGCCGCAACAGAACATGTCTTAAATATGCCGTCGCCGCAGGGGTTCCTTCAACCACCTGCAAGGCATGCGCCAGAAGCTTTACGGCCAGCGGCGAATTGCACATCTTCAACAGGCGCTCTCGCGTTACCTGCACATCCGTGTCGTTCGCAGCATATCGTAAAACGCTCAGAAAGGGTTGCAAAATAAGCAGAACCACAGACTCTACCGGGGAATCAAGGAGTTTTTCCCAAAGGCTTAGCGCAGCACCCCAGTCCTGCCGATCGAAGGCGATGCGTCCGCCAATCACCAAGGCCCGCGGATTTTCTGGGTCTTCCTTGCGGGCCGATTCCAAAAAAACCTTTGCCTGCTTTGCCTCTCCTGCGAGCAGCGATTGCTCGGCCAGTTCACCATAGAGCATGGCGATCACGGGACGCTGGCCACGCGCCCCTGCTTTAGATAAGCGCTGACGAACCGCGATAGACTGCATCCATTCACTGCCCAGTTCGTACAGTTCGGCAAGCGTGGCAAGGCCCTCTAGATGATCAGGTTGACGATCCAGTAACTCTTTAAGGATGGATTCCGCTCGATCAAGGATCCCCGCCTTGAGGTAATCCTGGGCGATCTCGAAAAGCACGCTTTGCCGCAAATCGGGCGCCAGTGCTGGCTGCTCAAGAAGGTGCTGATGTACCCGCAAGGCACGTTCCAGTTCTCCGCGCCGCCGAAAGAGGCGCCCTAGGGCGAGCAAAATATCAACACTCTCCGGGTGTTGCCGTAACGCATCCAAAAAAACTTCTACCGCTTCATCATTGCGCTCACTGAGAAGATGGTTGAGTCCCTGAATATAAATTTCGGGAATCGTGTCAGAGGTACCCAACGCAGATTTTCTGTAAGAGGTAATCCGACCAACCCATACACCCAGAGCAATCGCCACAAGCAAAACGAGGGCGACAAGCATATACACGCCAGAGGCCGTCAATTAGACCTTGCCACCCACGACCACTTCAGGATAATCAACCTGCTCACGAAGTTCCTTACCCGGTTTGAAATGCGGAACCCGTTTTTCGGGCACCAGCACAGGCTCTCCCGTTTTCGGATTACGCCCCTGCTTGGTAGGACGCACATGCATGGAAAAACTTCCAAAACCACGAATTTCAATGCGTTCACCCTCAGCCAACGCATCGCTCAGATAATCGAGCATCTGGCGGGTAGCCATTTCAATATCACGCACACTCAAATGCGGATATTGTGCACTGATGTTTTTGATCAATTCTGATTTAGTCATAGTTTATTAGCTTCTTAACAAAGAAATGGTGAACTGACAGGGTATTGCAAGATTAAACAAGCAAGCGGCAGGTTGACGCTCCAGAAAACGCCCTCACCTGACGCCACCTCATTCACCCTCCCCTCCCGACCAACATCAAGACCGGGAGGGGGAGAGGGTCGCTCTTAACTATCTTCTTCCTGCTTACGCTTGAGCTGTTCTTTAATCAGATCGCCCAGACTGGTGGTGCCCGTCGCTGCACTACGCGCATATTGCTGCACCGCGGCCGCCTGGTCTTCCTGAGAAACAGCCGTATCATGCGCCTTGGTGCTGAGGGTCAAGGTGCGGTTCTTGCGATCGACCATCGCAATGGCGACCTCGATTTTATCCCCGGCGGCCAAGGTCTGACCACGACCCAACTCGCGCTGGGGGAGGAATCCTTCGACGCCTTCACCAAGACGGATTTCGGCGCCGCGGCCATCCACCGAGATGACTTCACCTTCGACCAGGGCGCCCTTTTCATTGGCCACCACAAACTGGATGAACGGATCGGTTTCCATCTGCTTGATACCAAGGCTGATACGCTCCCGCTCCGGGTCGATACTCAGGACAACCGCATCCAACGTATCCCCCTTTTTGAAATCCCGCACGGCTTCCTCGCCGGTACGGTCCCAGGCCAGATCGGACAAGTGGATCAGTCCGTCGATACCGCCATCCAGACCGACAAACACACCGAAATCGGTAATGCTCTTGATCTGACCGGAAACACGATCGCCCTTCTGGAAGTTCTGCGCGAAGTCGTCCCAGGGGTTGGGCAGACACTGCTTGATGCCCAGCGAAATACGGCGACGCTCTTCGTCGATATCGAGGATCATCACTTCAACTTCCTGACCTACGTGCAACGCTTTGGCCGGATTTATGTTTTTGTTGGTCCAATCGATTTCGGAAACATGCACCAGGCCTTCGACACCTTCTTCGATTTCGACGAACGCGCCATAATCCGTAACGTTGGTGACCTTACCGAAAATACGGGTGGCCTCCGGATAACGGCGGGCGATATCGCGCCAAGGATCTTCGCCCAACTGCTTCATACCAAGAGAGATACGACCGCGCTCGCGATCGAACTTGAGGACCAGGACACGCACCTCGCCGCCCACGGTAACCACCTCGCTGGGATGTTTGACCCGGCGCCAGCCCATATCGGTGATATGCAGCAGGCCGTCGATACCACCGAGGTCGATGAACGCACCGTAATCGGTAAGATTTTTGACCACGCCCTCCAGGATGGCGCCTTCCTGAATGCTTTCCAACAGTGCGCCACGTTCCACACTTTGTTCCTGCTCGACCACCGCGCGGCGGGAAACCACCACATTGTTGCGCTTACGGTCCAGCTTGATGATCTTCATCTCCAGGTCTTTGCCTTCGAGATAGGCGACATCCCGTACCGGACGCACATCAACCAGGGAGCCAGGCAGGAAGGCACGCACACCGTCGACGCTGACCGTAAAACCACCCTTTACCTTGCCGGTAAGGAAGCCATGCACCACCGCGTTGTCGTTGAAGGATTTTTCCAGATCGACCCAAGTCTTGGCGCGGCGAGCCTTTTCACGGGAAAGGCGGGTCTCGCCCATGCCGTCTTCCACCAACTCCAGACAAACCTCTACCGAGTCGCCGACCTTCACCTCTATCTCCCCTTCCGCATTGCGGAACTGTTCGGCGGGGATCGGTCCTTCAGACTTGAGACCCACATCGACAATGACAAAGTCGTTATCGACGCGCGTCACGATGCCGGTAAGCAACTCGCCAGGTTTGAGGCCCTGGGTGCTCTGGCTTTCTTCAAACATCTCGGCAAAACTGGGTTCAACAAGCATTTCAGCGTTAGGGGTGGTCATAAATTTCAGTAGGCCTCATTATACCGGGTACGCCATGGGCGCCCCTTGAATCACTGCTCGATGCCATAAATGGCGGTTTCAATTTTCCTGCAAAGCCGATTGAACCCAGCTTTGCAGGACCCTGTATGTGTCGGAAACACTTTGTTCACTGGTATCCAGGAGGCGCGCATCGGGCGCGGGCCGGAGCGGTGCCACGCTACGCTGCTGATCCCGGGCATCGCGTTCCGCAATTTCCGCCACAACTGTGGCGAGACTAGCACTAATACCCTGTTCCATCAACTGATTCAGACGCCGTTTGCCCCGTTCTTCGGCCCTGGCGGTCAGAAACACCTTGAGCGGTGCGTTCGGGAAAACCACGGTCCCCATATCTCGACCATCGGCTACCAATCCCGGCGCCTGGCGAAAATCCCGCTGACGCTGCAATAAGGCCGCTCGCACCGCAGGAATGGCGGCAATCTGAGAAGTCAGGGCACTGATTTCTGGGCTGCGGATTTCCGCATCGACCAGTTCTCCCGCGAGCAGAACATGTGTTTCGTCGGCGCCCCCCCGAAAGCTCAGGGGCAACGTGCGCGCCAGTTCGGATAAAGCCACGGCCTTGTCCGCAGACAGCCCGGCACGCTGTGCCGCCAGCGCCAACGTCCGATAAATAGCACCACTGTCCAAAAGATGCCAACCCAGATCACGGGCCAAAAGACGGCTCAGCGTGCCCTTACCAACCCCGCCGGGACCATCCAATGTGATGACGGGAATGCCACTCATGCGCCCACCACCTCCAGCAACAGCCCGGCTTGATGCGCCAGAGCGGGAAAATTTGGAAAAGACGTAGCCACATTGGCACAGTCGAGGATTTCGATATCACCTTGCGCCACCAGTGCCGCCATGGCAAAGGCCATCGCGATACGATGATCCCCCTGACTGTTTATACGACCACCCTGTAGAAGCGATCCGTTGATAATGGCCCCATCCGCGCGCTCCTCTACAATAACACCCATTGCACGCAGGCCACTAGCCATCACCGCAATACGATCGCTTTCCTTCACACGGAGCTCTTCAGCGCCGGTAATCACGGTCTGCCCCTTAGCACACGCCGCGGCGATGAACAGCGCAGGAAATTCATCAATAGCCAGCGGTACCAAATGGGCAGGAATGGCAATGCCCTGCAACTGCGCATAGCGAACGCGGATATCGGCAACCGGCTCACCGCCCACTACGCGCAGCGCGGTGAGATCAATCCGGGCGCCCATACGGGTGAGGATTTCAATGATGCCGGTGCGCGTCGGATTGATACCTACACCTTCCAGGGTGAGATCGGAACCCGGCGCGATGGTGGCGCCGAGCAGGAAGAACGCTGCCGAAGAAATATCGCCCGGCACCTGCAGCGACTGCCCGTGCAACTGGCCACCGCTGCGCAGACAGGCGCGTGGACCCTGACGCTCCACCGGGTAGCCGAAACCTTGCAGCATCCGCTCGCTGTGATCACGGGTGGGCGCGGGTTCCGTCACGCAGGTCTGACCTTCGGCATACAACCCCGCCAGCAGGATGGCGGATTTGACTTGGGCACTGGCCATCGGCAGGGCATAGTCGATGCCGTGCAGGGGTCGCCCGTGAATCTGCAAGGGCGCCTTACCGTCCTGGGCGGCAATTTCCGCGCCCATGGCGGCCAATGGCCTTAACACCCGACCCATAGGCCGCTGCTGCAGACTGGCATCACCTATCAGAGTACTCGGGAAATTTTGACCGGCCAACACACCTGCCAGGAGACGCATTGCCGTACCGGAGTTCCCGCAATCCAATGGTACACCGGGCGCCCGTAATCCATATAGACCGACACCTTGTATACGCAAGTGCCCGCGATCCGGTCCTTGCATCTCTACGCCCATGGTGCGAAAGGCGGCGATAGTAGCGAGCACATCGGCACCTTCCAGCAGTCCCTCTACTTCCGTCACCCCTTCAGCAAGCGCACCAAGAATAACAGCGCGATGGGAAATGGATTTGTCGCCGGGGACCGGGAAACGACCTTTGAGTTGACTGCCGGGATGGACGAGATATCGGGTCATGATTCAGGGATGCACCGGAGGAAATTGAAATTGTTGACGACAATCGCGACCGCGCTCCAGCAGGGCTCGCAGGGCGCTCCTGTCACCCCCTGCGAGTATCTGCTCGACATTGCCGAGGGTTTTTTGCAAAGCTTGCAGATGCTGTCCGATGATTGCGCGATTCTCCCAAAGGATGGCTGCCCAGAGATCGGGGTCAGAGGCCGCTATTCGGGTAAAGTCGCGGAGCCCTCCGCCAGCAAGATCACGCAGCGCAGGGGCCTGATCATCCAGGCCAGCCATGTAGGCAAAGGCGAGTAAGTGGGGCAAATGACTGGTCGCAGCCAGCGCTTGATCATGGGCCTCCGGCGTCATTTGCGAAACAGTCGCACCGAGGCCCTGCCAAAAGCCGCTTAAAGCGTCTACCGCATTAGGCGCCTGTCCCGGCAACGGCGTCAGGATGACACGCGTCCCTTGATAAAGGCTCTCCCGCGCCGCTGCAAATCCGGCTTTTTCTCCGCCAACCACGGGATGCCCGGCGATGAAGCGATCTCCCAGCAACTGATGACCCAATTGCGCTATCGGAGCTTTGATGCTGGCGACGTCGCTGACCAACACCTCTGCAGATATATGACGCGCCAATTCCGGCAACTGCTGCAAGATGATTTGCGGAGGGGTAGCCAGCAGGACCAGGTCGGCATCTCGCAGCGCCGATTTCAACTGATGGGTCAGACTGATCCGCCATTGCTTCGCCGCAGGTTCCATGCGCTGAACCGCCGCCGCATCTGCGACCACCCCCACCAGCGATCCAGCGAACCCCCTGCTGCGCAGAGCTTTAGCGACGCTCCCGCCCATGAGGCCAAGGCCGACAATAATGATGCGCTGGAAAGGCGTGTCTGACATGCTAGAGTTCGCGACCGATGGCCTCGGCGATTCTACGCAAATCACCCATCAACGTCATGAGTTGCTGCGGACTCAAGGCCTGATCGGCATCGCACCAGGCTTCTTCGGGACAGGGATGCGACTCCACCAGCAAGCCATCCGCACCGGCGGCGATGGCGGCCTTGGACAATTGCGGTACGAGCCAGGCCTTGCCGCCAGCGTGACTGGGATCGACGATAACCGGCAAGTGCGTCTCCCGCTTAAGAACCGGAATAGCGGTGACGTCAAGGACATTACGATAGGCCGTCTCAAAGGTGCGAATACCGCGCTCGGCGAAGATAATCCGGTGATTGCCGTGAGCAGCGATATATTCAGCCGCCATGAGCCATTCCTTAATGGTGGCGCTCAGGCCGCGCTTGAGTATGATCGGCACATCCAGACGCCCGACCTCTTTGAGGAGATCGAAGTTTTGCATGTTGCGCGTGCCGATCTGAATGATGTCCACTCCTTTTTCGAGGAAAAGATCAATCTTGCGGACATCCATCAGTTCGGTGACGATGGGCAGACCGACCGCGTCGGCGGCGGACCGGAAATAATCCAGACCTTCATCGCCCACGCCTTGGAAGGTGTAGGGACTGGTGCGGGGTTTGAAAGCTCCGCCGCGCATCAGACGGCAGCCTGCCGCCTTGACGGCCTCCGCAGAGCTACGCATCTGCTCCGGTGTTTCGACCGAACAGGGGCCAGCGATCACTTGAATCTGCTTGCCACCGATGGGGATACCACGCACCTCGATCACCGTATCGGTGGATTTGAACTCGCGGCTCACGAGCTTGTAGGGCTTTAGAATAGGCATGACCTGTTCCACGGCGGGCAAGGATTCCAGCGCTCCCTCAGGCAACAACCGCTCATCTCCTAACAAACCGACCACGGTGCGCTCGGAACCGGTACTGACCATGGGCTGCAGGCCAAACTGGCGGATACGCTCCAGCAAGTGCTCCATCTGCTCTGCGGTAGCTTGTGGTTTAACAATGACGATCATGGGATTACAGGACCTCGCCCAGCATTTTTAGAAAGCGTTGATTTTCCACCGGCAGGCCAACACTGACTCGCAGATGATCCGGCATGCCGTAAGGGATCAACGGCCGGATGATCACACCCCGCTGCAACAGCGCGTCATAGACGCGCTGTCCACCCCCTGGTACGGCAAAGGCCGTAAAGTTGCCTGCAGGCGGCAAGATTGTCAATCCAAGATTATGTAATCCGTCGCGGAGGGTCACCATCCCCTGGTGATTGTTGGCCAAGGTAGCCCGCAGATGAGCGAGGTCCGTGAGCGCAGCGTGCGCTGCCACCTGCGCCAAGGTATTGACATTGAATGGCTGACGAACCCGCTCCAGCACTGCTATCAGGTCGGGGTGGCCAATGCCGTAACCGCAACGCAGGCCTGCCAGCCCATAGGCCTTAGAAAAGGTCCGGGTAAGCATCAAATTACCGAAGCGTCGCAGCCAGTGCTTACCGTCGGGATAATCCGCGGCATCCATCAGTTCCAGATAAGCCTCATCCAGCACCACCAGGGCATGCGAGGGTACACTGTCGATGAAGGTCTCCAGCGCCGCTGCGGTAAGGTACGTACCCGTGGGATTATTGGGATTGGCGATAAAAACCAGCCGGGTTTGTGCGTTGAGCAGACCGGTCATGGCCTCCAGGTCATGACCGTAGTTCCGCGCCGGGGCAATCCGCACGGTCGCTCCACTCGCTTGCGCAGCAATGGCATAAGCAGCAAAGGCGTACTGTGAAACAATTACCTCGGTACCCGGCCCGGCAAAGGCGCGCACGGCAAACTCCACCACCTGATCGGAACCGTTGCCGAAGATAAATTGCCTGGGGTCCAGATCCAACTGACGCGCCAGCAACGCGCGTAACTCCGGCGCTGATCCCTCGGGATACAAGGCCAGGGTAGGCAGCGCCGCACGAATAGCCGCCAGCGCCATGGGACCCGGCCCCAACGGATTTTCATTGGAAGCCAGCTTGATGGCATCACGGATGCCCTGTTCCCGTTCCAGTTCCGCCAAGGGCTTACCCGGCTGATAAGGACGCAAATCGGACACCCCCGCTGCCGCATATTCCAGATATTTATTGCACATTAAAATACCGCCCTGGGATAACTGCCGAGGCAGCGATAGAAAGACGCCTGTTGCGCGAGGGCATCCAGCACCGGTGCAATGGCGGCATCCTGACAATGACCGAGCAGATCGAGATAAAAGATGTATTCCCAGATGGCCGAGCGTGCCGGTCGCGACTCAATGCGCGTGAGGCTGATCCCCGCACTGGCCAATGGTGACAGCAGCGCATGCAGGCTCCCCGGACGATTGGCCGCGGCGACCACCAGACTGGTCTTGTCGTTCCCGGTGGAACGGGTACTGATCTTACCGATCACCCAAAAGCGCGTGGTGTTCTCGGGATTGTCTTCAATACCCGCAGCCAGAATATCAAGGCCGTAAGCTTCCGCAGCCACCGTAGTGGAAATAGCACCACCTTCGGCATCCGCCGCTGCTCGTTCAGCCGCCACAGCATTGCTGGAGACATCCACCAATTGCACCCGCGGCAGATGTGCCGCAAGCCACTGGCGACACTGGGCACGGGTCTGGTAGTGCACATAGACGCGCTGGATCGTATCCATAGAGCATTTAGCCACCAGATTATGGACGATACGTAACTGCACCTCACCGCAAATATGCAGCGGATAATCCAACAGCAGATCGAGGCTGAGGTTGACGGAGCCCTCAGTGCTGTTTTCCACCGGCACCACGCCGAAGCGGACCTGATCACTGTCTACCAGACGGAAAATCTCGGCAATGCCTGCCGTCGACTGAAATACCGCAGCCCGCCCGAAATGCTTTTGCGCCGCCATTTGCGAGAAGGTACCTGCCGGGCCGAGGTAAGCCACCTGTAACGGCTCTTCCAGGGCCAGACCAGCAGAAATGATTTCGCGGAAGATAGTGGCAATTTGCTCCGCAGAAAAGGGTCCCGGATTCTCCGCCATCACCCGGCGAAGAATCTCCGACTCCCGGTCGGGATAATAAAAATTCGTCTCGTCAGCGGCACGCTTCACTGCACCGACCTCAGCGGCCAGGCGGCCCCGCTCCGCCAGCAACTGGAGGATTTGTGCATCCACCTGATCAATGACCCCGCGCAATTCGGGAAGCGTTCGTACACTCACGGATAAGGTGCCTCCCTAACCCTGGCGGCGGGCGAAATCCCGCATGAAGTCAACCAGTGCCAGTACCCCAGCCTCCGGCATTGCATTGTAGATAGACGCACGCATACCACCCAGCAGGCGGTGCCCCTTGAGTTGAAGGAGTCCCTGCGCATCCGCTTCTTTCAGGAATACCTTGTCCAGCGCTGCGTCATGCAAGGTGAACGGCACATTCATCCGCGAGCGGTTGCGGTGCTCTATGGCATTGGTATAGAAACCGCCGGAATTATCGATACCCGCGTAAAGCAAAGCCGCCTTACGCGCATTGATCTCCGCCATGGCGTCCAAGCCACCCAATTGTTGCAACCATTTGAACACCAGACCGGCCACGTAAATGGCAAAGGTCGGGGGCGTATTGTGCATGGAACCCTCTTTAGCATGCACGGCATAGTCCAGCATGGTTGCAGTACCGGCCGGCGCATGACCGATGAGGTCGTCGCGGATGATGGCCAGGGTCAGACCGGCCGGCCCGATGTTTTTTTGGGCACCGGCATAAATAAGGCCAAACCGGCTGACATCCACCGGCTTCGAGAGGATGTGGGAAGAGGCATCACTCACCAGCGGAATATCGCCCAGTTCCGGGACAAAATCGAACTCCAGACCACCGATGGTTTCATTTCCGGCAATATGCACATAGGCCGTATCAGCGCTAACCCGCCACTCCGATTGTAGAGGCACCACACGGGCCTGACGATCCGCGTTGCTGGCCGCCACTTCCACGGTCGCAAAACGCTTGGCCTCTGCTATGGCTTTCGCAGACCAGATACCGGTCTGCACATAGCTCGCCCGCGCATGACCGCGCAGCAGGTTGAGAGGAACCATGGCAAACTGCAGGGTCGCACCGCCCTGCAAAAATAGCACCTTATAATGAGCGGGAACCTGCAGGAGGTCGCGGAGGTCCTGCTCGGCCTCGGCGATAATCTGCATATAATCTGCACCGCGATGGCTCATTTCCATGACCGAAATACCGCGGCCATGCCAGTCGAGCAACTCCGCCTGCACCTGCTCCAGCACCACACGGGGAAGCATCGCCGGGCCCGCACCAAAATTATAAACGGGATAGTTCATGGTGTGTGTTACTGGGGCAGATCGGTCTGCTCCCCCTCCTCTTCTTCCGTATCGGCAATCAATGCCAGTCCCGCCAGTTGCTCGCCCTCGCCCAGGTTAATCAGGCGCACCCCCTGCGCATTCCGGCCGGTACGACGAATACTGTTAATCGCTATACGAATCAGGGTGCCATGATCAGAGACCAGCATCAATTCGTCCCGCTCCGTTACCGCCAGCGCGCCGACCACATCGCCATTACGCGCGTTGGTCTGGATGGCAATAACGCCCTTCCCGCCCCGATTGGTGCGGCGGTATTCATCCACTTCCGTCAATTTACCGTAGCCATTGGCCGTAGTGGTGAGGATCACCTGACTGGAATCCACCCACTGTGCCGAGATCACCCGATCATTTTCTTCCAGACTGATGCCGCGCACACCCCGGGCATTACGCCCCATGGCCCGGGTTTTCGCCTCGGGGAAGCGCACCGCCATACCATGCCGGGTAAAGAGCATGAATTCGCGCTGCCCGTCGGAGAGGCCAACGGCGACCAGACGATCACCGGGGTCGAGGTTGATGGCATTGATCCCCTGACTGCGCGGGCGGGAATACTCCATGACCGGCGTCTTTTTGACGACACCATGGGAGGTTACCATGCAGACAAACTGTCCTTCGGTAAAGTCACGAACCGGCAACACGGCGGTGATGCGTTCCGTGGGTGCCAGGGACAGCATGTTGACGATAGGCTTGCCCTTGGCGCCACGACCCGCCTGCGGTAACTGATATACCTTTTGCCAGAAAACCTTACCGAGATTGCTGAAGAATAGACAATAGGCATGGGTCGAAGCGCAGAACATGCGTTCGACAAAATCTTCTTCTTTGGTGGTGGTGGCCATCTTGCCCTTGCCGCCCCGTCTCTGGGCATTGAAGACCGTCACCGGCTGCGCCTTGATATAACCGGCGTGGGTGAAGGTCACCACCATTTCCTCTTCGGTAATCAGATCTTCCGTCGAAATATCACCGGTGTCCGCCACAATCTCACTGCGCCGGGCATCTCCGTACTGATCGCGGATAGCCACCAGCTCTTCGCGGATGACCTCCATCAGCCGGGTCTTTGAGCCGAGAATTTCCAGCAACTCACGGATGCGATCCAACAAGACCAAGTATTCATCGCGGATTTTGTCCTGCTCCAGCCCGGTCAGGCGGTGCAAACGCAAATCGAGAATAGCCTGGGCCTGAGTCTCGGACAGATGATAGCCGTCGGCCTGCATCCCCTCAGAAGGCTCACCACGCTCGACCAGCAATGCGGCGACCATGCCCGGCTCCCAGGACTTCGCCAGCATCTGCGCCTTGGCTTCCGCCGGATTGGCCGCCGCCCGGATCAGGCTGATGAGTGGATCCAGATTGACCAGCGCCACCGCCAAACCTTCAAGGATATGGGCGCGGTCGCGTGCCTTCTTCAGTTCAAAGACGGTACGCCGGGTGACCACTTCGCGGCGATGCTGGATAAAGGCCTGCAGCAGATCGCGCAGACCGAGGGTCCGCGGTGCCCCGTCCAGCAGCGCCACCATGTTGATATTGAACACGCTCTGCATAACCGTGTGCTGGTAGAGATTATTCAACACCACATCGGCGTTGGCATCCCGTTTGAGTTCAATGGCGATACGCATACCCGACTTATCGGACTCGTCGCGCAGATCACTGATGCCTTCCAGACGCTTTTCCTTGACCATCTCGGCAACACGCTCAATGAGCCTGGCCTTATTCACCTGATAGGGCAGTTCGGTGACGATGATGCTCTGCCGATTGGTTTTCTTGTCCGTCTCGAACTCGCAGCGCGCGCGCATGACCACCCGGCCCCGCCCGGTGCGGTAGGCTTCGATGCTGCCGGCACGGCCATGAATAAAGCCCGCCGTCGGGAAATCCGGAGCCGGGATCAGGGTGAACAAATCTTCATCCGAAGTCTCGGGATCATCCACCAGCGCCAGACAGGCACTGATCACTTCCGTCAGATTGTGGGGTGGGATATTGGTGGCCATACCCACGGCGATGCCCGCCGAACCATTGATCAGCAGGTTGGGAATACGTGCCGGCATGACCAGCGGCTCCCACTCCTTTTCATCGTAATTGGGACCAAAATCAACGGTTTCCTTTTCCAGATCCGCCAACATTTCGTGGGCGATGCGGGACATGCGCACTTCGGTGTAGCGCATGGCGGCGGGACTGTCGCCATCCACCGAACCAAAGTTACCCTGCCCGTCGATGAGCGGGTAGCGCATGGAAAAGTCCTGCGCCATCCGCACCATCGTGTCATAGACCGCGGTATCGCCATGAGGATGGTATTTACCGATGACATCGCCGACGACACGCGCCGACTTCTTATAAGGCTTATTCCAGTCGTTGTTCATTTCGTGCATGGCGAAGAGCACACGACGATGCACCGGTTTGAGGCCATCGCGGGCGTCGGGAAGGGCGCGGCCGACGATCACGCTCATGGCGTAATCAAGGTAGGACTGGCGCATCTCCTTTTCGAGACCGACAGGAATAGTTTCTTTAGCGAATGCGATCATGTGGAGACTGAGTACCCCTGATTATTTCTTCAACGCGACATTATGCCACAGCAGGGCTAAACCTGCATGTGGCCAGCGGCCAGCGCCTGGAGCGCCGCCTGAAACCCGGGGCGCGCCACGCCACGCTCGGTGATAATGGCGGCAATCAGGCTGGCGGGAGTAACATCAAAAGCCGGATTGCGCACTTCGACACCTTCTGACACCACCGCATGGCCTGCACACTGCCGCACCTCGGCGGCGGGGCGCTCTTCGATGACGATACCGCTGCCATCGGGCATGGCGAAATCCACCGTACTCAAAGGCGCCGCGACATAGAATGGAATCTGATGATATTGCGCCAGTACGGCGAGGCTATAGGTGCCAATTTTGTTCGCCGCGTCGCCATTGGCGGCAATACGGTCGGCACCAACAATCACCGCATGGATCAAGCCCTGTTGCATCAGATAGGCCGCCGCGCCGTCCACATTGAGACAAAAGGGAATGCCATCCTGCTGCAACTCCCAGGCAGTGAGGCGCGCGCCCTGCAGCCATGGTCTGGTTTCATCCACATAAACATGGAGTTGCTTTCCCGCAGAAACTCCGGCGCGGATCACGCCCAGTGCCGTGCCGTATCCGCCCGTAGCGAGACTGCCCGTATTGCAGTGTGTGAGGATACCTCCCTCCACCGGCAAAAGCTCCGCGCCGTAACGACCCATACGCTGGTTATCGGCAATGTCGTCGCGGAGCAAGTCGTGGGCGGCCTGTAAGAGCGCGGCGCCAGCCTGTTCCGCAGTAGATGCCGATTGCGCCAGTGCCAATTGCCGGTCCGTCGCCCAGGCGAGATTCACCGCCGTCGGTCGCGCCGCCTTGATCTCGTCGGCGGCACTCAGCAGGCATGCCTGCCAGTTCGCCTGCGTTCCCGCTTCACTGACGGCCAGCGCCATGGCATAGGCGGCGGTGATGCCGATTGCCGGAGCACCACGCACTACCATCTGCCGAATCGCCACCGCCACCGCACGATAATCACTGAGCTTTAACCAGGTTTCCTGCTGTGGCAACAATCTTTGATCGAGGAGGCAGAGTTGGCCCTCCTCCCAACGGATGGCACGAATTCGGTCGGCACTGGGCACATATCCTCCTCGGTAAATAGCAGATCAATCGGATGTGAAACACCGCCATATGGCGTGCTCAATATACGAGCAGTTGAAAAGTCTGTAAAATGCGACGGGATGTCCATACCCCATGCTTCCGGGGCACTCCCGCTTTTACCATCAGGTCAACTTATGTCTGCCAGCCCATACCCCATTCTTCGCTTGCGTCCCAAGGAAGATCGCCGCCTGCGCGCCGGTCATCTCTGGATTTACAGCAACGAAATCGACGTCCAGAAAACCCCCCTCACCGCCATCACCCCGGGCAGCGTTTGCCGGATGGAAGACGCGCAGGGTAAGGCCCTCGGCCTCGCCCATGTCAATCCCCATACCCTGCTCTGCGCTCGCTTATTGAGCCGCGATCCCCATGTCAGCATTGATGAAGGTTTTTATCGCACCCGGTTGCAGCAGGCGTTGCTGATGCGCGAGCATCTGTTCAGTGCACCCTTTTACCGCCTGGTGCATGGCGAAGGCGATGGTTTTCCCGGTCTGATCATCGACCGTTATGAAGATTATCTGGTGCTGCAAGCGAACAGCCTCGGCATGGATCGCGATCTACCCATGATCACGGCGGCTTTACAGAGCCTGCTACGCCCCGCGGGCATTTTACTGAAGGCCAGCGGCGCAGCACGGCGGCTGGAAGGATTGGCAGACCGCGTCGAAGTCCTTTTCGGGCATATCCCGGAGCGGCTGGAGGTTTGGGAAAACGACTGCCTGTTCCAGGTTGACCCGCGCGGAGGACAGAAAACCGGCTGGTTTTATGACCATCGCGCCAATCGCCGCCGCTTGCGGGACTTTGCCCAGGGACGCCGGATACTGGACTGTTTCGCCTATGTTGGTGGCTTTGCCATCCCTTTGGCCAAGGCCGGGGCCACTGCCGTCACCGCCGTGGACAGTTCGGCACCAGCCTTGGTGATTCTGGAAGAAAACGCCCAACGCAACGAGGTGGCAAATTTGCGCAGCATCCACGGCGATGCCATGGAAACGCTGCACAACCTGCGCGACCGCGGTGAGCAATTCGATCTCATCGTCCTTGATCCCCCGGCTCTGATCAAATCGAAGAAGGATTTCAAGGAAGGCAGCATCGCCTATCGCCGCTTCAACGATATGGCCATGCGTTTGCTGAGCCCCGGCGGCATCCTGTTCTCGGCGTCCTGCTCCCATCACCTGAACCGGGAAACGCTGCTCGGCCAGATCGCTTTTGCCGCCCAGCGTGGCGACTATCAGATCATTGGCGAAGGCGGCCAGGATATGGATCACCCCGTTCACCCTGCGGTGCCAGAAAGCAACTACCTCAAGGGCTTCTTCATCCACCGTCGGGAAGAGTTACCCGAAGAAGCAGAAGAGACCACCTGATCACACCAAGCGCAGTTGATTCTTGTCGCCGTGCCCAGTGGCAGGTACAATCGCGCCCACGCCGGCGTAGCTCAGTTGGTAGAGCAACCGATTCGTAATCGGTAGGTCGGAGGTTCGACTCCTCTCGCCGGCACCACATTAAAAAAGCACCCAGTCAATCAGTTGGGTGCTTTTGTGTCAAATCGTTTTCAGGGACCAACTCAGGTATCAACCGCCTATCGTGCATGTGCGCAATTTATTTCTCCAAATCCATCGGGAGTTTCCATACGTGCTCATTTACAGAGGTTAAAGAGAGCACATATTGTCCTGGAGGCAGCAGGCCGCCCGCTGTCATGGATGGAAGATGAATCGTGGCCATGGCGCCCACTCCTCCAAAAAACCCAAACTTTCCTGCTTTGAATTGCTGGTAGGCAAAATCATTCTGAAAATCGCTCTCCGGCATCGCCGCTAGTACCGAAGTTCCCCAGGTTTCGATCACCTGCCCGGTCTTGCTGTTCATCAGCACTGCACGCATGACATGCGAAGGCGTTGCGGGGGTACCTGCATTAACATAAGCATGGAAATATACAGAACCATCGGCGTTGAGAACTCCGTGGTCTAGAGCGATATGATGTTTGCCAGGACTTATCGGACCGCCATGAAATGGCGTCACTATAGACCCACGATAATAGTTATAGGTTGACAGGATGAAAACGACCGCAACCCCCAACAGAATCAGCGCGAACTTTTTGTAGGCACCATCGGAAAGTGGTAATGGAAGACTCCCGCCGATCCATCGAAACCAAGTTTTCTGCGCTAATTCAGGGCGGCGTGACAGCATCCAGTTGTCTACAGAAAAGGCGCCGCTACCGACCAATAACAGAGTGACCCCCATCGCAAAATTGGAGGAAGCCATAGTCCATTCATCAATACAGGTGGCCCCCTGCCAACCAAAAAGCAGCATCAACACCGTGGAGAGCCCAATAGTCGCCAGCGCTGCGAGACGCGTATAAAGGCCAACCAACAGCATGAAGCCACCAACGAGTTCTATCGCGCTGAAAATCAAGAGGCCAGCATACAAGAGATAGAAGTGCTGCAGCAGGTAAGCAACAATATGATCCGTACCCAAAAGAGCCCCGGGCATGGCCGTCTGAAATTTGTAGGCCATCCAGTGATCATGGGGGTTGAGTTTTTGCGGCCCGTAAATAAAGCGCCGTGTGGCGCCACCCCAGTAAATCCAGCCCTGTACAAAACGCACCGCCAACAGTCCAATGGCGGCGACACGCCAGCCATGATCAGCCCCCGTGGTGGGGGCGCTACCGGTGGGCAAAGTGGTCGTGGTCATGAAAACCTCCTTATTTTGCATCATGGTATGCTTCAAAACCGTAGTGCTCAAAGATATGCAGTGCGACAGGGGATCGTAAAAAATTAACCCAATCCTTCGCCCACTTCGGGTGCGGCGCCCCCCTGGTCACCGCGGACGCATAAATAGCCGTGGTGTTGTCCTTGGCGGGAATAGGTATATTGCTGATCGGATGCCCCGACTGTTCCTGGAAGATCGCCTCTGATTTCCAGGTCACGCCGGCATCAGCCAAGCCCTGCATCAAAAAGAGGGGCGTTTGCCGGTGATGGATATGGGTCAGAATGGTCTCCCCATTTTTCACCTTGGTATCATAGACCATGCGTTCCAGAGCCGGACCACCGGTCTTGCGCAGCGAAATCTGGATTTGTCGCGCGACCCCTTCCCACTGAGGATTGGGCATAGACAGTCGAATCCCTGGCTTGCCCAGATCCCGTAGCGTTTCGATACGCGCGGGGTTTCCTTTTGCGATCATGATCGTCAGGTCGTTGGTCACATAGGGCACGGCCGGACCCAGCACGAGCCCCTGGCGAATCAAATAATTTACTTTTTTGAGGCCAGCAGCAAAAACATCCGGCTTGATGGTCCACGTCATATTGCCCACGGTGATGGTATTATCCTGCTGCATCTGCCGAATCAAAATGCCGGGCGGTAAGGTTTCATAATAAATTTTACCTTTGATCTCCGGATATTTCTTCTCGAAGGCGGCCACCAAGGGGGCCATGGCAAAAAAGTAATTACCGCCGACAAAGATCACAAGCTGCGGATGATCAATGCTCCCGTGGAAATCAGCCAGATCATCCACCTCGGGGACCGTGAAGTTCAATCCTTTCTTCACCGTTGGATTGTTGGCGCCATGCTGCCAAGGCGGGAAGACTTGTTCCTCGTAATGTGGCACCTCCGCCTTAGCGTGCCAACCCATTTCCGCCGCATGAGCCGCCATAGCACCCCAGAGATCCATAGACGTACATGCCGCCAAGAGGATCATGCGACCGATCGTTGTTCTCTTCATTTCAGACTCCTTCGCTACTGGAACCCGGCCTGCACAACCCCCGGCAGGGTACCAACAAAACCGAACGGCGAGTCCAACCCAGAATCTCTGCTGAGAAGCCAGAAAGACAGCGCCCCGTTTCTGCAGTATAAACGATGCTGTTGTCCAACTACGAAAAAACGCCGTCGGCATTGGAGCCGACGGAATTCGTATGGACGCCTACAATCCCCTAAGAAAGAGGATATCGGCCTTTACAGAGCCCAAAACCACGCATGGTATTTTGGGTGGCTGGTTTCCGTGCTTTTGACAATGCACCGATACTATCGTACGGGCTGTGCTCCGGGCACACTGGTCAACGCACCGATTACCGCTTTATCGATCTTCTTAGCAACATTGAGGGCAGGAGTATTCCCGGTTAAAGCAACACGTTTGGGGTAAACAATATAACTTTTCCCACCCCGACCATACACGGTTAACGTAAGTGGGCATGCCGCAGACGATTCCCAATGGGCATTTAATAGCTGGTTAAAGAAAAACGGGTTACAGAAAACAACAGACTGCACATCACTGAATCCTGGCTTATCCAGGTTTGGAATATGTAGTATGTGCTGTTTTGCCTTAATCATCTTCAAAATATCCAGATGCAACACGACCTTGAAATGGTGTTTACCTAACTCTTTTTGCAATTCCGGCATAACCTTGGAGATCGGTGCAGCGACACTTTCCACGTACATAGGTCCGGCGACGGCGATGCCGACCCCAAAGGAAGACAGACCGAAAACGGCCAGACTGGCTTTCAAAATCATCCACTTCACCGACACTGATTTATTCTTCATCCTACTTCACTCCTTAAAAAGGAACGGTTGTGCATACATCTGCAACCGCTCATAACAACCACGAGGGGAGAGACCAATGTTGCTGTTTATGGCTTTACATAATCAAAGCCATGTTGTTCGAGTTGCATGATACGAACGATACCGCCGGGAACTATGACGGCCTGACTTACCAATTTAGGGGGATGTCCCATTTCCTTGGTCATTGCCTTATAGGTGTTACCACAGGCATCAAATTCGACACCCTCTGCATCCAGCGAGGCGATCTTTTCAGCCACCGGACTGTTCGCCAGATACATTTTCAACCCAGGCCCAAAAGCGACCATTACAATTTGCACTTCCTCCTGGCCAAAATAATTCATGAGGTTCTGTGCGTTACTGAGCGCCAACCCCCAGCGTGCAGGGTTGTCCTGGCTGACCTGCAAAACTATGTGTTCCTTAGCAAAGGGGTGTGTATGCGTGAAAGTAGGGCTCGCAAAGTTAGAATCTTTGAGCACCGTAATGCCGGCATCGGCTACGCCTACCCCTCCCAGGAGGGATAACGCCGTTACAGCACCCATTATCGCCACGCGTATGCTTCGCTTCATCGGTTACCTCCGTAAGTTTGTGTGGTCGCCCCCTATAAGGGGGTGAGATCAAAAGGCAATCAATGCCTGCAGGGCGAGCGCATTGTCCGCGCTGTTAGCAATACTTTTGGCCAATGGTGTGACGGCCCCAGGATGGGGAATACCGACACCACGCACATAATAGTCGAGTATTACCCGGGTCAATGGAGTGAAGTGGTATTGCAAACCGACTGCCCAAGTGCTGAAGGTGCGATTCTGAACGGCAATATTGGGCAAGCGATTATAATAGTCATAGCGCAAATCCACCTCCATGCGCCGCGTCATAAACAAGCCTCCGCTGATATAATAACCGCGGGCGGTATTTTGACTGCCCGGGTAGACTTGTGCCTCGCTCAGTGCTGCATTCTGTGCAGTTGGTGCTACGGTAACGGGCGACGAAAAAACGGAACCCGTGGAAATCATACCCGAACCACGCATATATTCGACTTTTGCCCAGCGGCCCCACTGGTGCATATAACCCTGCATATAGGCTATACCAATACCATCCCGGGTCATCGAATAAGCGTGACCATTGAAGTTGGGGGTTGCATGCTGATACCAGATGAACCCCGTCAAACTACTCTGAAATGGCCCGTGCCCCCCAAAAATATAAGATTCTTGCAGCCGTGCAGCGACCAGAGGACTATTCGAGTAGTTGGTTGCAGTCAGCGGACCAAAGTTTCCGACCATGGCCCCATAGGCAAACTCCCAGGGCCCGTTCCGAAACCAGTTCATGGCTTCGAGTCCCGTGTAGCGGAATGCATTGACTCCTTCCCCGTATTGACCGGGTACCGCAACTCCTCCCTGAGGATTTGGATTGGTGCGCGGCGCGTTCGGATTATAAAAGGGCTGGAGCATCATCTGGGTCGTCACATTGGCAAACGATGTGAAGTTGTAAGCCATGTATCCCTGCATGGCCTGTTCCGGTCCGGGGGCCCGAATAATACCCGCTTCTATCCGTACCCCAGGGATATAATGGCTGAAGGTGGCGTGCCCATCCATAATAGCGGGGGTATAATTTCCGCCGATGTGGGTAAAACTGTTATTCCCAAACTCGCCAGCCAGGAAATACGAGATATCCCGATTAATATTGCCACGAATCATCAATCGTGCCCGATTTATATTGAAAGAATTACTGGACGTGAAGTTCGGAGCAACTTGATTCAGGTGGGGGACCTGCGATCCCAAGCTGTCGGCAACCGCAGTACCTGGCATATAGGTGTAAGTAGGTTGAAAATACCCTGATACCGACACCAACGGCGCCAGTGCAGGCGAAATGCCTTGCAGCTCAAACCAGTTCGCTGCGGATGCCGATTGTGCCACCGTCATTACCGCGATACCGAGGGTGCAGCAAACCGCCGCACGTAGCTTTCTCATGGGTTCCTCCTTCAACTTAGGCGATATGTTTCATTAGGTATTGATTATAAGCTAAATCAGCCTGAGCCATAAGCTCGAATTCACATGAGCAATATCGGTGCCACAATTCCGCTCTTGACGCTTTATCAGCATCTATGATGTCCGCAGGCGGTATAGACTCAATGCCACCGGGTATTTTAACTAGAAAACAGATGGTTACATTCAGATATCCATGGATGTCGGAGACCATATTGAAACAATCAATCATATTTATTGATAGAGCGCTCATTTTGTTTTTTTGAGAAGATAACCGCCTGTTCCATTCCAGCCTCAATCACGCACGGCCTGGCGCATATGGGCCAAGCATGTTAATGATTTACAATATTGACAAACACTTAATTAATGCCTGTAACATTAAAAAACAGCTACCATTTTGCTCTGGAATGCATGCTGTCTTTATAGCACTAGAATCATTGATTAATGACCCTGGTAGCGCAGTCGCCAAGTTGCTGACCAAGACCATTTTGATCAGATCAATGCCTGACACTGGGAATCTGTCAGGAGCGCCAGCACAACGGAGCCGGACAGTCGCTGATTGAACCCTTGCGCCAGGGTGGCCAAAACCCCAATCGAGCGGATGGTGACATCCTTGCTGCTGATATGAGTCTCTTGAGCAGATGTGGATTCCGGGCCCTGTTTCACCAATGGTCGATATCCTGCAGCGGGTCGGCCAGCGCCCCAGATCCCGCATTACTGAATTGACCCAGTGCTTCAGGAAACAACGCTAAGTTTTATGAAGCTGACCTCCCATATGTTTCACTATACAGGGTGAAAAATTGTCTCCGCGTTGTTTTGGTGGCCTTTGCCACATAAAGTGCCTGATCCGCGTGGTGTATTAAAGCTTCATCAGAGGCATCATCGAAAGGAAATATGGTTATACCTAAGCTCACACCAATTTTTATTTTGTGGCTATCATAAATACAGGGTTTGTCGGTCACCTCTTTGAGGCGGTCTAATATTCGCTCCAAAACATCATGGTTTTCGATATTCTCAACAATAATGACAAATTCATCACCGCCGAGACGAATTAGGGCGTCAGAGGGCCGCAGCACCCCTCTCCATCGCGTCGACACCTCCTGTAATATCCAATCTCCGGTTTTATGGCCGAGCGTATCATTCACCGCTTTGAAACCGTCCAGATCAAGCACCCCTAGAGCGAATAGGGTTTTTTGGCGAACACTACGGGCTCTGGCTTCGGCCAGTCGTGGTGTTAGGTAAGCACGATTAGGCAATCCCGTCAGCAGGTCACGCTGCGCCTGCTCTTTGGCAGTGATCATTAATTCCAGCATGCTGGGTGCCATGAGCAGATGCTTCAGACCAATGCGATTTAGGTATCCAGGTTGGTCACTTCCAAGTATCCACAGTGCACGCTGATGATCCAGACGAACGGGTAGCACCGCCGTCTCGCAGATATGACCTCGAAGCATGCGCAAAATGGCGGGTGTTTCCAGCCTAGACAGATCATATATCCTGGCTTTTTCTGGCAACTTATCGCCAACCACAGAGATAGTCTGTTGCTTTATCTTGGTATCACCACTATAATTAATAGTGCGATGAATCATACGCGATGATTCATTGACATCCGATAATCCGACCAAGCTGGACCATTTCATAGGGCCAATCGAACTCAACAACCTTCTACAAAAGTCATTAAACAGATGCTCAGCATTTGCATCCAGATGGGCACCCGTTAAAAACGTATCTCCTATGAGGTCGTAGAATTGATGATAATCCTCCCCGTCTGTAGATCGCTTATTCCTAGTGAATGAGTTGGGAATGGTTTTCATGCCGTACTCTACTATCGGTTCTTCCCATGATGCTTTTATTTCCATAGATTTTGTTTTTCCCGTTGAATATTCCATACCTTCGTGAACACGACATTTTTTTACCTGGATGTTTGTCAGTGGTCTGGTAGTAACCATAAATATCTCCATGGATTTCATGTCATATGACGTAGCGTCTTTTTCTACTTCCTATTTGACCAGGACGGCTTCAGTTCGCCATTCCTATCAAAACGTATGGTGTGGTATACCCATCCCAAGGCGAAGAGGGCGAGGTTTTGATCATAGTAATGGGATGTTTTGCCGTAGAGGCCATCGGCACGGTCATAATCTGCATTGAGTCTGAGCCACTGATTGTGCACCTCCGGCTTCATATTTTTTTGCATCAGGTAGGGAATCAAGGCGGCAGAGAAGCCCGTTGGGCCGGTCCCGGAGGGAACGCCGGTCTGCCAGTCTTCACTCACCGGTGGCAGCAGATGCGATTGCAGGTAGTTCGCCATGCCCGAAACGCTGTCCAGGATACGTTGGGCACCCGGAGTGTCGGGATTGCTCATGCCGGCCCAGAGGTATACGCGAATGGCGTTGTAACTGCCGTTGGATCCCTGGGGGGCGATGTGGTACCCCTGTCGCGGGGAATAGGCCACCCAGTCTGGCGCGAAGCCATGGGGGCTGACCGCTTTGATGAAGTGGGGCAGATGCATCGCCATAGCGCGCCAGGGGCCATGTGGCAAGGCATGCGCCAATCCTTCAACGACAGGCAGGGGCAAATAACTGGGGTTGAAAACGTAGGTATTCGGGGCGATGTGAAATCCCGCATTTCCGGGTATAAGCATCGGTCCAGTGTCCGGCAGGGTGACGACCTCTTGCTGAGCGATGCGTTTGGCCAGCAGCGTACCCATCGCCGTGTAGCTATTGCGGTTCCACAGGCGCCCTGCCTGAATCAAGGTGTAGGCGATCCACAAGTCCGCGTCCGCTGCCGAGTTGGTATCGAGTACGCCCCAGGTTTTGTTGGGACGCTCGCCCCAGCGCCAAGCGGGCAAGTGCGCGGCAAGGCTCCCTTGCGCCAGGTTATCCTGGGTCCAGGTCAGAATGTTCTGGAACAGTTTGGGATTGTTCGCCACCAGTGCAAAAAACAAGGCGTAGGACTGCCCCTCTGACGTGGTGATTCCACCATCGTTCCAGTCGATGACCCGCCCTTGCGAGTCGATAAATCTGGCCTGATAGCTGGTCCAAAATTGATACCAAGGTGCGGGATTGGGCGCTGAATCGCCTGCGCTTGGCAGCATCGCACAGCCTTCCACCGCGAACAGCATGGCCAGTGACCCTAATCCCAGCCACCGGGTCCGCGACCGCAACCAACAACGCAGATTTCTGCCGTGCGTTGAAGAAGCGGACGCATTCCCGGAATCATCGGCTTGAAGGTTCCATTCACGCATGACGGTTCTCCCTATGAGTGTCGTAGCCTTTATTCATAGCGCCCCATCCCGGCCACATACTGAGCTGGGATAAACGTACGGGCATGGTTTTCGCCAAAGACATAGCGGATATCGAGCCCTGCCTGGGCTTGTTGAAAAGCGGGGTTAGCCTGATAGGAAGCGCCGGCATCGAGATACCAGTGGGTACTGAGCCGCTGTGTCAGCACGGCATTGACCGATCCCGCGATATTACTGCCACTGGAGGCAGCATAAGGAGACAGTGACAGGCCCTGAGCACCTAGTTGTGGGGTCATCTGGTTGCGCAGCGGGCTAAAGCCAAGGTAAGGCCCACCGCCCTGATGCAGCCATTGATAACCGATGGTGGCGCTCATATTTATGCCCCCACCATGCCACCAATGGCTGGCACTCGCACCGAGGGAGGGTTGTGCCATCATTTGCGGGCTGAAGTAACCACCATAACCGGGAGACGTAAAACTGGCATTCCGGGCGTAGGTTTCCGCATAGAGTGATGGGCCCACGGTGACCCACCAACCGGAACCGGTATAAACGGGGTGCATCGCGGCCAGGTAGGTGCTGGCGCCATAATTGGTCTGAATGTTCTGGCCGGTAATGGCATTGAGATGCAGGGTGCCGATATAAGACCAGTTGTGTTTGCCGCCACTCAGATAACCGCTGGCACCGACCTGGTTACGAATGGCCGCTCCCCATGTGTAGGGGATATTCAGGGATTGGCCATTGGCGGTGGCATGAATATTCTCTTGTACACCGTTGTAGGATAAGAGGGTTTGCCGCATGCTGTCGCGCAAGAGATGGACGCTCCAGTTACTGCCGCTTTGCGATGGGATGAAGGTGTAGCGCAACAAGCCTTGCACCGTGCCGCCCCCGATACCCGAAGGTGAGGTCCAACCCAGTGCGGCGCGCCAGTGGTGGTGCGGTTCACGGTTGTCGACACCGAGTAAAAACTGAGGAGTCTGCCAGACGTGTCCGGTAGCATTCCCCGTGGCGGTAGAGGCGGTATTAAAGGTCGGAAGCTGCCCGCTGGTCGGCTGGCCACCATACAGGTCAGGCGATGACAACTGGGCAAAAGCCGCCATATGCCAATTGATCCCCCACTGCGCTTGCAGGGAAGGCAGGTATTCGTTCATTTGGGTCATACCACTATTATTGCCACCCCGCTCCTCCCAGGAGCCGCCCAAGGCCAGATAGCTTGCGCGGGCAAGGGGAGGCACGACCTGATCGGGCGGCATGAAGCGCCAAGGAATCGTGTTGATATCGGCCAGATGATCCCGCATGGTGCTCATCGGTAAATGCGACGCCAGAGGACCCTTGCTCGTGGCCGCCAGTTGGTAGGTGTGGGCCAGATTGTGGGTTTGCTGATCCGCAATCAATACCCCTACGGCATTGCCCGAAGAAGGATCCTGCCGGTAGAGCGTCGAAAACAGCGTGCTGGCGGCCGCATAGTCTTTCGTATGCACTAAAGACCAGGCTTTGATGGTCTCCATGCCCGGCGACAGTGGACCAAACCGCTGCGCGGCCTGCAGGTGCTGCAGGGTGCCCTTATAATCACGGTTTTTATAATCGCGCAGAGCGGCCATGACGTCATTATGACGGCGGAAATGCTCCGATGCCGGGGTGCCTGCCGGCAGATGAGCCATCGCCTCGCGCGCGACGGGCACATCATTGTCGGCCATGGCGAGATTGCCCACCGTCTGCCAGTCGGCGGCTTTGCCCGACCATTGTGCGGCCTTTACCCACCATTGCAAGGCCTCATGCGGTTGATGATTGGCACTCAATATAGCGCCCATCAGACGCGCATCAGATGCTTTTTGTAACCGGCCGATGGCCACGGACTCGGGGGCCACCAGGGCGGCTGCTTCGGCGTTCTGATGTGCACTGTGCGCTCGTGAAGCCATCATCAGCACATATTGTAGGTGCTGTGCCTCCAAGGTCTGCTGATGGTTCGGGAACTGAGCCTGCGCCCGCGCATAAAGCACCTGCATCTCCTGAGGCGGCAACTGATTGGCGGCCTGATTCAGGATATTCTGCGCCTGTACCGCATGCTGGCTGTGCTGCAGCAGGGAAATATAGACGAGGGTGGCGCGGCGGGGATGGCCGGTCGCCGCCAGCGCCTCTGCCCAGGCCTGCCGGTTGCCTGAATAAGCGAGCGTGAACACGCCGGGTGTCTGCGCGTGTAGGGCGACAATCTGGGGCCACGCTTTTTTGCGCTCCAGTTTACCTACTGCGCGACCGGTCAGTCCTTGATGCATCATCGCCAGCATTTTCTGTGGTGGCTGATAACTGGGGTCTTCGCTCTGGATTTGTTGTATAGCGGACTGCAAGGCTTGCAGATGGCCTTCACCCAGGAGCTGCCAGAGCCGATTTTCTTCCAGCACATTACGCATGGAGACAAGGGAGACATGCGTCTTGTCAGCGAGAGCACCCTGTCCATAACGAGTCTGCAATCGCTGCATATTCATCCGCGCCAGCCCGGCCTGACCCACCCGGATTTCTGCCCAGATCGTTTTTTCCAGGAGCACAAAACCCATGCTTGGTTGCGGTTTCCAGCCGGGAAATTGCGTCGTGGTCCGCTGCATCAGCACCTGCGCCGTACGCAGGTGGTTACCGTTGATGGCCGCCCATATTTTTTGTTCGGCCGTGTCGATCGTCGCGAGCGAGTGGTTCTTTTTGGTGTAGATGTTGCTGATCACATTGTTGGGCTGGCTTTGCTGAGACTGCAGCACATCGCTGGTACTCCGGGTCTGACCCGCCACCGGTGCAGCATAGGCACCAGCGGCATAGAGGGGGAAGCCACCGGCAACAATGAGGGTGACCCAGGAGCGGACAGTGGACGTTTTGCGGTTATTCTTTTTCATAGGGCCTCCTCGGCGCGCCATTGCGCCTTTTTACGCAGGGTAAATATCCATACAGCCAAAGTCGCAAACAAGACCGCGGCCAAACCCGCCAGTACCCAAAGCCAGGGTTTGACCGAGAACAGAAAAATCCAGAACCAGCCACTGTGCCGGTTGCCATACATGAAATGCGAACCCACCATGGTGGACTGATAAATCCCCTGACGATTCTGCCAAGCGAAATCCCCCCGTAGTTTGTTCCAGTTGCGCGCGGCCACCAGATTCCAGGCTGCAGCTTTCAGGTTTTGTGGGTTGGTAGTAAGAAAAGTGACCGCCACATGCCCCTTATAGGGCGTGTGTGCTTCCACCAGATAGGCGGTGGCTGGCAACCGGGTTGCGCCCATCCAAGGTTTGTCTTTGCCATGATGGTTCGCCAGTTGCCACTGGATACCATTCTGCAGCAGGCGCACGGGGCTGGCAGAAAGCCAAGATGCCGGGATAGAGGCCGGAGTCCCGATGGCCAGAACATTACCCGTGGCAGGTCTCGAAAAGGTGGCCTGCGCGCCGGGCAGGGGCGAATGTGCGGACTGGACCAGTCGTCCGAACAAGGTCAGACCCGCCGACCAGTTCGCCGGGGTTCTTTCACCATACCATACGGAAAGATTGCGTCCTGCCCCATGGATCGCCAGCGGAAACCCCGTGTGCTGGAAGAGGGCGAGATTAGGCAACAGCGTATAACGGTGCGTGGTGGGCAACTGCAAGGTGGAATCAGGGAAAATGGATACCCTACCCCCCGCAATCTGAAAGGTGATGTGATTTTCACCGCCCGCCAATGCCGAGAAAGGGATGGTGGTTTGGTAATTGGCTACCCCTGGGGTAAGTTTCCACTCGGATATCCAGTGGTGATTGGCCATGACGGTGATGATGGGCTGAGTGGTGGGGTTCGTCAGCGGCACCGTGGCCATGGTCAATTTCATTTTTAAATTGCTCTGCCGCGAGGCAAAGAGGCCGCCGGGCATCCAGAAGTCGATATCCGCGCTACCGTGAGGCGTGTTTAATGTGGAGTTGCCGCCGTAAAGGTCGTGCAAACTCACCACCTGCCCCGGATACACGGCATTCTGGGGACCAAAATTCATGGCCATCACCTGCGCACTACCGATGACACTCCAGCGATGACCGAGCGGTAGCATGTTACGGTTCACTGCAAAGGCGCGAGCAGCGGCGAGCACCTGGGCGTCGTCGGTGCCGGTAAATACCAGGATGGCCCCCAAAGAGTTGTCAGGATCGCGCGCCAGGAAGACCGTCGGACCCGTAATGGGTGCGCGCGGTCGCAGTGCCGCAGGCAACTCCGAAGCTTCTCCGATCACGCCAGAAACACCCAGATGAGCGGGCAGCGCAGAAGATGTGACGGCAGCGCCCATTTGCGCATCGACGTGCAGCAAATTGGCCGAGCGCAGGGCCAAACCTGCGACCGCCTCTTGTGCAGCAGTGAGTAATGCAGGATTGGTATTGCCATAAAATTGAATGTGCAAGGGTAAAACGCCTTTTGTAGCGGCCTCACTCAAAATCATGGGTAAATGCGAAAAATCCATATGCTTCCACGGGATACGCTGCGGAGCGTAACTGAGCTGTGAGGCACTGTAGTCAATCTGGGTCCAGGCCCCCGTAGGTACCGCTTTCGCAGGTGGCGTCGCATGCCCGGGAATAGTCTGAATTTGGAGCAGGTAGGTACCCGCAGTAAAGGTCTGATGGCCGAGCAAAACCGTGAAGCTTCCCCGTGGCAGTTTGGGGTTCAGGGAGACAGCACCGATAATCTTATGATCCATGGAGACCACCAGCTGAGATCCCGCCGTGGTATCCGGACTGGTCAGATAACGAACCTGGAGTGTTGCGTTTTGGGCCGTGTAATGGGGCTGCACCTTCCAGGTCAGCTGCGCGGTTTCATGACCGGAACGCAGCACCGTGATTTTTTTGCCTTGGGCCAGTGCCGATAGGGGCAGGCTTACTGGGTCAGCGGTGGTTTGCGCGTTCGCGGGCACGATACCAAACAGCAGGCAGGCAAGGCCTGCAGAACATATAGTTGTTGCGTATTTGCGTTTCATCGCTAGCATGACGTGTCCTTTGTGGTTTTATCAGCGGTCAGAACGGCTGGAAAAAGCCACTGTCCATAAGGAGCGCGCATTTACCACAAACAGACGATGGGTACTACGCATCACAGCATGTACTCCTTGGTTCAGGATGAACTGCATGTTGTTTCCGAGACCTGCAGTAGATTTTTTGGCAATATACAAATAAGCAGCGAAAAAAGAGATTCTTTTACGCCGTTGCTCCAATCGTTCCTCCAGTTGTCGACTGTCGCCGTAGATCAAGTCCACTATCTCGGCTTTTTGCTGGGTGTTTTGGTATTGGAATTGCACCCCAAGCTGCCCAGAAATATTGCTCTTTACTTTTGCTGGAATATGAATTACACGCCCTTTCTCACGTACGCTTTCTAACCAAATAATGATATTATCTTGTGGTTTTAATGTTTCATGAACGCCTTCTGGACTGGGCATTCGGAGAGATGCTCCTCCCGTGGACAGATCGGTGATACGTACTGCTATACGACGATCATTCGCAGCGTGAAAAACAGCAGGAATGGGGTGCATCGGCACAATGCGGAATTGTTCGCGACGCTGTTTACGCTCTAGGGTCACACTGACGGCTGCAGCTACAATCATGAAGTTAATGGATTCCCACATCATAGTGAAAATAAGCTGCGGACGCTCCCCAGGATGGTTCAGCCAACGCCAGCCACCCACAATCAATGATAGTAAAACAATCAACAGCAATAGATACTGCACCCACGCTGTCGGAGCTATGGAATCTCTGTCCAGTTGTTCACCTTTTGGGGTTACCTTGAAGGACAATTTTCCGGGCCTGAGAATGGTCGCGGCAAGTGCCGGCGCTGCCAGAGGTGTTTGTACCATCTCGTACACGTCAGAGATCAGCGGCCAACGAATTTTTCCAAAGATGAAGTCGGAAAAAATCATGGTGGACAGAAAGTAGGGCACACCATATATCGCGTACTGCTCTGTGGTAGCATTATAAACCATGATTCCGAACAGGAGAAACATGGATGGCGCCAGAATCGTTATAATGCGTGAAAATGGAAAAAACCAGTAGGAAAAACTCGCCAAATAAGCAATGCGTTGCATCGGCTTCAACCCAGGGAGGGTCAGTGGATTTTTAAAATGCAGCAATTGCAACGCGCCCTGTGCCCACCGTACGCGTTGTGCAATGAAACTCATCATTGTTTCGGGTTGCAAACCAATGCTCAGGGATTCATTCAAAAATACGCTATGATATCCCTTGGCGTGCAGGATCATCGCAGTTTCAGCATCTTCCGTAATGGTATCGCCTTGAATGCCACCTACTTCCAGCAGCATGCTTCGGCGCATAACTGCCGCAGATCCGCAAAAGAAAGAAGCATTCCATCCATCCAAACCCGTTTGAATGACGTTATGAAATAATTCGGTCTCGGGTGGTGAATCATAGAAGGTACCCAGATTTTTCTCAATGGGATCAGGATTAATAAAACTATGCGGAGTTTGTACGAGAAAGCATTTTTCATCCTGAAGAAAAAAACCGACAGTCTTTCTTAAAAAATCTCTGGTAGGGACATGATCTGCATCAAGAATCACCATTAATGCACCGCGCAGGGAGTCCAAGGCAGCATTTATGTTGCCCGCTTTGGCGTGATCATTGTGTACTCTGGTATGATAGGTGACGCCTAAATTTAGGCAAAGTTGCTGAAGCGTGCGACGACGTGCGCGCGATTGTTCGGCAATTTTTTGTTTATTACACCGATCATCCGTACCCCCATCATCCAACAAATGAACCTGAAATTTATCTGACGGATATTGGATGTTTAGCGCACCCAGTAAAGTCACCTCTAGCAACTCTGCGGATTCGTTATAACTTGGAATCACAATATCGACGGTCGGTAACTGCGACTCGTCAGAAGGTAATGGTGCTGGGATACGACAGCGCGGGTTTACATTGACAAAGTAACCTAACAACGCAAATCCTGCCGAATATATTTCGGCAGCAAAAAGGGTGAGGCCCACAATCAGACTGAAGATTCCATAACCACCAATAGTAAACTCCACGCGCCAAATCAAATAACGCGCGGTCAAAAAAATGGCGAGAAAAATACTGATGATGCGCAATGGGGCGACCCAGGGCCCCTGAAAATGGAGCTTATGCCCCAAGAATAAAATGACGATCATCGCCAAGAGCATGACAGCGCCAATGTAGCCTTCCGCCCGAGTCGAAACGGGGCTGGCTGCCAGTACCCACACGCCGCACAGCCCTACCAGAATACTGAGCACAATTACCATGGTTACTAAGGAGCTTATCGTTGTTCGGATGGACATAAGTAACCTCGTTCAATTCGTTGTCTTTAAGTTGATGCAGATCGTGCTCGAACGTGAGGAAGTCTACACGCTGAAAAGCACTCTACACGCCGGCAACACCTCTTTATCTGGGTGGAAACACCCCAGCGGCAAGGCCGGTCATGGATCGTAAAATCAAGGTCCCCGCTGGTTCTCCCTGCAAGTTTGCCAAAGCCACCTCAGTATCGAGCTTCGTTCGGAGCGATGGCTCCGTGCAGCGGAATAAGCGTACTCATCGGTGAAAGCGACGCGTCTCCAATAGGGAATCGTTCTGGACATCATAGTAACCGTACTAAGCAAGACCCATGCCATACAAGTTCTATCTATGAGTTACAGCGCTTTAGAACATACCAGAGACTTAAAATACCTTTTTCTGGACACACTTTATGTAGGCAAAAAGCTACAAAAGCATATGCAGCGCTTGAAGATTGGTATTTTATTTAAGAAAAACAATGATATTGTGAGGTAGCCATTTTGCAACGTGCCTCACCCGACAAAGCCTTGGCGATCGAGCCACGGATTTTCTCACTCGTCTGGTGGGCCAATTGGAAGTCGGTTCTTCCTTGAGATGCCACGCCTCTGTGGAGTCTACTGTGATGGTGGTGGCAACGGGGTGGTGTCAAGCGATACCCTCTGCCTGATCTCATCCTGGTGCAGGAGCACCTCCCCTGGCCAAAGCCGGTGGGGATAAGGCACTCGTGGAGGTTCTGCGGGCTGCTCTTTCCTATCGGGGGTACTTCGGAACATCTCCGTCATAGTCCACATACTGATGGACTCTTTAAATTGAAATGATACCGACGGCGTACTTTGGCTATCGTTATTAGGCACGTTGACAACTGAGCTTTTGCCATCTATATGGCTCACGAATATTGTATATATTATCCATAGTAAGTAGTATATTTTATAAAAATTCACATTTATATCATGCAATATAAAAAATATAGCAACAGTAATATGCGATTTTTATGGCCTCCATCCCATTTTTCGATTCCTGAAATCACCAGCGCCAGACTCCGCCCATCGCGAGTCCAGTGGTTGAGATGTTGCCGGCATAGTTTCCCAGATACTCGGCGTACAAAGATAATCTATGGATAATATGCAGATCAACGCCCACATCAGTGGCCAGCGACGTCCTATCCGGAGCTATACCCACCTCCGATACCGGGGCCAACTGGCCTAATGTTTCCGTGATAGCACGTGTATTACCGGTTAAAATACGCTGGACCCCGAGATCAACATGAGGTGTTACGGTCATTTTCCCGATATGATAAACGCGGCTAAAGTCGACGCCCGCTGTAGCATCCGTTTCATTGTCCGTCTGAGCGGCATAGTTTAAGTCGAGGAGTGATGTGGCCCCATGCTCCGAGAATCCCGGTTGTGACTGTGAATAGCTTGCCACGCCGGCATTGGGGGTCACCGTCACCCAGGGCGTCTGAACAGCATACCCGCCCTGCAGCACAGCGTGTATCATCTGCCCGTGATAACTGCCTAAGGCTGTAGCGCCCGTATTCGGAAGATTACGCAACCCCTGGATGGACTCACTGGTGTACCCCACCAGTCCCTGCATGAATACATGATGGTGCTGATATTTTCCATACAGCACCATGCTCACACTCCCGATATTGGCCTGGCTACCGTCCGTATATCCCGTAGCAGGCAGGTTCAACAAAGTATGCACGTACCCCATCGCCACACCTGCCGTAAAGCCGTGGTGCCGGAAATCGGCGCCGCCATAGACGCCACCGCTTTGATCGGAGAACGCAGATATTCCGGCAGATCCAGTAGCATTACCGACGTCGCCTAATCCCTGTAACCAGAATCCGGATGGTGACCTGCCATTCTGCGCATTCTGATCCTGCGCACCGGGGACGGATAAATTGGCCAGTTGCCCTGACATGACGGTCCCCATGGAGTCCAACATGGTGTGCGCGATCACCGCACCTGCGGAACCTTTATCATGCGCAAACACCAGCGCATCTGCCTGCATTGTCATGTTGATTAATACGGTAGGAATATCTGCGTAAATCTGCCCGCCGAGATATGCCGGAGCGTCATTCATGCCCACTGGTCCAGGAGTGGCGGCCAATCGGATGCTGAGCCCGTTTTCGTTGGTCGCCAGATTGGGGGTAACATAGGCCGGAAATGGATCATAAACAGTTGTCGAGAATGCTCCCGTAATCCCCCCTCCCGCAGTCAGTATCTGGTACTGATCCCCGGCCACATAACTGGCGCCGGGATCCACTTGTATCAGCAATTTTCCGGCAATGTTGGCGGTGCCGGAAACGGCCAGCACATCATGCGCCGAAGGGGCAACTTCAATAGCCAGCGTACCATCAGCATTCTGTGTGTAGTTACCGTTGATATGCAGGGTGCCGATGCTGCCACCGGGGAATACTGTACCATCATTGGTGACATTACCCACGACCGTACCATGGCCGCGCAAAACACCTCCTGAAGTCACGGTTACAGCACTATTCAGGGTGGCACCAGGGTGCGTGGCGTCACCGACTTCCAGCGTGGTCGGTGTCGTGGCGGTGGAAAAGCCAGACACGCCGCCGACCGTTGCGTGCCCCAGCGTATTGGAGGCGTTATCCAGGATCAGTGATCCACCACCGACTATCGTCAGTGGACCGTTCCCGGAAAAACGGCTATTTACCGTGTCGATATTGCCGTCCGTGTCTATAACACCCCCATTGCTGTTCACCGCAACGGGCAACGACAGGTTCAAGCCTTGCGTGGTGAGGAATGTGCCTCCATTCAACGTGATTACGCCATCACCCAAGGCATCGACATTGTCGACACCGAGGGTGCCACCCGCAATCGTAGTGCCGCTTTGGTAGGTGTTGCCGCCGGTTAATGTAAGCAGGCCCGGCCCCTGTTGCCAGAGCATGCCATATCCACTGATGGTACCTGGAACCACAATGTTTCCGGCGCTATTGAACGCCAGCGCACCATTATCGACGACATTGCCCGGAAGATTCCCACCCATGCCCCCGCTGCCAATCTGAAGACTCGTATAGCCATTAATCGTGGTGCCTCCGGAATACGTGTTCGCTCCGGAAAGGATGGTGGTACCGCCTCCGGAGATTGTCAGGCCACCGGTTGAAGTGCCATTTGCGGGAATGAAATTCCCGGCAAAACGGTTGATGAAACCGGCATTGTTGATCGTTCCACCATTTTGTCCGATAAAAAAGGCGCGGCCATCTTGTAATGCGGCCGTGGTCAGGAATGTCCCGTTATTGAGGGTAATGTTACCACTACCCATTTCAGATTCAGCGCCAATAGCCAGGGTGCCGCCATTGCTGACAACAGTGCCGCCAGCGTAACCATTGTTGCCAGTGAGGGCCAAGATGCCAGAACCCTCTTCACGGACGCTGCCTGATCCGTTAATCATACCCGGAAAAGACACCTGTTCAGGCACATCAAAAACAATGGAACCGTTATCCAGAACATTGCCCAGAATACCGCTCTGACTATTGTCGCCATTACCAATCTGGAGCGTGGTACCCGACGTGATCGTGGTACCCCCTGTATAACTGTCCTCCCCGGTAAATAACGCTGTGCCGCCCCCGGTGACAGTGACACCACCATCGATTGTGCTGTTCATTGGTGTGAAGTTGCCGGCGAAGGTGTCCGTATAACCGTCCGTATTCAGAGTACCGCCGTTGAGGCCGATGAAGAACGCTTTACTATCCTGTAATGCCGAAGTCGTTTCAAAAGTGCCGCCATCCAAGGTGATATTGCCGCTGCCCAGCGCACTCTCGGCTCCCACGCCCAAGGTGCCACCCGTAACCAGGGTGCCGGCGGTATAACTGTTGCTGCCGGTCAAATACAAAGTGCCAGGTCCCTGTTGCCATACGATGCCCAGGCCACTGATCTGACCCGGAAAGGTGA